>Ga0070703_10000779_pt1 | contig 10475 bp, 8 predicted proteins | sample KBSK5251metaG_FD_65453 | JGI IMG/M metagenome (GOLD analysis project Ga0070703, IMG submission 65453) | Corn, switchgrass and miscanthus rhizosphere microbial communities from Kellogg Biological Station, Michigan, USA - KBS K5-25-1 metaG | ecosystem: Host-associated > Plants > Roots >... | reverse complement strand
CGCGACCCCCGCTTGTATTTCACGCAACTGGCAAACGGCGGAGAATAAATACAGCGAAAATCACAGAAAATTCGTATTGCCTTGGACAGTAAACCCTAGTAGTTTCTTCTGCCATGCCATCTCCCCGGACGCCGTGAATCCTCGTCGTCGATGACAGCGCTGCGGTGCGCAGTGCCATCTGCGAGTTCATCAGTAGGGCCACCCCGTTCAAGGCCTGCTGCGAGGCTGAGGATGGCGTCGCTGCCATCGAGAAAGCCAAGGAGCGCACACCCGCCCTGGTGATTCTGGACCTGAGCATGCCGAGGATGGATGGAGTAGAGGCGGCATCGGTCCTGCGCGGCATGCTGCCCGGCACGAAGATCGTCGGCTTCACGACGTTCGGCCAAGAGCTCTGCAGGTCCCTGCTCGCAGCCACTGCCTTCGACATGATCCTATCCAAGCATGAGGGACTCGCGAAGCTGGGGGAGGCGATCAAGGCGCTGCTGCCCGCCCCCGACCCCCTTAATTCTTAGAGGATATAGACTGTCTCCTTGCGAGACATGATTCAGTGCCCCGATACCAGTTCGCCGCAGAAGCTCAATCGCCTACATCCCTGATAAACGCCGTAATCGTACAAGTGGATTTCTCTCACGATAGGGAGGCTTTTCTCTTTCCATGATACTGAGATTATAACCGCCCTGGCCAAGTTGCCGGGTGATACGTTTCTGGCCGAACTTGCACTACTTATTGTGGAATTAGGCTCTGGTGATTACCCTCGTCCTGACGATATGGATGGCGTCGTACCAAGGCCACCCCGGTATCAATCAACCGATAGCCGGCATCCACGCAGTCACACGGTTGTGGCGGGGAGGTGTCATGGCCCTTAACATCACCAGCAGAACGATAGATGAGGTCATCGTGGTCCGTCTCTGGGGCGCGATCCTCTTTGGCGAGGAGTCAGCATCTCTGCGCATTCGTGTAAAGGACTTGTTGGACAAATCCCGGCAAATCGTACTGGACCTAGGGGATGTCACTCGGATCGATAGCGGCGGCCTGGGTACTCTCGTTGCTCTCTACGCGGCGGCTCGGAAAGTCGGCGGTGACATCAAACTCGCCAACCTCGGCAATCACCCAAGAGAGGTGCTGCAGATTACAAGGCTCGTGACAGTGTTTGAGATATTTGGCAAGACAGAAGACGCGATCTCGTCCTTCAAACTGGCCACAGCATCAGCGTAATCACGCCCGCCAGCCCACAATGGGCAAAAAAATAGCCGCCCAGGAAAGGCGGCGGCAAAGATCAATTGGGTCCAATTCTCCGAGGGAAAGAATACCATCAAGGGCATAACCCTGTCAATTGGGGCAGGACTGCGACTGGCGTTGAATTGACGGAGCTGGTTTTCCCCCCGTATAGTCAAAGATTACTTTGGACCCGAAATGGGAGACGTGTAGGCGCGCGTCCGAAATCAGGGCTGGGAGTTGAGGATCGAATGGCACGAGAGATTGCCAAGGCATACGAACCGCAGCAGATAGAGCCGCGCTGGGCGGAATACTGGGTTGCGGAAGCTCTGTTCAAAGCCGACCCGAAAGCTCCGGGACCCGTGTTTTCGATCGTGATTCCGCCGCCGAATGTGACGGGATCGCTGCACATCGGGCACATGCTGGAGCATACCGAGATTGATATTCTCACGCGCTGGCACCGGATGCGGGGATTCAACACGCTTTTTCTGCCGGGGACGGACCACGCAGGCATCTCCACGCAGCGCGTGGTGGTGAAACAGTTGATGGATCAGGGAATCGACTACCACAAGCTCGGGCGCGAGGAGTTTGAAAAGCGGGTTTGGGCGTGGAAGGCGGAGGCGGGCGGCGAAATCACGGAGCAGATGAAGAGCATCGGGGAAAGCTGCGACTGGTCAAGGGAGAGGTTTACGCTTTCGCCGGAAATGTCGCGAGTGGTACGCAAGGTATTCGTACAACTTTACTCCGAAGGATTGATTTACCGCGAAACGCGGCTGGTGAACTGGTGCCCGGTTTGTCTAACCGTGTTGAGCGACCTGGAAGTGAACCATGAAGACCGGCAGGGGCAGCTGTGGCATATCCGGTATCCCGTGGCGGGATCGCAGGAATTTGTGACGGTGGCAACGACAAGGCCGGAGACGATGCTTGGAGATACGGCGGTGGCGGTGCATCCGGAGGATGAGCGGTAAAAACATATAGCGGGAAAGAAAGTTTTATTGCCGTTGATGAACCGAGAAATTCCAATCATCGCGGACGCCATGGTGGACCGGGAATTCGGGACGGGAGCGGTGAAGATTACGCCGGCGCACGATCCGAACGACTTTGAAGCGGGCAAGCGGCACGGGCTTGCGGAAATCGACGTGATGACCGATGAAGGCCGCATGAGCGCGGCGGCTGGTGCTTATGCGGGACTGGACCGTTTCGAGGCGCGCAAGAGAATCGTGGAAGATCTGAAAACGAAGGGCTTGCTGGAGAAGGTGACGGAGCACGCTCATTCGATCGGAATTTGCGAACGGAGCAAGACGATCGTCGAGCCACGGATATCGACACAATGGTTCTGCGCGATGAAGGGGCTCGCCGAGCCGGCGATTAAGGCGGTGCGGGAATATGAGCCGGGAAAAGAAAATACGATCCAGATTGTTCCCGACAACCGGCGGCAGGAATTTCTGAACTGGCTCGACAATATACGCGACTGGACGATTTCGCGGCAGTTGTGGTGGGGACACCGGATCCCGGCGTGGTATTGCGGGGATTGCGAAGAGTTGATGGTGGCGGAAGAAGCGCCGGTGAAGTGTGTGAAATGCGGAAGCGGAAAGCTGACGCAGGATCCGGATGTGCTGGATACGTGGTTCAGCTCGGGGCTTTGGCCGTTTTCGACGCTCGGGTGGCCGGAGAAGACTGCGGATTTTAAAAAATACTATCCGACGAGTTTGCTGATCACCGGTTACGACATTTTGTTTTTCTGGGTGGCGCGGATGGCCATGCTGGGAATTCACTTCACGGGAAAAGTGCCGTTTCGGGCGGTGTATTTGCACTCGCTGGTGAGGACGGGAAGCGGCGAGAAGATGTCCAAGTCCAAGGGGACGGGGCTCGATCCGGTGGTCTTGAATCAGCAGTATGGGACGGATGCGATGCGGTTTTGCCTGGCGTCCATGGCGGCGCCGGGGACGGATATTGTGCTGTCCGACGACCGATTGGGAGGCGCGCGGAATTTTGCTAACAAGATTTGGAACGCGGCGCGGTTTTTGTTTGTGAATTTGGAGAAGTTTGAGCAGGGCGGCGGGAGAATTGAGGATGTTGCCCTTCCGCAGGTGCGTGACGGTGCGCCCTACCAATCAGGGGATGGACTCGACCTTGTCGATCTCTGGATTTTCTCACGGCTCGGGAAAGCCATCGTGCAGAATAACGAGGCCTTAGCAAACTACCGATTCCATGAAGCTGCCCACAGCGTTTATCACTTCTTTTGGGGTGATTTTTGCGACTGGTATATCGAGTGGGTCAAGCCGCGGCTATCGGACAAGAATTCGGTGCGCGCAACGGCAGCGTGGCGAAATCTTTTTGCAGCTTTCGAACGGGCATTGCGATTGCTGCATCCCTTCATGCCGTTCTTGACGGAAGAATTGTGGCAAATGCTGCCACGACCGACGGGAATCCGCTCGATCGCCTTGGATGGGTTCCCAGAGGCTAGGTTCAATCGAATTGATCCTGTTGCGGAGAACAAATTTTTCTTGTTGCAACGCATAATCACATCAGTGCGCACAGCGCGCGCGGACAACAAGCGCGACCCAAGGGAAAAGGTTGCAGCCGAGTTCTCAAGCCAGGATGGGGAAGTCATTGCGCTCGTCAAGGGACAGCTTGAGTCCCTCCAGCGGCTGGCAGTCTTATCGAACCTAAGGGTGACCTCCGATCGTCTTTCCGGCGATGGCTACTTTCACAGCTTACCGGAAGGCGACATCCACATTCCTTTTTCAGAGATCGCCAGTCCGCAGGCTGAAGTGGCGCGCTTGAATAAAGAAATCGAAGGGCTTCGAAAGGCGATAATTTCGAAGGAGAGACAACTTGGGAACGAGACGTTTCGGAGCCGGGCGCCGGAGATTATCGTTCGTAAACTCGAAGAGACTCTGGCGACGCAGAAGATTGAGTTGAAGAAGGTGGAAGAAAGATTGGGACAGTTGTAAGAATTCGCCGCGGGAGTTAACCTGCGGGCGGCGCTGAGGTTTGCACAGACTGAAGTCTGTGCCACATCGATGGCTCACGAGACACTTCCGGGGATAACGGATAAGCGGCTGGCGGCGTTGCTGACGTTGCTGGCGGAAAACGCTACGATTGTGATTAGCGGCGCGCGGATCGCCAAGGAAATCGGCGTGTCGCGATCGATGGTCTGGCAATGGGTGCGGCAGCTGCGCGGGCTGGGCGTGCGCGTGAAGGGTAAGGGCGGAGCAGGATATTTTTTGGAGAAAGTGCCGGACATTTTAACGCCAGACATGCTGCGGCAAAGGTTGAAGGGCAGCCTTTTCGGAAAGCACATCTATCATTTTTTCAAGACGGATTCGACGAACCGCGTGGCGCTGGAATTGGGACACGCCGGCGAGCCGGAAGGCGCGGTGGTTCTGGCAGAAGAACAGACGGCCGGCAAAGGCCGCGCGGGACGCACATGGCAATCGGATCGCGCGGCGGGAATTTATGTGACGCTGCTTTTGCGGCCGCGGCTGGCCCCGGTGCAGGCCCCGCTACTAACGATGATGGCGGGACTTTCCGCGCGCGCAGCTATCGAAGCTCAAACGGGGCTGGCGACGGACCTCAAGTGGCCAAATGATTTGCTGATTCGCGGGAAGAAGGTGGGCGGAATCCTTACGGAGATGCACGCGGAGCCGTCGCTGGTGCGATTTGTGATCGTGGGAATCGGATTGAATGTGAACCAGGAGAAATTTCCCGGAGATTTGGGTGCTACGGCGACTTCACTCCGCCTGGAAACGGGAAAGCAGGTTTCGCGGCTGGAACTCCTCGTGCGGCTGCTGCGCGAGTTTGAGAACGACTACAATCGCTTTTTGCGGGAAGGGCCGGCAGGCGTGACGCGGAAATTCGAGGCGGTCTCGAGTTACGCACGCGGGAAACGCGTGAGGGTGACAAACGGCACGGAGAGTTTTGCGGGCACGACGGCAGGGCTCGGCCCCGAAGGACTGCTGCAGGTAAATCGCGATGACGGGCAGTTGGTGACGGTGATTTCCGGGGACGTGGCGGAGGCGCGGTAGATGCTGCTGACGATCGATGTCGGGAATTCGAATACGGTGCTGGGTGTTTTCCGCGGGGAAGAGTTGATTGCCAACTGGCGGTTAACGACGGCAAGGCAGCAAACCATCGACGAGTACGGCGTGCTCACGCGGAATCTGTTTACGCTCGCAGGGTTGGATCGCGACGCGATTGGAGGGGTGATTATCAGCTCGGTTGTGCCGCCGGTGAATTGGACGCTGGGGGAGATGTCACGGATTTATTTTGGGCAGAAAGCGCTGTTCGTAGAAGCAGGCGTGAAAACGGGGATGGCGGTTTTGGTTGATAATCCGCTCGAGGTGGGCGCGGATCGGATCGTGAACGGAGTTGCGGCGTTCCACAAATACGGCGGACCGTGCATCGTAGTGGACTTCGGGACGGCGATCACCTTTGATGCGATTTCCGCGCGCGGAGAGTATCTGGGCGGAGTGATTGCGCCGGGGCTGGGGATTGCATCAGAAGCTTTGTTTGCCAGGGCGGCGAGATTGCCGCGCGTGGAGATAAAAGACCCGGGCAAAGTCATCGGCACGAATACCGTCACGCACATGCAGGCGGGGCTTTACTATGGCGCGGTGGACATGGTGGACGGGATGCTGACAAGGATGAAAGCGGAGCTCGGCGGCAATGTGAAAGCGGTGGCGACGGGCGGGCAGGCGAGATTGGTAGCCAAGGGATCGAAGCAGATTCAGGAGACGGATGAATTTTTGACCTTGACGGGTTTACGATTGATTTGGGAGAAGAATCAACCGGCCGAAACGGGAAAAGCGGCGCCGCACGAAGCAAGCGCTGCAAAGCCTGCCCCGGTCTCAGCGAAGAAAGCATAGAGTTAAACGCTGAGGGGCGATGCGCCCTTGAGGCACGCCGGATTCGAGTCCTCCGCTTCGCCCAGGCAATTCACATGGACAGTTGGAACTACTTCAACTACTTCACGGAAATTGAAAACTATTTCTGGAAGAAGCGCGGGGCGCATTTGCTGGTGTCGCCCCTGGACTGGGCGATCATGGAAACATGGCAGAAAGCGGGCGTGCCTCTGGAAGCGGTGTTAAAGGGGATCGACAAAGCTTTTGAGAGTTATCGGCGATCGCGACGTGGCGCTGGCAAGCCGTTGAAGAGCCTGGCGTACTGCACGGACGCGGTCTTGGAAGTGGCGGAGGAACAGTTGGAGGCTGCCGCGGGGAGTGCGCCCAAGAATGGACACGCCGGGGCGAAAGAACCATTCTCGCGAGAGGAGTTGCAGGTTTACTTCGCAAAGAATGTTGCGCGGATTTTGGCGGTCGCGAACGGCACGGAATCGGCGAGTGCGAGCCTGGTTGAGCGCTTGCGGGAGATCTTGAAGTCTCTGGACGCCATGAGGATTCTGCTCGAGACGCCAGGCACTCTGGACTTGGAAGATTTAGAGAGGCGGCTAACGGTTCTGGATGAGAAGCTCCAGGCCACTTTGACGAGCCATGCAAGCGAAGAAACAATGCTGAAGATCCGGCGCGAGATGGACGGACAGCTCGCCGCATACCGGCGCAAGATGAAGGCGGAACAGATCGCGCTGGTCGAAAAACAGTACTTGCAGAAGAGGCTGCTCGAAGAGTTTGGCCTGCCGCGGCTGAGCTTGTACTACTTTTCCTGAGTCACACTTTCCGGAAGCAATTATCTTTTCTTTCCACGCGAAAAATCGCAGAATGGGGCATTGCAGATATGTCTGACGAGTTACGATTATCGATTGAGAAGCTTGTGTATGGCGGCGACGGGCTGGCACACGCCGACGGGAATACGGTCTTTGTGCCGTTCGTTCTGCCGGGAGAAGTGGTGCGGGCGTCGGAGAGTTCGAAAAAGAAGAAAGAGATTTGGGCGAAATTGCTGGAGGTGACGTCGGCGTCAAAGGAGCGGATTGCAGCACCCTGCCCGCATTTTCAGACATGCGGCGGCTGCCACTACCAACACATCGCTGCCACTGAGCAGGTTCGGCTGAAGAAAGAGATCTTGCGAGAGACGCTTTCTCGACTGGGCGGAATTTCCTGGGATGGAGCGATTCAGGAGCACACAGCTGAGCCCTACGGTTACAGAAATCGCGCACAGTGGGCGGTCCGTAGCGGGATGCCGCGGGCGCTGGGGTACTTTTTGCCGGAGAGCTCGATTATTGTGCCCATCGACGAATGCTCAGTGCTTTCACCGCGATTGGCACAGACGTTTGGGCGATTGCAAGAGATGGCGAGGTCGGGAGCTTTGCCCGCCGGGATTCTCGAGATCGAGGCGTTTGCCGATTCGGCGGACGAGAAGATTGCTTTGAACGTGGCCTTTGAGCGATTTCCACAACCTGCATCGGAACTTGCTGCGGTGTTGCGAGAGGCGATGCCGCAAGTAGAGAGTTTGCTTCTGTTGGACCAGAAAAAGGACAAGTTCGAGCTGACAGGTCCGGGATATTTGGAACACGAAGCGGGCGGGTTCAAGTTTCGCGTGAGCCACTTGTCATTTTTTCAGGTGAACAGATTTCTAATCGGAGATTTGCTGAATACGGTGACGGCGGGCGCGAAAGGGCGGTTGGCGCTCGATATGTACGCGGGCGTCGGATTTTTTACGCTGGCGCTGGCGCGGACCTTTGAGAAAGTTGTGTGTGTCGACGCAAATCTTGCAGCTACGCGCGATCTCTATGCCAACGCGGAGGCCGCGGGAGTATCAGTGACCACGCACAACGAACATGCGGAGGATTTTCTCAAGAAGACGAAAGAGCGGCCGGAGTTCGTCGTACTGGATCCGCCGCGTGCGGGATTGGGAGCGGAGACGGCGGCGAGCCTTGCGGAGCTTGGAGCAGCGGAAATTGTATACCTCTCCTGCGATCCATCCACTCTGGCTAGAGACTTGGCGGTTCTGACTTCTTCGCCGAGGAAACCTAAAGACATTTCGGGGCCGAGCGCGCGGTACGAGTTGAGCGAGATGCACTTGTTCGATCTGTTTCCACAGACGTACCACATCGAAACGCTGGTGAGGTTGAGAAGAGTCCCATGAGGCTGCCGGCCGTCGCGATCGCCGCGTTATTTGCCTGCGGCGTTGTGTTCGGCCAAACGCCGTGGTTTGCACATCGAGATTTCTCGCACGCTTTTCTCCTAGGTGGTTTTGCTTCCGTGGCGTTCCTTATCGGCAGCGGAATTGTCTTGGTCAGAATTGGGCTTCTCTTCCCTGCTGTCGTTCTCTCCGCGTTGAGCTGGCTAATTTTAGCTGTGTTGGGCGCGGGCCTCGCCAATCAGCCCCGGACGGCGAACTACGTGCTGTCGCTTGTTGAGGCAGGGCGCGTGAATTTGAAAACGCCGTTGCCGTGGCATGGACGCTTGCGGGACGAACCTGCGCGATTGCCTTGGGGCTACGGCTACGAAATCGAATTGACGGGAGTGGAGTATGAAGGCTCGTTGGTGCCCGCGCTAGGAGGAATGCGAATCAGTTTTGGAGTGTCACCTGACCAGCTAGCGGCGCCAGACGTTCATGCGGGAGACGAGCTCGTCGTCACGACAGAAGCCAAGCTGCCGCAGATTTATAGAGACGAAGGCGCGTTTGACCGCCGCGCGTACCTTGAGCAGCAGAACATTGAGCTGGTTGCGACGCTGCGAGCTCCGGAGCTGATGGAACGCACCATGGTTTCTCGGACAACAGCCGCCACACTCCTGGCGCATGTTCGACGAAGACTGCGCGATGAGATCGACACGCTTTTCTCGAACAGGCCGCAAGTCGACGGAGTTTTGCGCGCGATGCTCTTGGGTGACCGTAGCTTCGTGGAGCGAGCGGAGTCGACTGATTTTCAAAAGACAGGTGTGTTTCATGTGCTGGTGGTGGCGGGATTACACGTCGGCGCGCTGGCGGTGTTTCTGTTTTGGATTGGGCGCGTGTTGAGGTTGACTCCGTTTTGGACGGCACTCACGACGCTGACGGTGCTGTTAGCGTATGTGGCCGTGGTGGAACAGAGGCCACCGGTGCTCCGCGCGGCATTGATGACGGCACTCGTGGTGATAGGCGGATTGTTTTTCCGGCGGTTGGATTTACTGAACTCCGCGGGGATGGCGGCGCTGATTTTGCTGATTGCAAAACCCCTGGCCGTTCGGGATTCGAGCTTTCAACTGACATTCTTGGCTATAGGCTGCATCGCTGGCCTTGCTGCGCCCTGGTTGGAGAAAAATCTTCAGCCGTATGTGAAGGCGTTGCGCGGATGGCGCGACGTTACACGCGATGCGGCGCACGAGCCTCGAGCGGCCCAATTTCGGATCGACCTGCGCGCCACCACGCGTTGGATTTCCTTGCGTGTACCTAGACCCGTGGCGAACTACACCGGAGACATGCTGGCGCGTGGAATCGCGGCTTCGCTTCGCCTATGCGAACTGTTGGTAATTACATTGGCGTTGCAAATCGGGATGCTGCCTCTGATGGCGCGAGACTTTCATCGCGTAACGCTAAGCGCTCCTCTGGTTAATCTGGCAGCGGTTCCGATCACGGGGATTGTGGTGCCACTGGGATTTCTGACGCTCGGCAGCGGACTTTTTTTACCTGGTGTGGGAAAAGTATTGGCCGCTCCATTGGCATGGGTGACGACGCTGTTGCTCCACGTTGTCCGGTGGTTCGCGCAGTTTCCGAGATGGAGTTACGGGATACCGGGGCCGCCTATTTGGCTGATAGTCACGTTTCTAACGGCTTGCGTGCTTCTTGCCGTGGCGGCGCGCAGTTCCAATTCGTGGAGCAGATGGCCCTCGCGAAGCGCGGCCGGGGTGTTGGGATTGAGCGCTCTCACAATTGGGATGTTCCCGTTTTCGCCGCGATGGTCGGCGGGAAAACTGGAATTGACGGTTTTGGATGTCGGACAGGGAGACTCTCTGTTTGTCGTGTCGCCGCATGGGAGAACGCTATTGATGGATGGAGGCGGAGGCTTCATCGGGTTCGCAGGGCATGAACAACAGAATGGAATCGACCCCGGTGAAGAAGCCGTGTCGCCATACTTATGGTCGCGCGGTTTTCAGAAACTGGATGTTGTGGCTCTAACGCATGCCCATCAGGACCACATCGGCGGATTGGCTGCAATCCTGGAAAATTTCCGGGTTGGGACGCTGTGGATAGGGCGGGAGGTTGAATCGGGGGCGCTTGCGAAGCTGGAAAATCTGGCCCGTGAGAAGAAAATTCCCGTCGTTCATGAACTTCGCGGAAAAGCTTTTTCGTGGGATGGCGTCGAGGCACAACTTCTCTGG
>Ga0070703_10000778_pt1 | contig 10491 bp, 6 predicted proteins | sample KBSK5251metaG_FD_65453 | JGI IMG/M metagenome (GOLD analysis project Ga0070703, IMG submission 65453) | Corn, switchgrass and miscanthus rhizosphere microbial communities from Kellogg Biological Station, Michigan, USA - KBS K5-25-1 metaG | ecosystem: Host-associated > Plants > Roots >... | reverse complement strand
CCAGGGTTACGACGTTGGTCTCGCCTTCGCGGCGTGAGAACTGATAACCGTCGGCGAGATTTCTGATCTCGTAGCTATTGTCGCTCGGTGAAAATGGCGACGTGAGCATGAACACCGACCAGGTCGAGATGAATCGCGAGATCGCCTGGTCCATATCGGTGAAAATCTTGTCAATGTAGTCTGAAGCTCTTTCGCCGCTCGGAATTAACTCTGTCCGATGATCCATCCGAAGCTTACTTTCCGAGTCGATGGAAATTGAAAAACTTAACCCCTCAAGTACTTTTAGCGCGGCCGTGTTGGATTGAAAGTCCGCGACCAGATGCCAATTCGGCTTGATGTTCACCTGGAAGTCAATCAATCCTGCTTGTCTTAAGTTGTAGTACTTCTGTCGAGCGATATTGAGGATTTGCTTTTTATCAACCTCATTGGCTTGCGGGCCGGCATTAGCTGACGAGCAAGCAAATGCGAGCAGGGTTGTCGCCACGATGCAACCTCGCACACGCGCAGGCAAACATCTCATCGAGGCGTGTCCTTCTCTAAATTGGCGAGCGATTCTTCCAGCTTGCGGCGTTCGACGGTCGACAACTCCTGCCGGCCAAAGCGCACCCGGTTATAGGCCCAGGTGATTGTGGCCGCGTCCGACACGCCAACCTGCGCTGCGAACTCCAAAGGAGTTTGATGAGACTCACGCGTGTATCCCCGCTTCGCCATCAGGGCCAGCAGCCGCTCATAGAAATCGACGCGGGAACTTTCGGATTCGTCCCTTACATTCCACACCTGCAAGCCGCGCCACCAACCTAAACGCCGAATGCGACGCGCGAGAAAAATAGCGACAAGCAAAGAAGTGACAACTCCGACTCCGATCAGAATCGGTGTGCTCGCCGACCCCAGGGCGCCACGCGCCTGGTTTAGTCTGGCTATCGATCCCCGTTGGACTTCGAACAGTTGCCTTCTCAAGTTCGTAATCAACGAACGCTGTTCCTGCTTGTCATAACCGACGACATACTGAAACCACATCAACTCCAAGGCTTCAGAGTATTTTGCGAGTTGTGCGGCCAGGCCCGTACTCACGTGCGGCGCGCGTCCCGCTGGCGGCGTCGGATCGAACGTCACCCAGGAGTTGGTTTGCGGAAAATAAACTTCCACCCAGGAGTGCGCGTCGCTCTGTCGCACCGTGAACGCACCGGCGGCCTCGTTGTACTCACCCGGCAGAAATCCGTTGACGACGCGTGAGGCAATTCGCTGCGTGCGCAGCATCACTGCCATCGCCGTGGCAAAATATTCGCAATGCCCCGCTCGCACGTTGAAAAGGAAATCGGCCAGCGGATCCGGGCCACCGGCTTTTAGTTCCAGCGTGTATCCGTAATTTTCTCGCAGATATGATTCGATCGCGCGCGCGGCATCATAGCGATTCTGAGCTCCAACGCGCTGCAATACACTGTCAGCCAACGCAGAAATTCGCGGATCGAGGTTCGGCGGCAACTCCAGATATCGGGCTGATTCGATTAGATACTGGCGGCGGTCCGCACGAAGCACGTTCGCGCTCGGCTCTGTCGTGTCGGAGAAGATCCGGTAAACCATTCTTTCCTGATCGTGGAGCCGCGTTTGCACAGAGTTTTCCGAATCGACTCTCACGAAAGGCAGTTTGCCCTGCACCGCCACGATGCGGGGCGCGCCGAACACGACCGGCGTATCCACCGGCTCCATGAAAAATGTCTGAGTCGTCAGACGGCTCACGTCCTCAGTGGTGCCAAGTTTGAAGAAGCCGCTGTCGCTCTCCTTTTTTTCACTGCGGCCAGCGCTAAAAGATCTCTTCCAACCCTTACCCGTGAATTCGTCAAGCGCAACTCCTCGCCAGCGCAACCCGTTGGTTGGAATTGCGGGAGCACTCTCAACCCGAACCCGCATGAAAACTTCGTCGTTGCCTTTGAGTCGGCCAATCTGTCCCAGCGTTACATTGTCTGAGAATCCGATAAAACCCGAAACTCCGTTGCCGCCTCGTTTCAATGCACTCGACGCTGTCCGCGGCGCGATCAAAAAGAACGGCAGAGCCAGCACCACAATCAAGATGAGCAAGCCGGCCGAGACCAGCGGCAGCCGTCGCGTCTCGAGATATCTTCTTCGCCAAAGTCGCATCGGTAACTTCTTGAAGAGCGCCGGATCGGGCGGCACGAGCAGACGCGTCTGGGTGGCAATAACCTTGCGGCGTGCTTTATGAATCTCAAACGCGACGACCGTTGTTAGCACGCACAAGAGATAAAGAACGAGCGTCAGTAAGAAAAGCGGGCTCGCGGTCAAAGCCGCAGCCAAAAGCACTTCGAAAAACGAAATCAGATAGAGAAAGAACCAGTCGCGGTCGGCCTTTAGTTGTAACAGCTTGATTGCAGAAAGGAAGAGAATCAGGTGCGCGAGGACGGTAATGTCTGCGTTGCGCGCGGCCACGCTATTTTCAGCCAGGCCATTTAGAAACGGAATCACGATCCGCCAGTCCACGTAAAAAAACGGGAGCGAAGCGAGAATCACTAACAGCGCCACCCGCTCAGACAGTTGCCAACGGGTGCCTTCCAGTTTCCACGCGACGGCCATTCCAGACGCGAACAGAATCGCCAGCCAGGGGCTGGCCCCGCCGGCCACAAACAAAGCCAGCGCCGCCGCGAAAACGGTCGAGTAAGAAGCTGCCCGAAAGTAACTCTCAAACTTCATAAAGGTCCGGGTCTAGTGTAACCTCTCATGGCCGTCCAAAGACAATCGATACCCGTTCGCTGGATGGACAGTGAGCCACCAATAGACTTGCCAAAATCGCGCGACGTTACCAGGAATGCGGCGTTACAGCGGACAGTCGAAATCTCTTATCCTCATACTTCCGATCGGGTTGTGCTTAGTTGCATTCACCGTCCGCCTGGCTGCCGAACAAAAGCAAAAAGCTCCACTCATTTTTAGCGAGGCTTCCGATCAGACCGGGTTAAAGTTTCGTCACTACAACGGCATGACGGGGAAGCTTTTCCTGCCCGAAATCATGGGTGCCGGAGTCGCGCTTCTTGATTTCGACAATGATGGCGACCTCGACGTTTTTCTGGTGCAGGGCGCAACGCTCGAAGCCGCAGACCAACCGGCCCGCACTCTTTTTCCCTGGCAAGGGCCGGGTGACTTGCGTTCGCGGCTCTTTCGAAATGATTTGGTTGTCGACAAAGATGGGAATCGCTCTTTGCATTTCACGGACGTGACGGAGAAGAGCGGAATTGTGGCCAACGGTTATGGCATGGGCGTGGCCGCCGGCGACATCAACAACGATGGCTGGACCGACCTGTATGTTACCGACCTGGGCCCGAACCGGATGTTTCTGAATAAAGGTGACGGAACGTTTGCCGAAGTCACGGCGAAGACCGGCACCGACGATTCGCGTTGGACGACCAGTGCATCTTTTTTTGATTATGATCGCGATGGCTGGCTCGATTTGATGGTCGTCAACTATGCCGACTTCTCGCCCGGCAATAGTCCGAAGTGTTACGCGGCAACCAGCGCCCCGGACTACTGCACGCCGCGCGCTTTTCGCGCGCCGGGCAATCGACTCTTTCACAACAAGCGCGACGGGACCTTTGAAGACGTAACAGTCGCGGCAGGAGTTAACAAAGAATTCGGTCATGGTCTGGGCATCATCGCGGCTGATTTGGATTACGATGGGTGGATGGATATTTACGTCGCCAACGATGGCGATCCAAATCAACTCTGGATCAATCAGAAGAACGGGACCTTCAAGAACGAAGCATTGCTCGCCGGAGCGGCGGTCAATCGCAATGGTCAGGCCGAAGCGGGAATGGGCGTCGACGCCGCCGACTTTGACAACAATGGGACGGACGATCTTTTCATCACGCACCTGATGGATGAAACCAACACTTTGTATTTGAATCTGGGGAAAGGCCTGTTTGAAGATCGAACTCGCGAAGTCGGACTCGGAATGTCCGGCCGGCGTTTCACCGGTTTCGGCACGCTCTTTTTTGATTATGACAATGACGGATGGCTCGACTTGTTGGTGACAAATGGCGCTGTGCAGCTTCTGCCGGAACTAATGCGCAAGGGTGATCCCTATCCGCTCGGCCAGCCTAATCAGCTATTTCGTAATAGTGGAAAAGCTTCATTCGTTGAAGTAGTTAATGATCTTCCTGCTGAGTTCACTTTGAACCAGGTCGGACGCGGGGCCGCGTTTGGTGACATCGACAATGACGGCGACACGGATGTTGTGATTACCAGAAACAACCAGCCGGCCAGGTTGTTCATGAATCAGTTGGGCAATCAGAATCATTGGCTGGGCCTGCGACTTTTGAGCAAAACCGGACGTGACGATCTCGGCGCCCGCGTGCAGGTGACTATTTCAAAAGACGTCATCCGTTGGCGAAGGGCCCGAACTGACGGTAGCTATTTGTCAGCCAACGATCCGCGTGTGCTCGTCGGACTGGGCAGCGGTCGCAGCGTTGAAACAGTGCGTGTGTACTGGTCGGACGGTAACATCGAAGACTGGAAGAACGTGCCGGTAGATCGATATGCGAAGCTAAGCGAAAACACAGGAACGCGAGCAAAGTGAAGTCACAACGGCTTTGCACCAATGCCCGAGACTGTGACGTCTCATTCACACCGGGCTTCAGCCCGGTGTCGAACGACGACAAGAAACGTGGAACCGTTAAAACGGCATTAATATACTTGACTCATTACGGCAATGGCTCAGCCACTCTGATGCGCGGCAAGTCTGCGACTTGCCGGCGGCGATCCTTCTTTTCATTCGGGTCTTCGACCCGCCACGGTCAAAGACCGTTTCGGATCAAAGGGGCCACTTATCGGCAAGTCCGAGACTTGCCGCGCATCAGAGTGGCAGAGCCATTGCAGCGGTCTCATCGAAGGTCGACAGAATCACGTGCGGAGTCAAGTATGTCGCTTCCGTTTTAACGGTTTCCTCTTCTGCTCAAACACTGAAGCCGTTTAGTAGAGGAGGTTGCGTCAACCCGCGCAACAAATAAAACCTTTGAAACGGTTTCCTAAATTCTTACCGAGCTGACACCGGGCTTAAGCCCTGTGTGAATGAAAGGTGGTACTTTCGGATCTTTTGAGGCAAATCTGGCCACAACAAAACAATTGGCGACTGGCGATTCCGTTGTTGATCTGCGCATTGATCCTGCTCGGGGTACCGCTTCACAAGGCGCAGGCGCAATCGGCCCAGGCGCGCGGGCTCCCACCAATTCACTGGCCCGACGTCAGCAAACTCGAACCCGACGTACGCGACCAGTTAACTGAGGTCGAAAAAAGCCTGACTGCAGCAATAAACAAACCGGATTCGACTGATGCGGCGCTGGCAGAGAGCCTCGGCAAGGCCGGAAAGATTTATCACGCGTACTCACTTACTTTGCCGGCTCGCGAGTGCTATCTAAACGCGGCCCTCCTCGCGCCGAAAGATTTTCGCTGGCCATATCTTCTCGCCAAGATCGATCAGCAGGACGGTCGAACGGATGATGCAATTCGTCGCTTTCTCGAAGCGTCAGCGCTAAACCCTGAGTACGTCGCCGTCGAACTAAACCTCGGCAATATTTACCTGGAAACAAATGTTCCCGCGAAAGCGGAAGCCAGTTTTAAGAAGGTCCTGGCGCGCGAACCGGGGAACGCGGCTGCGCTCTACGGAATGGGCCAATTAGCTCTTTCACAGCGGAATTATTCTGAAGCCGTAAACTATTTCGAAAAGGCTCTGCAGCAGGCGCCCGGCGCAAATCGGATTCATTATTCGCTGGCCCTTGCTTATCGAGGTGCAGGCGATGTCACGAAGGCGGAGGCGCATCTCGCGCAGCGCGGCACCGTCGGAATTCGTGTCACGGATCCACTTTTCGATCAACTGCCGGATTTGATCGAGGGTGAGCGGCTTCATTTGGTTCGCGGCCGCGCGGCACTCGAGGCTAAACGATTGGAAGATGCAGCCGCCGAGTTTCGTAAAGCCGTTGCCGCCAAGCCTGACAGCGTCACGGCGCATCTGAACCTGGGGATCACTCTGGTCCAGATGAATGATCCGAACGCGGCAATCACTGAATTCAGGACCGTGCTGCGACTCCATCCTGAAAATTCCACCGCGCATTTCAATCTGGCAATCGTGCTGGCGACTCAAAACGAACACCGCGCAGCGATCGAAGAACTGCAAGCTCTTCTGAAAACCAATCCTGAAGATTTGAGTGCGCGGCTCTTCCTGGCGAAAGAACTCTTGAACGCGGAACGCGAGAACGAAGCGCTCGCTGAATTTTTGCGAGTGGTCGAGGCAGACCCGGACATCGAAGAGGCAGCGTTACAAGCCGCCACGCTGCTGAGCCGGGCAAAACAATACGCAAATGCGCTGAACCTACTCGAGAAGAGTCACGCGCGAAATCCCCAGAAGACCGACACTGGAGCAACTCTGGCGTATCTGCTGGCAACGTCGCCGCAAAAAGATTTGCGTGCCGGGGCTCGCGCGTTGCCGCTGGCCCAGGAGGTTTATCAAACGACCGGGCTGCCGCAGCACGGCGCCATCATCGCACTGGCTTTGGCTGAACTGGGCCGCTGCGCAGAGGCTGCCGAGTGGCAGCGCAAGATGATTGGGCTCGCAGAGCAAAAACAGCAGGCGGACCTGGCAGCGAAACTAAGATCGGATTTGAAGAATTACGAAACGAAAGGTCCGTGCCGCGCTGCGGGACAGTAGCGGACAGAGCGACGCCAACCGCGAGCGAGTTTTATAGAATGGTTGCGCGCTTCGTGAGGTAGCACGCCAGTCGGGCCGCATCGGCATCAGCCATTTGGGTAATCTTTGCGCCTACCAGCCACTTTCCCATCGCGCCCTGCCGGTCGCAGGTCACGGTTGACAAGACGGCGGCGACGACCGATCCGGGCAGGTTTATCGTAACGAACAAAGGACACCCCGGGCGCGTTAGTTCGTCTTCAGGCAAACGCGAACCGACAAATGACAAAGCCATTCCGCCCTGACTGATCATGTCGCAGTGGCCTCGGCAGCCTTTTGAATACGATACGTCCCACGTCAGGGGGTTGCGCTCAACCATCGAGATGGTTGCCGGCAAGTGCACTTTGTAACGCGGAAATCTGCGCTGCTTGCCATTTGTTTCCTTATGTCTTGCCGGTTTCCTGGGCAGCTTGCTGAACGGGTCAAAGCCCTTAAACTCCAATCCGCAGTTATTGCACAGCAACTCACGAAAGCCGGCAACATGCAGGACGATAGCTGCGTCATTGTAGCCACGCTGCAGGCGTGTGCTCTTGCATCGGGGGCACCACATGGCAATTCACCTTCCGCACCTGGCGATTTCTATTTCATTAAAATGAGGATGAGATGGGACCCTTTGAGGATATCAAAAAGACCAGCAGCGCGGCCAGTGATTTGTTTCAGGAGTTTTTCTCTCGCCCAGGCGTTTACGCCTGGGTGAGAAGGAGCGGGCCATCAAAGCCCCATTAATGGGGCTTTTGAAACTACCGCCTCTTAATCCTCGGGCGTAAACGCCTGGCTACGGAAAACTTCAACCCAACCCATCGAGCCGGCGCATCAAAGTGGTATCTCCTGAGAATTATTGATAACTTTGCTCCCGGGCCAGGATTATTGACCATGAATAGAGACCTGCTTTTTAGTGTTTGTCATCCACTTTTCATTAAGTGGTATCGACGCGGGCTCTTCCCTGGCGGAATACTCTGCGGCCTCCTGTTTCTCACTGCAGCAAAGGTTCCGGCGCAGGCGCCCACGTTCGGCGGCAACACACAGCACACATCCGTATATACTGCTCCCGCGCAAAACCTGAACGCGATCAAGTGGTCCACCACCATCGATTTCCATCCCACCACGATCGCTCATTATGGCGCGCCGGTAATCACCGCAAGTAATACGGTCCTGGTGCCGGTCAAGACGTCAAACGACGGCTTTAGGGTTGACGCTTTCAACGGTAACAACGGAGCGGCAAAGTACTCCATCAATACTGACTACATCCTTCCCGCGCATAACTGGATTCCGGTTTACAACCCGTGTATCGCCACCGGCTCGTTCGGCACGCGCATGTACTACGCTGGAGCGGGCGGCACCATCCTGCACATCGATAATCCTGATTCGAACTCGCCTGGCGCGCCGGTGAGAGAGGCGTTCTATTCCATCGCTAATTACAACTCCAACCCAGCAGCCTACAACAGCACGATCTTCGTTAACACACCGCTGACGTCAGATGCAGCCGGCAACGTCTATTTTGGTTTCCGCGTCCAGGGGACAGCTCCGGCGCCGCTGAATACTAGTCAAAGCGGTATCGCGCGAATTGACGCGAACGGAAGTGGAATCTATGTCTTGGCAGGCCCGGCCGCCGGCGATGGCAATATCAGCCGCGTGAGTCACAACGTGGCGCCCGCCCTGAGCAATGACGGGAGCACCGTCTACGTCGTGGTGAAATGGTCCACCAACAACAGCTATGCGTACCTTTTGGGTCTGAACTCGACCACCCTGGCAACAAAATATTCTGTGTTTCTTAGAGACCCGCGCAACGGCAACCCTGCCTCGGTTCCGGATGACGGGACGGCCTCGCCCATGATCGCGCCGGACGGCGATGTCTATTTCGGAGTGCTGGCTGCTAACAGCGGTTCGCGCGGCTTTCTCCTGCGCTTCAGTGGAGACCTGTCAGTAACCAAAACCCCCGGAGGTTTTGGCTGGGACTACACGCCGGGAATAGTTCCCGCGTCGCTGGTGCCGTCCTACACCGGATCGTCGTCATACTTGCTGTTTTCCAAATACAACGATTACGCGGGCGCCGACGGTAGTGGAATTAATCGCGTGGCGCTGCTGGATCCTAACGCAACTCAAATAGATCCACACTCCTCTGCGGCCGGCTTGGTTGAGATGAGAGAGGTGCTCACGTTAATCGGTCCGACGCCGGACGCCGGCCCGGATCCGTCAATTTTTCCTTTGTCGGTGAAGGAGTGGTGCATCAACGCCCCGGCGGTTAACCCGGCAAACAAGAGCGTCTATTTCACCAGCGAGGATGGCCGCAGCTATCGCTGGAACCTGGCCACAAATACTCTGGACCAGTCCGTGGTGCTAACACCAGGTGTGCTCGAGCCTTATGTGCCAACGGTCATCGGGCCAGACGGAACGGTCTACACACTTAACGGCGGGACCTTTTTTGCTTTGGGAAACCGGCCGGGCGTTAGTGTCACAATCGACTCTTCGGCGCCCGATTCACGTGCGGTGGTGGTGGGCACCACCATCACTTTCACGGCCACAGTTACCGGAACGCCAACCTCGCCCACCGGCGCCGTTACCTTCTCAGACTTGACTTACAATGGCAGCACCCCGGTAACGACGACGTTGGCTTCAAATATTCCGTTGAACGCCAATGGAACGGCGTCGGTCACCACCTCGACACTGGCAGCAGGCGGCAGTTTTCGCGGCAGCCATTTCATCACCGCCGCGTACAGCGGAGATGCGAGCCACGCCGCATCATCGGTTACGTTGATGCAGAAGATCCACGCCAACGCCACCACTCTGGCTGTGAGCTCTTCTTCAAATCCGGTCAGCTTCGGCCAGACAGTAACGTTCACAGCAAACGTTTCGCCAGTTCCGGCCGGCGCCGGGACGCCAACCGGAATGGTGACCTTTCAGGATGGAGGTACGATCATCGGTCAGGCGCCGCTCAACTCGTCCGGCGTCGTCGCAGTCAGCAGCCCTGGCTTAGCTCCCGGAAGTCACAACGTCTCGGCTACTTACGCTTCGGACACCCAGTTCGCGGCCAGCAGTGGCAGCGTGGTCCAGATTATCCAGAATGGAACGTCAACAGCGGTCACCTCGAATTCCAATCCGGCCAGCTTTGGACAAACGATCTTCTTTGACGCGGCAGTAACAGCTACGAATGGCGCTCCGGGCATACCCACCGGTTCGGTGACCTTCAAAGAAGGCGCCACGGTGCTGGCCACTGTGCCTCTCAATTCCAACGGGCATGCATTGTTCAGTTCCGCTGCCCTCAGCATCGGAAGCCACACCATCACCGCAGACTTTGCGGGGACCAATGGCTGGCTGGCCAGTAGCGGGCAGCTGGTGCAGGCGGTCCAGGATGCGCCGGTGCTTTTGCTGGAGGACAATTCGAACCGCGCAATTGCCCTCGATTTAGTGACGCAGACGCGCGATCCATTTTCGTTAACCAACCCATACAATTTGAGCTCGGATCTGCGCCGGCGCATCTCGCTGTTTGTCTGGCGGTTGGGACTCGCACCGGGCGACACTGCATCAGACCTCACCGTGGTCGCCGAAGATGATCAAGGTGGAACCTACACACTGCTAGTAGAGCAAGTTTTTTCTTTATCCGGAGTCGCAGACGTTAACCAGGTTGTGGTTCGGCTTCCCGATAACGTTTCGGGAACGCCCAGGGATTTGCAGGTGAAGGTGAAACTACGAAGTCTATTCAGTAATAAGGGATTGATCAGGATCTCGGGGAATTAGAAATGACGTAGGAACCA
>Ga0070703_10000777_pt1 | contig 10506 bp, 5 predicted proteins | sample KBSK5251metaG_FD_65453 | JGI IMG/M metagenome (GOLD analysis project Ga0070703, IMG submission 65453) | Corn, switchgrass and miscanthus rhizosphere microbial communities from Kellogg Biological Station, Michigan, USA - KBS K5-25-1 metaG | ecosystem: Host-associated > Plants > Roots >... | reverse complement strand
CCGCCAGCGCGACGGAATCGACGTACTGCCCCGCCACCTCGAACCGTCCCGAACTCGCTCCGTGGATTGTCCGTCGCACGCGGAACCCATTCCAGGCGAACGGGTCCCTTTCGACTCCGGACCCGTCCCAGACCACGAACGTGAGGACGCCCGTTCCGTTTCCGATCGGGACGTTGCCGGGGGCGGCCACGTAATAGGCACGAAGCCCGGTCGGAGGGACGAGGTCGTGGACGACCAAGGTCGTCGTCGCATTCAGGGTTCCAGGCGGGATCGAATCGTTCTGGAGCGTCCAATCAATCGAATAGACGCCGGACTGGGTGGAATCGGCCCTCCCGGTCAATGTGATGTTCGGCGCGAAGGCCGGCCCGGCGGTCGCGGGGCCGGTCAGAAACGGGGCATTGTTCGTCTGGCCAATCGTGAGGAGCCGGTCGGGGAACAGATCGGACCGGATTCCGGCCCCCGTGATCGTGACGGACAGCCCCTCTACGGTGTGAACGGAAGATGCTCCGGGGAAGTTGAGAGCCGGACCGGGCACTTTCAAACTGTCTTGGTTCGCGGTGGGTGCAGCCGTCGCCGATCCGGACACCACCAGGGCCGGGAGCAGCGCGAAAACGGCCATTAACGCGTAAGTCCTAGTCCAAAAAGGCATTAACATCCCCTCGCGGTTCAGACAGCTCCGGCACGGCATCGAATTGTGATACAATGTATTCGTTGGGGGGGTGCCAAAGGCCGAGCCATATTGGAAGTTCGGCCAGGCGGGGCTCGCAGAGCCTCCCAGCCAGCGCTCGGTAAGGCCGCAGATTAGGGCTCCAACTGCTGATGTGTCAAGGCATTTTTGAACAGCAGACCGCCTGCAAAGTTCCAAAAACCGCTTGACACCCAACCGCAATCTCCGGTATACTCTTTTGAGTAAAAACAGGGGCCAAGCCGTCCCGATTGCGAAACAACACATCATCTTAGCTGGACTCAAAATGAAAAATCTAAGGAGGTGATTGGGCTCAGAGTGTCGCTTACCTTATCCTCTTGAGGTGTCTTCTCGCTTTTACCCGCGTTAGAAGAGGAGATGAAGGAATGAAGAAATTACTAAGCCTCGTCGCGTTGGTGGCGCTGGCTTCCGCCCTTCCCGCGAATCAGGCGGTGGCGGGGTACCGAGGCGCATTTGACCACCTGACCGCGCAGAGCAGCGCGTTCAACAACGGCATCGCCAATGGATGCCAGACGCCCGCGCTCCGGCCGGCTCCGTTTCGGTCGATCGATGGCGTCGCGAGGGTGGAGCAATGGTACTGCTTCACCACGCGGAGCCAGGCGGTCGGGTTCGAGAGCTCCCGCGAAATCTGGATGGCCCGCAACAACTCCCGCGTCGGACTAAACATCGACGTCGGAGCGATCCCGGGTCCGATGAACCCGAACGGCCGGCAGCCGCTCAAGAAGGACGCGACGGGGCTCGTTTCGTATCTCGACCCGGCGTGGAGCCCCGACGGCAAGTACCTCATGTGGATCGAGTCGGACGCCAACCTGACGCACACCGCGATTATGTACCAGGAGTACAAGAAGGACTCGGCGACCGATGCCGCTTCCTACCTGGATCCGCTGCGCGCCATTGCTGCAGGAACCCCGATCGGCTCGCCCGTCGCCCTGCTCGGCCCGACGGTCGGCACCCGGTACCGTCATCCCGACTGGAGCCCGGACGGAAACTCGATCGTGTTCGACTCGGACGCGTCGGGTCTTTCGGTCGACCTCTACACGATGGGCGTGTTCCCGCCCAGCGCGCCGGTCCGTCGCACGTTCGTGGACAACCGCGCGGAGCAGAATCCGGCGTGGGCAACGGACGGTGTCCGGATCGCCTATGACACGAACAAGTTCGGCCCGAACGTCATCGAGATCCTGAACACGTCGACCAACGTCGTGTCCTTGGCCGAGACGAATTTCGCGACGGTCAGCCACAACAATCCCGATTGGGACGCGCTCGGCAACATCTTCTACGACGCGCCGCAGTCCGAGGACAACCAGCAGAATCCGAACATCTGGCGGATCAATCCCGTCACCCAGTCGAAGTGCGAGATCATCTTCGACGAGCGCGGCGACGCGAACGTTTCGGTCTCGACGCTCACGAACACGACCGCCGACGGAATTCAGTACGGTCTGTTCCTCTTCGAATCACAGGCCGCGAACTTCGGCTTGGCCATCTGGCGCGCGAATGCGATCAACAGCTGCGCGCCGGCTCTGGCGATGGGTGCCGAGATTTCGCCGCGCGTCATTAGCCTCGACAACAGCGGTAACGCGAGCGACGTGACACTTGGCCTGTCGTTCCCGCCGGAAACCGAAGCCGCGGGATACCAGTGCAACTCGCTCAACGGCCCGAAGGAAGGCGTTCGTATGCGTCTCGCGCCGTTCCCGAGCCCCACGCTGCTTGGTCTCACCGCGAACGCGAAGTCCGGTGGCGGTGCGCAGGCCGGTCTCCCCGACTTCTCGGATCAGGGATTGAATGGCATCAACGTCAAGTTCGCGCGCCGCACGCTTATGACCCGGATCGTCGCGCTCGGACTCGTCAATCAGGACGTGCCGCTTACGGCCCGCGCCTACTCGAACATCACCGGCCGCACGTTCCAGGGCTTCGCGTTCCTTCGCATCAACGCGAACAGCCTGGCGGGCAGTGTGGTGAAGCTCGAACAGAATTCGCCGAACCCGTTCAACCCGGTGACGCAGATCAAGTACGCGACCAGCAAGGCTGGTCACGTCACGCTCCGCATCTACAACGTTCAGGGCGCCCTCATCAAGACGCTCGCCGACAAGAACGTTGAGGCCGGCTCGCATGTCGCTCAGTGGGACGGACGGAACCAGAACGGCGCAGCCGTTTCCTCCGGCGTCTACTACGCGAAGGTCTTCAGCGATGGCGGGAACAGCGACGTCATGAAGATGGTGATGTCCAAGTAACATCGGCCGCATCGGCAGCACGGAAGGCCGCGGGGCTCGCGCTCCGCGGCCTTCTTCTTTGTCGCGTTACGGCTAAGACGGTTCGGTTCGAACGTCGGGGCCAAGAAGGAAGATCGCGCTCCGGCTCCAAACGGACAGTCGCCAACGCGCGATCTTCCTCCTTGGCCACGACCGGTGCATACCGATCCCCGCCCCCAAGATGCGACACTTCCCGCGGATCATGTTCCCCCTTGTGCTGCCAATCCGTGTGCCCTATACTGAACTACATGGTTCAGTATATCCGCACCGGCTTCAATGCCTCGTTCGCCGCGCTCTCGGACGCCACCCGACGCGGCGTTCTCGAGCAGCTCGGGTGTGCAGACGCTTCGATCACGGACCTCGCAGAGAAGTTCCACATGACGCTAACGGGCATGAGGAAGCATGTCGGCGTCTTGGAGCAGGCGGGGCTCGTCACCACGGAGAAGGTCGGGCGCGTGCGGACCTGCAAGCTCGGCCTGCGCCGACTGGAGGAAGAGGCGGCATGGATCGAGAGGTACCGCCAGCTCTGGGACGCACGCTTCGACGAGCTGGACAAGGTTGTTGAGGAACTGAAACGGAAGGAGAAAGGCGATGGGCGCAAGAAGAGAGAGTGAGCCCACCCCCACGAAGAACCGCACGACGGTGGAACGAAAGTCCGACCGTGAGCTCGTCGTCACGCGAACCTTCAACGGTCCGGCGCGCATCGTGTTCGAGGCGTGGACCAAACCCGAGCTGTTCCAGCAGTGGTGGGTGCCGAAGTCGATGGGCATGTTTCTGCGTTCCTGCGAGATGGATGTTCGTGCCGGGGGCCGGTACCGTTTGGTGTTCGGCCACGACGCCTCAAACCCTGACGAGTTCTTCGGTAGGTATATCGAAGTGATACCGCACTCGCGTCTCGTCTGGACCAATGATGAAGGTGGTGACGGTGGGCCCATCACCACGGTGACCTTCGAGGAAAGAGGTGGCAAGACGCTGCTGGTCATGTCCGAGCTCTATCCCTCGAAAGAAGCTCTCGACGCAGCCGGCACCGGAGCGGCGGACATGATGAGGGAGACGTTCGCGCAACTGGACGAGCTCCTCGTCATCCTGGGCGCGAGCGTGGGACGGTCCTGAAGAGGCTGTGATCCGCGATCTCGAAACCCAGCACAAGCGTGCGCCACGAACCCGCACCAATGAAAAGCGCCCGGAGCCGCTTCGCTCCGGGCGCTCTCGGTTGTTCGTGTTGCCCGCGCCGCCGCTACGGTGCGTACGCCGGCAGCGTCGGCGACGCGTTCACGTATGCGAACGCCGTCCGCATGAGCTGGTACGCCTGCGGGTCCTTCATGAAGTACATCGGGAACCCGAAGAGCACCATCCGGCCGATCGCGCCCCGGGCGCTGTTCGGATCGCCGGCGAGGATCGGCGAGCCGTCCCCGTTGCCGAGATCGTGCGCCTGGGTCGAGATGCCGCAGACGAGCCCCTCCCGGGGCGATTGGCCGCCATCCATCAGGACGCCCACCCGAACCCCGTGGTACGTGAAGATGGCCTTGGCGATCGGTGACGACGGATCCTCCCGCCGGAAGACGCCCAGCTCGGGGTTGCACGCGAACATGTTGGTCTGGAGCTTCCATCCCTCGATCTTGGGGAGGCCCGGCGCGAGCGACTGGTTGTCGTCACCGGGGAACGCGTCGTAGTTCCACTTCGCACCGTCACCGGGACCGCCGACGTCGACCTGCGCCGTCTGGTAGCCCGCGGCCGAGCCGTCCGCGGTCACCCGGGCCTCGATGAAATCGCGGGCGCCGAGCGAACGCAGCCCTTCGTCGCTCGCGATCCGTCCGTCGAGCCCCATGAAGTTCCGAGGGAAGTAGGATCGGATGAAGAGGTTCGTGCCCTCGTCGAGGGTCGCGCACATGCCGCGCGTGAAGCTGTTGTAGGCTCCCCGGTCGCCCGTGTTGTTCGCCAGCTGGAAGCCGGTCACGATCAGCGTGCCCCCGGCTCGCAGGTATCCGGCCAGCTCGCTGTAATTACCGCCGAGCAGCGTCTGGTAGAGGCCGGTGGGGCTCGAATCCGAATTGTTCAAGTCCACCGCCCAGATGACGACGCGGTACGGCGCCAGATCCGCCGGCTTCGGAACGCCGCGTTCCGCGAGGCCCTCGTTGAGGCGCAACGTGTCCCAGTCCTGGATGACGACGCCAAACTCCTGGCCCAGCGGTGTTCGGATCACGTTTCGCCACCACTCGTCCTCGACGTCGTCGGACGGGTAGTTTGTATCTCCCCCAAGCGGATTTGCCCCCGGCGATCCCGAGTCGTCGACGTACAGAACGGCGGGCGGGTTGGCCGCGCTCGGCGGGTCCTTGAACGTCGGGTGCACGATTCGGAGCGGAATCTTCGCATTCGTGACGAGGCCGCCGTCGTCCAGGGCCCGCACGTACAGGTTGTGGATCCCCGGCGGGAGTTGCGCCGGCTGGTACGTGACGGCGTTCTTCAGGAGGTTGAGGGAGCCCCACTCGGGTGTCGTCGTGTCGTCCAGGGCGTACGTGTATCCGGTGATCTCACCCCCATACGATTCCGCGGACGCCGTCCAGGAGAAGGAGATGACCTCTCCTTCGAAGATCTGGATTTCCTTACGAACGATGTCCTCGGGACCCGAGGCGGGCGGCAACGGAATCGTCAGCACGCTGCTAAAGATTCGAAGGCTCGGTCCCGGATTTCGGTCCGTGACGCTGAATTGCCTGAAATTCCGAATGTGCTCGAGATTCTTCTCCGTCGCGCCCGCGATGTCCACGGCTCGGATCGCGAAAACGTACGGGCCGGGAGTGACGCTTCGGAAGCGCTTCCGAAGACCCCGTATCCCATGCCAGCACCAGTCGTCGTACGGCGGAAGGAGGCATGCGCCCGTGGCATCGTTGATCATCTTCGTGTACGCGAGCTGATCGTAAGGTGAAAGGAGCGGCGGATGCGTCGGCGGATTCATCGTGTCCGCCACCGCGCCGACCTGGAGCAGCAGGTACTCGAACGAGTCGACGGGGGCGCGGCCGCCCGTCTCGCCGCCGTCCGGGTCGAGCCCGGACCATTCGAACGTGAAGTTCGGGCCGATGACGGAGCCGAACGACGCCGGCCCACGCTCGATTTCAGAGGTCGGCGGCAACGTCTTCGCGGAGAAGAATCGCTTCGCGGGCGTCGGGTCGATCCTGCCCTCGTTGTCCTCGGCCGCAACCCAGATGACGTGACCCTTGATCTCCTTGACCGGGTCGACGAGGAAGAGGAGTGTCGTGTCCTTCGAAACGGTCGACGGCCACTCGTTCGGCGGCCGAAGCGTGTCCGCGTCGACCCCAAAATGGAAATTGACCACCTCGCCGTCCAGGTCGGATCCGTTCCAGAAGAAGCGCACGCGGAACGATGACGTGTCGCCCTCGAGGGGCGCGTACGTCAGCTCGGTCTCCGGCGACGCGGGAGGCTTGGGCTTCGGCGCGACGGCGTCCTTCGCGCACGCGCCGAGAAGACCGGCGCCAAATGCGGCGGCGATCAGGAAGAGAAACGGTCGGATGAGGGTGCTACGGGCCATTGGATGCTCGCTCCTTAACCGTCGGCCGTGAACCACTAGGGGGGATAGGTTACGTTGAATTCAATGCCCAGCGTGTTCTCCGAAAAGACGCCTGCCCGATCCTTGACGCGCACGGCCACAGAGTGCGGGTTGGTCGGCGCGAGCAGTGTGAATCGACTCTCCGGAATGATGACTTCCTGCTCATAGGATATCAGTTCGATTCGTTCGATGCCGTCGAGCGTGATCTGGGCGCTCTTCGTGAGCCCGTCCTCGATGTCTTCGGAGGTCCAGTAGATCCGCTTCGAGGGAACCCCTCCCGGGCTCACGTTCTCGAACGCGAGGGCCGTCAGGACCGGCGGCCGGTTGCAGTTGAACAGGAACGTGGCCGGCGTTCCGTCCGATCGGCCCGAGCAGTCGCGCGAGGTGATCCGCATCCGCATGTTGACGCCCGCGTCGAGCGAATCGAGGATCTGCTGGGTAAATCCGAGCGGACCCAGGACGCTGGGATCGTTGGTGGTGTATCGCTGGGTGGCCGACAGTTGGTCCAGGAAGCCGATGACGTAGGGTTCCCCACCGTCCCGAGTCCCCTGGAACAGGACCGAGGACCAGCCGGAAATGCAACTGTCGGGCCCCCCGTCCGGATCGGCACCGCCCCATTTCCACCACACGGTGGAGCGGTAGGGGACCGTATCCCCCTCAGCGAAGGTGGACTCGATGTGGACGGGTTGCCCCCGGAGATAATGCTGGATGAAATGGCCCTCCGGCAAGGCGCCCCTCGGCTCGATCCAGGTCTCCGGATCCCGATTCACGACGAGGAAGACCCTCCCGCCACCCGGGTCGCTGATCGCGAACGCATTGTCGACGGCGGTCACCGTCAGCGTGTAGAGGCCGCTCACGAGCGGTCGCGAATTCGGATTCGTCGCATCGTTGAAAAACGCGCAGGTGTCCGAGCTCAACGGGCTCGAGATCGGCCCAATGTCGTACCGGTAGTATTTGACCCAACCGTCGGCGTCGCTTCCGGTCCAGCAGACCTTGAAGGGCTCGCCGTCTCGAAGCGTGTCGATGCCCGCCCCGCTCGGGATCGCCCCGACGAACCGGACAGTCGGCTTCAGGGTCGTGGCGTTGTAGACCCGTCGGCTGAACGTCGCGAGTGAGGGGTCCTGCTTCCCGAGGTTGTCGACCGCCCGGAGAAAGAAGGTGTGCGGGCGGGTGGTGGAGGGCTGGGTCTGGCTCGTCCCGCTGACCAGCGTGGCCGAGTCGTTCACCGTCAGCTCGAAGATGCTGTCCGTCTTCGTGGTGAAGCGAAACGCGCTGATCGACGAATCGTCCCAGGACCAGAGAAAGCCGGCCACGTAGCCGTCCGGATCCTCCCCGCGCCAGTAGAGGTGGATGCGGTAGGACGCGCTTGCGCTCTCCGCGGGGGCGGACACGAGGAACGTATCGGGTGGACGGTTTCGGTCCACCTGGAGGGGATCCTTTGCGCAGGAAACCATGAACCCCAGGCCACATACCATGACGACGACGACGCGGGCGAGGTTCCGCCACGTATCGAATGCGGGCATTTCGTTCTCCGAGGAGACTGGCTTGTGCACCGGCAGGTGTTCGGGTGATGTCTTGGGGACGAACCCAACCGTATCAAGGGCCCCGCAAACCTGTCAACGAAATTTGTGTCTGGAAGCGCCTTTTCCGCCGGACGCGAGAAGGGCCGCCGGGTTTCCCCGGCGGCCCTTTCGCTACAGCCTACCTCTTTGCGGCGAGCTTACTTCACGAGGGCCATACGGCTTCCGGACTCGGAACCGTCGGCGAACTTGACCTTGTAGAAGTAGATGCCCGACGAGAGCGCTACCCCGTCATCCCGCTTGCCGTTCCAGCGAACTTCGTTCGCTCCAACCTCGGCCTTCGCCGTGAGGGTCCGGACCAACTGACCGCCCACATTGAAGATCCGGAGCGTTACCTTGCCCGCCTGAGCCGCCGAGAACTTGATCGTCGTCTGCGGATTGAACGGGTTCGGGAAGTTGCCTTCCAGCTTGTTCACACGCGGGGCCGCTGAAGCCTCTTCGACTTCCACGCCCGTCGCTGCGAGGTTGTCCTGAATTGCGTACAGCGGGCCGTACGTGCCCGTCTGGAAGCCGCTCAGAGCCGCCCAGTTGCCCGTCATGTTCGCGTCCGTCGGACACGGCCAGCACTTCGCCGTGTCGGCCGGGGCGCCCGAACGCTGACCGCGGCACGATGCGAGGAACTTGTACATGATCCGCATACGCTCTTCCACGCCCGACCGCACGTAGTTCGCGGCCGTCGTCGGAATGCCAGCCTTGCGGACATACTGAATCGAGAAGCCGTAGCTCAACGCCTTGTTCCGATCGTTGTCTCCGGAACCGCCCGGATCACGCTCGGCCGACGTCGCCACGCCCGCCACGTCGTTCACGCCCGCGAACAGCGGGTAGAACGCCGAGTTGTTGTAGTCCGTCCCGCCCGACTTGGTCAGCGCGTCGAAGCGGTTCGGGGTCGGGCATCCGCCGTCCACCGGGTACGTGTAGCCCGCCAGGAGGCCGGGACCCGCAGCCGGATTCGCGAAGCGATCCTCGACGGTCGGATACGGAACGCTCACCGTGCCGTTCCAGGAGCCCACGGCGCTGTTCACGCCGAGAACGTTCTGGCCGTAGCTACGGCGGCGGTTCGAAGCCTCACCCGCCGGGGTGTTCAGCAGTGCGTTGAAGTAGTCATCGCCGCTGACGAAGATGCAGCGATCGCCACCGTTCGAACCCGTATCCGTCACCCACCACTCTTCGAGAGCGCGAGCATCCGGCTCGTCGTCGAGCTGGGCCGTACGGTTGTGCGACGACTGGATGATGATCCGATACCAGCCCGCCATGAGCGAGACGAGCGGGTATTCGGTGAGGTTCGGGAAGTAGTTCGACGCACGATCCGAACGCTGGTTGTCCGGCGGACCCGTCAACTCATGGCCACCGAAGTTGTTGCCCTGGCCGAGCCCCTGGAGGAGCCGGTAGCGGTCCGCACGCACGCCAAGACCACGGAGTGCCTGCGTCATCGGGTCGTACTGGAAGCTCCACGCGGTGTGCGCGCCGTCCAAGTTCAGGATCGGCGTGTTCGACTTGCCGTTCAAGAGCGACAGAGCCGACCCGCTCGCGTACTTCCGCGGAAGAACGTCGAACTCGATGATATCCGGAGCCTTGATCCCACCGCTGTTCGGAAGGATCGGAAGATCCTCAACCTCGCGGGCGATGTTGTCCGACGAGAATTGGTGGATCGTGCCGCCGGCGATATCGACCGCCTTCCAGTAGTACTGCATCCGGGTGCCGCGCGGGAGGAACGCCAGGTTGTTGTAGGCGCCCACTCCGTTGATCGTGAAGCCGTTCGGGAGATTCTGGCCAGCCTTGTCGAGCGGCGGCCAGGTCATCCGGAACACCGGTGCGCCGAACGCAGCGGTCACGATCGAGTCGCCAGCAGCGACCACGAGGTTATCCGCATAGAGTTCGGTCGAATCGAAGTTGCTCCACTGCAGCGACGTCGGATCGAACAGACGGAAGATCATACGCGGAACGTCGAAGTTCGGATTGAAGCCGCCGAACTGTCCCGCGCCGTTCGAAGGCCGCGTGCCCGGGAGGAGCGTCTCGCCGCCCGTAGCATCGGACTTCTGGAACGCCTTCCGCCAGTTGATGCCCATGCCGTTCTTCCGGAGACCGGTCGCGAGACCGATACCCGTCGAATCGCCCTGGGTGCAGTTCACGTTGTCATGAATCGCGATGTTGTGCGAAGCCGGCGTGCCGAGAGCCGAGCCGCGAATACCGGGCCAGCACGGCGCCGCGCCGCAGTTCGTACCGCCCTGCGTGCCGTCGATGAACGTCGACTGCGGCCCCTGGCTCGGGAAGATGCCCAGCAGAGGCGCCGGGATACCCGAACGAACTTCGAGCCGGAGATCGTCGTACAGAATGCCGTAGTCAACCTGACCGCAGTTGACACCGTCGGTCGCGAAGAACGGAATACAGGTCAGGTTGTAGCGGACCTGCACC
>Ga0070703_10000768_pt1 | contig 10628 bp, 10 predicted proteins | sample KBSK5251metaG_FD_65453 | JGI IMG/M metagenome (GOLD analysis project Ga0070703, IMG submission 65453) | Corn, switchgrass and miscanthus rhizosphere microbial communities from Kellogg Biological Station, Michigan, USA - KBS K5-25-1 metaG | ecosystem: Host-associated > Plants > Roots >... | reverse complement strand
CGGCGAACATTTGCTCTATGGCACAATCAAAACCATGAAGAAAATTCACGTGGTCTTCCACGATGGCGGCGGCGGACACCGTAACGCCGCTGTCGCACTCCAAACGATTGCGGCTCAACAGGGGCGGCCCTGGCAGCTGGAGCTCGTGCAATTCCAGGATTTGACCGACCGGCTGGACGTGCTTCGCAAACTCACCGGAATTCGCATCCAGCAGCAATACAACATCATGTTGCAGAACGGCTGGACGCTCGGCAGTAAGTATCTCCTTCGCGTCCTGCAACTTACGATTCGCCTTTTCCACCGCCCACTGGTGCGCCTGCTCGCGGAGTTCTGGCGGGAGCACCCGGCGGATCTACTCATCTCCGTGATTCCTCATTTTAATCGCGAGATTTGCGAAAGCTGGAACGCTGTTTATCCTGGCCGGCCGTTTGTAACACTCATCACCGACCTAGCCGATTTTCCTCCTCGGTTCTGGATCGAGCCGCTCAAGGATCAGTACGTCATCGCCGGCACGCAGCGTGCCATCGAGCAAGCGCGCGCCTTCGGCCACGACGAAGCCCATATTTTTCAAGCATCTGGAATGATCCTGCGTCCTGACTTTTACGCCGAGCAGCAGGAAGATCCGGCCGTGCTTCGCAAGGAAATGGGCTTGCAGCCCGATCTGCCGACCGCCATCGTCCTCTTCGGCGGGTTTGGCTCCAAGGTAATGTATTATTTAGTGGATCGGCTAAATACGGCGGGTCTCCCCCTCCAGCTCATTCTGATTTGCGGGCGCAACCAAGAGCTGGCGGCAAAGTTGCGCGTCCCAAAATGGAAAATACCCGTGCATGTGGTCGGTTTTACAAACGAAGTCCACAAGCTCATGCGCGCAGCGGATTTCCTAATTGGCAAGCCCGGCCCGGGAAGCATCGCGGAGGCGATGGCGCGCAAGCTCCCGGTGTTGATCGAATGCAACGCCTGGACTTTGCCTCAGGAGCGCTACAACGCGGAATGGGTGACGGAGAAGCGCGTCGGCATTGTGGTGAAAAGTTTTCGCGAAGTTGCTGACGGAGTTCGGCAGATCCTGGAACCGGCGAATCTGGCGGAATTTCGGAAGAATGTCGCGGCGCTCAACAACCGCGCCATTTTTGAAATCCCGGAAATGTTGGCAAAGATTTTGGGGCCGTCGGAGGAAGCCGCAGAGCCGCCCGCCACCACTACAGCAGTACGGACACAATCCACGGCCTAACTCTTTGCTGCGGGTTTCGAGAGCTGCGCTCTCTCGTTCCGGCCAGGATGCTCAAAACGGGGACCTGCATCGCGATTCTCAATGGGTATGTGCAAGCGCGGCTTTGCACAGCTCTTCGCCCAATGACGTGAAGAATACTTCGGTATTTCACACATTTTGATGCAACTTCGGTGCGCGCGTGATTCCGCACATCGGCAATAGCAGGTGCCCACCGTGGCGGCTCGCAACTGACCCGGGGTGTCCGCCGACGAAATTAGTGATCCGCCGGTCAAACAGGTGAGTAATGACGTCGTAAGGAGCATAAGGTTTTTGCGATGGGGGCGGTTGAGAAGCAGCGAGCGCATGAAGAGATTGTGCTGGTGAAGCTCCCCAAAACCGATAGCGCGGAAAGCCTGAAAAATTTGTTACCAGGGTCCTGGAACTGGCTTGAAGCAGGAAATCCGTGTGGGTAAAGGCTCCCCGTTCCCGATTCAGCTTTGGAACGGTTCCAAACTGAAATCGAGTACGGAATTGGGGCGGTGCGGGCAAGTCTCCGCCTTGGACAAGTACTTGTTAATAAATGACTTGTTGTAAAGTCAGTCCAGGGCCGACATTGGTGCGGGCCGTGCATAAGACAGCCGCGTGAGTGCGGTTCAAATGACGAGTTGAGGAGAGTGGCGAGCGAGGGGGAAGGGGCTTGCTCGTCACTTTTCACAATTCGTTCCCACCTGCCTCTGAGAGGGAAGCTAGGATGGATGACCCCACGCGCCGGTGTGAAAACGACACTGGCAACGAATCGCACTCTCCGGGGCCCCCGATCCCAAGCGGGGGCCTCTTTTTTTGCCCGCACCTACGTTTGAGTGGGTATATGTTTCTGAACGTCTCCCGCAGCCCGAACTTATTCCATCCACAAAGCATCGTGCTAACCGTTCGCTCACGCTTCCAAAGTGCGAAGGGCTGAACAGCTAAGTGTTTAATTGACTTTGCGCGTTACTGCGATCGAGGCTTGCCCGAGAACGTGCGCGATCTGTGTGTCGCGCAGCCGTGAAGCGTCGTACTCAAAGGAGAGGTGCTTCTTGCTTTCATCAAAGCGGAAGCGCCGCAGACCATACGTGTTTGAAAACTCACCGAGCAGCCGCATTTGTTCCTGCGTGAGCGGGGATTGCAATTCGTAAGTAATTTCCACGAGTGTCATGCCCGGATTATACCAGCCCGCGCAAGAATTTAGTTCGAAGCCGCATGTAACCGCAAATCATCTAAAATAGTGCCATGTCCGGACAAAATCCCCCGCCCGATCCTCAAAAATCCGGCCTTCCGATTCTCGCTTCGGCGCCGCGAGTGAAAGATCCCGTCTGCGGAATGATGGTGGATCCGCATAAGCCGGCCGCACAGGTCGCACACGGCGATAAGACCTATTACTTCTGTTCTCAACGCTGCGCGGAAAGATTTGAAAAAGTTCCGGAAAAGTTTCTGGCGACTCCCGGCACAGCCGGCATGGAATCCAGTGCAAGCTTCGGCCATGACGCCCACTCCGGCCACGCTGCAACTATTACCGCGCAGCCTTCTGTCGCCACCAAAGACGTACGGTACACCTGCCCGATGCACCCGGAAATTATTCAGATTGGTCCGGGAGCCTGTCCGATTTGCGGTATGGCCCTTGAGCCGATGGACGCCTTTGCGGAAGTAGAAGCCGATCCCGAATACGATTCGATGCTGCGCCGATTCTGGGTGAGCGCCGCTCTGTCTTTGCCCGTGCTGCTGCTCGCCATGTTCGGGGATGTGCTCAAGCTCCCGCTTTCATCTAGCGCCCGCAATTGGATCGAATTCGTTCTCGCGACGCCGGTAGTCGTGTGGGGCGGCTGGCCATTTTTCCAGCGCTTCTGGGCTTCCCTCGTAAATCGCAGCCCCAACATGTTTACGCTCATCGCCTTGGGCACCGGCGCCGCATATCTCGATAGCGTTGCGGCGACCGTCGTTCCACAAATTTTTCCTGCTTCGTTTCGAGACATGCACGGCGCTGTGCCGGCCTATTTTGAAGCCGCGGCTGTCATCACCACTCTTGTATTGCTTGGCCAAGTCCTCGAATTGCGCGCGCGGCAGCAAACCAGCACCGCGATTCGCTCTCTGCTTAATTTGGCGCCTAAGCAAGCGCACCGGATCGCACCCGATGGGACAGAAAAAGATGTCGCGCTTGACCTCGTCAAAATGGGCGACCGCTTGCGCGTGCGGCCGGGAGAGAGTGTTCCTGTGGACGGAGTGATCCACGAAGGCGCGAGCGCCGTCGACGAATCCATGGTTACAGGCGAGTCTATGCCCGTCGAAAAATCCGCCGAAGACAAAGTCACCGGCGGCACGCTGAACGCAAGTGGAAGTTTCGTGATGCTCGCCGAGCGCGTCGGCAGCGAAACGATTCTTGCGCAAATCGTCAAGCTCGTCAGCGAGGCGCAGCGCAGCCGCGCGCCGATGCAACGCCTGGCGGACAAAGTAGCCGGCTATTTTGTGCCCGCAGTCATCGTGGCTGCTGTGCTGGCGTTCGGCGGCTGGGCGCTCTTTGGTCCTGAGCCGCGTTTTGCTCACGCGCTCATCGCTGCAGTAGCCGTGCTGATCATCGCTTGCCCCTGCGCGCTCGGCCTTGCGACGCCCATGTCTATCATGGTCGCGGTTGGCCGTGGCGCCCACGTTGGCGTCCTCGTTCGAAACGCCGAAGCTCTTGAAACGCTCGCCAAAGTGGACACTCTCGTCGTCGACAAGACCGGAACTCTCACGGAGGGCAAACCGCAACTGGCTGGCGTGGAAGTCTTCGAGGGAACCGGTTATACAAAAGACGCTTTACTGTCCTTGGCTGCGAGCCTGGAGCGTTCGAGCGAGCATCCCTTGGCCCGCGCGATCGTGCGTGCTGCCGAGGGAAAAAAATTGCCCCTCGCGCCGGTCAGCGACTTTCTCGCCACTGCCGGTGGAGGCGTCGAAGCCCGCGTCTTGAACAAACACGTTCTTGCCGGCACCGCCCCGTTTTTGAAGGGGCGTGGAATTGAAGTGACCGCAAAAGACCATACCCCTTCCCAAGAGCAAGCGGACGCAGCAATTACAACCGTCTATCTGGCGGTCGATGGAAAAGTGGCTGGAAGGTTTTTCCTGAGCGACAAAATCAAGGATTCGACGCCCCAAGCGATTCGCGCACTGCGCGACGAAGGCATGCGCATAGTGATGTTGACTGGCGACCGTCGAGCAACGGCAGCCAAAGTGGCCAGCGAACTCGGAATCGAAGAGGTCGAAGCCGAAGTGAAGCCGCAGCAAAAGAGTGAAATCATAAAGCGCCTGCGCGATCAGGGCCGCATCGTGGCCATGGCCGGCGATGGCGTCAACGATGCTCCCGCGCTTGCCGCAGCGCATGTAGGCATCGCCATGGGCACGGGCACCGACGTGGCCATCCAGAACGCCGGAATCACCCTCGTGAAGGGCGACCTTCGCGGCATCGTGCGCGCGCGGAAGCTCAGCCGCGCCGCCATCCGCAACATCAAACAAAATCTGGTTTTTGCTTTTCTTTACAACGCGCTGGGTATCCCCGTCGCGGCCGGCGTTTTCTATCCATTCTTCGGATGGCTTCTCAGCCCCATGCTAGCCAGCGCCGCCATGAGCTTCAGCTCAGTCTCGGTTATCGCCAATGCTCTGCGCCTGCGCAAGGTCTCGCTCTAAGGAGAGACAGACAGGAATGTCTGTCCGACCGCCTCCGTTCAGCTCTTGTCAAGAAGCGAATCGAGATACGCCCGCATTTGCGGCGAATCCCATTTCTGGAATCCAATGATCTTGCGTGCAATCTTGCCTTGCCGGTCGATGATGTACGTTTCGGGGATCATGCTTGTGCCGTAGGATTCGGCGATGGGCGAATGATTATCTTTCGTGTTTGGATCGCGGTACGTCGGGAAATTGACCCCTTGATCGCGGAGAAATTTTTCGTAAACCGCCTGGTCCTCATCGGCAGCAACGCCCAGAACGACTCCGTTGCGCGAATCGATGTATTTCTGCAGCCTGTTGAGTTCCGGAGTTTCTTCGACACACGGCGGGCACCACGTGCCCCAGAAGTTCAGCACCACAACCTTGCCGCGAAGATCGGAAAGATGCGCGGGCTTTCCGTTGAAATTCAGTGCGAAGTCTTCGGCGCGCTTCCCGGCAACGGACGCTTCGCCATGACGGTAACTCGGCAAGGCGAAAACGACCACGATTCCCAGAAAGGCCGCCAAACCTCCCCAAGCTATGAGTTTCGGGCCAATTCTCATCAAATGCTATACTAGCTCATCCGCGCGGGATCGGAAACCGGTCGGTATCCCCTTACTTCACCGTGACCATCCAAACTCCCAATTCGATGCAGGAGCCAGCCTCCCTGCCGGCTTCGATCACCGCGATTGTCCCGGCAAGAAATGAGGAGTCTGTCATTGCCCTCTGCGTTGAATCGCTGGCCAGGCAGCCGGAAATCGTGGAAATTATCGTCGTAAATGATCAGTCCACGGACAAAACCGAGGAAATTGTTCGCGGGCTGATGCCAAAAATTCCGAATCTACGCCTTCTCGAGACGCAGGATGTCCCGCCCGGCTGGGTTGGCAAAAATAATGCCGTCTTCCTGGGCGCGAAGGAAGCCAAGAGCCCGTGGCTGTTGTTCACGGACGCAGACGCGGAGCTGCTACCCGGCGCCGCAAATAGCGCTCTGCAGATCGCGCAAGAATCAAGCGCGGCGCTGATCTCCTTTTCCCCGGAGCAAGTCACGCAAACCTGGTATGAGAAAGCGCTTATCCCGTTCATCTACAGCCGGCTATCCAAACATTTCTCCTTCGACGCCGTGAATAACCCCGCCTCGCCTGCCGCGGCCGCGAACGGGCAGTTCTTGATGATCCAGCGCGACTCTTACAATGCTATCGGCGGGCACGCGGCGATTGCCGCACACGTGCTGGAAGATGTGGCCCTTGCAAGGCGCGCAAAGGCTGCCGGATTTCGCCTGTGGTTCGGTTCAGGGCAGGGAATCGTGCGCGTGCGGATGTACCGCTCCTTCAGAGCGATGTGGCAAGGCTGGAAGAAGAATCTCTACTTGCTCGTGGGCGGCAATCCGCGCGCGCTCTTCGGCGAGCTGGAGGCCACTATTCCATGGATTCCGCTTGCTCTGATACTTCTCGGAATAAAGATTCCCATCGCCACATTTTTGGGTGTCTGTTTCCTGTTGTTACGTCAATTCAACTATGGGGCGGAGTTATCTCGTAACCGATACCCCTACAAATTCATCATCTATTATGTGCCCGCAGTGGCGCTGTACGCGGGTGTGCTTTGGGCTTCGTACCGGAGCCACATTAAGGGTAAGGTCGAATGGAAGGGGCGGGAAGTCGCCGTCACTCTTCCTGGAGCCCCGAGATAATCGAAACATCATGGTTCTCCTGACACGAAAAATCGAGTTCGCCGCCTCTCATCTTTATCACAATCCGGATTTCTCTCCGGACGAGAATCGCCGCATCTTCGGCAAGTGCAATAACCCGCATGGACACGGACACAACTACACGCTCGAAGTGACCGTCGCCGGAGAACCTGATCCCGTTACTGGGATGGTCTTGGACCTAAAAGATTTAAAAGACATTCTGGATCGCGAAGTGATGCAGCGCATGGATCATCGCTTCTTGAATTACGAGGTTCCCGAACTCGCCGGCCAAATTCCGACGTGCGAAAACATTGCGCGTGTAATTTGGAACTTGCTCGATCCGCAGATCAAGCAAGGAAGGTTGCACCGCGTGCGGCTCTACGAAACGCCGGATCTCTTCGCGGATTGTTATCGCAACGGCCGGGAAGGGACTAGCGCGTGACGAGTTCGCGTGCACGGAATGACGCGGTGAAGATCGAGCTGGGGCGGCGTTATCGCTTTGCTGCCTCGCACCGCCTGCACAATCCGGATCTCAGTGAGCAAGAGAATTACAGGCTCTACGGAAAGTGCAACAATCCGTACGGACACGGGCACAACTATGTGGTGGAAGTCCTGGTGTCGGGGAAAGTCGATCCAGCCACGGGAATGATCGCGAATCTCGCGGACCTGGACGGCTTTGTGGATCGCGAAGTCCTGGAGCCCTTCGACCACAAGTCACTGAATGAAGATGTCGCGGCGTTTCGCGGCACGGTTCCCACGACGGAAAATCTTTGCATCGAGATCTTTCGGCGGCTGAAACCGTTCTCCAAAGCGAAACTTGAGCGAGTGCGCATTCAGGAGACGTCGAACAACAGTTTCGAGTACGCTGGAGACAACCCGGAAGGCTTTGAGAGGTAAAAGTGATGGCTAAACCGACCCAAGAGATCATGTTGAACGATGAACAAGGGCTGGACGCGCGCAGGATTGCGTGCCACGTTCGCGAAATCATCAAGCTGATCGGGGAAGACCCGAATCGCGAAGGCCTGCGCAAGACGCCGGAACGCTACGAAAAGGCCCTGAAATTTCTGACCAGCGGCTACCACCAGAACGCGGAAAACATTCTCAATGGAGCGACGTTCAGCGTGGCCTACGACGAAATGGTGGTCGTGAAGGACATCGAATTCTTCAGCCTTTGCGAGCACCATTTGCTGCCCTTTTTTGGGAAGTGCCACGTCGCCTATCTTCCCAATAAGCGTGTCATCGGCTTGAGCAAAGTCGCGCGTCTCGTAAACATGTTCGCGCGGCGCCTGCAGATTCAGGAGCGCCTCACGAGCCAAATCGCCGCGGCCATTCAGGAAAAAATCAGCCCCGAAGGCGTCGGGGTGATCATCGAGGCGCGTCACCTTTGCATGCAGATGCGCGGCGTCGAAAAACAGCACGGCCAAGCCCTAACCAGCGCGATGCTGGGCGGCTTCCGGCACAATAAGCAGACGCGGGATGAGTTTCTTTCTCTGGTTCGAACGAAAAATTCCTGATGGTGGGACAGACATTCCGGTCTGTCTCCCTCATTCTTCTTTTCAAAATTTGAGAAAACCGGACAGGCAGGCATGCCTGTCCCACCTGGCTCTACTTTTTCGCAACTTCCACGGAAGCGCGCGTGGTCTCCCAATCCATCCGCAACGTGCAGCCCCCGCCGTCCTTGTCGAATCCAATCGTAAAGTTCTCAACACTCGACGGTAACTTGGAGACCTTCATGTCGATACGTGCCAGGTCTTCTCCTGGACCAGCGTATGCCAGCCCCCACTCACCGGTTTTCTTGCTGATGATCAGCGTCCATTTGTCCTGCTCCGGAATTACAAAGATCGTGTAGCTTCCCGCAGGCACGTCTTTACCGCCGACCTTCAAATCCGTGGTGGTCACAAACGTAGTGGCTTCGTTTGCTCCCGCGCGCCACACCTTGCCGAAGGGGACCAATTCTCCGTAGATTTTGCGGCCTTTCGCTCGCGGGCTCGAGTAATCCACCGTAAGCGTCTTGCCATCTGGCAACGCACATGACGCAGTCGCCGGCGGACTGGGGCGCTTGCTCTTGTCCTGCTGGCCAGCGGCCTGCATGGCCAAGAAAGTTAAGGCCAGAGAAAACCCAGCAACCATTGCGATTCGCTTTTGCATTTGTCGTTCTCCTCTCAAAACTTTTGCACTCGCTGCAATCATTCAACCTAATTTGGCGTCCGAGCGCAACTTGTATGTGCAGGGAGACCACCCGCAGCATGTGGGAATAAACCTGCCCTCGCGCGATTTGCACCAGTCACGAGCCACCAGTCACCAGTCACGTTGCGCCTCCGCCACCCAACTTAATCCGGCTCGCGGCCAGGTTTACATTCCTTTACACTCAAAACAGATTTGTGTTAGCCTGAATGAGTCGAAGAGAAGAGGAAAAATTCAGGGGACGACGGAGAGGGGCACTTGAGCACAGCCAAAGCGGGGTTGATCGAACAATTCCGGCGGGAAGTGAAAGATACTGGCTCACCGGAAGTCCAGATTGCACTTTTGAGCGAGCGGATCAGCTACCTCACAACGCACCTCAAGTCCCACGTAAAAGACCATGCATCCCGGCGCGGCTTGATCATGATGGTCAATAAGCGCCGCCGCCTGCTGGATTATTTGAACCGTCGTGACCCGGATCGGTACCGCGAGATTGTTGAACGCCTTAGCCTGCGCAAGTAACTGCCCTAAATATGATCGTTGTAACGGGCGGAAGCCTCTGCGTTTTCACGAAGTGACAACTTCCACTCGAAGTCTGTCTGCCGGCCCAGATGTCCTCTGCGTCGTCGGTGAAATCGTCAGGCCCTCGGCTGCATTTCGGCCGGCGTTTCTCGTGGTGTAGTCCGGATCGCTTTGCACGTCTCCTATCGTGGTTCTCGCCTCTTTTCTTTTCTGGGGTTATCCAGGCCAGGCTAACGCCGACCTACTCGAAGCAGGGAATTGTTTCAAGGCTGAAATTCGGCCATGCACTCCTGCAAGGTTGGCTTTCCTGTGGACGCTCTGAACATGCCCCGTATGAAGCGGGGCCAAAGGAAATGATCAATTATGTCCGAAAATAATCACACTCCCGCACCACACCAGGTTTCTGTTGAAGTCGGTGGACGCGCCCTCATTCTCGAAACTGGAAAGATTGCCAAGCAAGCAAACGGCGCAATTACTGCCCGTTACGGCGACACAGTTGTGCTCACCACGGCTTGCATGTCGCCTACCGCCAACGACCGCGATTTTCTTCCGTTGACCGTCGACTATCGCGAAAATACATATTCCGCTGGGAAAATTCCCGGAGGCTTCTTCAAACGCGAAGGGCGTCCTTCGGAAAAAGAAATTCTCACTTCGCGCTTGATTGACCGCCCCATGCGCCCGCTATTTCCGGAGTCCTGGCGCAATGAAACGCAAATCGTCGCGATGGTGCTCTCCGCGGACAGCGACAACGACCCCGATGTAATCGCCGTTACTGCCGCTTCCGCTGCCTCTTATTGCTCTGATCTGCCGTTTGAGAAGCCCATTGCTTGCGTCCGCGTCGGTTTGCTGGATGGCCAGCTCGTGGCCAATCCGACCGTCGCTGAACAGAAGAAGAGTTTGCTGAACATCGTGATCGCCGGCACGGAGGAAGCCATTGTCATGGTGGAGTCCGGCGCGCTTGAAGTTTCGGAAGAAGCCGTTGTCGATGCCTTGGAATTCGGCCATGCCCAGGTCAAGAAGATTGTCGCCGCCATTAAGGAGCTGCACGCGCAGCTCAAGCCGGTCAAGGTTGTCGTCCCGCCGCTCCCGTTCGACCAGTCGATTTACAAAGACCTGGAAAAAAAGTATGGCGCGAAGCTTCACGATGCTTTGAATACCGAGAAGCATCCCAAGAAAGAAAGCTATCACCTCGTTGATGAACTGAAGGACGAAATTATTAAGGCCGTCCCCGAGGAACCCAAGAAGGAGATGGACGAGAAGCGCACTCTCACCAAGCGCGCCTTCGAGCGCCTTCGCGAGAACATCTTCCGCGATGACGTTCTA
>Ga0070703_10000755_pt1 | contig 10752 bp, 9 predicted proteins | sample KBSK5251metaG_FD_65453 | JGI IMG/M metagenome (GOLD analysis project Ga0070703, IMG submission 65453) | Corn, switchgrass and miscanthus rhizosphere microbial communities from Kellogg Biological Station, Michigan, USA - KBS K5-25-1 metaG | ecosystem: Host-associated > Plants > Roots >... | reverse complement strand
CGTCTGCTGGCGCTTCGCAGTGCTCATCGGCGGACACCGCCTCGACCCCGCATGCGGGCGCGCCGGGGGGAGGCCTCGTCGACAAGAGCCACGTTCGTCGCCTGCCGGTCGCCTTCGGTTTCGGTGATCTCGAAGCTGACCTCGAGCTGGGCGCAGCGGCCCTGCGGTCGTTTGCCCTCGGCAAAGCCGTCGCCGAGGACGGAAAGCCGTTCGCCCTCGTCGGTGAGGATGAAGCCGAGGTCCTTGACCTCGTTGAACCAGAGCATCTTCCCGCGCATGGGCGGGTCCTTTCGCCGTGAGACGGCGCGCGCCGGGTCCCCGGCGCGCGCCGATCTCGCTTACGCGTTCAGCTGAACGACGTTCTTCGCCTCGGGGCCCTTTTCGCCCTCAGCGGCGTCGAACTCGACCTTTGCGCCTTCGCTCAGTGACTTGAAGCCGTCACCCGCGATCGACGTGTGGTGGACAAACAAATCCTTGCCCTCGTCCTCCGGGGAAATGAAGCCGTATCCCTTGGAGTCGTTGAACCACTTAACTGTTCCAGTCGCCATTAAAAAACACCTCCTTCTACCTTTCGTGAACGGTAGATGGGAGGCGTTCGTGCCGACCAGTTACTCGCTCTGTGGTCTACCCAGCGTAGCAGCCTGCCCGTTTGCAGCCAGTTTTCGGCCCTGGCGCGGATCACACAGACTGTCGAAGGGCTCGGGCTGCAGCCTGCAGCCGGTCGCTGACCTCCCCGAGTTCCTTGGCTGCGGCGTCGATGCGGTCTTGCTGTGTATCAGCGCGCTCTTGCTGAGTTTCGGCTCCTAGGCGAAGCGTGTCCAGCTGCGCTTTCATCTCTTCCACCGTCCGGGTGAGATCCGCCAGTTGGGCGGCAACGCTCGCGATGTCTTCCTGGGTGGTCGTAACAGCCCGATCTTAGGGCTCATTCCCTGATCGCGACGGCCTCTATCTCGATCAGGACGTCGTCACGGAAGAGCCCGCTCACCTCGACGAGCGTGCTCGCGGGTGGCCGCTCCGTGTCGACATACTCGTCGCGGATGGCGCGGACGAACGTGATCTCGCCGACATCACGCAGGAAGTAGTTGAGCTTGACGACGTCGTCCCAGGAGGCATCGGCGGAATCGAGTGCACGCGTCAGGTTCTCGAAGACTTGTCGCGCCTGAGCCTCGAAGTCCCCCTCGCCGACCAGTTGGCCGTCGGAATCGAGCGGGACCTGCCCTGAGATGTAGACGATCCGGCCAGCCGGCGAATCGACGACGTGGCTGTAGCCGAACGGCGCAGCCAGCGTGTCGGGGGAGAGAAAACGCTTCTCGGACATGTGGCCGGATGCTAGTCGCGTGACGCCTAGAACAACGAAGGCCCGCGCGTGCGGGCCTTTGTTGTTGGTTGGTTAGGCCGCGGCCCGTGCGCGCCGGCGCTCGAAGCGCTCGATCCGGCTGCCGCGGCTGACCGTTCGCTCCCTACCCGTATAGGCGGGATGGCACTGCGAGCAGACCTCCACCTGGAGCGAAGGCCGCGTCGAGCGCGTCTCGAACGTCGTGCCGCAGTTTGTGCAGCTGACGGTTGTCGCCGTCAGCTCTGGATGGATTCCGGTCTTCATTGTTTCCTTTCGCTTTACGCGGCGAGCGGCAGCTCGTCGTCGTCGTCTTCGTCCTCTGCGGGCTCGAAGGCACCGAGCGTGCCGCTGAGCCGTGCGAGTGCCTGCGCTTCGAGCTGGCGGACTCGCTCGCGGGTCAGCTCGAGCTCGGCGCCGATCTTCTCCAGCGACTGCGGGTCGGAATCGATGCCGAAGCGGAGCTCGAGGATCCGGCGCTCACGCTCGGGAAGGTCGGCGAGTGCCTCACGCACCGCACGGGCGCGCAGGGCGTCCTCGGCGAGCTCCTCCGGGCTATCCGCGGACTCGTCGGCGAACAGGTCGCCGAACTCGTTGCCGTCGTCGTCTCCGACCGGCGAGTTGAGCGAGGCTCGCGCCTCGGGGACCGAGAGGGCCTCGACCACGTGCTGCAGCTTCAGGCCGCTCGCCTTGGCGAGCTCCTTGTGCGTCGGCGGCCTTCCAAGATCCACCTCGAGCTTCCGCGCGTGCCTGCCGAGCGTCTGCCGGCGCTCGTGCACGTGCGTCGGCACGCGGATCGTCCGCGCCTGCCCGGCGACGGATCGCTGGACGGCCTGGCGAATCCACCAGGTCGCGTAGGTGGAGAACTTGAAGCCCTTCCGCCAGTCGAACTTCTCGACCGCCCGGTTGAGCCCGATGACGCCGTCCTGGATCAGGTCGCCGAACGGAACGCCGTGCCCGCGGTAGCGCTTCGCGACGTGGACGACCAGGCGGAGGTTCGAGTTGATCATCCGCTCCTTCGCCTCGCGGTCGCCGCGCTCGACGCGCTTTGCCAGCGCGACTTCCTCCGCCGCGGTCAGCAGCGGATAGCGGCCGATCTCGTTCATGAACAGCTCGAGCGAGTCCGCAGACGCGGGAAGCGCCTCGGCCTCGTACGTATCGTTCTCGGACGCCTCGAGCTCCTCTTCCGAGGCCTCGAGCAGCGTCTCGATTTCGGGGGTTTGCAAAGTGGTGCTGATGGGTGATTCCTTTCACTCGTCGGGATGGACGGAGCGGCTTCTTCGCCGAGGGGGAGAGGCGCAGAACGGCCGCTCGCGTCCTCTTTATAGAACGACGACAGGGGGCTTTACATTTCCGCCGCGAAGCCTTGCTGCAAGCCGAAAATCGGCCCTTAACGAAACTTTTGCAACAAACTCTCCGCCAGCTGACATCTCAGGCGTAGCGTCCGCCTCCTCAGCCGTCGGAAGTGGAGGGCCGCCGTCATGTCGAGGTTCCTGCCGGTCGGAAAGGGTGTGCGGGGAGCAGCTGGGTTCCTGCTCGCGGCGATACCGGCGCTCGGCGCTGTCCTCACCGGGCTTGCCATCACCGGAGGCCTGGTCGGTCACATGGCCCGCGACCACCCGTTCGCGAGCTACGGCGCCTTCGGGCTCGCGGTGCTCGGGATCTTCGCCGGCGCGCTGGCCACCTTTGCCTTCCGTGCAGAGTCGACCGAGGAACAGGTCGCGATCTACGCGGGGCTCGGATTCGTGGTTGGAAGCCTGCTCTTCGGCGTCTACGCGGGCGTCCAGACTTGGGGCGACCGCGCGCAGCCGAGCATCACGCTGACGCCGAAGGCCGGCCACACGGTCGCCGTCACCGTTCGTGGTGTCGGGCTTCGCTCGAGCGACCACATCGTGGTCGAGGTCGAGCAGCTCGTGCGGGCGCCGAACGACACCGGCCGGCTGACCTGGAGGGCAGGCGAGCCTCTCTACGGCGCATCGCTCGGGCCCGACGGCGACGGCAAGATCGCCTACACGGTCAATATCCCGCTCCCGGCAGGCGATTACGACGACCTCGGGGCGCGGGCCTGGGTCGGCGAGGAGCCGAAGGCGTGCTACGCCCGCGGCAACACGACCGGGTGTGTCCGCGTCCATGTGCCGCGCCCGCAGGAGCGGCCGCAGCTCGCGGTCTCCTGGGAGACCTTTGTCAGAGCGCCCCGCCTGCTGATTCGGTTGACCGCGAAAAACCTGCCTCAGCGCCCGTCGAAGTCGATGACGCTGCGCGTCTACGGAATCACCGCCGACCACGCTCGTCGAGAGCTCGCCGAATGGTCGCTCGCGCCAGACGCCGAAGGGGTGTTCGACCGTCGGCTGGCGGTCGTCGTCGGTCACGCGTTTGCGGATGTCTGCGTCGTCGCGAGCACGTCGACGCTGGAGCCGGCCTGCCCCGCGCCTGCGGAGGACGGAACGGTCTGGTCGCAGCTGGCGGTGCCCGCGGTCTGATCGGGGTTAGCCTCCGGGCGATGCGCCGGCGCGTCGTCGTCCACGGCCAGGTTCAGGGTGTCGGGTTCCGTTACTCGCTCGCGCGTGCGGCCGCCACCCGCGACGTCGCGGGCTGGGCGCGCAACCTGGCGGACGGAACGCTGGAGGCTGTGTTCGAGGGACCGCCGGATGTGGTGGAGTCGCTCATTCGCTTGTCCAGCGAGGGCCCGCGCGGCGCCGAGGTCGAGCGCGTCGAGGTCTTCGAGGAAGAGCCGGAGGGCCTGACGCGCTTCGAGACCCTCTGAGGACTCGTAGCCCGCGCCGCACCGCGTTACGGTTTGCGAGCCTTGGACACCAGCGAAGAGCTCGCTCGCGGGCGCGAGTCCTACTCGAGCTCCGCCTGGAGGACCTCCTACGACTCGCTCGTGCGAGCCGACGGGCTCGCGCCGCTAGCGGCGGAGGATCTCGAACGGCTCGCGATCTCGGCCTACATGCTGGGCCGAGAGGACGAATGGATGCAGGTCCTGGAGCGGGCTTACCGGGCTCATTCCGAGGGCGGCGAGGCCCGGCGTGCTGTGCGGTGCGCCTTCTGGATTGGTATCCAACTCGCGTTGAAAGGTGAGATGGGACCCGCCACCGGCTGGCTCGGCCGCGCCCAACGGCTGCTCGAGCGCGAGCAGGGCGAGTGTGTCGAGCAGGGTTACATGTTGATGCCGGTCGTGTTCCAGCACGAAGCTGAAGGCGACCTGGAGGGCGCGTCCGCAACCGCGGCCGCGGCGGCGGAGATCGGCGAGCGCTTCGCCGATCGCGATCTGTTTGCGCTGGCGCTTCACACGCAAGGCGACATCCTCGTCAGGTCAGGGCGGGTCAGGGAAGGCCTCGCTCTGCTCGACGAAGCGATGGTGACGGTTACGACTGAACGGCTCTCCCCGATCGTCAGCGGGATCGTCTACTGCGGCGTGATCCTGACCTGCGAGCACGTGTACGAGCTTCGTCGCGCGCGCGAATGGACGGCGGCGCTAACTCGCTGGTGCGACAACCAGCCGGACCTCTTGGCCTTCACCGGCCGTTGCCTCGTCCACCGCGCACAACTGATGCAGCTCCAGGGGGCCTGGCACGACGCGCTCGAGGAAGCCGACCGTGCAGGCAGACGCCTCGAAGAGGCGATGAATCAAGCGGCCGCGGCGAAGGCCTGCTATCTGGCCGGTGAGGTTCATCGGCTGAGCGGTGACTTCGACCAGGCCGAGGAGGATTACCGGCAGGCGGGCCGCTTCGGCCTGGAGCCGCAGCCGGGCTTGGCGCTGGTGCGGCTTGCGCGAGGGAACGCAGCAGCGGCGCTCGCGGCTATCCATCGCGCGCTCGCGGAGACCGAAGACCCGCTGAGGCGGGCCGGTCTTCTTCCTGCGGCCGTCGAGATCACGCTCGCGACCGGCGATGTCGACGAGGCACGGAGCGCCTGCCGCGAGCTCGACGCGATCGCTTCGAAATACGAGAGCGAGATGCTGACGGCGTTGCACGCCCAGGCCAGGGGCGCAGTCGAGCTGGCGGCAGGCGACGCCGCTGCCGCCCTCGTCAGTCTTCGCCGCGCTTTGCAGGTCTGGCACGACCTCGAGGCTCCCTACGACGCTGCGCGGGTGCGCGTGCTGGTTGCGCGCGCTTGCCGGGTGCTCGGCGACGAGGAGGCATTTGCGGCCGAGCTCGACGCAGCCCGGGCGGTGTTTCAGGAGCTGGGCGCCGCTCCGGACGTCGCCTTGGTCGACGCACTCGCCGGCTCGGCGGACGACTCGCACGGTCTCACCGTTCGCGAGCTCGAGGTGCTCCGCCTGGTCGCGAGCGGCAAGAGCAACAAGGAGATCGCCGCGGCGCTCGTGATCAGCGAGCACACCGTCGCCCGACACGTCCAGAACATCTTCGGCAAGCTCGGCGTCCCGTCCCGGACTGCGGCCGGTGCCTACGCCTTCGAGCACGACCTGATCTGAGCGGGCTGCTCAGAATTAACCACGCCGCGCCGCGGCAAGTTGATGGATCTGCGCGATGCGGGCCGGGCCGTTCCTCCCTACGGTCGAGAGCGAAGTCATTCGAACCCAGGAGGAACGGTCATGGCGATCCAGGAGACGGTAATCGAGAGCGGCGGCGACGAAGGTCAGGCGACCGAGGCGTTCGACACGATCGTCATCGGCGGCGGCCAGGCCGGCCTGGCCGTCGGCTACTACCTGAAGCGCAGCGGCGGCTCGTTCGTGATCCTCGACGCCAACGAGCGGATCGGGGGCTCATGGCGGACGCGTACCTGGGACTCTCTCCGCCTGTTCACGCCGGCACGCTACGACGGCCTGCCGGGCTGGCCGTTCCCGGCCCCGGGCTGGTCGTATCCGACCGCGCGGGAGACGGCCGACTACCTCGAGGCCTACGCGGCGCGGTTCGAGCTGCCGGTGCGGACCGGCATGACGGTCGACCGGCTGACGAAGGACGGCGAGCGATTCGTCGTGACGTGCGGCGAGCGCAGGTTTGAGGCTGCTCAGGTGGTCGTCGCCACCGGTTTCTACGGGACGCCGTCAGTCCCTGAGTTCCGCGCGGAGCTCGACCCCGGGATCGTCCAGATGCACTCGAGCGAATACCGCGACCCCTCCCAGCTGCGGCCTGGCGGCGTTCTCCTGGTCGGCGCCGGCAACTCGGGAGCCGATATTGCAATCGAGGTGTCCAAGACACACCGGACCTGGCTTTCCGGTCCGGACAAGGGTCAAGTGCCGGTTCGGATCGAGAGCCGGCTCGCGCGGTTCGTGCTGCCGATCCTCTGGTTCGTCGCCTCGCACGTCCTCACCGTCAAGACGCCGCTCGGCCGCAAGGCCCGACCGCATGTGCTCGCGAACGGCGCCCCGCGGATCCGGGTGAAGACGGACGACCTCGACGCCGCCGGCGTCGAGCGGGTGCCGAAGACCGTTGCAGTTGGCGACGGGTTGCCCGTGCTCGAGGACGGGCGCGCGCTGGAGGTTGCGAACGTGATCTGGTGCACCGGCTTCCGCCAGGACTTCAGCTGGATCGACGTGCCCGTTTTCGACGAGCAGCAGGAGCTCCGGCAGGAGCGCGGCATCACCTCGGAATCAGGCCTCTACTTCGTCGGCCTGGACTTTCTCTACTCGTTCACGTCTGAGAACGTCGGCGGCGTCGGCAGGGACGCGCGTTACGTGGCCAAGCAAATCGCCTCGCGCTAGGCCAACGCGGAGTCTCGTCCTACACTCGTACCGTGGCGGCTTGCCCAAGCTGCGGTGTCGAGAACCGCGACGAGGCACGGTTCTGCGACGCGTGCGGTGCGGCTCTGGCTGCCGAGCCGGCGCGCGAGGCGCGGAAGACCGTCACCGTCCTCTTCTGCGACGTCACGGGCTCGACTGCGCTCGGTGAGCAGATCGATCCCGAAAGCCTTCGGCGCGTGATGGCGCGCTACTTCGAGGTCGCGAAGGACACGATTGAGCGCCACGGCGGTGCGGTCGAGAAGTTCATCGGCGACGCAGTGATGGCGGTCTTCGGCGTTCCCACCGTGCACGAGGACGACGCGCTGCGCGCGGTACGGGCCGCCGCCGAGCTTCGCGACGCGCTCGCCGAGCTCAACGCCGAGCTCGCCGACGCATACGGCACGCGCCTCGAGTTGCGCACGGGCGTGAACACGGGCGAAGTGGTTACCGGCACGGAAGAGCGGCTTGCGACCGGCGACGCGGTCAACGTTGCCGCCCGTCTGGAGCAGGCGGCCCAGCCTGGCGAGGTGCTGCTCGGCGGCGAGACCCTGAGGCTCGTCAAGGACGCGGTCGAGGTCGAGGCCGTGGCACCGCTCGAGCTCAAGGGCAAGGCCGAGCCGGTGCCCGCCTTCCGCCTGCTCGGCGTGAGGGCCGGGGAGCCGGGGGCTGAGCGGCAGACGGTGCCGATGGTCGGCCGGGAGCGCCAGCGGCACCTGCTCGACGACGCCTTCGCGAACGTCGTCGGCGAGCGCGCGTGTCACCTCTTCACGATCCTCGGCACCGCCGGCGTCGGCAAATCGCGCTTGGCCGCCGAGTTCCTCGAAAGCCTTGACGGCGCGACGGTGATCGGCGGCCGCTGTCTCTCTTACGGCGAAGGCATCAGCTACTGGCCCGTCACCGCGGCTGTGAAGGAGCTGCTCGGGCCTGCACCGGAGGAAATGCTTGCCGACCTCGGTTTCGACACGGCGATGGCGCGTGCTCTCGACCCGATCCTCGGCCGCGAGACGCTGGCAAGCTCGCCCGAAGAAATCGCCTGGGCCGTGCGCAAGCTCTTCGAAGCGGCCGCCGCGCGCTGGCCGCTCGTGGTCGTGCTCGACGATCTGCACTGGGGAGAGCCCGTCTTCCTCGATCTGGTCGAGCACATCGCCGACTTCAGTCGCGACGCGCCGATCCTGCTGCTCTGCATGGCGCGTCCGGAGCTGCTCGACCGCCGCTCGGCCTGGGGAGGTGGCAAGCTCAACGCCACCAACGTCCTGCTCGAACCGCTCTCGGCGGACGAGACGGACGAGCTGATCGAGCGGCTCCTCTCCGGCGCTCGGATCGACGCCTCTCTACGCGCGCGGATCCTCGAATCCGCCGGCGGCAATCCGCTGTTTGTCGGCGAGATGCTGGCGATGCTCGCCGATCGCGGCGAAGGAAACGGCTCGGCCGAGATCGCCGTTCCGCCGACGATTCAGGCGCTGCTCGCATCGCGGCTCGACCAGCTCGACGATCCCGAGCGTCGTGTGCTGGAGCGAGGCGCCGTCGAGGGTCACGTGTTCCATCGGGGAGCGGTGGTCGCGCTCGCGCCTGAGGAGGGCCAGGTCGACGGCCGGCTGATGACCCTCGTCCGCAAGGATCTCGTTCGCCCCGAGCAGTCGATGCTGGCCGGCGATGACGCGTTCCGGTTCCGCCACCTGCTGATCCGTGACGCCGCCTACGAGGCGCTGCCGAAGGCGACCCGTGCCGAGCTCCACGAACGCTTTGCGGACTGGCTCGAGCAGAACGCGCCCCAGCTTGTCGAGCTGGACGAGATCGTCGGCTACCACCTCGAGCAGGCTTACACCTATCGCAGCGAGCTCGGTCCGCTCGACGATGCCGCTCGCGCCCTGGCTCCGCGCGCGGCCGAACGCCTGCTCGCTTCCGCCAAGCGCGCTCTCGACCGCGGCGATCTTCCGGCTGCCCAGAGCCTGGCTCCGCGGAGCGTTGCTCTCGCCCCGGCCGGGAGCTCGACGCACCGGGAGGCTCTCCTCCAGCAGTCCAGGGTCCTGCTCGGGGTCGGCGACGCTGCGGGCGCGCGCGTCGTGCTGAAGGAGCTCTTCTCTTCGGCCGAGCTTGCGGGCGACGCGCGCAACTACAACCGAGCGCGTCTCGTCGAGCTCGAGCTGCATGTCGAGCACGACCGAACAGCTTCGATGGAGGCGGCGGTGCTGGTCGCGGAGGAAGCCGGAAGCGAGCTCGCGCGGCTTGGCGACGACGAAGGGGTGGCGTGGGCCGAAAAGGTCGCCGGCACCTTCCTGGGCTGGCTCGGCAGCACTGCCGAGGCGGAACGGAGGTGGGCGCGGGGCCTCGAGCACGCAGAGCGAGCCGGCAGCTTTGGGCAGATCGCTGAGATTCTGATTTGGAGAGCCTGGGGGCTCTGGTGGGGTCCGGCGTCGACGGACGACGGCATCCGTCAGTTGAACGAGATCATCGAGCAAGCGGTCGGTCATCCCCAGCTGGCGGCGGTTGCGAGGATCGTTCGAGGCAGCCTGACGGGACTGCGGGGAAACGTCGATCAGGGGCGGGAAGAAGTGAGAGCGGGACGCGCGCGACTCTTCGATATCGGGCAGTTGAACAACTGGGCCGGACAGGCGATGATCGAGGCCGATTTCGAGCTCGCCGCGGGGCAGCCGGAGGCAGCGGCAGCCGTTTTGAGCGAGAGCTACGAGTTCATGAGCCGAACGGCCGAGACGGGCTATATCGCCACGATCGTCGACTACCGAGCGCTCGCGGCTCTCGAGCTGGGACGCGAGGACGACGCGCTCGCGTTCGCGGACGAGGTGGAGCGGATCGCCCAGCCCGAGGACTTCGAGCCCCATGTTCGCCAAGCGTGTGTGCGCGCGAGAGTCCTCGCGCGCCGCGGCGACCATGACGCGGCGGCGACGGTGATCCAGGCCGCCGTCGCGCGGGCCGCGGAGACGGACTACCTCACACTGCGGGCGTACGCGGCGATCTCTCTCGCAGAAGTCGAGCGCCTGGCCGGCCGGCCCAGCGGCGAACGGGCCGCCCTCGACGAGGCTCTTCGCCTAACCGGGGAGAAGGGCGACGCGCTGACGGCTGCTCGAGTGCGCGAGCTTCTCGGGCAACTCACGGACCCGGTCTCGTCCTAGACTCGTACCGTGGCTGTCTGCCCGAGCTGTGGAGCGGAGAACCGGGACGAGGCGCGTTTCTGCGACTCGTGCGGTGCGCCTCTGGCCGCCGCGCCGGCCCGAGAGTCGCGCAAGCGCGTGACCGTCCTCTTCTGCGACGTCACCGGCTCGACCGCGCTCGGCGAGCGGATCGATCCCGAAAGCCTGCGCAACGTCATGGCCCGCTACTTCGAAACCGCCAAGGGCGCGATCGAGCGCCACGGCGGCACGGTCGAGAAGTTCATCGGCGACGCGGTGATGGCCGTCTTCGGCGTTCCGGTCGTGCACGAGGACGACGCGCTCCGCGCGGTGCGGGCGGCTGCCGATCTCCGCGACGCACTTGTGCCTCTGAATGAGGAGCTCGAGCAGAGATTCCAGACCCGGCTGCAGCTACGGACCGGCGTCAACACCGGCGAGGTCGTCACAGGGACCGAGGAACGGCTTGCCACCGGCGACGCCGTCAACGTCGCCGCGCGGCTGGAGCAGGCGGCCCAGCCCGGCGAGATCCTGCTCGGCGAAGAGACGCTGCGGCTCGTTCGCGGCGCGGTCGAGGTCGAGCCGGTCGCACCCGTCGAGGCGAAGGG
>Ga0070703_10000737_pt1 | contig 10935 bp, 10 predicted proteins | sample KBSK5251metaG_FD_65453 | JGI IMG/M metagenome (GOLD analysis project Ga0070703, IMG submission 65453) | Corn, switchgrass and miscanthus rhizosphere microbial communities from Kellogg Biological Station, Michigan, USA - KBS K5-25-1 metaG | ecosystem: Host-associated > Plants > Roots >... | reverse complement strand
GTCGGCGGCACGGTCGGCGTGATGATCGGCGCGCCGGCGATGGGCTACGCGGTGCAGACGTACGGGTTCTGGGCGGCCTGGTTCTTCGTCGGCCTCGTGTCGGCCATCGCGTTCGCCGGAACAGCGTTCATGCGCGGCGAAGAAGAGCTGTGATGAGGAAGGCCGCCATCCCGGTCGCCACGGCGCTGCTCGTCGTGATCGGCGCGGTCGAAGCGCGCGTCAGCGCGCAGCAGCTCGCGGAGTCGGTAGGCCGCCCACGCCTCGAAAGCGCGGGCGTGATGCTCACCGCCGCCGGACTCCTCGCGAGCACCGTCATCTACCTCGTGCTCGGCCATCTCGCGAGCGACGACCGTGCCGCACTTCGCGGTGGTGTGCTCACCGGCGTGCTCGCGGGCCTGGTGGGAGGCGCACTGCGCGCGCTGATCATCAGCGGAGCGGTCGCGGACCTGGTCGCGCGTTACGCAGTGGTGCCGGACTGGTTCATTACCGTGGCGCTCGGGCTCTTCGTCGTTCTCTCGTGCCTCACGAGCGCTGTTGGTGGTGGGGCGATCGCATGGACCGGCCGCAGGATCAGTCGAGCTGCGCGGTCGCGACCTCCTGCCTGACCCGCTCGATGCTGCCATCGGCCTGGAGCGCCTGGAAGATCGCGACGACCTCGGGATCGAACTGGGCGCCCGAGCCCGCGATCACCGCGGCCATTCCCTCTTCGATCGTCCACGCCGTCTTGTACGGCCGCTTCGACGTCAGAGCGTCGAACACATCCGCGACGGACACGATCCGTGCGGCGAGCGAGATCTTGTCGCCCTTCTTCCCGTCGGGGTAACCGCGGCCGTCCCAGCGTTCGTGGTGCTCGCGCGCGATCGCGCGGGCCGTCTCGAAGAAGCGCGCCTCGCCGAGCATCACCTCGCCGTCGATGCAGTGCTGTTTGATGACCTCGAACTCCTCGGTCGAGAGGTGGTGCTCGCTCTGGAGGATGTGGTCCGGCGTGTGGATCTTGCCGACGTCGTGCATCACGCTCGAATAGCCGAACTCTTCGACGACCTGCGCCGGCAGCCCGAGTCGGGTGCCGATCGCCTCGACATATTTGCGGACGCGAAGCAGGTGCGCGCCGGTGGTCTGGTCCTTGATCGTCGCGGCGAGAAGCAGGTGGCTGATGCCCTGCAGACCGGTGCGCCGGAGCTCCTCGTTCGCGACCCGCTCGGCCTCGAGCGCGGTCTCGAGCTGCTCGCGACGCTCGCGCTCACTGCGCAGCATCTCGGCGAGATCCTCCGCGTAGCGCGTGCTTTGTCGTTCGAGGAGACGCATCTCGCGCAGCTTCGTCTCGTAGTCGAGGCGTACCGACTGCTCGCGGCGGTAGACCTCGGCAAAGTCGCTCGCCATGCGCACTGCCTGCGAGTTCGCCTGATCGGCGACGCGGATCGCCTGCTGAAGCAATTGGCGGAACACCTCACCGGCAACAGTCGAACCCGCCGGCGGCATGGTGATACGGGGAGAGACTTCGATCACTTCGATCGACATCCGCTCGGGCCTTTCCTCTGGCATGGCGGGGTCAGCTGTGCGCGAGGATCCCGCGGATAGTGTCGATCAGCTCGAGCGGCCCGAAGGGCTTGGTGAGGTACTGCGTCGCCCCGACGGAGAATCCGGTCTTCTTGTCGCTCTCGCTCTCGTGCGCCGTCAGCATCACGACCGGGATGTCCTTCGTGCCCGGCTCGGACTTGAGCTGCCGGCAGACCTCGAAGCCGTTGGGTCCGGGCCCCATGTCGACGTCGAGGAGGACCAGGTCGGGCTTCTCGGCGCGCGCGAGCTCGAGCGCCTCGGTGCCGTTCTTGGCCTCGAGGATCGTCCAGCCCTGCGTCGACAGCGTGATGCGCACCATCTGGCGGATGGGTACGAGGTCGTCTGCGATGAGGAGCTTAGCCATGCGACGCATGGTAGACGGGTCCTGCCTCATCAGACCCCCCTCCGTGGGGACTTAAGCACCACGGGCGAGCACTTTCCCCCCACGCGGGGAGGTCGGACCCTGGCGCGTCCACGAATCGAGGGTCACAAGGCCGAGTCGAGCGGCTTCCGCGACGGCCTCCAACCTTGAGTGCGCGCCGAGCTTGCGAAGCACCGCCTGAACGTGTGCGCGAAGGGTCGCTGTGGAGATGCCGAGTGATGCGGCGGCTGCCGCGGTGCTCGCGCCCGTGGCGAGGAGATAGAGGACCTCGAGCTCGCGTGGCGTGAGTGGCTCGGTCGCGGTCGCTGGCTCGCTGCGTTCTGAGAGCAGCAGGCGCTGGAGCTCGCTCGATGAGAAGAGCACCTCGCCGGCAGCCGCAGCGCGCACGGCGCCGACGACGTCGTTGAACCCGCGCTCTTTCGTAAGGTGGCCGACTGCGCCGGATCGTGCGACGTCGGCAAGGGTGAACGCACTCGGGTCACCCGTGAGCACGACGATGGCGGTCTTCGGCAGCGACGAGCGGACCGCGCGCGCGAGATCCGCGCCCGTGCCATCGGGCAGGTGGTAGTCGGCGAGCACGACGTCCGGTCGCGCCTCGGGCAGCGCGGCGATCGCACTCCGTACGTCGTGCGCGACCGCGACGACGTCGATGTCTTCGGCGCTGCGCATGCCGACACGGAGCAGCTCGGCGAAGAGCCGTTCGTCGTCGACGATCATCACGCGGATCGTTGCGCTCACTGTTCGACCTCTGGATTTCCTGCGGAGCGCACCTGGGCCGCAAGAGCTGCGACGGCGGCGGGATCGAGCTCGCCGCGGCCAACGGCACCCTGCAGGATCCGCACGGCCTCCTGCTCGGTGACCGCGGGGCGGTCGGGACGATCGACCAGCAGTGCCTCGAAACGATCGGCCACGCTCACGATGCGGACCTCGAGGGGGATCTTTTCGGCCGTGAGGTGGTCCGGGTACCCACCGCCATCGAGACGCTCGTGGTGCCAGCGAACGATCGGAAGGATCGGCGCGAGCGGCGACACGTGCCGGAGCAGCTCCTCGCCGAGAAGCGGGTGGCGCTCGATCGCCTCGCGCTCATGCGGCGTGAGCTCGCCCGCCTTCACGACGATCGGTGGTGGCAGCTTCGCGTTGCCGACATCGCGAAGCAGAGCGCCCAGACGGATCGTTCCGATCGCGACCTGGTCGAGTCCGAGCACCTGCGCGATCGAGACGGAGCGCGCGGCGACACGCTCGCTGTGACCCATCATGAATCGGTCGTGCGCCTCGAGCGACGTCGCGAGCGTGATGAGCGCATCGGCGGCAGCGCCCATGTCGCGCACGAGACGCATCTCGCGCACGAGGAGATCGGCGTGACGCGACAGATCGCCGTCGAGGCGCGCGAACTCCGTCGCCGGTGTCTCGGAGCCGCGCGCGATCACGAGGACGGCGGTGCCCGCATCCGCTAGACCCGCGTCGGGCGCAGCGCCCTCGTCGACGAGAACGAGGTCGACGGCGTCGGATCCATCCTTCGCGATGTCGAACTGCGCCGCGAGCAGCTTTTCCGCCGCGGCGCGCCGCGCCGCATCTCTCAGTGAGACGGCGGCCATCGGCCGGGTGCGCTCGGGACGCATGGCCATCGGCTCGAGCCGCGGCGGGCGCGCGTTGCGCGTTTGGAGGAGCACGGCGTCGATGCGTGCGAGAAGCTCCGCCGCGTTCCACGGTTTGGTGACGTAGTCCGCGGCACCGCATGAAAGGCCGCGCACCTTGTCGACGACCTCCCCGCGGGCCGAGAGGAAGATCACCGGGATGTGCGCGATGGCACCGTCGCTCTTGATGCGCAGGCAGACGTCGTAGCCGTCCGTGTCCGGCAGCATCACGTCGAGCAGCACGAGGTCGGGGATGATCTCGCGCACCAGTGCGAGGCCCTGGCCCCCGTCGCGACCGACGGCGACCTTCATGCCGTTCGCCTGGAGGCGGCGCTGGAGGACGTCGGCCGAGGCCGGGTCGTCCTCGACGACCACGACACTCGTGGCCTTCTTCGCGGTGCCAGGCAGAGGGGTCATCGCGAGATCGTTCATGTCGCGAGCCCGACCTGCTTCTCACCGAGGAGGTGACGCATCGCGACCACGAACTTCGAGGGTCGCTCGTTCACCATGTGGTCGCGGATGTACGAATAGAGCTCATCGGCCCAACGGGGTAGCTCCTCGAACCATTTCACTTCGATGATCACGCCCGGCTCGCGCGCGATGACGGGACCAATGCGGCAGGGCATCGAGCTCACGTCGTTCGTGACCCACGGGATCGCGAGGTACATGAGATTGTGATCCGCGGTGATGCGCATGCTCCCGTCGGGCGCCGAATACGCGATCCGGTTGTACTGCGTCACCACGACGGGTCGTACGCCGTCCGCGATCGTTCGCTCAGCGCGCTCGACTAGCCCGTTCTTGTCCCGCGGCATCTTCTGCTCGCCGCGGAGGTACGAGGGCAGGGACATCGTCGGCACTTCGTAGCGCTCCTTGAACGACGTGCTGGCGGAGTCGTCCTTCATCTCGAGATAGACGGTCCCGCCGGCGAGGATCTCGTTCGGCCGTGTCCGGTGATACTCGCGGACGCGGAGCTGGAGCGCCTTCCCCGCCTCGGCGGCGCGGAAGACGTTCCATCCGTACGTATCGAGGTAAGCGGTCGTCGACCACTGGTATGGACGGTCATCACGGTCGAGCCCGAGGTACGTGCCGCTCGTGCGGAGCGCGAGGCGCGCGACGGACTCGTTGACGAGGAAGCGGTGCTCGTTGCGTCGCGCGGTGTCGCTGCCCGAGTCGAGAACGATGTTCTTCATGCTGGGACCACAACGTGATCGGCAGCGGCCGCCGGCAACGTGAGGTCGATGATCGCGCCGGGCTCGCCGGGATTCGCGACCCGGATCGTGCCGCCGTGCAGTGCGACCGCGAGCCGGCAGAACGCGAGCCCGAGGCCCGTCCCGCCACGGCTCCGGCCGTTGCCGCCCTGATAGAACCGGTCGAACACGTTGGGGGCGTCCTTCGCCGTGATGCCCGGTCCAGTGTCGGATACGCGGATCAGCACGAAGTCGGACCCCTCGTCCGCCTTCCGGGCTTCGATGCGGACCTTGCCACCGGAGGGGGTGTGCTTCACCGCATTCGCGAGCAGGTTCGTGAGCACACGAACGACGAGGCCGTCGTCGACGAAGACGGTCGCATCGCCCACCTCGCTCGAGACCGTGATGTTCTTCGCGCGAGCCTCAGGCTTCACCTGGGACATGCTCTTGCGCGTCAGGTCCTCGAGACGCATCGCCTGCGGCACTGCCTCGAGACGGCCCTCTTCCAGCTTGTACACATCGAGAAGTGCATTGACCATCCGCAGCATCTCGCTGACGTTCGATTCCGAAAGGCCGAGTAGCTCGGCGAACTCCGGTCGCGAGGGGTCGAGCTGACCCATTCCGACGAGCTGCAGGAACGCCACGACGCTATTCGCCAGGTTGCGGATGTCGTGGCCAAGCATCCCGATGAGCTCCTGCCGTGAGCGCTCGACCTTGCGGAGCTCTTCGTTGCTCGCACGGAGCTCGTCCTGCAAATGCTTGGTGAAGAGCGCGCTACGTACGCGTGCGGCAAGCTCGACAGGCTCGAACGGCTTCGCGACGTAGTCGACCCCGCCGGCCTCGAAGCCCGTGACGACGTCGTCGGTCTGATCCTTCGCGGTAACGAAGATCACGGGGATCCCCGCGGTGCTCTCGTTCGCCTTGAGCCGGCGGCAGGTCTCCCAGCCATCGATGCCGGGCATCATCACGTCCAGCAGGACGAGGTCGGGGTGATCGCGTTCGGCGATCGCGAGCGCCTGCTCGCCGCTGGACGCGCGCAACACCGCGCAACCCAGCGCCGCCAGCCGGCGCGAGATGAGATCGAGGTTCGCCGGCTCGTCATCGACCGCGAGCACGCTGCCGAGGCGCTGGATGGGCGCCGCGACCGCGTCCTGCCGCCTCGTGCCAAGAGCCAGCGGGGCACTCTCAGGGAGGAAGCGCGCGAGCACCGCGCGCAGCTCGGCCGGGGCGTACGGCTTGGAGACGAAATCGTCGCAGCCGGCGTCGATCGCGCGCTGTCGGTCCTGCTGCATCGCCAGCGCGGACACGGCGATGATCGGGGTGCGCGCCGCCCACGGCTCTTCGCGAAGCTTGCGGGTGACCGTCCAACCGTCGACGAGCGGCAGCAGCAGGTCTACGAGAATCGCGTCGGGGTGCTCAGCGCGCGCGATATCGAGGCCGCTCTGTCCGTCCATCGCTATGAGCGCTTCGTGACCGGCCGCACGGATGATGCGCTGCGCGACGTCCAGGTTGTTGGCCTCGTCTTCGATGACGAGAACACGGGCCACGCTCATGATCTCGCCGCCGCGCCGGTCAAAGGCCCTTCAGGCAGCGCCGCGGCGCGCACGCGGACGGGCAGCGTGAACAGGAACGTGCTGCCGACGCCGACCGTGCTCTCCACCCAGATGCGCCCGCCGTGCAGCGCGATGAGCCGCTTCGAGATCGCCAGACCAAGGCCGGTGCCGCCGTAGCGGCGGGTCGTCGAGGCGTCCACCTGGCGGAACTCGTCGAAGATGTACGTCTGCGCCTCGGGTGGGATCCCCACGCCGGTGTCCACGACCGCGACGGTGATCCAGCCATCGACGATGGTCGCGCGGACCGTCACTCCGCCGTGTTCGGTGAACTTCACGGCGTTCGCCATGAGGTTGACGAGCACCTGACGGATGCGCGCGCGATCCGCCCACGCGGTGGGCAGCGTGCTCGCGACATCTGCGCGGAGGCTGAGGGACTTGGCGTCGGCGCCCGCGCGGATGAGCTCGATGACGTCGTCGATGACGAGGGGGATGTCGACCTCCTCGATGTTGAGCTCCATCTTGCCGGCCTCGATCTTCGCGAGGTCGAGAAGTCCGTTGATGAGCCCGAGCAGGTTGTCCGCCGCCTGCACGACGCGCTCGAGGTCCGCGGTCTGCTGTTCGGTCAGATCGCCATCGAGTCCGTCGAGCATCAGCTTCGTGTATCCGATGATCGCGTTCATCGGGGTGCGGAGCTCGTGACTGACGGACGCGAGGAACTCGCTCTTCAGCCGGTTCGCGCGCTCCAGCTGCAGGTTGTTGTCCTTCAGCTCGTTGACGAGGTCGGCGTTCTCCTTCGCGACACTGACGAGACGGGCGATCGTCCGAAGTGCGCGCGCTTCCGTGTCGGTGATCTCGCGCGGCGCCTTGAAGTACGCCGAGAGAAGGCCCGCCGCGCGGCCGCGCGCCGAGAGCGGGATGTGCGCGACGTAGGGCAGCGGACTCTGCGGGACGTGCAGGTGCTGGATCTGGTTCGGGTCGTACACCGGATTCACCAACACCCGCGTCGCGAGCATCACCGCCGTGTCCGCGGTGACACCGATCGTCGTCGGCGCGATGAGCCGGCCACCAGAACCGAGCGGGGCACCGGGCGCGTCCTCGCGGATCACGATCGACGCGCCGTCCGCGTGGAACAGAGCGACCATGCGGGATAGCGACTCGGCGAAGATGCGCTCGCGGTCTGTGACACCGACGACCGCGTCGGCGACCTCGTTCACCGTGCGCACCTCGGCCAGGTATTCCTGTTGGGCGCGCTCACGTTCGCTGAGCGATCGGGCCATGGTGTCGAAGGCTCGCTCGAGCGTTCCGATCTCGTGGTGCGACCGCTGACGGATCCGAACTCCAAGGTCGCCGGCTTCGATCTGCTGCGCCGCGGCGGCGAGCGCTTCCAGCGGCTTGGTCATCGCCGTGGCCGAGCTGTACGCGAAGAAGGTGACCAGTGCGATGAGGCTCGCGGCGAGGACGAACATGATCACCAGCAGCGTTCGCTGCGAGTTGGCGAGTGCGTCGAGCGGCAGCAAGACCGCCAGCAGGCCGAGATTCGCCCGCTGCCCGACGACCTGGAAGATGCCGTAGAAGGTCTGATCGCCGATCTTCACGTCCTGCGTGTAAATGTCTCGCGGCGAACCGTCCACCTGCTCGAGCGTCGGGAATGTCGTGTCTTCCGCGATGGGCGTTGTGTACGCGCGCACCTTGCCATTCCAGATGAGGGCAAGCTGGGCGTCGCTCTTTGTGTTGATCGTCTTCAGGTAGTCGTTACCGAGGAGCGTGCCGACTTCGAGGAAGCCGATCTTCTCCACGTCGCTACCTCGGATCTCCCAGATCGCTCGGATCACGAGTCCCTTCCCCGGCTCGTCGGAGAGGATCCACGACTGCTGAACGCCGGCTCGTGCATCCACGACCAGCTGCGGAAGAAGGGTCTCGCCCGCGACGAAGTCCTGGGCACCCGCGATGAGTAGGCCGTCCTTGTCGGACACGCTCATGAAGTTGACGCTCAGGCGCGACTTCTGAGGAAGGAGGAACGCCTCGAGCGCTTGGCGATTCTTGGACTCGGCGAGCTCACGAGTCGTGGGCAGACCGGCGATCAGGGACGCCGACCGCAGCGCCAGCGAAGCTTGATCCTGGATGTCGTTCTTCGCGGCTACGGCGACGACGTTCGCCTCATCCTCGAACTGCTTCGAGACGAGATCGTTGGATTCGTATAGGGCGACAGCCGCGAGCACCACGAGGGCGCCCACGGCCACCGCCACCGTACGACCGACGAGCGCCCGGAGGAGGCTCGGCGCGAAGAGCTGGTTAAGGAATCCCACGGAGACGGTCCTAGAGACCGGCCAGGATCTTCTGCCCTTCGGGTCCCTTCACGAAGTCGATGAAAGCCTTGATCGTTGGCTTCACTTTGGCCGGCTCCGTGTTGTAAACGAAGAACAAAGGACGGCGGATCGGGTAGGTGCCGTTCGCGAGGGTCTCACGCGTCGCAGCGATGTTGTCGATCGTCAGCATTCGTACTTCGGCGGTGCTGAACGCCTTCGCGTTCATCGTCATCATGCCGATCGAGTCCTTGAAAGACCCGAGGGCCTTGAGCGTCTCGTCGATCTGGAATACCTCGACCGCGTTCTTGGAGTAGACGGGTTTCGTCGAGCCGAAGAAGTACGACTCGAACGCCGAACGCGTGGACGACTCGGGCTCGCGCAGAAGCACGCGGATCGTGCCGGGCGCGCCGCCTACGTCCTTCCAGTCGGTGATCTGCCCGGTGAAGATCTTCGCCACCTGATCCTTCGTAAGTGCCTTCACCAGGCTCGATGCGTTGATCCCGACACCGGTGCCCGAAGCGCCGATCGGCACGACTTCGACCGTGCCCTTCTCGGGCGCCCTGAGGTCGCGGCTGATGAAGCCGAGATCGACCGTGCTCGACACGGTCAGCGACACACCGGCGTCGGACCCGACATCGTCGAATCCCTGCCAGAGAACTGTCGGGTGCACCGCGCTGAAGCCACTTGTCAGGGCCTTCACGGCGTCAAGCGCACCACCACCGCCCTTCGTCACGAACGTCCCCGCCAGCGGGTCGTTTGTGGGCGTGGCGATGGGGTTGGCGCCGCCGCAGCTCGCCACCAGGAGAGCCACGAGCGCCAGTTTCAGCGACTTATTCAGGAGCGTCATCTATCCCTTGTCCTCCAGGCCGGCCCCGCCGGTTAAGCCAATTGTGGGAAGTGTGGCTCGGCTAACTAGCGTGTCTATCCCTCTAACGGGGAGGGGACGCCCCAAAGCGCGCTAATTAGGACCTATACGTCAGTTGGCGTAGCTGCTGGACGGGCGCGTTTGGCCGGGAGACGGTGCAGGAGGCGCTCCGAGGAGGCCGCGATCTCCTCGACGGCCGCGTCAAAAGCCTGGGCATTTGCGGGCGCCGGTGCCCGGAATCCGCTGATCTTGCGGACGAACTGGAGCGCCGCCGCCCGGACCTCTTCGTCCGTCGCGGGAGCCGTGCCGCGGAGGGTCTTAATGCTTCGACACATACACCCAAAAGATACGACTAATTGGGTCAATCTCGGCAGCCGACTTGACTGCCCTGCGCACACGCGGCGATGGTGCGCGCGTGCACCCGAACGTGCTGCTTCCGCTCGCGTCGTCGTTCGTGAGCTTCGCGTTCGCGGGATTGGTGTTCGGACAGTGGCTTCAGCGCCGACGCAGCTTCCAACTTGTCTGGGCCGTCGGCCTGCTCTGGTACGGCATCAGCGCCGGCACGGAGTTCTGGGGCAGCGCCTTCGGTTGGAGCGAGCCGCTCTACCGCGCGTGGTACCTCATCGGCGCTCTGTTCGTCGCCGCGTACCTCGGGATGGGCACGGTCTATCTCCTTGCGCGCACGCGGTTCGGCTACTTCGTCGCGACGACCATATTCGTCGGAGGGCTCTTCGCGATCCTCAGCCAGGCTCGTCTGGTCCGCGAGGGTCATCCGGCGCCGGAGAGCGCGGTCGTCCTCGTGATCGCGTTCGCGACCATCGCCGCGATATCGATCGGATTCGTGACGTGGCGACGCCGCGACCTCGTGGGACACACGGCGATGGCCTTCCTCATCGTGGCGTCGCTCGTCGTCACCGTGCTGGTCCTCGGCGCGCCTATCGCGGCTCCCGGTTACGCGCTCGATCCCGATACCGGCGTGCCCGTGGGCACCGCAATTCCCGAGTACATCCGTGTTCTCTCGGGTCCGTTCAACATCGCAGGGGCGTTCACGCTCGTCTTCGGCGCTCTCTTCTCCGCCTATGTCTTCATGCCGAAGCGCAAGATCCTCCGCGGGCGTCGGCTTCCGCCGATCATCGCGCAGGTCTATGGCGCGGCCGCCGTCATCGTGAATCTCCTCGCGTCCCTCCCGTTGGCCGCCGCCGCGCTCGCTCGCGGCCAGCTGCACTCGCGCGTGCCGGCAACGCTCCTGATCGCCCTTGGCGGATTCATTCCGGGGATCACGAGCGGACTCAACCGGTTCGGTGTCACGTGGTCGTTCTTCCTAGGCGAGCTGCTCGGTGTCGTGCTGATCTTCGTCGGATTCATCGTTAGCACCGAGGTCTTCAGTGCACGCGTCCGCATCGGGCCCCTGCGGATCGGGCGTCGCGAGGTCCCGACCCTCTAGCATCCGC
>Ga0070703_10000727_pt1 | contig 11066 bp, 30 predicted proteins | sample KBSK5251metaG_FD_65453 | JGI IMG/M metagenome (GOLD analysis project Ga0070703, IMG submission 65453) | Corn, switchgrass and miscanthus rhizosphere microbial communities from Kellogg Biological Station, Michigan, USA - KBS K5-25-1 metaG | ecosystem: Host-associated > Plants > Roots >... | reverse complement strand
TGCGGCAACGTCGTGCTCGAGACGCAGCAAACGAAGGTGCAGCGCATCGCCAACGGTCTGCGCTGAGCACGCGCGCAGCTTGCGATGTTCTCTGACGCGCCTTACTTGGGTCGCGTTGTTGCTGTTGTGTGCCACGGTTACGCGGCTCGCTTACGCAGGCGGAGTAGTTTGCTGACGGGGACGCTGAACACGCGAGCAAGCGTCTCGATGTCGTCGATGTCGACAGGCGTGACGCCGGTCTCGATGCGGCTGACCTTGAACTGCGACCAGCCGCACCGCTCGGCGAGCTCGCGCTGCGCCCACTTCCTCTTGATGCGACCGCGGCGGACGAAGGCTCCGGCCTCGGTCATGCGGGTTTCTGGCATGGTCGCTATCTATGCATTGAATGCATCGTCCGGTCAACACTCCGGATTAGCGATGCACACTACGCATAGTACGTTCGCGATATCGTTGGCCATATGGGACGCGTGACCGAAGAGCCGATCCCGGTAGAGGAGAGCTACCGCGAGCTTCTGCGCGAGGCCGTGCGCAAAGCTGGCGGGCAGAGCGCGGTTGAGAGAATCGCCGACATCGACCAAGCCACGATCTCGCGCACGCTAACCTCCGGGAAGCGTGCGACCTACACGGCGATCATGAAGCTGAAGCGGGCGCTGGCAGAGCTGCCGTCGCCCATCGTGGTTCCATCCCCCGTCGTCCCCGTGAGGGATGCTCGGCACGAGGCGTGGTGTCGTGGCGGCGGCGAACTCGCCAGCACGATGCCTGCCGTGTTCAATATGATCTTCGATGCCCTGCGACAAGCATTGCAGACCACGGCACCGCAAACGTCGCCCTCTGTGGAGGAATCTCAGGAAGCGTCGGGTAGCAGTCGAGTAACCACGCTGCCGAAGCGGTCGCCGACGAGGAGACATCGGGTGCGGCGATAGCAAATTCTGTCGATCGGATCTTTCTTCCCGCGCTCGCCATTGGCATTCTGGGAGGATGTCAGGTGGCGAGGTACCCGAGTGCACGGAGTGGTGTCTTCTGGGGGCTCAGCTGTTGATGTCCTGCCCTCGCGCGTTCTACGAGTTCATGGCGCAGCTGCGCGATGCCGTGGAGTTTCACCAGATGCTAGGCAAGCGCTGGAAGATCAAGGCTTCGCTAGATCCAACTCTCCCTCAGGATTCGTGAGCCGCGGCCGGCACCTATGCATTGAATGCATGATCTGAGTTGACGGGCGTTCTGGCGATGCGTAGTATGCATCGTATGGAGAACGCAATCAGCCCCGCCATCGCCCCTGACCCCCGCTTCCTCGCCGCTCGCGCCGCTCGCCTTGCCTACGAGGATGCCGTCAACAGCGACGGCGTCACCGAGTCCGCATGGCGCGCGATCGCCGTCGACCTAGCCGCCGCCGCAGTCGCCCTCTCTCGTGCAGGCCTGCCGCGCTTCGGCATGGTCGAGGCCTGCCGGGCCCGAGCGGTCGACGCCGAACAGCGCGCTGCCGTCGCGCGCCGCATGATCGACGTCGCCCGCTCGCACCGCCCGATCGACATGTCGTCGGTCGTCGCGGGCTGATCGGCCCCGCGAGCGCGCGAACGTCGGCGGTCTCACCAACTCCCGAGGACCCGGCCCGCCGACGAGGGAATGCGGCCCGTCGCGTGCTCACTGGACCGCTCAACCGAGCGAGGGTGGCATGAAGACAACGATCATCTTTCGAGGGGAACGCGCCGACGAGCGCGACATCAACCAGCGCGCAGTCGAGGCGCAGCTCCGTAGTTCCGCCAAGCGCCGAGTGCGCCCGGCCTTCACGATCCTGTGCGGCGACGCGGTGGCGACTAGCCTGTTCCGCGCGCCCGCGCGTGACCCGTTCGTGGCGGCCGAGCTCGCGATCGCTGACCTCGTGGGAGCGCGGCGATGACCCGGCGCGCTACACGAAAGCTGCCGCCCGGCCGCGCTACCGAGGTCGCGGCTCTACTCCGTGCACTGGCCGAGCGCGTTGAGGCCGGCTTGGCGTCCGCCAACTTTCGCATCGAGATTTCTCCTCCGGTCGAACTCTGGCTGGTGGCCGCGTCGGTGCCGGCATCAGGAGCCTCGCGATGAGCGCGTCACAGATTGCGTCATTGGTAGTCCTGCACGAGCTGACCACTTCGCTGCGCGCCGGCATGAGGTGCATGACCTCGGAGAGTGACCCGGAGCTGGTGCTCATCGCCGCGGGCAACAACGCAGCAAACGCCATCTCAGCGGAGCTCGAGCTGATCGCCGAGGGACTATGAAGTGCCCGCTCGCACCCGAGTACACGTTCGCGCAGCTGGTCGCCCGCGCGTACAGCCACGAGAACCTCTATCAGGTCATCGCGCGCGTCCGTCGCGAGGACGCCCGGCACGGAGACAAGCCGTGACGCACATCAGCATCTTCGACGTCGGCACGCTGCTCGGCGTGGTCACCGGTGCGCCGCGCGCGGCGTGGTCCGAGGCGCGGGCGATCGTCAACGCCCTCGCACACGACGCCGGGCCCGCGCGCATGGGCTCGTCTCACCGCGAGTGGTACCGGCCGCGCGGTCGCCACGCCTACCAGCGGTGCGGCTTCAGTGCCGTCAACACGTTCCGCGGCGACAGGAGCGCAGCGTGATCGCGCCGGACGACCTCACGATCCCTACGCTCGAGAAGCTGCGGGCCGCCGCCTACCTGTTGCGCGACGGCTGCAACCGCGCGCTCTCCCTCGAGGCGTCGGGCGCCGAGCAGGTCTGCAAGGCTGGCGCGCTGATCGCAAAGCTGCTCGGCATCACCGAGGGTATCGCCGGCACAGGCGTCGATCCGTCAAGCGTGCCGCTGATCGATGTCGCCGCGAGCGACGCGGCCGAGACGCTCGACCTCGAGCCGGGCGCAGCGGACGGTGAGGACTGACGTTGGTGGCGCCGAGGGTGCACGAGATCTCGTGCGTCGTCGGGGCTGCCAATGGCCCGAAGGAGGATTCAGGGAAATGAGGAAGAGACTCACGTTGAACAAGGTCACCATTCGCCAGCTCGTTCTCATCGTCGCGCTGTGCGCCGCAGCGTGCGGCGTCGAGACGAGCACCACAATCCAGGGGGTCTGCACGGTCGACGACCCCGACTGCGGGGATTCTGGTGGCGGCGGTTCACCGGATACCCTGCCGCAGACGACCCTCGACTACTCCACCACATACATTCAGACTCAGTTCCCGGGCCAGCAGCCGATCGCTGCGACGACGGTTGACTGCCATCCCGTGGCCGGCGCTGCCAACACTCACATCTGCTGGGTGACATTCGACTTCGGGTCGTACTGGGTCAACATCAATTGCGTGCAGTACTCCGACGGACATCAGGTCTGCAACGGCACGACATGCGTTCCGATCGCTGGGGGATCAGCGTGCACATTCTGACAAGTTCTATAACCACACTGATTATCATCGTTGCGCTGAGCTCCGCAGCGTGTTCCGTCTCGACGGGGACCGCGCTGCAGGAGATCTGCACGGTCGACGATCCTAACTGCGGAGATCCTGGCGGCGGCGTGGACCAGGTGATGTTCGAGATGACCGATGACTATTCAGACACCATCGTGTCCTCCTACAACCAGCCGGCCACGAAGACATGGGAGCGATGTGGCAGGGGACTGTGCATTGTGTTTCTGGATTTCGGTAGCTTCCAAATCAAGGTGGTGTGCGAGGAAGTTGTGCCTGGCTGGCATGAGTGCAGAAGCGCGATCCAGTCATGAAGAAGCTCAAACACAGGCGACTCCGCATCGACAGCGAGGTGATTCGTTCGCTGTCGCGTCCTCTGCTGGGACGCGCTGCCGGGGGAGTGATCGAGGTGACGACGTTCGCGATCCCCTGCGAGTCCGTCGCCGTGTCGTGCTTCTGCGGGGCGTCCGAACTGCCATACCAGTGCACCGAGAACACCATCCAGACGTGCGCCGGTCAGATCACGTGCATCGACACCCACGGGTCCGGCTGTCGCTGATAGGAGACTTAAGACCATGAAGAAAGCAAAGAAACTGACCATCGGAGCGGAGACGATCCGCACGCTGGCTAGCGGAGAGCTGGCTAGGGTAGCCGGCGCCGTCGACGAGAATACGGCGGGGTTCACGATCTGCTGTAACACCGTCAGGGTGTGCGTCGACACCCAGGCTGTGACCAACTGCTATTGCACTGGCCAGAGCTTCAACTGCCCCACGGTCGGCTGCACAGCTGCGCCGATCTGAACTCAAGAAAGGTACAACAAGGTACAAAATAATGAAGATCATATTGTGTTTCATCATCTCTGCACTGTCAGCGTGCGGGCTCGATGGTCCGGCAAGTCAAGCCACGCAGACCGTCTGCACCGAAGAGGACCAGACTGGCACGTGCGGCGACCCGGGCGGGGGAAGCCCAAACGCGTTGGCCGACGCCGTTGAGGACTACGCGGATTCCGTCGTGCTGCAGTACGCCAACTATGCTGTGGAGTCACGCACGACGTCCGGTTGCTACGTGAGCATGTACGGCCGACCGACCTGCTGGGTGTCGATCACATTTCACCCAGGATTCACAGTCGATGTCCACTGCACGACCGAAGCAAGCGGAGACATCTTCTGCTCTTCTCAATGCATGGGTGTTCTCTGTCCACGGTGATATGCACCATGAACCAAATAATCACACTGATTCTTCTGCTGGCACTGGCCTCGTGCGCCGCGGAGTCCGGCGGTCCCAGCGACCAGCTCACCGACACCGGGCCCTCTGTCTCGTCGACGACGCAGAGCATCTGCACCGAAGGCGACCCGAACTGCGGGGACCCGGGCGGCGGCGGCCCCGGCGCGACCGATGTGGGTGCCGAGACCGAGCAGCGCGCTGACTCGATCGTGCTGTCCACGGCGGATCAGCTGCAGGGACGCACTTGGCATCAGTGCTGGGTCAGGCCGCATGGTGGCATGGCTTGCCATGTGGAGCTCGACTTCGGCGACTACTCGATAGTCGTGTCCTGCGAGGAAGCGGGACCCGGCGGTGTTGTGCTCTGTCAAACCTGGGTGCAGTAGACCACTCCATCAGCATCTGAGCACTCCGCGATCTGTAACGCCTCGCCCCGGGCTGGCGACCCGAGATGTGCACCACAAGAATGCGACTCAACTCCAAAGGTGGAGATCACGAATGCCGACTGATGAACATCGACTCTGGTTCGACGAGCGCGCGGCCGAGCTCCGCGAGCGCGACCGTCAGCGCGAGCCGTCGCGCCGGGCCCAGCTGCCGAGCCTGAGGCCGGGCACCGCTCTGGTCCCCTCGCGCACCGTGCGCCTCGACTGCCCGCAGTGCTCGGGACCCGTGTACGCCGTCGAGCTCAGCGATCGCGAGCTGGTCGAGTGCACTAACCCCGAGTGCCGCGCCGAACTCTCGACGCGTCTCCAGATCGACGGGACCGTGGCGCTCGTCCTGGTCGAGGTCTCCCCGTGAAGCTCCACATCGATCCCGACCACATCGCGAGGCTCGACCCGTTCGCGCCCGATATCGTGACCCACATCGAAGCGGTCGTGGGAACGGCGCTGCAGCTGGGCGGCAACGCGGCAGCAGCAACGGTCATCCTGATCGCCGCGATCGGGACGCTGGCCGCGCGCACTGACAGCCCGGGCTGCGTCCTGACGGTCGCGTGGACCATGATCGACGAGGAGCTCGGCGACGTGGCCGCCGACATGCGGCGCGAGTTGCGGATGTCTGACTCCGACAGCAGCGGTGGAGGCGTCCAGTGAGCCTCCGTCGTGATGAGCTCGAGTCGACTGTGCGCGCCGTCGCGGATGCTCTGGACTGTGCGATGCCCGAGATGCTGGGTGAGCGTGTCGGCTTCGTCGTGATGCTCTCTGAGTTCCACGCTGGCGGCTACTTGGCGTACGTCTCGAACGTCAACCGCGAGGACATGATCAAGACGGTCAAGGAGTGGCTCGCGCGCGCCGTGTCCGGCCTGATGACCGACCCGCCTGGACCGAGGGCAAAGGGATGAGCGTGGACCGCTTCTACCTGCGCTTGGCCGGCTCGCAGTCGCAGCGCGCCAGGCACGAGCGCCTCGCCGCCATCAGGCGCGCCGCGCTCGCCCACGCGGCCGCCGGCGCGAAGGCCGCACTGCTGCCGCCCTGTCAACCCGTCACCCGCCCGGTCGTCCGGCGGAGGAAGCGCATCAAGGCGAAGCCATGAGTGACATCGAAACGCTTCATCGCGAGAACGAGGCGCTGCGCCAAGAGAACGGCCTACTAAAGACCGCGCTCCGCTGCACGGCCGACGTACTCGACATGTTCGAGCATCCCAAGATGGCCGACTTCGCGCGGCGCTGGGCAGCTGACCCGACTGCCGAGAGCGACGCTGCTCTCGAGCGCGTGATGGCTGGATTGAGGTTGGCGCCGTGACCCGCGACCGCCTCATCTCCTACGTGCGCGCCGCCGGATCGATCGCGCTCGGCGCGGGCATCCTGTACATGCTCGGCCGCTGGCTCGGCTGGCGCGTCGTCGGGGCGATCGTCATCGTCGCGGTCGCTGACCTGTCGCGCTGGCCCGCGAACTGGAGGCCGTGGTGAGCGCGCGCATCCTCGAGGTCTCGCCGCACCAGTACCACCGGCTGCCGCAGTTCTCGGCGACGCTGGCCAAGCTGCTCATTCGCTCGTGCGCGGCCAAGGCACGTGACGCCTACGAGCGCAAGCTCGAGGCGATCGCAGCCGAGGACGAGTCCGACGTCGAGGAGGAGGTCACCGACGAGAAGCGCAAGCAGCTCGACAACGGATCAATCAAGCACGCGCTCGTGCTCGGCCGCGGCGAAGAGCGCATCAAGATCATCCCGAGGGATCTGCTCAGCAAGAACGGGGCGTACGGGACCGACGCGTCGAAGGCAGCCCGGGACAGCGCGCGCGCCGCCGGCCTCATCCCCGTCAAGGAACCCGAGTTGGAGATCCATGAGCGAGTCGCCGACGCGATCAAGGCGCGCATCTCGGAGGCCGGTCACGTACTCGACGGCACCAGCGAACTCGCGATCGCGTGGACCGAGCGCACGCCGCACGGAGAGGTCGAGTGCCGCGCGATGCTCGACCACGTAGTCATGTGGGGCGTACCCGGGACCACTCCGCTCGTGCAAGGCGGCGCGCCCGGCGCGATCATCTACGACCTCAAGATCTGCGGCGACGCCAACCCCGACCGCTGCGAGCGCACCGCAGACAACCTCGGCTACGCGATCCAGGCAGCGGCGTACACGCGGGCGCTGACGGCATTGCACCCGGTACTCGGTGGCCGGATCCGGTTCCAGTTCCTGTTCTGCGAGCAGAAGCGGCCGTACCTGCTTTGGGATCCCGACCGGCTCTCGGGCCCGTTCCAAGAGCTGGGCGAGCGCCAGTGGCTGCGCGCGGTGCACGCGTGGGGCGAGGGCCTGTCGACCGGTCGATGGCCGGACTACCGCACGCCGAACCGGGTCGAGATCACCGCGCCGATGTGGACGCTCAAGGCCAATGGCTTCGTGCCAGAGGAGATGTAGTCGTGCCAATCGTACACATGCGAAATTCACCAGTTCTGACGCCGGGCCAGCGCGCGGCGTGGGCGGCCGAGTTCGTGCGTCGAAGCGCTGACTGTCGCGGCATTGCCGAGGCGGCGTGCTGGGCCGCGCGAGCGGTCGAATCCATGAGCAACGCGCTGGACTCGACGAGGCTCGATCCGCCGGCGCGCCGGATGCTCGAGGACATGCTCTCCAGCGGGGCCGATCGATGACACGAACTTTCGAGTCCGGCCCGGCTCGACGCGCGCGCATGCCGCTGATGCTCGCGATCGTCGGCGCCTCTGGGTCCGGCAAGACCCTGAGCGCTCTGCTGCTCGCCGAGGGAATCAAGCGCGTGCAGCCCGGCCCGATCGTCGTCATCGACACCGAGGCGCTGCGCGCGCTCAAGCACGCCGACGGCAACCCGGACCGCTTCGTCCACGTCCCGTTCCCGCCGCCCTTCGGACCGCTCGACTACATCGAAGCGATCAAGCACGCGCTCACGCACAAGCCATCGACGATCATCGTCGACAGCATCTCGCATGAATGGGAAGGCGAGGGAGGCGTGCTCGACCAGCACGACAGCGTGGTCGCCGAAAAGGGTCGGAGCCACGACCAGATCGCATGGAAGAAGCCCAAGGCCGAGCACACGAAGCTGAAGCACTTCATCCTGCAGCAGCGCTGCAACTGGGTGTTCTGCTTCCGTGCCAAGGAAAAGATCAAGCCAGTGAAGGGCGGCGAGCCCGAGGACCTCGGATGGCAGCCGCTCGGCGCCGAGGATCTGATCTACGAGATGGACCTCTGCGCGCTGCTCTACCCCGGGGTAGACGGCCGGCCGAAGTGGAAGTCGCCACGCATGCACGAGCAGGAGAAGATGAAACTGCCCGGCTGGTGGCGTCACCTGTTCGCGAGCGAGCCGCAGCTCAACCCGGACATCGGCGAGCAGCTCGCTCGCTGGGCCGCCGGCGGTGACGTCGCCGCTCCATCGTCCACCGCGACGTCAAGCCCGCGAACGCTCGCCAAGTCGGACCGTGCGGGATACGAGGCGATCGTCGCGGAGATCGACGCATGCAAGCTGCCTGAGCAACTCGATCACCTGAAGGGAACCATGCGAGACATGTGGAACTCCATCCCCAAGGGCGAGGCGCGCACGCTCGTTACCGAGGCTGTCAAGCGAGCTGAGGCGCGCATCGAGCAGTGGGAAATCGCGCGGAAGGAGGCCGCCGAGAAGCAGTGATTGTCGGGCCGCTCGATGCCGCGTTCTCCAAGCGATGGCACGTCGAGCGGACCGGTTCGGAACTGGCGGACCCGAACCCGGCCGACTACCCGCCCGCCGACCTCAACAGTCGGCGTTTCCCTCGGCAGTGTGGAGGGTGACACGCCGCGCGATTCGCACAAGAACACCTCTCGTCAAAGCGCGGAGACGCCGGTCCGAATCCGGCCCGAGGGTCGACAGAACCACCAACGGAGACCCAATGCCCACCATCGAAATCCCCAATATCGAGCAGTCGATTCAAGCGCTCATCCCGACGATCACGGACGAGGTCGCGGGCGAGATCCGCAAGCAGTGCCTGGCCGGGATGTCCTACACCATTTCGAAGCAAGTGCAGGAAGTCGTCGGCGAGCACATCCGCGACGTGATCCTGCCCGCGGTGCGAGACGAGCTCGCCGCCCACGAGGCTGAGATCAAGGCGAGCGTCATCGCCGCCGTCAAGCAGGTGTTCGTGGCCGCCGGCGCGTCCCTCGTCGACCACGCCACCAAGAAGCTCGCCAGCTACGAGGGCGACAAGCTGCTGACCCAGATGATGGGCCCGCTGTTACGGGGGTACTGAGATGTCCGCCCCGACCGTTGACCTGTCCGATGTCGAGCTCGCCGAGTTCCTCGACGGCAACACCTCGCACTTGCCGTTCACGCGGATGGCCCGCGAGATCCAGCGCCGCCGCGCCGGGTCCGCGCCACCCGCCGGCATCGTCTCCGGGATCGACCGCTACTGTCAGGGCATCCCGCCGGGCAGCTGTTTGCGCTGCATTCTCCAGAACGATCTGTACGGCGCCTTCGCGCGCGCCGACCCCGACACCGCTGCGGCCATGGGATCGATCGTCGCGTACATCGCGAACCGGTTGCCGAGCTCGACGTACGGCAGCCCCGAGGCCGTGAGCCGGTACCTCGAGCAGGCGCGGCGAGCTCTGGAGGAAGCGCGATGACCGCGCACCCTCGGCAGTGGCCGATCGCCGACGTCGACCTCGTCGCGTTGCTCCGTCGTCAGCTCGACGAGTCCCGCGTGCGCATCGGCGAACTCGAGATCGAGCGCGATGCCCTCAAGGCGACGCTCCTCGGCGAGGCCGTGGTCGCCGACAGCGAGGGCGAGGACCCGAACGTGCGCGGCGCCACCTGGTGGTGGGAGTGCTGGCGCTACGTGAGCGAGCACCGGTCAGTCTTGCTCCGCCGCGTGCAGCAGCTCGAGCAGTGGTGCCAGGAGCACGGCAAGGAACTGACCAAGCTACAGACCGATCTCGGCAAGGCGCGTGACGATGTCGGCGTGCTGACGCGCCAGCTCGACCTCGCGCGCTCAGGAGAGCGGTGCGACAGCAGGGAGGTCGACTGATGTCCCGAGCCGCGTACATGCGCGCTCACCGCGCCAAGGCTGCCGACAACGGGTTCTGTTCGGTCTGCTGCACGAACGACGCGCGCCCGGGTATGCGTACCTGCGCCACGTGCGACAAGCGCACGTACATCGGACGGGACATGTTCGTCGAGTGCTGCCAGTCGTTCGGCCTGCACCGGTTCGACTGCCGCGACGCCGCCCGCGAGGCGCGCGGACCTGGTCCGTTCGGGCCGACCACCGCGCCGTCGGTCGCCGATGTGATCGCGGCGATGCGGAACGAGGCGTCCAATGCCGCGTGACCCGATGTCCTGCTGTCACACCGGCCTCTACTGGTACGCGGCACCCGCCAACGAGCGGGGCTGGCGCTGCGCCGACTGCGGGTGGCGGCCCGGCGAGGAACCCGGGTACTCGCCGGAGCATGACCGCTCGCACCTGCGCATGAAGGTGTGGTGCATCGTCCACGATCTCCACGAGTCATCGATCATCTACATCAGCAACAGCCACCATGGCGAAGGACTGACCGACCAGATCGCCGACCTGTGCCGCGAGCGCAACCTGTACGACAGCGTCTCGATCGCGCGCATGGTCCTGGAGCTCGAGGGCAACGACGACCACGCGAGGTTCTGGCGCGACCGCAGCGAGGGCATCCTCGCCGGCAAGGATCCGCGCAACCGGTGCTGGTGCGGGAAGCTCGCGCACCAGTGGTGCAACCAGAACGGCGGGCAGCACGCATGCTCGAACGAGCACATGAAGATCGCGCTCGGGAATGGTCCCGGCGCGGACGACGCATAACCAAGGAGCCTATCGACAGCACAACCAACCTCCGATGAACCGCTCCTGTCGCCTCCACAGGCAAGGGAGCAACGGGCTCGCAGCTCTGGCAGAGCAGACGCCGATCCACTCCCCCTTCAAGCGTCGACCCCGGTCCGAATCCGGGCGGGTCCACCGAGAACAACATGACCAGTCGCAACACCATCTCGCTCGAGCCGTTCGTCGAGC
>Ga0070703_10000726_pt1 | contig 11073 bp, 6 predicted proteins | sample KBSK5251metaG_FD_65453 | JGI IMG/M metagenome (GOLD analysis project Ga0070703, IMG submission 65453) | Corn, switchgrass and miscanthus rhizosphere microbial communities from Kellogg Biological Station, Michigan, USA - KBS K5-25-1 metaG | ecosystem: Host-associated > Plants > Roots >... | reverse complement strand
CCAAAGAAGCCCCAGACGACTGGGCCATTAACGCCGGGCGCTACGGTTGGCCCAGCATGAATGTGCGCATTCAAAAGATTATCGTTCGTGTCAGGCGTCTGTGCATTGCCGACGTCGATGTTGTTGATCGTCGCGGTCATGGTCATCGCCGTCTGGGCCGAATTGAATTGGAATCTGGCCGTGCCGAACGATGCCGGTCGCGCACCGCCGCCTGACAACGTTGGTACGGTGGGCGGAACCTCCTGACTGTTTGTTAGATTGACCGCGAAAAACCTGACTTCGGCCGGCGTCAGGTTCGCCGTGGTCAGCAGGTTATCGACGTACTGTTCATTCGTGAGCGTGGACGGATACTTGTTCACGAACTCTGGCCGAGTAACGAAATCGTTGAAGTAGGCGGTCTTATTTGCCTCAAGTTGTGCGTCAAAACCCGCCTGCCCAAAAACCAGATCCTTTTGCAGCGCCTGTGTATCGCGCATGAAGTTGCCGTATAAGATTGGCGCCGGAGAGCCTGACGCGCTGGTTCCAAACGCCGCCCGATGAGTCGTGTACGCGAGCAGCCCTGTGCGTTGAAACTCGATTGAAAGGAAGAACGCCGCGGAAGTATCAATGCGCTTCACTTCCCGGCACCCGGCGTCTGCGGCACAGGAATCAATGTTGTTGACCCAGAAAGCGAGGCCCGAAGGATCTGGTTCACGATTAAGAAAATCCAGATACTGTTGCCGCACAAAGAAGGTCGTACCATCGATTGGATTACTGGTGGGCGCCACGGCATCGTTGTCGGTGATTGTGACCTCGGCCACATTCGGGCTCCCCAAACCCGCGCCCGTACCCGTCACGTTCGTCAGCGCCAGGTCAATCTCCTCGTTGCCCTCAACGAAAAGATCGTTGACCAACAGAATGCGAAGGGTTTTACTGGTCTCGCCGGGATTGAAAGTCAATTTGGCGATTGCGATTTCGTAATCCGATTTTTGCGAAGCGTGTCCTGGTTGTGATTCGTCAAAGGTGTTCACGTTCACAGTCGCCGTGCCTGAAGCGTCGCCGGCCCTGGTGACCGTGACATCGATATGACCGCTGCCTTCGCCAATGACAAACTCGTCCGTCGCAAATTGAATGAGCGAAGTAGCGCTGGCTGTGGTTGGGTTAAGCTTGCCGAACAGTCCGTGTTCTTCTTCGGCGGTACCGGCAGTGAAATACAGAGTGTTAACGTCTCCGCCGGCCCCACCGTTGCCGAATTGCAGCGCCCACAGCTCATCAATCACAATACCGTTGCCTGATTCGTCCTGAATCGTGCCGAGAAAGGCGCCGGTGGTCGGATTGTAAGCATGGATACTGGGATTGCCTTCGCCAAAGTTGCCGACCAGCAGTGCACCGCCAAAAATCCCGAAAGACGCCGGCGCGAGGGTGATTCCCCAGGGAGAATTAAGAGCACCGTTATTGATCCCGAAAGTCAGGTCGCGCACGCCATTGGCGTTGAACCGTCGCACGAAACCGTTGCCGACGCCTTCCTCATCCAACCCGGTGATAGGGTCGACTTTTGCGTAGGCAACGTACAGTGAACCGCCAATGGCCTGAATGTTGAAAGGATGGAAGGTGTTTCCCATCGTCGTCGGAATCGTCGGGTCTGCAAACGGGAATGACGCCGCAGGTTGCAGCGCGAAGGCGGTGTTGTAAACGTCGATTTTCCCATTGTTAAAGTCAGCGGCGTACAGAAAATTTGCGACGCCGTTATTTGCCAACGCCAGTCCAGTATAAACGTGACCCGGATTGCTGGCGGCGATGACGCCGGTAGTTGAACCAGCTGCCGGTGCGTTTGGATCCCAACCGACGATGTTGCCGGTGATCGAAGCGAACAGGAAGTTCGCGCCGCATGGAGCGGACGCGCAGGCGCCGGGAAGCACAAACTCGGTTGCCACATTGTTGGCGACGGTGCCAGTCGGCAATCCACCCGGGATAGTGATGGTCTGAGGGCTTGTGTTCAGCACCACGGGAGCTCCGCCGACATCCCCTTTTATGAGTTGAGTCGTGCTCGTGCCGTTGTTGGCGACCCAAAACGGGCTTGAAGCGGTTGCGCTTATTCCCCATGGATTAACCAAAAGAGGATCAAGCACCGGCGCAAAACCAGGTATGTCGGATAGCAGATTCGTCTGACGATAAGCCGAACCAGGCGGAATTACGACAATCTCGGGACGAATCCCGGTGTTATCTTGAGCGATGACTGTTCGAGTGACTCGCGTCGGTACAAGTGCGATTGCGAAAAATGCCACCAGTACCAAACACGCGAGCACACGAAACACAATCGAGGTAAAGTCGCGCATACAGCTCCTCCTAGAAAAGTTGAAATTCTCCAGCCCGGGACTCCCAGGCAGGCCTCTAACCATTGTCTTTAAAGGGGAATAGACTGGAGACTCTATGCCTGACCATTAATACTGTCAAGTCACATTTTTCACACGAAGATACTTTCGGACCCTTTATCCGAACCGTCGAGAATTCCACGACGGCAAAAGGCTGGAGCAGCTGGGCTGACTTCACCTAACAAGCGTACGGCCAGTACAATGTCGAGACCAGTAGGCAGGAAAGGTTATCTACTTCTTATCCAGCTAAAGTGTGCCCCTGTAGCTCAACGGTTAGAGCAGCAGACTCATAATCTGTTGGTTCGGGGTTCGAATCCCTGCGGGGGCACCAATCAACTGGCGAGTTGTCTTACATTATTATGTGACTTGAACCATTAATTGGCCGCCCCGGCAACTTATTGTCCAATAGCTTCCGGCAACTAATTGCTATCCGGCCTTGGAAGATCAATCGGCGACCGATCAACCGCACCTGGAAAATTTACTGCCTGAGAAAAAACCGGAAGAAGTGATGAAGTGTTCGATCAGGGATGATTTGGCGTGCGGCGGCTTGACGCCGCTTTATTCCTCACGAGCGATGCTTGCCGCTAAAGTGATATTTATTGCGGCATTCGGTAACCCACCCCGCTTTAGCAATTTACGAAACACAACGCGTTGACAAAGGCGGTGAGACGGCGCATAGTCGCGGGTATCAACTGGCTGTCTACCGCCCACGTCAACTGATGTCTCCGCTGGTCAGCCCTTATTAGGGTTTCCCTCTCGACCGCCCAAAGGAGACAGCTCTTGGAACTCAAAAAAATACTCGCTTCAACGGATATTACCCTCACAATGATTCAACCGCCATTCTACTCTGAGGAACAATCGCGGACTCAGGATAGAAGAATTCAGGCGGTAGAACTTGTCATGCATAACGATCCTCAGCTTCCCTGGACTGCTCAGGAATTGAGTGGGCTGGTAAATCTCTCACCGTCACATTTGAGAGGACTCTTCAAAAATGAAATCGGCCAGAGTTTAAGCAGGCACTTGAAGGAAGTAAGGATGCGTTTGGCCATGGACCTCCTCACGTCGCAATTTCTCAGCGTAAAAGAGGTGATGAATCGCGTTGGCATCTTCAGCCACAGCCACTTTGCGAAGGACTTCAAGAAGGCTCACGGCATATCGCCATCCCGGGTTATCAAGTCAAATTGAGAACTTGAGTAGCCCACGGTCAGTTTGGACACCTATCAGTCACTTTGGACACATCATTACTGTTGACCAGGTTTCGTCACCGGCGTAGCGTGATCTAAAAGGAAGTAACGCGCTTGCTACTGCGAACGAACTGGGGTGAAGCGCTTGAGGAAAAAAATGAAACGCATCTTTTTTAAGAACATTAGGTTGATGTCAATGCTGTTGCTTGTGACGGGAGTTGTTGCTGCTGAAGTCATTTATATCAGCAGCGCAAGCTATACAAAGTCTAACATCAGACAAGGCAGACGTGTTCCCCTCACGGTCTTGCAATCTTCGGAGCCAGTGATCGGTAGCGACTATGGTAAGAAACCCCTGCTCGCGCCTTCTAAGGACGGTCAGAGCTTATATTCGCTCGATAGTATGACCGGATCCTTAGCGGTTTTCGAAAGGAACGGAAAGTCGCTAAGGAAGGTTGCGGATTCATTTTTGAACGTCGAAGCTTTTGCCGTCGGCCCTCAAAATGATCTTTACCTCGCTCAGTCGGATTCGACGGTGCAAATAGTAGGCGCGAACGGACGCCGGCTTAATGCATTTCACACTGTCTATCCGAGGTCGATAGCAGTGCTTGGCAATGGGAATGTAGTCGTGGCTTCACCCTTCAATGGAAAGACGCTGCATTTGTACAACGGCCAGGGCTTGTTGCTTGCCAGCTTTGGCGAACTAAAGACCTTTGACAATGATCAGAGGGAAAACGAATTCCTAAACGAGGGACGAGTGGTTGTCGGCCCACGCGACGAAATTTACTACGTGTCGACGTATGCCCCTCGGCCGTATGTCGCGAGATTTTCCTCTGACGGACAATTGTTGGCTGAGTTTCTGATCGAAGGCGATGCCATCGATCTTCAGACTGGCTTCACGACCGATTTCCTCAATCGAAGAGCGTTTTGCGTCGGAGGCGTTTTAATTATAACTTCCGCCACGATTAATCCGGACACGGGAAATCTTTGGTTGGCGATGAACGGTCTATCGACCCAGGGAACGGTTTATGAATATGACCAAACCGGAACCAAGATCCGCGAGTACGCTTTCTTGCTTAACTCCAAAAACCGAAAATACAACGTCACTCACGTAAAGGATATAGTGGTTAGCGGCGACTCGCTGTCCATCCTGACGTGGGGTGGAACCTATGCCTTTAAGGTCAGCGATGCTCTGATTGCCGATGCCTGGAAGGTTCCTGTCAAGAGTGCCCAAATCATAAAGCCGACCTGGACCGCTTGGGCCAATCCATTCGCCAAAATATTTAAGTCTGCGGCACCGCCTATTCTTAGCCCAGGCATTCCGCAACCGCCTGACCCTCCCTGCGAGGGCCAGCCCTATCCGTGTACGGCTAGCTGCCCTGCAAATACTTCACCAATATCGGCGGACTGCGGAGCCCAGACGGCGCAATTCTTCCAGTCCAATACCACAAAAAAAGTGATCACTAATAATTGTAACCAGCTGCAGCTAGATTCTACGCCGGGCTCTTCTGCCCCGGGAGGCTGCGATCAGACTGTTGGCTGGTGCGATACGGCAGCCCCTTTCGCCACCGGGAGTGAAACAACTCACGTGCGTTGCACTGCGGTGCCATCGCCGACGCCAACACCGACACCGGAACCAACGGCAACTCCGACTCCTGAAGAAGGTGGTAGCGGATGCCCAAACGGCACTAATGAGGAGTGCTGGGCTCATGGCTGTTCTGAATGCGTTTGTTATGAGGGGATGTGTTCATACGCGACTCCAATTCTAATCGACGTGAGTGGAAACGGATTCGACTTAACCAACGCAACGGGCGGTGTCAACTTCGATTTGAATAACGACGGTGTTGCGCGCAGGCTTGCGTGGACAACGACGACTTCAGACGATGCCTGGCTGGCGCTCGATCGGAACGGCAACGGGCGAGTTGACAGCGGCACGGAACTCTTTGGCGATGTCACGCCTCAGCCCTTGCCGCCTGCGGGAGTTCGGCGAAACGGATTTCTGGCGTTGGCTGAATTCGACAAACTCGCTAACGGTGGCAACGGGGATGGAAGAATCAACCAGCAGGATGCGATTTTCAATTCATTGATGCTGTGGCAAGACACGAATCACAATGGAATTTCCGAATCGGGAGAGCTTCACAGCCTGAGTGACTTGGGCTTGGCAGTAATCGACCTGGATTACAAAGAATCAAGAAGAAGCGACCAGCATGGCAACTGGTTCCGTTATCGCGCCAAGGTCAGGGACACGCACGACGCGCAGCTCGGACGCTGGGCGTGGGATGTGTTGCTGGTGAGTAACTAACACCTGTACTTAGAACAACAAAACACCCGCAGAGGCCCCTTCCAAAAGGGCTTGCGGGTGTTTCTGCGTTCGGAGTACCGCGTTCAGGCGGGATCTGATAGTCCGTCAATCGGCGAGACGCTCTTAAGGGCGGAACTCCTACAAATCAGGCCGTGCGTTCCGCGCAGCGCTGGACGAGTTAAGTTTTCAATAAGAGAATTTCCCGGAACCCAGTAGGTAAAGCTTGTGACCGTATTGTGACCGCAATTCAGATAAACTTAACGGGAATGCATGAGGCTCCATATAGAAGCATATAAAAACCCTGAAAGAGCTTAGTGACGGCAACCGCTAAAGTTTGTTTGAGTTAACCAAAGTGCAGGGTTGGGATTCATAACCCCAAGGTCAATCTGAGGATGTTTGAACGCTGATTGTCAGACCAATGAACTTTCGGCAAGACTTAACTTCCAATTTGCACTCCCGGCAATGTAAGCTTCCAATTTCGGGAATCAGCGTGACCCGCAGGCGCGGAAATATCCGGATTCTTAAAGACTAACGGCAAGGAATTGCGTCTAACGACGGCAAAGAAATTCTTCAAGTTACACCACACACACACATTCAAAGTCTGAAGGGTCACGTCGCCTGCAGAATCGGGATTGGTCTAGGCCGTTCGGGTTAAATATCAGAGGCCAAACAGTTCTTTCGTTTTGATGATTTCAGATCGCGCGCCCAGGCCTTCGACCTTCTTGACCAGGTCGCCCGTGCCGCCTGGCCCGTCGCCGCCCTCGCCGTCCCAAAGCGCGATCAGAGTGATGTTCGGGTCGGCTGATTTGGGGTCGCAACCCTCGTCCAGCGCGTTGAAAAGCATCCAGAGGTTGTTACGCTGCCAAATGCCGTAATCGGGCTTCTCGCGAAGCCACGCCGGGAGGAACTCGCGCTGGTCGGTCGCCTCGCTCAAGACGCGCACTCGTTTCTGGCCTGAGTGTCTGTTGTAGAGTTTCCAGAAGCGATCGACCCAATCCCCTTGAGCCGGCGCCACTGAAGTGGTGACGTACGTCTGCGGCGGGACGGCGAGGTAGAGGTGGGTCGGGATGCCGAGCTCGGCACAGATCTCAAGAAAAAGTGTGTCGCCTCCGCTCGCGGCGCCCGCGTACCCACTTGCGACTCCGGCGCCCGTATTCATCTCGTTGACGACGGCCTCCTTAATCTTTTCGCGAGCGAGCTGTTCTTTGTCGGCGGGAAAGCGTGGGGGCTTGCGACCCGGTGTGTCAATCATATGACCTGCGAACAGTAGGACGCGCTGACGCTCGTTTTTGGCCCCAGGCTGTTGGGCCCCGTGCGGTTCGCCGACAACCTTAATCACTTCCGCGTAGTTGCCTCCGAGCACGCCCAGCTCTTTGTAAAGCGCGAGCTGCTTGCTCACGGAATCACGTGCGAAGTCCGGCGCACCAGCCAGCGCGTCGCGATAAGCGGCGGCGACGCGCGGTGGTCGCTTCGATGTTATGTAGCGAAGGTCGGCAGAACTGATCTGGGCCCACACGTCCCGCCTATTCTCGCGCTTCAGTCGGCGCAACGTCGCGTCCAACGAAACCTCGACAGCGGCGGCGAGCCTGGCGGCCTGCTCCTTGCTAGACGCGAGCGCGTCCGCGGCCTCTTTGTCCGTCTCGAACAACTCGCCCCAAACCTCAGGAAGCGATTCGGCCAATTCAATCATGATCGAAAGCATGGCCAGCGCGTTGAGCCCCGAATAGAAATGGTTGAGATCTTCGGCGAAGGCGCGCTCGTAGTTCTCGAAAGAGTCCTTCAGATACGGAGAACGCAAAGCCCTGCCGCGGCGCTCTTCCCCTGGCACAACTTCCCAGTCGCTGCGCCAGCGCGTCTTGGCGTTGCGCGCGAGCAGCGAGTAAGTCTCAGCGCGCTGATCGAGCTTGATGTTCTTGTTAGCGAGGGCGCGCTCAAGCGCCTGCGTCGAGCGCATCAGATCGCCAAGTCGTTCGTAGATCGTGCCGAGGCGGATGTTCGCTTCAAGGTCGTATGGGTCTAGTTTGCGAATAGCCTCCCAAGTGACTTTCGCGCCCGCGAAGGCGTTGAGGTCGAACTGAGCGTGCCCAATAGTGCGCCAGCCCCTCATCTCCCACTCGAAACCGTTCACTTCGTACGACAACAGCGCGAGGTCGCCGCGTCGGATGTCCGCAGTCGCGCGGGCGACCTCCTCGCCGAAATCCTGCGGGATCGGATTGAATAGCCAGGACTCTGGCTCAGTCAGATTGGGCAGCGACGCAAAGACCGGGCTGTCCTTCGCAGTAACGTCCTTCTCGATCTTGTCCTTCGTCCGCTGGAGCGCCTCTACGAGCTCCGCGAGGCTGGCGCCCGGGTCTTCTTTTTTGTAGACGAAGTAACGGTCGGTCTGGAGATCGAAGGGAAACTTGTCGGCATCGCAGCGCAGCATCAACGTGCCGTGGTCTCGCAATGCGTGGCGGATGCCGAGTTCGTAGAAGACGTTAGCATTGTGAATCGAGAGATCGGCGACGACGATGTCGGCAGTCAGCAACCGGCGGAACATATCCATCCGGATGTTGCCGGACTCAACGATGTCGATGGTCGTGCCGCCCTCAGCCCCGACCTCCTTGAGCGCCGGGGCGATAAGCAACCGTTCGACTTCGTCGAAGTTGATGTCGTTTTTGACCCCGAAGGGCCGGACGATGAACGCTCGCATGACTGCCTCCTCCTCAGGAGCTGCTTAGTAGAACTGTCCGAAGCGTTCGAGCGCGAAGTGTTCGAGCTTGACCTCTTTGGCGAGCGCCTCCCCGACGCGCACCAGGTCGTTGATGTGCTCGATCGAATCGAGCTTGGCGACGCTGGCCGGATCCACGTCTGAGAGGCCGCGGCTGGCAAGCCAATTAGTAGAAAGTTGCGCGTTGTAGCGAGCATAGAGGAACTGCCGGCCCAGACCAGTCGAAATGGGGATAGCGGCGCCGTTGCTTTCGCGCGGGACGAGATCGCCGATCTCGCGGTCAATCTCGGTGTCGCAGCGACCGACTTTGAGGTCAAACTCGCCGCCGTGAATGCAGCGTCCCACCACGCGGCAGTTAATGTCCTGGTCAACCTGCGAGCCATACATCAGAGCGCCCGGGAAGCTGACGAGGTTAGAGAAGGCGTTCTTGCCCCCCATGTCCGCATCCACCGTCGGCGCGGAGCCAGTGCCGACCGACATGACGAGCAGCTTGTCCTCGCCCGTCTGCCAGCCCAACTTGTACGCCGGGTACGTCGCCATGCGCGCCAGCAGAAACGCGGGGTTGTTGTACGGAGTCAGCCCGCCGTCCTCGAAGAGGAAAGCCTTCGAGGGATCGCTCGGGTCCCACTCAACGATCTCGGGCGGAAAGAAAACGGGCGCCGCGGTGCTGGCGCGCACGAGCTGCCAGAGCGGGATTTGAGTATTACAGTCCTTCCGGTCAATGGCGTTGTACTTGGCAAAGGGGTTGCTGCTGATGGGCCAGGGCGAGTCGGTTGAGACGTTGCGCGTGACCACGAGCAACAGACATTTCAGCGCGTCGGAGCCGAGGGTCGTGTCCTTACCGAAAACGTCTTTGAGCTTGTCGGTCAGCGGTTCGCTTTTGTAGAGATTCTTCAGACGTCGCAGGATGAAGGCCTTCTCGAACATTGCCGGCCCGACTTCCTTATAGAACTCTGAAAGCCAGCGCGCCGATTTCCCCATCGCCAGACCGGCTGCGATGATAGCGCCGGTGCTCGTGCCGCCGATGTAGTCGAAGAAGTTGCACAGACGAAAATCTTCGCCCTGCCCACTTTGCTCGCGCAGCAGATCTTCCATTTTGATTAAGACCTGGAGCGTGAGGACGCCGCGAATGCCACCTCCGTCGAGAGCCAGGAGCTTTCGCGGGCGCGGTTCACCGCCGTATCGTGTTTCGAGATGTCCCCAAGAAGGTGTTTTTTTCTCGTCCATGGTTTTTATCCTCAACTAGCAAACAGGAAGTTACAAATGGACGTCAAAGGCAAGACAGAACTTTGTAGTGACGCCATTTTCCGACCGAGTTTTTTCACTGTCAGCTCCGGGAGTTACCATTCGCGAAGTGACGATCGCGTGATTTGTGACGAGACCGACCGCGGTCAGGGTTTTCCCCTTCCTCAAAGAAATCCCTATGCGGACGATTCCCTCGGTACCTTGAACGTGGGGAAGTGCGGGCCGTGAGCGAAGGATGAAGGCTTGGGCAACTCCCCCGGTTAACTTCAAACGGACGTGACAATATGCCTGATGCGATTCCAAGTCAACGACTAGACGCCAGGAATAGGTGCGTTGAGAAAGTTGGCCTGATGAGCAGCGTCTGAAACGTCATGGGTTGTCTTGTTAGTCCGCACTGGGGTGCGCGATAAGCTCGGTAGTTGATTTCACCGAACCGGTGTCGGTCATCGACTTGACCAGGCCGACTCCTGGCGCATACCAGTAAGTCTTGGTGACCGGCGCGCCTCCCTGGACCACTTTGGTCATCACCTTCATTGCCTCGAATTTGCCGGCCGGCACCGAAACAGTTTCAGGGCCGGACACCTCGTTTGATTCGTCTATTTCGAGGCCCATCATGCCCTTGCCTTTCCACGTCCAGGAATCGCCACTCGTGAGCGGGTTCTTCAGAAATTGCTTAGTCGGTTGATACTCAGCCCTGGTCCCCGTCTTCACGTACTCTTGTCGATGCATCAGAACCCAGCCGCTGGGTTTGGAATACCAATCGTGAATCGGCTGAAAAGTCGAAACAGTCTCGACCAGATAGAGTGGGTTGCCGGCCTCTTTTTCTTCGCTCAAAACTTTGATAGTGAATTCAGATTGTTTGCCGTCCGCGGTGGTCGATCGATACTTCCATGAATCTCCGACGCTGAGTGGAAAGTAATCTTTTGATCCGGTTGACGACGCGCCGCCTGAAGACGAAGGCGATCCTTTTTTCAAATAGGAGCAGCCCAGAACCAAAGCAAGCCAGAGAGCCGATACAACCAAAAGGGTGACAACCGCTTTGTTAATTTTCATTGTTTCCTCAGAGGTTTGAGTTGCGTCGCCGCGAACACGCGCCGATCCGCGCGCATTCTATTTTTGCTCGTGAGGCAAGTCAATCTTTACGTTGCCCAGGCGTTTACGGCTGGGAGAAAGAAGGCGGTAATTTTCAAAAGCCCCATTAATGGGGCTTTAATAGCACCGACTGCGCTCCAGAATTCATCGGACCACCCAACCCAGGGCGTTGCCCTGGGCTATTACATTTCG
>Ga0070703_10000702_pt1 | contig 11331 bp, 7 predicted proteins | sample KBSK5251metaG_FD_65453 | JGI IMG/M metagenome (GOLD analysis project Ga0070703, IMG submission 65453) | Corn, switchgrass and miscanthus rhizosphere microbial communities from Kellogg Biological Station, Michigan, USA - KBS K5-25-1 metaG | ecosystem: Host-associated > Plants > Roots >... | reverse complement strand
CGCTTTCAGCGCTGGGCGTCTGTCAACGGCTTCTTCCTGGGCCGATGGCCCAGGCTATTACATTTCGCGCCTTCGGCGCTGAGGGATTGAGTTTTGACACACACTCTTTACGCCTGGGCTACAGAAAGATTTTGCGATGAAATTAGGTCAACACTAAGGCGCTCTTACTCTGGCCTGACACTGCCAACTCAGCTAGAATCCCGGCGCACTTTCTGATTTCAGTCTTATGCCTGACTCCTTGCAACCGGGAACCAGACTCGGTCGCTACGAAATCCGCTCAAAGATCGGCGCGGGCGGAATGGGTGAAGTATATCTGGCCGAAGACACCCAGCTTCACCGCAAGGTCGCGCTCAAGGTTCTGCCGGCGGAGATCGCCACAAATCAGGATCGGATGCGACGATTCCAACAAGAGGCCACCGCCGCGGCTGCGCTCAATCATCCAAACATCGCTCACATCTATGAAGTTGGCGAGACTGAGGGGACAAACTTCATCGCGATGGAGTTTGTCGACGGCCAGACGCTGCGCCAGGTGATAAAAACCCGGCGTGACGATCTGGCCAAGCTCTTGCGATATCTACAACACGCGGCCGAAGGGCTGGCCAAAGCCCACGCCGCGGGAATCGTCCATCGCGACCTGAAACCCGACAACATCATGGTGACGCGTGACGGCCATACCAAGGTCCTGGATTTCGGCCTCGCCAAATTGATCGAGCAGCAGCCGGCGCCGGGGCCCGACTCCGGCGAAGCTGACACGGCTCTGATGGCCCAGCATTCAATGCCCGGAACAATCCTGGGCACCGTCGGTTACATGTCGCCGGAACAGGCACAAGGCAAAAGCAGAGAGCTCGACCAGCGCTCTGATGTTTTTTCCTTCGGCTCCGTCCTGTTTGAAGCGGTAACCGGCCAGAAACCTTTTCAGGGCGACTCAGTGATCAAGTCGTTGCACATGATCATTTACGAGCCGGCGCCGCCCCTGGCTGAATTGAATCCCACGGCTCCGCTGGAACTGCAGCGAATCGTACGGCGTTGCCTGGCCAAAGATCCTGACGATAGATACCAGAACATCAAGGAGGTGGCGATTGAGCTGAGGGAACTGCGACGCGACCTGGACGGCGCCAACATTAACACCAGTATGACGCCCTCGACCGGCGTAACGGCTGCCAGCGGAATCGCCTCCGGCCTGCAAACCTCGCCGCCCCAGGTTGGAGCTGCGGCCTCCAGTGCCGAATATCTCGTCACCGGAATCAAGCGACACAAAATCGCAGTCGCCCTGGCGCTGCTCGTCCTGGTTACCGCCGGCGCCGTCCTCGGCATCTATCTACTTGGGCGCAACTCGGACACTGCGATCAGATCAATCGCCGTGATGCCGTTCGAGAATAAAAGCGGGAAGCCGGAGGCCGAGTATCTTTCAGATGGCATGACCGAAACGCTCATCACTTCCCTGTCACAATTGCCCAATCTTAACGTTAAAGCGCGTAGTTCGGTCTTTCGTTACAAGGGCAAAGATACCAGCCCCAAAACTCTCGGCCGGGAATTGAATGTGCAGGCCGTTCTGTATGGACGCGTCGCCCAACGCGGCGACGACTTGACGCTGAATCTGGAACTGGTCGACGTCCAAACCGAAAACGTGATTTGGAGCGAGCAATACGATCGCAAACAGGCCGACCTGGTTTCTTTACAGAGCAACATCGCCCGCGACGTTTCCGGCAAACTCAAAATAAAATTGTCGGGCGCGGAAGAGCAGAAGTTAACCAAAACCTACACGGAAAATCCCGAAGCCTACAAGCTTTACCTGCAGGGCCGCTTTTACGCGAACAAGCGGACGCCGAAGGACTTGCGAAAAGCTATCGACTGTTTCGAGCAGGCTGTCCGCATCGATTCAAATTATCCCATGGCCTATACCGGGCTCGCGATGAGTTATGCCTATCTCACAGTTTATGGCGATGAGCCGTCCCGCGAGACATTTCCCAGGGCGCATGAGTTTGCCCTCAAGGCCAGCCAACTTGATACCACCCTGGCTGAGCCTCATATCATGCTGGGCCTGCTCAAGTTTCTTCAGGACCACGATTTTGCCGGCTGGGAGCGCGAGAGCCAATTGGCGCTCGCGGCTAATCCAAATTCGGCTGAAGCTCATCGGCTGCAGGGTTTGAGATTTCTCTACCTCGGCAGGTTTGAAGAGGCGCTGCCCGAGATCGGGCGGGCCCTGGAGATTGAACCCTTATCGACGACGGCAAATATCGTCTATTCCCACTATCTCTTCTACTCCGGCCGCATCGACGAGAGCGTGGCCCAAATGAAAAAGACGATCGAGCTGGCGCCGGATTTCTGGTATCCGCATTACTATCTCTCAAATATCTATCGCTCTAAAGGTGACTACGCTTTGGCAATCGAAGAACTGGCGCAGAGTAAAGACATTCGGGACGAAACTGAAGCCGGAAAGTTGATCAGAGAGAGTTTTGCCAAAGGTGGCTGGCCCGGATTTTTGCAGGCCGTGACCTCAGGGCCCGCGCCCATGAAGATGTCGGCTTACAACATGGCGGGTTATTACGCGGAAGTGGGAGACAAGGATCGGGCGTTTGCAGCACTGAACGAAGCAGTCGAAGGCGATCAACTGGTTGGCTTCGTGAAAATCGATCCTTTCATGAAACCGCTGCGCGACGACCCACGCTTTCAAACGCTGCTGAAGCGAGTCGGTTTTCCGGATTGATCTTGGCGCCATCGCGCGGCGAGGACCGCTTGAGCTGACGAGGAAATTATGAGTACTCAAATACGTTTCTTTTTTCTGTTAATTATTTTGGCCTTGTGCGCTGTGTCAACCAGCGCCGCGGCGCCGAGTTATCTGTATCAGGCGAAGCTGGTACAAGCGGCGCCCGGAAAGTTGCTTGAGCTGATCGAGTTACAAAAATCAAGGCTGGCTGAATACCGGAATGCTGGTGACGATCAGCCCCTGATGATGCGTCACAGTCAGGGAGATCGTTGGGACCTTCTGCTTTTGTTCCCGATGAAGAGCTATTCCGACTATTACAGTCCCGAACGAGTATCAAAAAGAAAGCAGATCCTAAAAGAGAGCCAGGACAAGCTCGAGGCCCTGATCGCCTGGCAGGAAGACGTCTTTGTTTACGGACCACCACTGGCTGAGCTACAGAAAGCATTTGCCCCGTCTGCTTTCTTTCACGTGGAGATGTTTGACGCGCTCGCTGGCAAGCAGTCTGAGTTATTCAAAGAACGCGAAATGGAGAATGCTTATCTGAAGGCGCTCAAACGTCCGGAGAACCTAATCTTCGTGCGGGAGGCGGGCGCCTCCTGGGATCTATTTACCATTGGCCCATATCGCGATCTGAAACATTTTGCGGAAAGCGCCGGCATTCCGGAATTAGACCAGGAGGCAGCGGCGAAAGCGGCCGGGTTCGAAGCCGCCAACCGCATTGGTCCATATCTCCGCACCCTGATTAGTTCGCATCACGACACGCTGGCGGTAAGCGTGAAATAGTCACGATGCGAAGTCCGGTAGTGATGCTTGACGACGCACAAAAGCCGGAGGTGGGGCCGCTTCATAGACGCGCTCCCAGTATCTGCCGGTTCGGAAAATCGATACGTGCTCAAAGCAGAGGGAGGAGTTTTCATGTCATGCTTAATCGTCGCCGGCGCTCTCAGCTACTTTTCTTTGAGTTTCAACGCCGCGCAGGATCGCCAAACATTTGCCATCGGCCGTGCGACGGCGCGCTAGATGCGCGGGCCAACTCAAACTGAGGCACTAGTCCCATCCTTACAAAAACTGGCCTCGCGCGCCCTAAGCGGGTAGAATCGGCGCGATATTCGTGATTTGAGAGGCCGTCACCCGTATTCAGTCCAATCGACGGCAACGGCTCGAGCTCCAAACCAGCAAAACAAAAGTCGATCAAAGTATGGGCTCGGCTCTTTCAATAGGGGCAAAACTGGGCCGCTACGTAATCCGCTCTCATATAGGTGCGGGCGGAATGGGTGAGGTCTACCTGGCGCAGGATCTCACTCTGGATCGCGCGGTCGCTTTGAAGGTGCTTCCGGAAGACGTGGCTTCAAATCGCCTACGCATGCAGCGGTTTGTGCAGGAAGCGAAGGCCGCCTCGGCCCTCAATCACCCGAACATTATTACCATTCACGAAATCGGCACTGATCCCGGCGCTCATTTCATGGTCACGGAATTCATCGATGGCGAAACTCTGCGACAACACCTGGGCCGGACGCAACTGACGTCGACCGAAGCGATTGAGATTGCGACGCAAGTAGCCTCAGCGCTTTCCAGCGCGCATGCGGCCGGCATCATTCACCGTGATATCAAACCGGAAAACATCATGCTGCGGCGAGACGGTATCGTAAAGGTTCTCGACTTTGGCCTCGCCAAACTAACCGAGCGGTGGCGCGCCAACGAGGTTGATGGTGACGCAGCCACACAAGCGCTGGTCCAGACTGAGCCGGGCATGATCGTGGGGACGACTGTTTACCTGTCGCCTGAGCAGGCGAGGGCGCTGGAAGTGGACACCCGAACCGACATCTGGAGTCTGGGCGTAGTGCTCTATGAAATGATCAGTGGGCGCGCGCCTTTCAAAGGCGAGACGGCAAGCGATACCAGCGCGGCAATCCTGAAGACTGAGCCACTTCCGCTGTCGCAGTTTGTGCCGGACGTGCCCACCGAACTTGAACGCATCGTCAGGAAGGCTTTGCAGAAAGACCGCGAGGAACGTTATCAGGGAGTGAAGGACTTGTTGCTGGATCTAAAGAGCCTGAGGCGCGACTTGGATGTTAATGCCGCGATTGAACGCTCGGGCGCGCCGCACAGCCAGGAACAACGTCTCTCGGGAAGAATCGGACAGAGCGCTGCCCCAGTCAGTTACATCTCAACGCAAGCTTCCGCACTTAAGTCACAACTGGGATTGACCTCAGGTGCGCGCTGGCTATGGCTGGCAACCATCATGTTGATTTCAGGTTTGGCGCTGGGTGGTTGGTTTTGGTGGCGACAACACCGGGAAACTAACACGAATCGATTTGCGGCTTTGACCGTTACCCAACTTGTGAGTCGGAAGAATGACTTAGGTGAAACTGGCGCGAGCCAGGCACGGTTTTCACCGGACGGAAAATTTGTCGCTTACGCCGCAGCCAAAGGTGGGAACACCGCGATCTGGCTAAAGCAAGTTGGCAGCGGCCAACCGTTTACCAACCAGGGCGAACTGGGAACGGCGGCGAGTCCGATCTGGTCACCGGATGGACTTCAGATTGCCTTTATCTCGAAACGCGAGGGGCAGACCGGCATCTGGACCATGGCTGCCTTCGGTGGTTCGCCGACGCTGCTCAAACCCGTGGAAACGTACACTCGGGAGTTGGTGACCTGGACCCGGGACGGAAAAATTTATTTTGTGATGCAGGGAAATCTATACGCCTTCAACCTCGCGACCCAGGCAATCGGGCCGGTGACCAAATTTGATTCCACAAAAATTCAGGACCGCAGCTTTGCTATATCGCCAGACGAAGAACGGGTGGCCTACACAGACTATACCGACGGACAAAGCGACATTTGGATCATGCCCACGCGCGGCGGGGCGCCGGTCCGGGTAACGAATGACAAAGCTCAGGATGGCACTCTAGTTTGGGCTCCAGACGGTCAAAGCATCCTGTACAGTTCCAAACGCAACGGCATTGGGCAAATTTGTCAGGTCCGTCTGGACGGCGGCCAGCCGGTGCAGTTGACCGTCAATGACAGTAACAGCAACGTTTTGGATATCTCGTTTGACGGCACGAAGATTCTTTATTCGACCGACCGGTATGAATCCGATTTGTGGAGCGTGTCGCTGGATCACCCGAAAGAATCGCAACTCACGTCGGAGAGCGGGATTGAATTGTGGCCCGACATCGCTCCGGACGGCGAGACTGTCGCTTTCCAGGCCATACACGCAACGACCGGAGCCACTCTCTTTAATAGTTTGATACTGGCTAAGTCCCTGAAGAGTGATGCTGCCACGACGCAATTGACTGCCGACGGTTTTGCTCCGCTTTGGTCGCCGGATGGCAAGCAAGTGGCCTTCTTACGCCATACCACCAACGGGCTCAACGATCTTTGGATCGTTCACGCCACTGGCGGAGATGCAAAACCATTGACGACGGGAGGCATCACGTTCGGGGGCTTCACTCTTTTGCCATACAATCGTATGCAAACGGGGGATTTTCAATGGTCCCCGGATAGTGGGCGTCTGATCTACTGCGCCGACACTGCCGGAGTTGCCAATGTCCGGCAAATTGGAATTGACGGTTCAGGACCAACCCAACTTTCCGACAATACCGATGCGAACCTGCATTTCTTCAATCCAACCTGGTCGCCCGACGGTCAGCGAGTCGCATGGTTGGCTCTGTCGACAGTTCAGAAACAACCAAACTGGAGCATTTGGCTGTTCGCCGAAGGCCAGAAGAGGCAAATCTTTCAATCCGCTTCCATCTTAGGCCTGGTCGGCTGGTCACAGTCAGGTCAGGAATTGATCGTGAAATCAGTTCCCGGGCAGGTTGGCCCGTCGAAGTCTCCCGTTGACGTAAGCTTGTCCGGAGTGTCAGTTCGAGACGGCAAACCGCGCTCGCTGGCTCAGCTTCCGGTGACTTACTTTCAGAACATTAAGCTGGCGCCGGCTGCAAATCAGATCGCTTTCGTGACGCGTCAGGAGGGCGCCGACAGTTTGCAGGTGATTGCGGCCACTGGGGGCGCAGCCAAAACAATTATGACCAGTAGCGATCCGCGCGTTTACTTCTCTGCGATCGTGTGGTCGCCAGACGGCAAAACGATCTATTACGGCAAGCAGGCAAGTTGGACTGTGTTTTCAATCATCGACAATTTCAAGTAAACCCCAAGGGTCTCAGTTGGCCCGAACGCAGGAGGAAAACAAAAATGGCTAGAGATTTTCCAATAAATCTTACCCAGTACGTGCACTTGCGGACGATGCTCGATTCGGTGGACGCGGGAGCGCTGCGGTTTTACCTGAACGCTGCCACCCTGGCGGAGCAGGAGGAACGCTTCACTTATCTCAAGACACACTTGATGAAAATTAGCGACCATGTCTGGGATAGGAAGCCTGCTCCCGATGACGATTGTCCCGCTGGTTACCACAATTGCAACGGTTGTTGTGTACCCTACGAGTGTGTATTCACAGGGGACCCCGGGCCCTACAAGTAAGGGTTGACCGCCGGTTTTCTAAGGATGTTCTTCCCTGTCACCTCGGCGGGGTAAACGGAAGTCTATCTGGCGTCTGTCCGGCGGTTGAAACCTGAGCTCGATCGATTCGGCTGGCGATCAAGACAGTGCCAGACAATAGATCGCGAAGAGGGCTATGCGAAACGGCGATAGCGATTTGATGGGAGGGAATTCATGCCACGTTTGATTACCGCCAGTGCGCTACTCATATTAGTCTTTGCCAGTTCGGCTTCAGCCCAGGAACGAAAAACGTTCACCGTCGGCACTGCGACTGCCGCTCGCGGACAGAAGGCAACCGGGACGATTGAAGTTCCGGCCGGCAGCGACGCCGCCTTGAGCATTCCAGTAGCCGTCGTGCACGGCGCTAAGCCTGGACCGGTGCTCGCGCTCGTCGCCGGCTCGCACGGGACGGAATACACTTCGATCATTGCGCTCGAGAAGTTGATCGGCTCACTTAATCCCGCCGAGATTTCAGGAACGGTGATCATCGTTCCGCTCATCAACATTCAATCCTTCGAACAGAAAGTGCCACACGTAAATCCGGTTGATAAGAAGAGCATGAACCGCTGGTACCCGGGAAAGATGGACGGGACGCAAACCGACCGTGCTTCTTACCTGATTACCAAACAGGTGGTCGAGCAATGCGATCATTTAATCGATTTGCACGGCGGCGATTTGGACGAGAGTCTGCGGCCGTACAGCTATTGGACCAAGACCGGAAACGAAAAACAGGATCAGATTTCGCGGGAGATGGTTCTGGCCTTCGGGCTCGATCACATAATCATTTCAGCAGACCGGCCGAAAGATCCGCAGGCGTCGCGTTATCTCGAAAACACAGCCACGACGCGCGGCAAACCATCAATTACTGCCGAAGCCGGCCATGCGGGCACAGTTGAGACCGACGATTTGAATGCGCTGATCAATGGCTGCCTGAACGTGATGCGTTATTTGAAGATGCTGCCGGGCACTGCGGCAATGGTTGAGCATCCGGTGTGGTTTGAAAAGGTCGCCACGTTAGCCAGCGAGCAGACAGGAATCTTTTATCCGACAGTCAAACGCGGAACTTATGTCGAGCAGGGAACTAAAGTTGGTTACGTGACTGATTATTTGGGCAACGTGATTTTTGAAGCGCGCGCGCCGGTTGCGGGTGTGGTGCTTTATGTTTGCGCGGTGCCGTCGATGACTAAAGGGGCGACGATTGCCAACGTGGGTGTGGTGGCGCGATAGCGGGTTCTTGAATTCGTTTGAAGCCGAGTTGCAGGACGTAATTATCAGGTATCACCAGCTTGTAAATGAATGCCTTTCACGCTAGCCTTGCGGTCTGGTGACGCTCTATGCAATGAGGCGGCGTCACAGAAAGTGTCAACGCGAATTACTGCCGCAGGCCAAGACAAAAGAGATGTCCGAAAGATTAAGAGCAATTTACAAAGATGGCGCGTTTATCCCGGTAACCCACAATCGGTATATCGTCCGCGCGCTTGCACGCTGCCGTTTCCACTCAAACTAGCTCGCCTTTAATAGCTCGTATAGAATCCCTGCAAAATTCGGACATAGAAAATCGTATGAGTCTGGCCCTTTCAACCGGCGCAACTCTCGGCCATTACGAAATCCGCTCAAAGATCGGCAAAGGCGGAATGGGCGAAGTCTATCTGGCGCAGGACGCCAAACTCGACCGCAGAGTCGCGCTGAAAATCCTTTCACCGGAATTCGCCGAAGACCAGGACAGGATGAACCGGTTTATTCTTGAAGCCAGGTCTGCTTCGGCGCTCAATCATCCCAACATCATTACGATCTACGAAATCAGTGAAGCCAACGGCACACATTTCATCGCGACTGAATACATCGAAGGCGAAACTCTGCAAGCAAAACTGAGAGAGGAATCGCTCAGTCTCCAATCAGCTCTCGAGATTGCCCTGCAGATAGCCTCGGCTCTGGACGCGGCGCATCGGGCCGGCATCGTTCACCGCGACATCAAGCCCGACAACGTGATGGTGCGGCGGGACGGTATCGTCAAAGTTCTGGATTTTGGAATTGCCAAACTGACCGCGCCGGTTACTTCAGAGATCGATCAGGAAGGCGAAACGCTGGTCCAGGTCAAAACGCGAGTCGGTATGATCCTGGGAACGGTCGCCTACATGTCGCCCGAACAGGCGCGCGGCACTGAGACCGATGCGCGCACCGACATCTGGAGTTTTGGTTGTGTGCTCTATGAAATGCTGGCTCGCCAGAAGCCGTTTCAGGGCGAGACGATGACTGATGTGCTGGCGAACGTGATTAATCGCGAGCCTGTTTCGATTCGCGCTCATCGCCGGGACACGCCCGCCGAACTAGAGCGCATAGTCACCAAGACGGTGCGCAAAAACAGAGAAGAGCGTTACCAGTCGGCTAAGGAACTGGTCAACGATTTGAAGCAGTTGCAAACGCGAATGCTGGTGGACGCCGAACTGATCCGCAGCGGTGAAGCCGAGTATGCCGGGCAAACTCAACCGGCCGGCTTTCCTAACTCAATCGCAGTGTTGCCGTTTGCCAATATCAGCGCGGAAAAAGACAACGAGTATTTCAGCGAGGGGCTGACTGAAGAGATCATCATGAATCTTTCCAAGCTGCACTCGCTCAAAGTAGTCGCCCGCGGCTCAACGATGCGTTATGTGAAAGAAGGGAAGTCCCACAAGCAAACGGCTGATGACCTGGGCGTGCAATATCTTTTGGAAGGAAGTGTGAGGCGACAGGGCAAAGATCTGAGAATCACGGCCCAGCTGATTGACGCAATGCACGACGTGTATTTGTGGGCGGAAACTTATCGCGGCACGATCGAGGACATTTTTGATATTCAGGAAAAGGTCGCGGGCGAAATCGTTCAGGCACTTCAGCTCCGGCTGTCGTCGGACGAAAAGGAAATCCTCAAGAAGCGCTTCACAAAAAACACCGAGGCTTATCAACTTTATCTTCAGGGTCGTTTCTTTTGGAATAAGAGAAGTGAAGACGGAGTGCAGACTGCGATCAAGTACTTCGAAGCAGCCATCGAAAAAGATCCGCGTTATGCGCTGGCGTGGGCCGGAATTGCCGATTCCTACAACGTGCTGGGCGAATACGGAAACATTCCGCGTAAGGACTTATATCCAAAGGCAGAGGCGGCAGTCATCAAAGCCCTGGCAATTGACAACCGTCTGGCGGAAGTCCACACGTCGTATGCGAGTCTGCTCTTGTTGAGCAAGTGGGATTGGGTGAATTCCGAGCGTGAGTTCAAGCTGGCCCTCGAATTGAATCCGAACTATGCGACCGCGCACCATTGGTATGCGCAATGGCTTTGGAGCATGGGCAAACTCGAAGAAGCTCTCCAGGCGGTTTCGCGGGCGGCTGAGCTCGATCCGGTCTCGCAGGCAATTCTCAAAGATAAAGGATTGGCGTTTTACTACAACCGGCAGTACGACAACGCCATCGAGATGGCCCGGAAGACACTCGAACTGGACCCGAATTACGCTGCGGCCCATCGCCTGCTCTCGCTGGCGTATCAGGGCAAGGGTCTGTTCAATGAAGCGATTGCCGAAAACCAGAACTGGGGAAATCTGACCGGTAACGAAATCGAAACCACCGTGTCGCTGGCCCAAATCTATGCGGTCGCAGGACAGACAGACGCCGCAGCGGAACTGGTTGAAGTTGTGAGGAACGACCCCAACCTGATCGATCAAGCCTATCGTGGAATGGCGCTGGTCCACGCGGCCCTCGGCGAGAATGATTCTGCTTTCAACTGTCTGGAGAAAAGTTACCAGCGGCGCGAAGAGTCAGTGTTGAGCCTCAAAGTCGATCCCAAAGTTGATCCGCTTCGTTCGGATCCTCGATTCATCGATTTGTTGAAGCGAATCGGGGTGAATTGAAAGACCAAGCCCCTCCTGGCCATGAGAGGGCCCCAATGTGAATGATTTTGCGTAGCCCAGGCGTTTACGCCTGGGAAGCGGAAAAAGGGGGGTAGTTTCAAAGCCCCATTAATGGGTAGCGACATACTTGACTCCGCACGTGATTCTGTCGACCTTCGATGCGACCGCTGCAATGGCTCTGCCACTCTGATGCGCGGCAAGTCTCGGACTTGCCGACACGTGGCCCATTAATCCGAAACGGTCTTTGAC
>Ga0070703_10000698_pt1 | contig 11367 bp, 8 predicted proteins | sample KBSK5251metaG_FD_65453 | JGI IMG/M metagenome (GOLD analysis project Ga0070703, IMG submission 65453) | Corn, switchgrass and miscanthus rhizosphere microbial communities from Kellogg Biological Station, Michigan, USA - KBS K5-25-1 metaG | ecosystem: Host-associated > Plants > Roots >... | reverse complement strand
ACTGAGATGAACCCTCATCCCCGGCCCTTCTCCCAAGGGGAGAAGGGCGAAAGAACAACGTGATTATTGCTTCAGCCTAAGCCCCTCATCCCCAACCCTTCTCCCAAAGGGAGAAGGAAGAAACCGGGCCGCCCTCGCTTTACCTCCCAAACCGTGACGCCGCCAGCGTTACATCCGCGCGCGCCCAGGCCTTCTTGAAACGTGCGTCAACCATCGCGGCCTCATCGTTCTTGCCTTGCGCCTTGAGGGCCTGCATCAGACCGAACAGGGCCCAGCCGCTCTCGCGGTTGCGCCTCAGATCTTCCCAGTAAACGGTCTCAGCTTCGGCGGGCCTCTTCGCTTCCAATAGCACTGCGCCGAGCGCGAGACGTGGCGGATAATGAAACTCCGCCGGCTCTGTGTAGACGAGTGCGTCTTCGAGGCGCACCGCGCGCTCAAGATGCGCCACGGCTTCATCGTAATTCTTTTTCGCCGCGGCGATCTCACCGGCCAGAACTTCCTGTCCGATTGAGAGAATCGCGCGGCCGGTGTTCGGCGAGAACAGTGGTTGATCCAGCGCCTTGTCCGCCATCAACTCTTTTAACTTTGCGAACTCCTGCTCAGCCGAATCCGTCTGACCCTTGCCGACGAACGCCGTGCCGCGCGCGTAGTGCCACACGCCCTGCATATAAACGCTCACCGCCGGCGGCTCTGGCTCGCGCAACATCTCGTCCCATTTTCCAAAACGTGTCAGTGCGTAGTAAGGCACGACGCGAAAACCGGCGAGCAGCGGAACTGCTTTCAAAGTTTCGTCGTTGACTTGCGAAGCCGCTTTGCGAGCAGCTTCAATCGCCAGCTTGCTGTTACCTTCAGCTGTTGCGGCAAACCAAAGGAAGTGCAGGTTGTGCGGATAGTAGGCCATCGGATAAAGGCCCTGCGCGCGGCACTGCGAGATGTAGTCTTCATCGGCCGCGATCGCCATTTCGTTGCTGCGCTGAGCATCGGCATAACGGCCGACCCGCTGATAAATGTGCGCGGGCATGTGCACCATGTGACCGGCCGCGGGCATCAACGTGAGCAGGCGATCGGCGGCCGCTTCGGCTTTGTCCGCCTGGTAGGCTTCCATCAAATGAATGTACAGATGCAGCGCGCCTGGATGCTGCGGGTTCTTCGCGATGATCTTTTCCGTGAGCGCCACCACCTCGGCGGTTCGTTCATACGGCATGCCGTCGCGCGTCCAATAACCCCACGGCCGCAAATCCATCACCGACTCAACGTAAAGCATCGCGATGTCCTGATCATCGGGGAATTGCAGGTGCACCTTCCGCATCGCGTCCGCGTAAGCGACATCGCGTGCGCGCCGATCTTCTGCGCGGCCTGAATAGCGCTGAGTCAGAGCATCGATCAGCGCTTGTTCGCGCGGCGATGCTTTTGATTTCAGTGACACGGCCTTTTGAATTGCCTCGAGCGCTTTCGGCTCGTTGTCAGGAGACATCGGTGCGTTGATGTTCGGCCCGAGCGCCAACGCTTCTCCCCAAAACGCCATCGCGAGATCCGGATCGAGACGCGCAGCTTCCCTGTATGCTCGCCCTGCTTCCGCATGATTGAACGCGTACGACAGGTTCAAACCTTGGTTCATAAACAGCTGCGCCTGCTTGTTCTTCGTGCTTACCGGAAAGACGTGAGCGCCAAGTTTCTGTAGCCGCGGCGCCAACTGGCCGGTCGGCGAAGCCTGCGACGTCTGGGCTGATTCTTTGTAGTGAACGTGGCTGGGCGAAGACTTGTCCTGAGCAAAGGCTATTTTTTGTAAGCCAGCGGAGCTCAGCGTAACAACTACCGACGCAATGATGAATCGCGCGAATCTCATATATGCACCTCTCAAATTCTGTACTCGTTTCGCGAGCAGTGTCTTTACTCTGCGGGTTTTTCTTTGCGGCTCTGCGCCTTCGCGTGAACCCTGCGTGATAGAGAAAGCTATTCAGGCAAAGACACGCCGCGAAACCGAAACACTCCTCACGTTTTGGGAGAACGAAATTCTACTGCGCAAGAGACAACGCTTCAAGCATTTATTGACCAGCATGCTAATACCTCTTCTCTGTGTCTCTGTGAATTCTCTGCGTCTCTGTGGTGTTTTTCCTCAAATACTTCACCACAGAGGCACAAAGTCCCACAGAGACACAGAGAAAACAAATCGGGCACTGGCATTTTTGGTAAAGTTGGCAGTGAGCTAATTCTATCGGGCTACGTGACTCTCCCGATCATTTTGATTGGCAAGTTGATGAATCCGCGCCGTCAGTCTAAATTGACGTGCGAAAGGTGGAGCAAAAAAGAGTGAATTTCAGACGCAAAACATTCGGCGCCGCTTTGGCCTGCCTGATCTTATTTGTCTCAACTGCGCAAAGCCAGACCGCCGACAAAAAGATTCTCACGCTCGATCGGATATTCAGCTCGAGTGAGTTTCGTTCGGAAACGTTTGGGCCGGCGCGTTGGTTGGATGATGGCAGTGCTTACACCACTCTGGAGCCTTCGCCCGACAACAGGGAAGCGCGTGACATCATTCGTTATGAAACGTCGACCGGTGCGCGCAGCGTTTTGATCGCGGCTGCCTCACTCCGGCCCAGTGGCGCTTTGGCGCCTCTCGTCATTGACGACTATGCGTGGTCCAAAGATGGGCGAAAGCTCCTCGTCTTCACCAATACCAAACAAGTTTGGCGGCAGAACACCCGCGGCGACTACTGGGTTTTCGACATCGCGGCAAAGAAGCTTTCGCAGATTGGAAAGAATGCCGGCGCTTCGACCTTGATGTTTGCCAAGTTCTCTCCTGATGGAACCCGAGTCGGCTATGTGCGCGAGAACAATCTCTATGTTGAAGATCTGGCGACTGGTCGAATTACGCAGCTTACGCGCGATGGATCGAAGCGGATCATCAACGGCACGTTTGACTGGGTTTATGAAGAAGAACTCGATCTACGCGATGGTTGGCGCTGGAGCCCGGACGGCCGCAGCATTGCTTACTGGCAACTGGACACAGACGGCGTCCCGGACTATTACCTCATCAACAACACCGATTCGCTCTATCCGAAAATCATCACGATTCAATATCCGGTAGCCGGCCAGACGAATTCGGCCGGTCGTGTGGGCGTGGTCAGCGCTGCCGGCGGCATCACGCGTTGGTTGCAGGTTCCCGGCGACCCTCGGAACAATTACATCGCGCGCATGAACTGGGCAGGGAACTCAGACGAGATCGTCTTGTTACAGCTCAACCGGCGTCAGAATGTGCTGAATGTCAGTCTCGGCAGCGCTCGTACCGGCCAGGTCAAAACCATTCTCAATGAAAAAGATGATGCGTGGGTGGATATAGACGTTGAAGATATTCCCTGGCTGTCGGACGGCAAGCGTTTTCTTTGGCTGAGCGAGCGAGACGGATGGCGTCACGTTTACGTGGCAACCCGCGCGAGTGTGGATCCCGTCCTGATTACGAAGGGCGCTTTCGATGTGATTAGCATCGAAGGCGTGGACGAAAAGGCAGGCTGGCTCTACTACATCGCTTCACCAGACAATGCGACGCAGCGTTATCTCTATCGAACTAAACTAAGCGGGAACGGCGAAACGGAACGTGTTAGTCCGGCCGCGCAAGCGGGCTCGCACTCTTACTCAATCGCGCCCAATGCCTCGTGGGCATTTCACACTTACTCGACCATCAGTTCGCCGCCGGCGGTGGAGTTGGTCCATCTTCCCGATCATCAGGTTGTGCGCGCGCTGGCCGCCAACTCCGCAACGATTGCCCGGGTCAAAGAGCTTGACGTCACTCCGCCTGAATTCATCAAGGCCGACATCGGCGGCGGAGTAACGCTCGATGGCTGGATGATCAAGCCGCCGCATTTTGATTCATCGAAACGCTATCCCGTTTTGATTTACGTCTATGGCGAGCCCGCCAGCCAGACCGTGATGGATCGCTGGGCGTCAACGCGCTACCTCTGGCATCAGATGCTGGCCCAGCACGGATACCTGGTAATGAGTTTTGACAATCGCGGCACGCCTGCGCCCAAGGGACGCGCCTGGCGCAAAGTCGTCTATCGAAAGATTGGTGTGCTCGCGGCTGAAGAGCAGGCGGCCGCGGCCCGAGTGGTGCAGAGCTGGCCCTTTGTCGATCCGAAACGCATTGCCATCTGGGGCTGGAGTGGTGGCGGGTCGATGACGCTCAACCAGATGTTTCGTTATCCGGATATTTATCAGGTAGGAATGTCGGTGGCGCCGGTTACCGACCAGCACTTCTATGACACGATCTATCAGGAGCGATACATGGGTCTGCCGCAGGACAACGAAGCAGATTACCGCGCCGGCTCGCCGGTGACGCACGCGGCTGGCCTGGCGGGCAAGCTTCTGATCGTACACGGATCGGGCGACGATAATGTTCATTACAAAGGAACTGAAGTTCTTGTCAATGTGTTAATTGCCAACAAGAAACAGTTCACCATGATGGAGTATCCGAATCGACGTCACGACATCAGTCAGGGCCAGGGAACGACGAGACACCTGTTTGAATTGTTGACGAATTATCTCGAGACAAACATGCCTGCCACCCTCACGCGCTAGGCTATGAGGGAAAACCCTCTGCGGATCTCTGTGCGACCTCTGTGCCTCCGTGGTAAATGATCTTCGGCGGCAATTAACTACAGAGACCCAGAGGTCGCACAGAGATCCGCAGAGAAACTGAATCGACATGACACCAGACACTTACCAACAACTACAACAACTCGCCAACAACTTTTGGACCTGGCGCGCCGCGAATCAGCCAGTCTCCAGCGATGACATACCCCGCATCGAGAGACCTGCCGATTGGGCCCCCAACTGGTCACCAAAAGCGGTCGCGCTCCGGCGTCGAGAGCTGGCTCATTTCCGCAGGCGGCATAAGGAGATGGATGCGCGCTCGTGGCCGGTGCCGCAACAGGTTGATTACCGTCTGATCGGATCGGCGATCTCGCGAGCGCATTGGGAATTGAATGTCACCTGCGGACAGGAACGCAATCCCGGATTCTATGTCGATCAAACTTTGGGCCTGCTGTTTCTGTCTTTGCTGAAGCCGCCACCGTTTACCGAAGCACGTAGCCGGACGATTATCCAGGTTCTTCAGAGTTTCAGCGGGACAGTCCGGAACGCCGGTGAGAATCTTGCCGGCAATGCGATCAGACCGTTTGCGCTCGCCGCGCTTGAGAAGTTGGTCGCCGTGAGGTCGCGGCTCACGAAAGTTGGCACCGAACTTGGCCCCTTCCTGTCAGGCGTTAGCCCGAAGGAATTTAACCAGGCGATCACGGACGCGATTGCCGCGCTCGAATCGCTCCACGATTGGCTAAATACAAACCTCGATGAAATGAAGGAACAGACAGCCGTCGGCCGCGAAGCCTACGTCTACTTCCTCAAACACGTCGCCCTCATGCCGTTCACGCCTGAGCAATTGCTGGTGATGGGCGCGCACGAGTGGGAGCGCTCTGTCACATTCGAGACCTGCGAACAGACTCGCAATCAGGGCCTGCCCGAGCTCGACCTGTTTCCCGATCAAGCGACGCAGATGGCGCAGGAAGAATTTTGGGAAGGAGCGGCGCGGCGCTTTCTCGAAGCAAAGAACATTCTCACCGTGCCTGCCTGGATGAAGCACTATCGCAACCTGCCCCTGCCGCCTTACATCGAGCCACTGTCGTTCATGGGAGTTACCGACGATCTGACGTCGGACACGAGGCTCGAAGAGGACGGCGTGAGCTACATCAAACTGCCGTCACCTGATCTGGATTATTTCTCGCTGTCGATTGCCAAGGACCCGCGGCCTCTGATCGTTCACGAAGGCGTCCCCGGCCATTACTTTCAAATGTCGCTTTCATGGGCGCACGAAAACAAGATTCGCCGGCGCTACTACGACTCAGGCGCGAATGAAGGCATCGGTTTCTATGCCGAAGAGATGATGCTCCAGTTCGGCTTCTTCGACGATCGCCCCAAGCTGCGCGAAATCATGTACAACTTCATGCGCCTGCGCGCCCTGCGCGTGGAAGTGGACGTGAAGCTGGCCACTGGAGAATTCACAATCGATCAAGCCGCCGACTATCTGGAGAAGATTGTCCCCGTTGATCGAGGCACCGCGCGACAAGAGGCCGTCTTTTTCGCCTCCTCGCCTGGCCAGGCAATCACCTACCAGATCGGCAAACTCCAAATCATCAAGTTCCTGGCGGATGCGCGGCTTAATCAGAAAGAGAACTTCAGCCTGCGAGCCTTTCACGATTACTTGTGGCTGAACGGCAACGTGCCGATTGCGTTGTTGCGTTGGGAGTATCTGGGGTTGAGTGACGAGATTAAGACACTCGACTTTGCAGAAGCCCGCTTTGCAGAAGCCCGCACGCAGTAAGGGCGAAGACGCACTTCGGCAAAGGGGAAAGACGCACTTACTGCGTGCGTGCTTCGGCAAAGTGCTCCGGCAAAGTGCTCTGCAAGGCTGCTCCTGCGGAGTGGGTTTCAGTATTCAGTGACAGAACCATGCTCGATGAATTCGGTTTTGAAATCTATCAGGAGAACGAGTTCCCGTTAGCTTATTTGATTACGATTCGTACCTTTGGAACCTGGCTTCACGGTGACGAGAGACATTCCGTTGACCGGCACGGGAGTAATATCTACGGCACACCTGATATTCCTCCGAATCAGAAGTTGGAGGAAATAATGAGGAGCGAACTAAAACAAGCTCCTGTTATTCTCAATCAATCGCAGAGGACGGCGATTGAGACTGCCATCAGAGAACTTTGCGAACAGCGAAAGTACTTTCTCCAAACGATAAACGTGTGAAGCAATCACGCTCATGCGGTTGTGTCAGCACAAGCCAGACCCGAAAGAATCGCCGACGCATTCAAGGCCTTTGCGACTAAGAAACTCCGTGAAGAGAATCCTTGTCAAAAGGATTTGCGCATCTGGTCGCGAGGCCGAAGTCGTCGTTACCTGTGGAAGCCCCGCCACGTTGTGCGGGCGATTGATTATGTTCTTTTTGGGCAGGGCGACGAACCTTTCGATCCTGAGGATGACTGAAGGCGCACTTACTGCGTGCGTGCTTCTGCAAGAGAGTGTTTGCGGAAGCCCGCACGCAGTAAGGGCGCTCTCTAATAACCTATCGATCATTTATTTCCACTCGCGCCAGCATCTCGTTCAATGCCTTTCGATCGAGCAGCCGCCCATTCGCTATCACCGCATTGATTTTTTGCGTGTGGCGAATGTCTTTGAGCGGGTCGGCCTCGAGCAGCACCAGGTCAGCAGTCTTCCCCGGCTCAATGGTGCCCATGTAAGCACGTCGGAGCGAGAACCAGAGAGTTCGCACAGAGAAATCCCTTTTCCGATAGACTCCTTCGCGTTAGAGCAACTACCAGCCAGTGTGAATCCGCCAGTGGTCCACAATGTTCTCGCCTTCAAGCACGTTGTAGTGGGAATGTTGAGCTGCTGTCAGACATGAATGATTTGCCAGAACCCTAACGCGCGACCCAACTCTCAGACGGTCGAACGTGTTCTCATCCTGCGCCATCATGACGCCGTGCTCCTGCGACATCTCGCTGACCGTTAGATTCAGATCCTTGCCTTCGAGGTCCAGTACTCTTCCATAACCACAATCCGGATTGAGGCCCAACGGACCACGGTCCTTCGAAAGCGCGATGGCTCCGGCATCGATAATCACTTTTCGCTTGTCCCCTTCATCTCTAGCACGATGCACGACCGCAGCCAGGACTGTCAGCGCACAGTCGTCAAACGAGCAGCTACCCAGGGTCGCCTGGAACGCGTCAAAAAAGATGTAGTTTCCAGGCCTTACCTCGTCAATTCCGTCTAAGTGATCGACACTCGTGATCGTTGGAGTTGAGCCAATACTCACGATTGGTACCTGGCCGACTTCCTTCCGCAGCGCCTCTCCAAAGTCAGCCATAAGATCGCGTTCGTGTCTGGCGAGGGCCAGAAGCTCTGGCTTTGTCTGACAGTTATAGCTATGGCCGGCGTGCGTGAGAATTCCCGCAAACCGCAAGTGTGAAGCGTTTGATATTCGCCGGGGAATCTCAATAGCTGCTTGATTGGCAGGTTCGACCCCACACCTGTGATATCCGCAGTCGACCTTCAGAAAAAGATTCAGATGGACGTTCGCTTGCTTGGCCGCGTCGTTTAGCTGTCCGGGCACATCAGCATCGTCTGTTATCAGCGACAGTTCGCAATCTCTCGAGATTTCAATTGCTTCGTTAAATTTTCCTGATTCGATGGGGACCGCGTAGGTAATTTTCGTAAATCCATTGGCTGCAAACGCTCGTGCTTCGGCAAGTGTCGATACCGTCACGGCGCCGGAGTGCCCCGCAGTTTGAATGCGAGCAACTTCGATACACTTGTGAGTTTTGATGTGCGGTCGAAGATCAGCACCAAATTGCTTTATCCGCCGGCTCATCGTTTCGGCGTTCCGCTTAACCTTCGCGATGTCGAGCACGAGACCTGGTGTTTTCAGAGTTTCAAGTTTCATTGTTTAGGTGTTGGGTCGTGGTTGAGTTAATCAGCATTTTGCTCATTGAAGCAAGAATCAAAGCGCAGAGTATGAAATGAAACACCCGGAGGGAAAGAAAGTACAGTATGACCCTGATCGACTATGCCGCCGCTCGAGGCGCAGCCTCGAATCAAATTTGAATCACCCACCGGAAAGGCAGGGCCTTTCCATGTGCGGCGGCAGAGCCGCGCCTCGTGATGCTCCGGCGATCATTCTCACACGCCGTGCATTGAGAATCGCAAATCGCAGGTCACGATTACAAAAACGAATTAGACTTCGTTATCATTTCTAACTGCCTATTCAATTCGCAACGCAAGCTTGCCCAAATGGTGTTCAGCAAGCGCCTGGTGTGCTTTGCTCGCTTCTTCCAGCCGAAACGTTTTGTCTACGTGGACTTCAAACGGACCAGAGTCGATCAGGGCGTTGAGTCTGGCGATGAGGGCCGGGCTAGTCTCTCCATCGTACGCCTCAACTGCGATACCGTCGCGAGCAGTCGGCTCAGGCATCACGCCATGGGGATAGGCGATCCGCCCTCCCTGGCGAATCGCTGACAAGGCCTCATCAGTTGGCTCGCCTCCCGCTGTCACGAGTGCGGCATCGATGCCGTTGGGTGCGAATTCCTTCGCTGCGTTCAGAACATTATCGCCACGTCCGTCGACGACGCTGTTAGCGCCCAGGTTTTTCGCAAGCTCTACCCCGTCATCACCGGACGCCACCGCGAACACTTTGGCGCCGAGACGTTTCGCGAGTTGTATGGCCAGGTGTCCGATGCCGCCGCTCGCGCCGATAACCATCAGTGACTCGCCGGATTTCAAACCCAGCACTTTTTCCAAACCTGTTAGCGCGGTCAACCCATCGGTGAGCAACACCGCCGCTTGTTCAGTGGACAAGTCGCCGGGAATGAGCGAAGTATTATCGGCCTTAACGGCAGCATACTGAGCGTAGAAGCCACCTTTCGGATTCGCCAGCTCTGCGGCGTAAACACGGTCGCCTTCTTTGAAGCGATTTACGTCTTTGCCGACGGCCGCGATCGTGCCTGCTCCATCAGTACCAAGCACGTAGGGAAATGTCGGTTTGATTCCCATTATTTCGACAAACCGGCCTTCCCGTTCATAAGGATCCCACGCGCCGACGCCGGCAGCTTCGACCCGAATCAGAACTTCGTTCGCTTCGATTTGGGGGACGGGTAAGTTTTGTATTTTTAATGCATCGGGACCGCCAAACTCATCGAGAGCTACGGCTTGCATTGTTTGCGCTTTTGCTTGTGATGTTTGTGCCATGATTTTACGTACACCTCTGTCTCTTAATCGTTCAAGGCATTTCGCCAATCTATGAATCTTTCGGGATGATCAAGTCAGATGAGCAAACGCGGTGCCCTTCGAGACTGCAAGAGGACGAATTTAGTTCTTCATTTCCGATGCATCAAGTTTTCAATTTACAATCCGCATTGCATATTGACCCCCACCACGTTCCGTTTAAATTGCATGCGGCTTTGCCGCCGCACATGGCGGTAAGCCTCCGGCTTACCGGTATCGACTTCTTTTTTGATTTGCGGCCAGGCCGCCGTTCGAGGCGCAGCCTCGAATCACTTTGAATAACGGCCCGGAAAGGCAGAGCCTTTCCGCCATGTGCGGCGGCAAAGCCGCGCCTCGCCCGTCCGCGATCCTTCTCAAAGGTCAGCCAACTGGAATTGACAGGTCTGGGGTCAGGCGTGGGGTTTCTGCGATTCTCGATCAGAAATCAAACGCTGCGCTCAGATAAAAATGCGCGTCATCATCGACTGCTTTTTTGGGTGGGATACTTCTTGAACATCTTACTCACAGCTTTTTTGATCAGTTTTTCGACGCTCTTGGCGTCGGCTGCCATGTCTGCGGAGACGGAACGGTTCAGCGTTTCTTTCGCTACTCCGCGAAAAACGCTGATGTCCTTCTTACTGTCGACCAGGTCAATCAAAAGCGTTCCGGTGGTCACATTCATTAAAGCCGCGGGGTTCGTATAGCCACCCCAGGCGGCATAGTTTGCATTGTTCCAGGTGGCCCCCACAGCCTGAATATCCATACCTGCGGCGGCCACAACCGCGACCTTGATGTCAGGATTGTCGTCATTCCTGGTAAGCCCTCTCGCGGTCAACTCGCTTTCCGTCGCTGCGACGATGAGTTGGCTGACGATGGGGTTGCGCGCCACCATTCCTTTGGCCCAGCCAAACGTTTTATAAGTTGAAAAGTTTACGGTCGTATCGACATCGACTTTGACGTTTTGCCCGAAAAGGGCGGACGTGCTTAAGAAAAGAACAGCGGCCGCCAGGATTATGGATCTTTTCATTTATCGCTCCTTCGATTAGCTAATCATTCTGCCTGACTTTGCGAGTCATTGGAGCCTGTCAAAACTGACAGGTTATCTATAGCTGGATGTGGAATTTCGCGATTCAGATTTGTAGAAAAACTAAGCCGGGGTCAAGAATCGCAAAACTGGAGGCCTTACTCCCGTTTCGTTGTGTTCTACGGAGGCCTTGTGTCAGTTCGATAAGTGACACAGCGTTGCTGAACGCTGAGGCAGATGGCATTTTCAGCCTCGAAAGTCCTGACGACCAATGGTCAGGCTATGGACGATCCCTGGCTCGTTAGTAAAGCGAACTTTCTGGCGCTTCCCGTTACTGCGGTGCTACTGTAACTGCGCGAAACCGGCTGGATTACACCTCGAATTAAGATCAATGAATCTCTCAATAGCCCTGGGCACTTATAACGGCGCTGTTTATCTAAAAGAGCAGCTCGATAGTTTTGCCGCCCAGACACGGACACCGGATGAGCTGGTTATTTCGGACGATCAGTCGACTGACGATACGCTCGGGT
>Ga0070703_10000691_pt1 | contig 11454 bp, 8 predicted proteins | sample KBSK5251metaG_FD_65453 | JGI IMG/M metagenome (GOLD analysis project Ga0070703, IMG submission 65453) | Corn, switchgrass and miscanthus rhizosphere microbial communities from Kellogg Biological Station, Michigan, USA - KBS K5-25-1 metaG | ecosystem: Host-associated > Plants > Roots >... | reverse complement strand
TGAAAATCGAGAAAGAGTCGATCCGGGAGCGCGGCAGAGCTCATCGCTTCAGCTCCCTATCTACCTCCCGATAGCCTTCCACCTGCGCACCGATGTCGCGCGTCAGGTCGCGCGCGAGCCCAAGGTCTGTCGTCAAACTGTGTACCGTTCCAGTCCCCGCATGCAGCCGCAGCAGATTCAGGCGAATCGTCTCGAGCGCCGCCACGGCATCGGCCAGCCGTTGCTCCACCGCGACCCGCTCCGCGGTCAGATCGGCGACGATGCGATCGTGCCGCTGCGCGACCGCGGGATCGGTCGCATCGCGTTCGACGTTGGCGAGTGCGTCCTGCAGCTCATCCAGCCGGCTGCGCATGCGCTGGGCGTCCCGCTCGAGGCGATGCACGACGTCGGGTAGATCGCGCAGCTGACGTCGCGTTTCGCGCGGGAGCCCTTCGTAGAGCTGCTCGGCGGCCATGCCGATGGCGAGCTCGGTGGGACGATGCGTTCCACTCGACGCGATTGCGTCCTTCCCGCCGAGGCGGCTCGCCTGGCGAAGAATCCAGCCCCCGATACGGCCCTTCCAGAACTTGTGCCAGAATTTGCCGCCGAAGTCGGCGCGCCGCCCCGCGCGGATGACCGCGATGATTCCCGCGACGCTTCCGATCGAGAACAGCACTCCACCCAGGCCCGACAGGAAGCCGCTGCCGAGCGACATGCTCATGAAGCCGACAAAGAGCCCGATCAGCGCGATCCCGCGCGCGGCCCGCTCTCCGGGAGGTGCGACCGCCCCGTATTCAAACGCGCGCTCTTCGCGGCTCCGCTCGAGCTCGACCTGAAATGCGTAATCGACATCCTGCTGCCCGTAGCCCAAGCGCGTGACGCGCCGCGCCTGCCAGGCAAGCAGCCAGGCTGGCCCGGCAACCAGTAACCCAACGCCGGTGAGGAGGCCGACGCCCGGGCTGGCCGCGAAGCTCAAAGTTATGGTCACAACGAGCACGCCATACAGGTAGAGCAGGGCCAGACCGACTCCCGTCGAGCGACTCCCCTTCACGAACACACGTAGCGGCGCCGGCACGTCGCGGCGTTGCTCCAGCGCCTGCCCCAGCTGCTCGGCGAGCGCGGCGGTTCCGTCCGGTCGGTCGGCGCGATCCTTGGACAGGCAGCGATCGATCGCCTGGGCGAGGCGCCGCGGCACGACGGGTGCGATCCGCCCCAGCGCCGGGGCGGGCTCAGTGACTTGCTTGGCGAGGACCTCCGTCGCCTTCTCCGCCTCGAACGGCAACGTCCCCGAGAGTATGAAGTAGCCCACGATGCCGAGCGAGTACAGATCGCTGCGCGCGTCTGTCGCCTCGCCCAACGCCTGCTCAGGACTCATGAACTCCGGTGTGCCGATCACTTCGCCGCCCGCGAGCGCGCCGGCTCCCGCGACGACGCCGGCGATTCCGAAATCCGCGACCAGCACGCGGCCCGACGATTCCAGGAGAATGTTGTCCGGCTTCACATCGCGATGGATGACGCCCTGCCCGTGCGCGTGTGCGAGCGCCCAGGCGACGTCGCGCAGCACCCGCGCGGCCTCGGAGGGCGGCAGAGGCCCGCGGCGACGGACTCGCTCGGTGAGCGTTTCGCCTTCGACGTATCCCATCGCGAAGAACACGAATTCGCCGATTTCTTCGACGGCGTAAATCGGAATGACGTTGGGGTGGGAGAGCTTCGCGGCCGTGCGCGCTTCGCGCAGAAACCGCTCGCGCAACTTTGGATCGGACGCCTTCGACGGCGGTAACAGCTTGATCGCGACCGGCCGGTCCAGCCGCACTTCGCGCGCGAGGTAGACGACCCCCATCCCGCCGCGACCCAGCTCCCGCTCCAGCGAGTACCGTCCCGCCAGCGCGGCTTGAAAATCGAGGAGCAGTCGATCGGGCGGCGCGCGAGAGGTCACGGCTGTAGCTCGCGTTCGACGTCGCGATAACCTTCGACTTGCGCGCTGATCTCCTCTGCGACGTTGCGTGCCAGTCCCAGATCCGTGGTCAGACTCTGCACCGTCCCCGTCCCCGCATGCAGCCGGAGCAGGTTCAGGCGAATCGTCTCGAGCGCCGCGACCGCATCCTTGAGCCGCTGCTGCACCTGGTCGCGCTCGGCGCTGAGATCCGCGACGATGCGGTCGTGCCGCGCCCCGATCGCCGGATCAGGACTTCCCCGTTGCCCGACGTCCGCCAGCGCTTCCTGCAGCTCCTCGAACCGGGCGCGCATTTTTTGCGCGTCCTGCTCGAGTCGATGTACCACGTCTGGAAGATCGCGCAGCTGGTTACGCGTCTCTTTGGGCAGCGAGTCGTAAAGCTGCTCGGCCGCCATGCCCAGCGCGAGCTCGGTCGCCCGATGTGTCAGCGACGCCGGTAGCGCGCGCGACGGCGTGATGGCGCGGGCCAGCTTGAAGAGCCAGCGACCAATGCGCCCCGTCCACACTTTGCCCCAAAACTCGGTGTCGACGTCGCGCCGCCGCTGCAACAGGATCAGCGCTCCCGTCATCGACCAGATGCCGACACCGATGCCCATCACCACGCCCTCGATCATGAACACACCCGAAAGGAGCGGCACAACCGTCAGGTGCAGGCCGGCCGAGATGAAGCCACCCAGCCCGATGGACTTGAAGATTCTCTCGAGCCACGACGGCCCGAGGTGTCGACCACCGGCGCGCTCCTCGCGATCGCGATCCAGCTCGGCTTTGAATGCAACCTCGAGGTCGCCGTGGTCGAACCCTGCCTTCAACAAGCGCCGCCCGCGCTGAATGAGGACAGCGGCAGGCACCAGCGTGATGCCCGCGCCGAACAAACCGTACCCGAGGCCGACCGAAAGGATGGGCGAGGCCGCCACGACCGCCCCGAGCAGGACGAACGGGTACAGCAGCGCTCCGGCATCGTCGAATCGCGCACCGCGCTTCACGAACACGCGTAGCGCGAGCGGGAGCTCGCGGCGCTGCTCCAGCGCGCGGCTGAGTTGATCGGCGAGAACCGAAGTCCCCTCAGGCCGGTCGTCACGCTCCTTCGACAGACAGCGGTCGATCGCCTGCGCGATCCGGCGTGGGACACCGGGAGCAACCGACGCGAGCGGCGGTGCTGGCTCCGTCACCTGTTTCGCCAACACCTCCGTCGCCTTCTCGCCGTCGAATGGCAGCGTACCTGACAGCGCGAAAAAGCCCACCAGCCCGAGCGAGTACAAGTCGCTGCGCGCGTCAACCACCTCGCCCAGCGCCTGCTCAGGACTCATGAACTCTGGCGTCCCGACCACCTCTTCGCTCGTGAGCCCACCGGCGCCCGCGACCACGCTCGCAATTCCAAAATCGGCCACCAGGACGCGGCCGTTGTTCTCGAGCAGAATGTTGTCGGGCTTCACGTCGCGATGAATGACCCCCTGCGCGTGCGCGTAGGCGAGCGCCCACGCGACATCGCGCAACACGCGTGACGCCTCGGAGGGCGCCAGCGGGCCGCGCTGCCGCACCCGCTCCGTCAGAGTCTCGCCCTCGATGTACGACATCGCGAAAAACACGAACCCGCCGATCTCTTCGACGGCGTGAATCGGGATGATGTTCGGATGGGAAAGCTTGGCCGCCGTGCGTGCCTCGCGCAGGAACCGCTCTCGGAGCTTCGGGTCCGACGCCTTTGATGGCGGTAACAGCTTGATCGCGACCGGGCGGTCCAGCCGCACTTCGCGCGCGAGGTAGACGACCCCCATCCCGCCGCGGCCCAGCTCGCGCTCCAGCGAGTACCGACCGGCTACGGCGGACTGAAAGTCGAGGAACAGGCGGTCGGCTGGTGGATGCGTCATGACACCCTATTCTAACGCCCACGCTGGACACGGGCGCAGTTTCGGGCGCAGATTCTGCGGCCTATGACTGCCCCCGCCGCCACGCACCAGCCCTACATTCCGGCGTCACAAGCACCTGCCGAGCTGACGCTCCGCGCGATCGTGCTCGGCGTGCTGCTCGGGCTTATTTTTGGCGCGTCGAACGTGTACCTGGCGCTCAAGATCGGGCTCACTGTCAGCGCATCGATTCCCATTGCCGTTCTGTCGATTACGATCTTCCGCTGGCTCGGCCGCTCGACCATCCTCGAAAACAACATCGTACAGACGACCGGCTCGGCCGCCGACTCGGTCTCGGCGGGGGTCGTCTTTACGATCCCCGCGATTCTGTTGATGGGCTACGACCTCGACATCGGCCGCGTCACCATCCTGGCGATCGCGGGCGGGCTGATGGGCGTGCTGATGATGATCCCGCTGCGCCGTGCGCTGATCGTCAAAGAGCACGGCAACCTCCCCTACCCCGAAGGAACTGCCTGCGCCGAAGTGCTGATCGCCGGGGAGCGGGGCGGCATCCATGCCAAGACGGTCTTTCAGGCGTTCGGAATCGCCTTCCTCTACAAGTTCCTGATGACGGCGCTGAAGCTGTGGCAGGAATACCCGGGCAAGGTGATCCGCTCCTACCAGGGCGCCGAGGTGCGCGTCGAGGCGAGTCCGGAGCTGATCGGCGTCGGCTACATCATCGGGCCCAGGATCGCCGGCTATCTGTTCGCGGGAGGGTGTCTCGCCTACGTCGTGCTGATGCCGGCGATCAAGCTGTTCGGCAGCGCGATGACCGAGCCGATGTTCGGCACCACCAAGCTGATCCGCGACATGTCGGCGGGCGAGATCCGGGCGGCGTTCGTGTTTTACATCGGCGCCGGGGCCGTGGCCAGCGCCGGGATTATCGCGCTGGCGCGCTCGCTGCCGACGATCGTCGCCGCGTTCCGCGCGGGGTTCGCCGACATGCGCGCGAGCCGTCTCGGCCAGGCGCTGACGGCAAAGCTGCGTACTGACGACGATCTGCCCATCAGCGTGACGGTCATCGGCTCGATCGTGCTTGCCGTAGCGATTTCGCTGATCCCGGGGATCGGCGTGAACCTGCTCGGCGGCATTCTCATCATCATCTTCGGGTTTTTCTTCACGACCGTGTCATCGCGCATCTGCGGCCAGGTGGGGAGCTCGGCGAACCCGATCTCCGGCATGACCATCGCCGCCCTGATCGCGATCTCTTTCATCTTCCTGCTGCTCGGTTGGAACCAGATCGATGACCGCGTGCGGGCGATCTCGATCGCCTGCGTGATCGCCGTGGCAGTCGCCAATGGCGGCAACACATCCCAGGACCTGAAGACCGGCTTCCTCATTGGATCGACGCCCAGACGCCAGCAGATCGCGATTCTCATCGGCGCGATCGGATCGGCGCTGGCCGTGGGCTGGACCCTCACCTTCCTCAATAAGGCCTACAGCTACCAGGTCCCCGAGACACGCGCCGGCTTTGTGGCTCCGGCGAGCGGCGCGAGTCCCGACGGCAACGTCGTCGTGCACGCCGAGACGATGTCCCACTTCGGCATCGGAGGCACCGACTCGATCGATAACGGCACCTATCAGGTGATTCGCGTGTTCGTGGAGACGCAGGGCGTCCCTCCCGGCAAATACCTCGTCGATCCGGCGGCGCACGACATCCGCTACGTGGTGGATCCCGGCATCGGCGGTCGCATTCGCGAATACCGCGGCCACGAGCTGAAACGTCTCGATTCGCCGAAGGCGACGCTGATGGCGCTGATCACCGACGGCATCCTGACGCACAAACTGCCCTGGGGCCTCGTGCTCATCGGCGTCTTTCTCACGATCGCCATCGAGCTGATGGGCGTGTCTTCGCTGCCGGTGGCCGTTGGCGTGTACCTGCCGATCACCACGTCCGCGGGGATGTTCGCGGGAGGTGTGGTCCGCTGGCTCGTCGAGCGGAAGGTTCGCTCGGACAACCGCTCCATGGCGGAGATCGAATCGGGTCCGGGCGTGTTGTTCGCGAGCGGGTTGATCGCGGGCGGCGCCATCTGCGGCATCGCGGTCGCCGCGATCGCCGGTTGGGGAAGCACGCGTGGGAAAGCCGCCGACTGGCTCGCTGAGACCGTGCCGCTGTATCACCAGCTGGGCTGGTTCGCGACGTCGGCGATCGTCGGTCTCATCATGTTTGCGATTCTGGGCGTCCTGCTCTACCGCACGGGGCTGCGCAAACAGTAAACACCATTACGACATCATAAAGACAGCGAGGCACCATTAAGACCGTCGCATTCTTGAAGAAGCTGCTCGACACGGCGGGGCCGTCGGGTTTTGAGCAGGCGCCGGGCCGCGTCTGGCGCGAAGAGGTCAAAGGCTTCGCCGACGACGTCCGCGCCGACGTACACGGCAACTCCGTGGCCGTCCTGAACGCCAAGGGGAAGCCGCGGGTGATGTTCAGCGGCCATATCGACGAAATCGGCCTCCAGATCACACATATCGACGAAGAAGGCTTCCTCTACTTCAGCGGGATCGGCGGTTGGGACTCGCAGGTACTCGTCGGGCAGCGTGTGCTGATCGTGAGCCGTGAAGGACCGGTACATGGCGTGGTGGGCAAGAAGGCGATCCACCAGCTGAAGAAGGAAGAGCTGGACCGTGTGACGAAGGTGATCGATTTGTGGATCGACATCGGCGCGGCGAACCGCGACGAGGCGGCCGCCCGCGTCCGAATCGGTGACCCCGGCGTCCTGGATAGTCGTGTCGAGGAATACCCCAACGGCCGGATCGTCTCGCGGAGTCTCGACAACCGGATCGGCGCGTTCGTCGCGGCGGAAGCAATGCGGCGGCTGGCGAGTGCGCGACCCAAGCACGCCGCGGTGTTCGCCGTTGCCTCGACCCGCGAGGAAATCGCGTGGACGGGAAGCGGCGCCCGTACGAGCGCCGTGGGCATCGAGCCCGATGTCGCGGTCGTGGTGGACGTCACGCACGCGACCGACTATCCCGGCGCCGACAAGAAGCACTCGGGCGACCACAAGCTGGGGGGTGGTGTGGTCCTGAGCCGTGGCTCGTCGGTGAGCGCCGTGGTGTTCGATCTGCTGGTGGAATGCGCGGAGCAGGCCAAGATCCCGTATACGATCCAGGCGGCGCCGCGCGACACCGGCACTGATGCGGATTCGATCTACAACGCGATGCGCGGCATCCCGACGGGGCTCGTGAGCGTGCCCAACCGCTACATGCACAGCCCGAACGAAATGGTGGCGCTCGAGGATCTCGATCGTGCCGCCGACCTACTCGCGGCCTTCGCTCGCCGGCTGGAACCGAACACCGACTTCATCCCGCGCTAGAACAGAACAGGGCCCCGGCGAACTGCCCGGGGCCCTGAAGAGGTCAGGAGTTTACGACCTGGCTACTGCAGCATCTCTCCGAACTTGCCAGGGAACATCTGCTGGAACGTACCGCTGAACGAGAACGTGTAACCCGAACCACCACATCCTGTGCCACCAACTGGCAGGGTCTGCGTATACCCACCCTGCGGCTCGATGCACAAGCTATACGTAGTGTTGCCCAGGTTCGGGAACTGGTACAGCCCATCCGCATCCGTGGTCGCCGTGGCCAAAACCTGGCCATTCCACCACAGCTCGACCGTCCACCCTTCTAGGCCCATCTCACCGGCGAACGGATCGCGAACACCGTTGCCGTCGAGATCCTCGAACACAATGCCGTTCGCAAAATTGATCCCAGTCGGCGGACTGGAAGGCGGCGGCGGCGGAGGCGGCGGCTCCGGAGCCGGAGGCGGCGGCGGAGGCGGCGGCTCGGGAGCCGGAGGAGGAGGAGGAGGCGGCGGCGGCGGCGGTGGCGGAGGCGCCGGAGGCGGAGCCGGAGGAGGAGCCGGGGGAGGAGCCGGCGGCGGCGGCGGCGGCGGAGCCGGGGGCGCAACCGGGCATTTCTTCACTTGTCCCGGAGCCGTCGCAAGACCGACGCCCCGTCCGTTCGGCGAGGACGGTGCAGTCTTGCATTGGTTACCGTTGCCATTGCCCTGGGCAGCGACCGCAAAGAGCGGCAGCGCCGACAGGCCAAGGACAACAAACAGTACACGAACGCTTTTCATGATCTCTCCTGACCGAAGAGGTCGTTGGGTACAATGACAGCACGACCCCTACGCGCAAGAACCGCACCCAACACAGTCTAAGCGTCGTAAGACCATACTGGGCAACGATATAGCCAGGACGCGCGGCGCGGAATCGAACCGTGCTGCTGGATGAAAATTTGACGTTGCGTTATGCGGTTTTTCGGGCGAAATGCAACTATTTCTGCTTTAGATCGGCTAGCGCTGACTGCGCAGCCGCCCGCACCTGTTTGTCGCCGTCGTCGGTGAGACCTTCGAGAGTGCCGATGGCAGCGGGCGTCGCCGCGAGCCGGAGCGCTTCCACCGCCGTCGCGCGCAACGCCGCGGGCTTTCTCCCGAACAACCGGCCCCCCGGCTGCGCGAACTTGATGAGCGCCTGCACCGCCGCGGTGCTGCCGATCCGTCCCAGCGCGAGTATCAGCTCCCGGAGCACCGCTTCGTCCGTCTCTTCCTCCATCGCAACGACGACCGGCATCGCGAGCGCAGCAGATTTGCGGCCACCCACGCCGAGGGCGGCCTGGATCCGGACCTCGGGCGACTTGTCGCGCAGCGCGCGGCGGAGCGGTTCGGCCGCCGCGCTCGATCCGATCTTCGCCAGCGCCAGCGCGACCGCCTTGCGAACGCGTTCGTCGTCGTGCTCGAGCTGCTTTGCCAGCGCGGGCACGGCTTCCTCGAGCACCAGCTCGCCGGCGAGCTCCGCCACGTTGCGCACGACGAACCACTGGTGGTGCCCCAGCATGTGCACCAGCTGATCGGTCCCTTCCTTCATTCCGGTGAGCGCCATGAAAATCCCGCGGCGCTCCTCGATGGTCGGCGCAGCCACAAGCAGATCGAGCAGGACCTCAACACCATCCTCCCCTGCCCTGCGCAACACCAGCAGCGAGTCCTCCCGGTCCGTGGGATGGTTCGCCACCTCGGCGATCGCTTCGAGGAGGGCCTTGTTGTACATCCGCTTGAGCGCGATCGAATACTGCCGCCGCCGCGATGCATCGCTCACCTGCTGCTCGGCGCGGACAATCCCCGCCACAATGGTCAGCGCCTGCGTCGTCCGGTCCGCCTTCATGGCGGCCTCGAGCTGGCGGCCGAGGATGGCGAGCAGCTCGCCGACGTGCGGGCCGTCGGGCTTTTCGCGCAGTTGGGCGATCAGATCGGACGTGGTACGGGTCGCGGCCGCAGCCGGAGAGAATCCAACGTTTTGAGCCGCCGTTTCTCGAAGGATCTCCGGAATATCGTCGTCACGCGGCGGTTCTTTGGTGGACGCGGACGCGGGCGGGGGCACCTGCGGCGGCGGGGGCGCCCCGGCGGGCGCAATTGGCGTTCCGAATACGAATGTCTGCATCCTGACGGCGATGCGGGTCGCCCCACTCCCCCGCAGGCGTGACGCGATGTCTTCGTCGCCGGGCTGCTCGGCCAGCACGCGCAGCAGCTCGAACACCTCGGAGAGCGGGGGATCGGCCGGAATTGCGATTTCTTTCACGGAGTGGAATTCGAGCCGCTGCAGCAGGGTCGCACCATCGACCGCCGCGCTATTCACTAATAGGCGCCCATCCTCAACTGCGATGGTGACGGCTTCGACCTTCATCAGACCCGCCAACGTCCGGAATTGGGTTTTCTGCTCGCCTTTTGCCCCCGGATCGCGAAACAGGTCCAGGGTATGCTCGAACAACGTGGCGAAGTCCTGCGCTGTAGCCATGGGGGGCACAATTTAACACGCTTCCGATGCCCCGCCGCCCGAGCTAGAGTACCGCATGCTCATCCCACTTCTCCTTGCGGCCACACGACTGGCGAGCCTGCAGCAGGACACGCTGTCGCCCGCGGCGCACCGCGTGCTCAGCGACGTACAGTTTCTGGCCGACGATCGCCAGGAAGGCCGCGGCGTCGGCACGGCGGGGTTAGCGCGCTCCGGCGCCCATATCCTCCAAGGCTTCAAGCGAGCGGGGTTGCGAGTCTCCTTCCAGGACTTCGCGATTCCGCGAGATGCGCCCGCGGTGCTCCATACCGCACTTGGGGGGACGGCCACGCGCAATGTCGTCGCCGTCATCCCGGGGACCTCCCGCGCGCTCCGCGGGGAGGTCGTCGTCGTGGGCGCGCATTACGACCACCTGGGGCTCGGTGGCTTTGGCGCCCTTGATCCCGACTCCACGGGCCGGGTCCACAACGGCGCCGACGACAACGCGTCGGGCACGGCGGCGCTCTTGGAAATCGGGCGCCGGCTCTCTCACAGCCGGCCCGCTCGCACGGTCGTGCTGGTGGCCTTCAGCGGTGAAGAGCTGGGCACGCTCGGTTCGTCGTACTTCGTGCAGCACGCCACGCCGCAACCTATCGATTCGCTGTACGCGATGCTCAATCTCGACATGGTGGGGCGGCTCCGGAACGCGCGCCTCCTGGCTCTGGGCGCAGCGACCGCCCGTGAATTCCCGGCGCTGCTCGATTCCCTGAATACGCCGCCGCGTTTCGACTTACGTGCTTCCGGGGACGGCTGGGGCCCAAGCGATCACGCGGTCTTCTTCGCAACCCGGCACCCGGTGCTGCATTTCTTCACCGACTTGCACGAGGATTATCACCGTACCACCGACGACTGGGACAAGCTCAACGTCTCTGGGATCGTGGAGGTCGCGCAGTTCGTGTCCGATCTCGCGCTGGCTCTGGCGAATCGCACCGGGCCCCTCACGTTCGTGGATTCACCGCGCCCGCAGGCGTCCGCCGGCGGCTCGGGCTACGGCGCCTACCTCGGCACGATCCCCGACATGAGCGGTGGCGGCGTGTCGGATGGCGTGCGTATCACCGGTGTACGGGCCGGCAGTCCCGCGGAGCAGGCGGGCCTGATCGCCGGTGACGTGATTACGGCGATCGGCGACAAGCACATCGCCAACCTCTATGACATGACGGACGCGCTGCGCGCTCACCAGCCCGGCGACACGGTCGTGATTGTGAGCCGCCGCGATGGGGTCGAGCGCCGCGCAACCACAGTCCTCGGGAAACGGGGCACATGATGACCAGCTCCGCTCCCCCCCCCGCAGCCGCAAGGGTGGTACGGGCGCTGCGCGCGGCGCACCTGCACGACGAGGGACGCGAGGCGTTGCTGCGGATGGCGTGCGAGCGGATCCGATCGTGGGGCCCGCCCTACACTTCGGTCTACGCGTACATGCTCCACGGCGACGACCTCGTCCTCGAGGCGTACGCCGGTCGCGACACCGAACACACGCGGATTCCCGTGGGCCGCGGCGTCTGCGGAACCGCGGTGGCTGAGAAGCGCGACCAGAACGTGGCCGACGTCAGCACGCTCGGGAATTATCTCGCCTGCAACCTGTTCACCAAGTCGGAGCTGGTGGTCCTGATCCGGCGCGGTGACACGATCCTCGGCCAGATCGACGTCGACTCGGACGTGCCGAACGGCTTCGGCGAGCGCGAGCACGCCGACGTGAAGGAAATCGCCGACGCGCTTGCTGTGCTGCTGTAGTGCAGCTGTTCACCCGTCGGGTCGGCAGCGGTCCGCTGGTGGTCGTGCTGCACGGAGGTCC
>Ga0070703_10000676_pt1 | contig 11753 bp, 10 predicted proteins | sample KBSK5251metaG_FD_65453 | JGI IMG/M metagenome (GOLD analysis project Ga0070703, IMG submission 65453) | Corn, switchgrass and miscanthus rhizosphere microbial communities from Kellogg Biological Station, Michigan, USA - KBS K5-25-1 metaG | ecosystem: Host-associated > Plants > Roots >... | reverse complement strand
TGCAGGAGGTGAAGATCCGCACGCCCTTCGTGACCGCGTCCTCATGCAACGCGAGCACGGCGCGCGCGTACGCGAGCGAGTCGGACAGATCGACGACGTCGCAGCCGAGCTCGAGCGCTGCCTCGACGAGCGCGGTCGAGCGCTGCTGGAACGGTCCGGCGGTGTCGACGATCACGTCGCCCTGGTGCAGCCCGGCCTTGATCGACCCGCTGTCCTGGACGTCGATCCGCACCTCGCCCTGCGTGCGAGACGCGACGACCGGCGCGATCCCAACATCCGCGAGGCGGCGCGCGATCACGCGGCCGAAGAAGCCGGTGCCGATGACCACGACGCGTCTCACCGGAGCTTCACCGCGAGGTACACGCACCACGGGCAGAAGAGCGCGAAGAGGACCGCGGTCGACGCTGCGGTGATCAAAGGAATGTTCGCGAGCGCGCCGACGCTGAGCAGGATCCCGGCGGCCCACATGACCGCCGCCCAGGCGCGCTCGAGTCGGTTCAGCGGCGTTGCGAGCGTGAGAAGGATGCCGCAGATGGTGTACAGGCCGTTCGCGACGCCCCCGGTCAGTGCGAACGCGAAGGGCGAGGCGCTGATGTACGTCTCGATGCCACCGACGATGAGGATCAGCTCGGCCGTGACGTCGGCGACGAGCCCGAGCCCACCGAAGATGAGCGGAACGTACGAGCCGTTGATCCGGTCGCGCCACCACCAGTAGAAGGCGAGCAGCGACAGCGCCGCGGCGATCCAGGTCATCCAACCCAGCCGCCACTCGAGGAGATGGGTGCCCACGTAGACAAAGCGCTCGACCGGATCGGCGACGAGCGGCGTGGCCGGCGCGAGGACGAACAGGAGCGCGAAGGCGGCCGCGAAGTTCAGTGCCGCACAGACGATCGGCGGGGCGATCCCCGCCGTCCTAACCGAGGCGATAGCCGACGCCGCGCACGTTGGAGAGCGATGGCGCGCCCGCGCCGTCGAGCTTCGAGCGAAGCCGCGCGAGGTGCGCCTTCAGCCACTCGGGATCGGGATCGCGCTCGTCGGGCCAACCGGCGCGCAGCAGGGCGCGCCGATCCACGACCTCGCCGGGACTGGCCGCGAGCGCCGCGAGGAGGCGGAACTCGGTCGGCGTGAGGTCCAGTGATTCGCCCGCGACGGTGGCCTGATGCGCGCGCGCGTCCACCGTGAGCTTTCCGATCGACGCCGCGGGCCGCGTGCGCGTCGCGGGAGCGGCGCGTCGGAGAAGCGCGCGCACGCGCGCCGAGAGCTCCTTCCGGGAGAACGGTTTCTCGAGGTAGTCGTCGGCGCCGAGGTCGAGGAGGCGCGCGCGCTCGTCGCTGCCCTTCTCACCGGTGAGCATGAGGATCGGCGTCGACGAGATGGCGCGGATGCGCCGGCAGACGTCGTCGCCGGACATCTTCGGCAGCCCGCGATCGAGGATCACGAGATCCGGCGACTCCTCCGCGTGGCGCTTCAGCGCGGCCTCGCCGTCGTACGCGGTGACCACCTCGTAGCCGTCCTCGCCGAGAAGCGCCGCGACCATGCCGACCATCGCGCGCTCGTCATCAACGACCAGCACGCTCGTCACGAGCGCGCCTCCTTCATGAGCGGCACGCTGAAGGCGAAGACGCTGCCGCCACCGGGGTTCTCCTCGTACCAGATGTCCCCGCCCTGCGCTTCGACGACCCGTCGCGATGCGAAGAGGCCGATGCCGGAACCGGGGAGCCCCGCCTGTGCCGCGGCGCGCACATAGGGCTCGAAGATCCGCGCGCGGTCCTGCGCGGCGACACCGGGGCCGTCGTCGATCACACGCACGACACCGCGGTCGCGCCTTCGCTCGACCTTCACGGCGATGCGCGTCTCCTCGGGCGCGTACTTCGTCGCGTTGTGCACGAGGCCGGCGAGCACCTCGGCCGTGCGACGCCGGTCGCCGCGTACCCAGATCGCCGCGCCATCGCGTGGAGCCGCGAGCTTGTGCCGCCGGGCAAGGGGCGCGAGCTCCTTGAGTGCCGCGATCGCCGTCGTGCGCAGGTCGAAGCGGGTGCGCCGAAGGGTGAAGTCGGGGTTCTCGACGCGCACTCCGGCGAGGATGCGATCGACGAGCTGGTCGAGCCGAACCACCTGCTGCACCGCCTCGTCGATGGGGATCTTGCGGTTGCCGTTCTTCTCCGCCAGGAGATCGAGGTAGCCGCGGATGACCGAGAGCGGTGTGCGCAGATCGTGCGTGACGACCGCCACGAATTCGGTGCGTGCCCGCTCGAGCTCGCGCAGCGTTTCGGTGTTCTGCCGCTCGAGCGCGTAGAGCGCCGCTTTGTCGATCGCGAGCGCGGCCTGGTTGGCGAGCGCGCCGACGAACGCGACCTCCTCGTCCGCGAGCTCGGTCCCGGTGGGAACGCGCAGCGCGACGGCCCCGAGGAGACGGTCGCCCGCGAGCAGCGGGAGCGCGACATGCTCGCCCTCGACGATCGGCCTTGCCTCATCCATCGACCGCCGCGCCGTCTGCAGCAGGGCCTTGCCGATCTCGCCCGAGCGCGCGCGCTCGCGGACGCCGTCGCCGTCGCGGAGCAGGATCGCGCCCGCGGCACCGGGATAGACCCGGACGAGCCGATCGACGATGAGCGCGAGTACCTCGTCGAGGTCGAGCGTCGACGTCAGGACGTTCGATACTTCGAAGAGCGCCGAGACCTCGCGGAGCTTGCGCTCGGACTCGCGCTGGAGTCGGCCCTTCTCGATGATCCCCGCGACCTGGTTCGCGATGGTCTGGAGGAAGTCGATCTCGGTGCGGTCGAAATCGCGCGGCTCGCGCGTCTGGACGTTCATCACGCCGATGACCTCGTCGCGCGAGACGAGCGGCACCGACAACATCGACGTGAAGCGGTCGACGTCGACGGACGGGACATTCTTCCAGCGCGGCTCGTTCCGCACGTCGCGCACCGCGAGGGGCACGCGTGCGTTCGCGACCCAGCCCGTGATGCCCTCCCCCACGCGGAGCGTGGCGCGGCCAACGGCCCTGGGATTGAGCCCGTTGGTGGCGACGAGGCGCACCAGCCCGTCGCGCTTCTCGAGGAGATACAGACTCGACACCTCGGCCCGCATGGCGTCGGTGGTGCGGTCGATCACGATGCGGAGCATCTCGTCCCAGTCGCGCGCGGACGACGCGAGCTGCGCGACCTCGTGCAGGAAGGAGAGCTCCCGCAGTTTCCGTTCGGCGTCGGTGGGAGTCACGAGGTCAAGGATAGGGACGAAGCGCCAATAGACTCGCGACATGCAGACCGTGATCCGGACTGAGAAGCTCACGAAGCGCTTCGGCACGCTCGTCGCCGTCGATGGACTCGACCTCGAGGTCCGCGAGGGCGAGGTGTTCGGCTTTCTCGGACCGAACGGCGCGGGCAAGACGACGACGCTCCGCCTGCTCTGCGCGCTCATCGGTCCGACCTCGGGGACCGCGGAGGTCGCGGGCTACAAGTTGGGTCAGCAGGACTCCGAGATCCGCGCAGCGGTCGGGATCCTCACCGAGCAGCCTGGTCTGTACGAGCGCCAGTCCGCCTGGGACAACCTGGTGTTCTTCGCGACGCTCTACGGGCTCGACCGTACGACCGCGGCAAAGCAGGCCGAGCATTTCCTAAGACTCATGGGCCTCTGGGACCGGCGCCTCGAAGCGGTCGCGACGTTCTCGCGCGGCATGAAGCAGAAGATGGCGATCGCGCGCGCGGCGCTCCACGAGCCGCGCGTGCTCTTCCTCGACGAGCCGACGACCGGTCTCGATCCCGACGCGGCGAAGACCGTGCGCGAGTTCATCGTCGCGGTGCGGGGCGAGGGACGCACCGTCTTCCTGTGCACGCACAACCTGGACGAGGCCGATCGCCTGTGCGACCGCATCGCGTTCTTCCGGCAGTCCGTGATACGCATCGACACGCCGGACCATCTGCGCGCCGAGCTGTACGGGCACGCGACGGAGATCCGTCTCATGCCGTCGCCGCGCCCGGAAGACCTCGTTCGTGTGCAGGCCGTGCACGGCGTGCGCGAAGCGCATCTCGAGAATGGCTCGATCATCGTCTCGGGGGCTGACCCGCTACGAACGAACCCGCTCCTCGTGCGCACTCTCGTCGAGGGCGGCGCTCAGATCGCGTACGTCATCGAACGCAAGGTGCACCTCGAAGAGGTCTATCTGAGCATCGTGGAAGGACATAAGTCTTGACGACCATGGCGCTCGCGCGGACACCCGAGCGTGGGGCGCTGGTGCGCGCGGTGTGCGTGCGCGAGTGGCGCGAAGCGCTGGGGAACCGGCTGCTCGTGGCGATGACGCTGCTCCCGCCGATCGTCATCCTCGCCGCCGGCATCGGAGCGGTGGCGGCGGCCGCGGTGAATCCGCCGAGCGACCGTGATGTGCAGGCGATGTACGCGGCAGCGCCGGCGGTCGTCGGTCTCGATCCGAAGGAGGCGATCCAGGGCTTCATCGCGACGTACTTCCTGATCCTGTTCATGCTGATCCCGACCGTCGTTCCGTTGACGATGGCGATCTTCTCCGTCATCGGCGAGAAAGCGGCGCGGACGCTCGAGCCGCTGCTCGCGACGCCGGTCGGCGTCGGAGAGCTTCTGCTCGCGAAGTGTCTGGCTTCGACCATCCCGTCGGTGATCGTCACGTGGCTCGCCTACGCGATCTACCTATCGTCGGTGTCGGCCATCGGCAGCGAGGCCGCGGTGCGCGCGGTCACCGCGCCGCGATGGGTGCTCGCGATCATCGTGATGGTCCCGCTGCTCACGCTTCTTTCCGTCACGCTCGGGATCCTCATCTCGACGCGCGTGAACGACGTCCGCGTCGCGCAGCAGATCGGCGGTCTGGTCGTCGTGCCGGTCGTCGGCCTTGGGATCGCGCAGGTGACCGGACGGGTGGTGCTCGACAACCAGTCGTTCCTTCAGTTCACCGCCTTCCTCATCATCGTCGACCTCGCAGTCTTCTTCTTCGCGCGCCTAGCGTTCCAGCGCGAGAACATCCTTGCGAGATGGCGATGACCATGCAGCTCTCGATCGTCATACCCGCATACAACGAGCATGAACGCCTGTCGCGATCGCTTGAGATCCTCCGCGCGCATCTCGCTCAATCTGGACATCGCGACGCCGAGGTGATCGTGGTGGACGACGGGAGCACCGACGACACCGCCACGCTCGTCCGCGAGTGGACCGTCCGCTGGCCGGCGCTTCGCCTGCATCAGCTGCGACCGAATCAAGGCAAGGGCGCGGCCGTTCGCGCGGGAGTCGCGGCCAGCCGTGGTGATGTCGTCGCGTTCACCGACGCCGATCTCTCCGCTCCGATCGAACAGCTCGAACTGCTGCTCCGCGACCTCGACGACGCGGAGATCGCCATCCTCTCCCGCGCACTGCCAGGCACACGCCTCGAACGCCGGCAATCGCGACCACGCGAAATGATGGGAAAGCTCTACGCGCTGCTTGCGCAGGTGCTGGTCATCCGCGGCGTTCCCGACGCGCAGTGCGGGCTCAAGGTCTATCGCGGTGACCTCGGCCGCGAGCTTTTCGCCATGACGCGCGAGACCGGCGTGCTTTTCGACACGGAGATCCTCGCGTTGGCTGCACAGCGTGGTGCTCGCATCAGCCAGCGGCCGGCACTGTGGCGGCACGATCCGGCCAGCACGCTGCGTTTCGGGCTGATCGGGTCGATGGGCATCGCGCTCGCGCTCCTGCGCCTGAAACTGCGCCACCGCCTCGTCTTCGCGGTGCGCGTGGCCGGGCCGATCAGGTCTTACGAGCGATCGCCTGCATATCCCCAAGCCATACCGGTACCCGGCACCGAGGGATGACCGGGGGTTCGACGCTCCGCCGAAGGTAGTAGTGCGCGGCGCGCTCGAACAATCGGTGCAGAGGGACGACCAGCGGATCGTCGGGGCCGATGTGCTCGATGTGGAACCCCTCCTCCTCGAGGATCCGTCGCAGCGAGCGCTGGTCGAAGTACACGAGGTGCTCGGGTCGATAGCTGAGCCAGAATCGGCGAAGGACCCTCCGGGTCATGCTTCCATGGTCGGGGGTCGTCAGGTACAGCAGACCGCGCGGGCGCAGAGCCTCGCGCACACGACGGAGCGCTGAGCGAACATCCAACAGATGCTCGATCGTCTGGAACGCCACGATGACATCCCAGCGCTCGTGACCCGGCAGGTCGTCCACGCCGCCGACCGTGATGTCGACGGCCGAGTGCTCGCGCGCCCACGCCACGGCGCCGCCGGAGAGCTCGAGCCCACGAGCATCCCAGCCTGCGTCGCGCGCCGCCTCGAGCGCGAAGCCCGCTCCGGCTCCCAGCTCGAGGAGCGCACCGGGTGGGGTCGCATAAGACTGAAGGGCGGCGAACTTCCGCCGGAAATAGGGTCGGTAGACCGGCGCGTCGGCGAAGTAGTCGCGATATCCGATGCCCGTTTCGCGGGACAGCTGGAAGTAATCCGCAGCGGCGTAGATGGAACGAAGCTCCTCGGACGCAGGGACGGGATCGCGCCGCGCGAGGCCGCAGACCAGGCAGGCGACGATCCGTCCCCGATGTGTGTACATGACGCGATCCGTGCCACCGCCGCAGAGTGGACAGGGATGGGATACCTCAGCAGTTCCGATCGCTCGAGGATAGGGTGACCCAACAGCGCGTCGCCGATCTGGCACTGGTGAGCGGGCTCGCGCTCGGTCTCATGGTCCTCTTGCTGTTCGGCTTCTTCGACCTGCGCGATCGCGTCGTCGATCACAACGACTTCACCTACACCTGGGCGGGCGCGCGCACGATCGTCGATGGCGGGAACCCCTACGAGCCCGCGGCCTGGCTCGGGACTATCGAGCGGTACCACACGACACCTGCTCACGAGATGGTCTTCGGCTACCCACCCTGGATCGCGCTCGCCGCGGTGCCGCTCGCGGTTCTCCCGGTCCCCGTCGCGTCGGGACTCTGGACGTTCGGCGGGATGGCCGCCGCGGCTCTCGCTCTCCGCGTGCTGCTCCGCAGCCTCGCGCCGGATCCGCCGCTCGTGCATTTCCTCTCGGGCCTCGCCCTGTTCGCATCGCAGCCTGGCAGCGCGAACGTGTGGAGCGGCCAGTGGACGTTCATCCTCTTCGCCGTTCTCGCCGTGACCGTCAATGCGATCCGCACCCGAGGACGCGCGGCCCTCCTTGCGACGTTCCTGCTCACGACGAAACCCCAACTCGTCATGTTCGCTCTCCCCGCGTTCGCGCGTGCCGGGCTCGCACGGTGGGGTCCGCGTTACCTCGCTCTCGCCGCCGTCCCTCCAGCCGTCGCGATCGCGATCGGCTGGCTGGCGTTCCCCGGATGGCTCGAGGCATGGCGGACAAAGCTGTTCGAGCAGCGATTCGCGGTCCAGCCACCGACGACGCTCGCGAACGGGCTGGGCGATCTCATCGGACCATTCGGTGCGGTGATCGCCGCCGTGATGGTGCTGGCGCTGGTCGGCGCGGGCCTCGCCTTCACGCCCCGTGGCGACGCCTTCCTCGCCGTCTGGCTCGCGATCTCCGCGACGACGCCGATCTACTCGTGGTCGTACGACCACCTGCTTCTCATCGTGCCGCTCGTGATCGCCACCGCGGTCTTGGGCCGGCGCTCACGCCGTGCCGCTGTGACGTTCGCCGCTATCGCCTTCGGGGCATTCCTCATCGTTCCCGTTCTGCTCTACGTGGTGGCCGACGCCCGCCAGAACGAGAGCTTCAACATCTTCGTGCCGCTCGCGGTCGCCGTGTCGTGCATCGCCGTCCTCTGGCAGCAACGACGCGAGGTCACGCCGGCCTGAGCCCTACGGATTAGGTGTTGAGGTGCGGCCGCGCGGGACCGGGAGCGTCGGCAGCTGCGGGTTCGGTATGACTCCGCTCGTCGGCGATGGGAAGCGCATCCGCGGCGTTGGCGACGGGGTCACGCGCGGTGTGATGACCGGTGGTGTGCGCCCACCTTCATCGTCTGGGAACGTGCGCGGCCCGACGATCGTCACATTCGCGGTGACGGTCTCGCTCGCCGCGACGTTCCGCTCGCGCACGTCGTACGAGAGCCGGTAGGAGCCGAGCACCGCGGGAGCGACGAAGGGCGCGAAGAACGTGCCGGTCGCGCCCGACTGCATCGTGCCGAGCGGGATCGTTCCCGTGGCGACCGAGCGGCTGGTCTTCGTGTCGATGAGTCGCCACGAGAGGACCAGCGCGTGCGGCGACGTCCCTGCGGTCGGCAGAGCCGTGTACTTCGTCACGAAGAGCGAGGCCTCGCCTCGGTGCAGCACGGTGGGCACGGACGTCGTGGAGTTCACGATGTACGCCTGGTGCGCGCGCACCTGGAACGACGCGGTCGCTGCACCGAGCTTCGCGAGGCCGCTGCCGTTCGCATCGACGAGCCCGAGCGTCACCTTGTATTCGCCCGGCGCCTGCGGGATCGCGAGCACGACGCCGATGTTCGCGCTGCGGCCCGGCGCGAGCGCGGGGAGCGCGATCGGTGTGGGCGATGTCGCCACGAGAGCGTCCTTGCTGTCGCGCATCTCCCAGATCAGGCGCACCGCGCCGGGACCGCTCGCGCTCCACGTCGCGCTGCCCGCGTTCGTGACCGGCACGGTGATCCGAGCGGACGATCCGGTGTCCACGCTCGTGACGGTGCGCGGCACGTCGTAGTGCGCGTTGGCCGGCGGCTCGAGCAGCGCGCTGTACACGACGGAGCCGACGTTCGCGATGAACGCGTACGCGTCCGCGTCGAAGGCATCCCAGGTCATGGCCACGACGACTCGTGGGCCCGACGGAGCGAAGATGATGCCCGCATCGTGCGTGAGGCCGGGGAGATTGCCCGTCTTGTGCGCCACGACCACGCCCTGGGGTAGCTCGGCCGGCAGTCGATCGTTGATCTGCTGACGCTCGAGACGCGCGAGCATCCGATCCGATGCCGCGGCCGACACGAGCTGGCGCTTGGCGAGCAGCGTAAGCAGCGTGCCGACGGCGCGTGGCGTCGCGATGTTGTCCTCATCGAAGCTCCGGAACACGTGGAAGTCCTTGATCCCGAAGCCCTGGAGCGTGGCATTGATGTTCTCGGGCCCGAGCACGTGCCAGAGCGCGAGGGCGGCGCCGTTATCGGAGATCGTGATCATCGCTTCGAGCGCTTCGTCGAGCGTGAGCTCGGTGCCCGCGAGCTCGAACGAGCCGTCCTCGGTGATGTCCTCGTCCTCGATCGTGATGATGTCGCTGTAGTGCAGCTGTCCTGCGTCGACGCGGCGTTCGGCCTCGACCATCACGGCGAGCTTGTAAAGCGACGCGGTGACGATCGGCTCGTCCGCATCGTGTGAGTACAGCGGTGTGCTCAGGTTCGGGTCGGCGATCCACAGGCCCGCGCCGCCCGGGAACGCACCCACGAGCGCATCCAGGTGCTGCACGAGCTCGGCGCTGCCTGCCGCGGCGGGAGCGCCCGGGATGAGACCCGCGAGGGCCAGCACGACGGCCAGGACAAGCGCGCTCCCTCTCATCGTTCTCAGATAACGCGCCGTCGAGCGGGGTGTTTCACCGCTTTACCGTTCGTTCACCTTTCAGCGCGTCGCGCCCGAGTCGCAGCATCTCCCGATATCCGGCGCTGGTGTCGTCTTCGTATCCCAGCAGATGCAGTGCCCCGTGAGCAGCCAGGAAAGCGACCTCCGTCGCGAGGGCCCAGCGCCGCCGCTTCGCCTGCCGTGCGGCTTGCGCTCCGCTGATGACGACGTCACCGAGCTCGAGCGTTCCGTCGGCCTCGCGCCGGAGCGATGCCGCCGCGGCGGTCCCCTTCGTCCGGCGCGGCAGGGACTGTCCGAACGAGAGGACGTCGGTCGTACGGTCCTTCCGCCGATATCGGCGGTTGAGATCGCGCATCGCCGCATCGTCGACGAAGGCGAGCACCAACTCCGCATCCTGCGTCACTCCGTATGGGCGAAGTGCGGCGCGGACCGCGCGTCGCGCGGGCGCGAGGTCACACGGCGCCTCGCCTCGGACCGCGATCTTCAGCGGTCGGACGCCGCCTGGCCGGACGCGGGTGGAATGCGCGCGATCCGGTCTTCCGGATACGGGATCCGCTCGTGGTACACGCCCAACAGCAGTTCGCAGAAGGCGTCCTTGATCCGCGTGATGTCGCGCAGGGTCAGGTCGCACTCGTCGAGCTGGCCCTCCGCGAGACGATCGTCGACGATCCGCTCGACCATCGCGCGTATCGTCTCCGGCTTTTTCTCCGCGAGCGAGCGGACCGATGCCTCAGTGCCGTCCGCCAGCATCACGATGCCGGCTTCCTTCGTGCGCGGCCGCGGGCCGGGGTAGTGGAAGGCCGACTCGTCGGGGTTCTGCCCGCGCTGCTGCGCGAGCTGATAGAAGTACTTCACGACGCTGGTGCCGTGATGAGCCGGGATCATCTCGCGGATCATCGGCGGCAGGTGATAACGCTCCGCAAGGGAGAGTCCGTCGCGGACGTGGGCCGCGACGATGCCCGCGGACACGATCGGATCGAGCTCGTCGTGCGGATTGGTGCCGGTCTGGTTCTCGATGAACCCGGTGGGGTTCCGCATCTTGCCGATGTCGTGGTAATACGCGCCGACACGCGCGACGAGCGGATCGGCGCCGATCACCTCGGCCGCGCGCTCGGCGAGGTTCGCGACGAGAAGCGAGTGGTGGTACGTGCCGGGCGTGCGCAGCAGGAGCTGCCGGAGGAGCGGATGGTTCGGATCCGCGAGTTCGCGCAGCTCGAACACCGTCGTGATGCGGAAGAGGTGCCCGAAGATCGCGGTGCCCGCGAACGCGAGCAGGCCAGAACCCACACCGCTCACGAGAGCCGCGGCCGCGAGCTGCGCCGCGCCGACGGGGTCGGTGGATTGACCGACGAGCGTGAAGGCGACAACGACGCCGAGGTTGCCGATCGCCACCGACCCTGCGCCCGCCGCGAACTCGCGGGCGGTCGTGGCGCGGCGCACCGCGGCCATGCCGAGCAGCGCGGGCACCAGAACATAGGCGACGAGCTCGACCTGCCCCGACAGGATCCCGACATGGAGCGCGCCGGCGATCTGCGTCGCGAGGGCGGTGCGACCGCCGACGAGCACGGTGATGATCATCGCGACCGCCGCGAACGGGATGAAGTACACGAGGAGCGTGTGGGTCGGGATGAGCACGCGCGCAGCGATCGTGACCGCGAGCAAGGACAGCGTGACGACGATCATCTTGTTGGTGTCGTTCCACGCCTCGGTGGCATAGCGCTCGATGAACAGCGCCAGGACCGCCGCGATGAGGACCGCCCAGATCGTCAGGCCGACGGCGCCCGGCCAGTCGATGCCGGTGTTGACCAGACCGAGCACGCGGAGCTTCTCGAGATCGAGATCGCCAACGACGCTGCCCTCGCGAACGACGACCTCGCCCGCGACGACCTGCACCTGTACGGGCTGCACACCGCTGCGAGCCGCCTGCTGAGCGCTGGCGGTCTGGATCGCGTCGAGCGCGACGTCCGCGTCGATGAACTGGCGCACCAGCGCGGCTCCGACGGTCTTCTGCCGATCGGTCCAGGCCGGAGGCAGTGAGGTCGCCGACGCGTCCTTCGCGCCCTCGAGCTGCTCGGGCCGGATCCCCGGCTGATAGAGCGTGCGCAGGGCGTTGTCCACTTCCTTTGACACCGCGTCCCATTCGGCGGCGGTCATATCCACGATCAGCGGTGCGATCGCGGGACTGATCGCGGCCTCGGCCAGGCGCGTGAGCGAGGTGATGCGCTGCTCCCTCGTCTGCGCTGTGTCACTCCGCAC
>Ga0070703_10000666_pt1 | contig 11935 bp, 10 predicted proteins | sample KBSK5251metaG_FD_65453 | JGI IMG/M metagenome (GOLD analysis project Ga0070703, IMG submission 65453) | Corn, switchgrass and miscanthus rhizosphere microbial communities from Kellogg Biological Station, Michigan, USA - KBS K5-25-1 metaG | ecosystem: Host-associated > Plants > Roots >... | reverse complement strand
GGCCCATTAATCCGAAACGGTCTTTGACCGTGGCGGGTCGAAGACCCGAATGAAAAAGAAGGTTCGCCGCGCATCAGAGTGGCAGAGCCATTGCCGTGATCAGTCAAGTATATTAATGCCGTTTCAACGGTTTCCATGCGCGCTGTTCAGCAATCCTAATCTGTTGCCAAAGCTGACACCGGGCTGAAGCCCGTTGTGAATGAAAGGTGGTACTGGGGACCTTTTGAGTACAAAGCCCCAAACCTTCGGCGCTGTTGCGATAAAATCGTGAACCTTATGCGTGCACGCATATTTCAGCTTGATTCCTTTACCACGCGCCGCTTCGCAGGCAATCCGGCCGCGGTGATTCTGATGGAGAGTTTTCCGGAAGATCGCGTGATGCAGGCCATCGCTGATGAAAATAATTTGGCTGAGACGGCTTTCCTCGTCCCTGAAGATGGTAACTACCGCCTGCGCTGGTTCACTCCCGTAACCGAAGTTCCGCTTTGCGGCCATGCTACGCTGGCGAGCGCCGCGGTGGTGATGGAACGCCTGGAACCTGAGCGCACGCGCACAGTCTTTCACTCCGCCAGCGGCCCGCTTACTGTCACCAGAACCGGCGCGACCTATGTTATGGACTTGCCCGCGCGCCCGTGCGAGCAGGTCGTGGCGCCACCCAATCTCGCAGCAGCGCTCGGCCTTGTTCCCGTCGAAGTGTTCGGCAATGCATTCAACTATCTGGCGCGACTGGAGAGCGAGCGCGCTGTTCGCGCCCTGACGCCCGATATGACGCTCATCAGCAAGCTGGATCGTCCGGGTGTAATTGTGACTGCGCCGGCTGATGAAGGTTATGATTTTGTCAGTCGATATTTCGCGCCGGCGAAGGGTGTGCCGGAGGATCCGGTGACCGGCGGCGCGCACTGTATGCTGACGCCTTACTGGGCCGAGCTGCTGCGCAAGAATGAGTTTCGCGCTTACCAGGCTTCGCGCCGCGGTGGTGAAATCGTCTGTCGCCTGAACGGCGATCGCGTCGAGATGGAAGGAGCCTGCATTTTCTATTTGGAAGGTGAAGTGGAATACTGAGCGCAACGCGCAGCCGAGTTGTGTCTTAGTTTGGCTTTGCGGGTCTTGGCGCCTTTGCGACTTTTCGTGAATGGCTTTCTCCTTGCGCACATTCTTCACGCAAAGGCGCAAAGCCGCAAAGAGAAAGCGCTACTTTCCAAATACGCATTCCTTGCGCAGACTGGCGTTGCATAAAAAAGCGTACAACAGGCTGCCAGCCTGTTGTCGAGTCTGGCAAAGAGCCTGAGCATCGGGCGACAACATCAGCAGGCTGGCAGCCTGCTGTACAGTTTTTGTGCGAGGCCGCGCGCAGGCCAGCGGCCACTCTTAAACGAATCGTCGAATCTAAATGTCCAAAGTACTCGTCAGCAACTTCGCGATTTCGATAGACGGTTATGGAGCCGCGCTCGGCCAAAATCTGGAGAACCCGATTGGCGTCAATGGTCTTGAGTTGATGGATGGGTTCTTTCACACGCGCGTCTGGCGCCAAATGCACGGCCTACCGGATGGTGAGACGGGCATCGACAACGAGATGGCGGCGCAGGGCTTTGTCAATTTTGGCGCATGGATACTGGGCCGAAACATGTTCGGACCGGTTCGCGGTCCCTGGCCGGATGAAAGTTGGAAAGGTTGGTGGGGCGACGAGCCGCCTTATCACACGCCGGTCTTTGTCTTGACGCATCATCCGAGGCCGACGCTGAAGATGGCCGGTGGCACCGAGTTTCACTTTGTCACGGACGGTATTGAAGCGGTGTTGGCTCAGGCCAAGGCTGCCGCAGGCGATCGCGATGTTCGCATAGGCGGCGGCGTCTCAACCATCCGGCAGTACCTGCGTGCCGGGCTAATCGATGAATTGCATCTGGCGATCCGGCCTGTCCTGCTTGGTGCAGGAGAGCATCTCCTTCACGACATCGACATGCGTTCGCTGGGATACGAATGCGAGAAGTACGTCGCCGGCGAACGCGCGACGCATGTGTTTTTGCGGAAGCGTTGATGGAGCTTTGCTGCAAAAGTCTTTTCATTCGCGCTGGGTTTCTTTCACACATCTTTCTACACAGATGTTGGGCCTAACGGCCCCGAGACCTGTCGGTGCTCGTGTTCACCAAAGAATACCGATGTGCAGTCTGAACCGGACTTTTGAAGCAAAGCCCGTTAACGGGATCTCTTTCGATCGTATTCATAAATTCATTACTTCTCTAAAAACGACCGTGTCACTTGCATACAAAATCTCTGAGCATAATCGTAAGAGAAAGTGGAAAGCCTTCACGGAAATCATCAGGCCCGGTCCTGATCTTAAAGTGCTTGATGTAGGCTATTGCGATCAGGAGAATGTCGAGACCGACAATTTCATTGAGAAGCATTATCCTTACCCGCACATGTTGACAGCGCTGGGCACAGAGGCGCCCACGATTTTCAGACAAACATATCCGGACGTGAATTGTGTTCATTACGACGGCACGACATTTCCGTTTCGTGATGCCAGTTTTGATGTCTGTTGGTCGAATGCAGTCATCGAACACGTGGGTGATAGAGCAGCGCAGCTGAGATTTTTGGCAGAGACGAAAAGGGTCGCCAAACGGGCCTTTATTACCACCCCAAATAAATTCTTTCCAATCGAAGTGCACACGCGCACGCCACTTTTGCACCTGCTGCCCAAACCTGTGTTTGATCGTTATCTCAAGATGATTGGCAAGGCCTGGGCGACGGGTGAATATATGAATCTCCTGTCTCTGAGTGATCTAAAACGACTACTGCGTCAGGCAGGTATCACTGACTTCAAAATTCTTAAGAACAGATTGCTCGGCTTTACTCTCGACTTCGTCGTGGTGATGAATTCAACCGACGGCCGCTCAAAGTTGCGATCCGATGGCGATGCTCGTTAACTCCGAATTGATGATTAACCCTGGATTGGAACCGGTCGGGCTCGCTATTCTCACAATTATTGCCTGGATTTGCGCTGTTGGCTGGCTCGGCTTCGGCGCGTTGATTCTTTACGGACTCGCCGGGCGCAGGCCATTGGCGGCGAAGTCAGTCTCGCAGTTAACTAAAAATCCGCCTCTGGTGTCGATTCTTTTGCCGGCGCGCAATGAAGCGCATCGCGTTTTGCCTCAGGCTCTCGCCTCCGTGCTTGCTCAGGACTACCAACAGATCGAAGTCATTTCGGTTAACGACCGTTCGACCGATAGCACGGGATCGATTCTGGCTTCACTTGCGGAATCTGACGATCGTCTTCGAATTATCAACATTACCGAACTGCGGGCTGGTTGGCTCGGGAAAACAAATGCGCTGCAACAGGCGTTCGAAGTCTCACACGGCGAATGGATTGTCACGCTCGACGCTGACATGCTTCTCGAAAGTTCTGCGATTAGCACCGCGCTGGGTCATGCGATTGCCGGCGGCTACGAGGTTCTGACTTTGATGCCGTCCTTTGAAACCCGATCGTTTTGGGAGCGCGCGTTTACGCCGGCGTGGTTATTAACTCTGTTCGGAGGTTACCCTTTTTTCATTTTGAATAATCCAAAGCTGAAAAAGGCTTTTGCTTTTGGCGGATTCTCGTTGATTCGTCGCGAAGCATTGACGCGCATTGGAGGCTTCGCCGCAGTGCGCGCGGACATCGTTGAAGATGTGCGCCTCGCCGAACTGCTGAAGAATTCCGGCTTGCGGTACCGCATCGATCACGCGCCCAATCTAATGCGAACGCGAATGCAAAACGGCTTGCGAGAAATCTGGGATTTCCTCTCACGCGGAATGTTCGCCGGCATGCGATACTCAATTATTCTGGCCGCGCTGACGGTCACAACCGGCTATGCGTTCGTAGTTGCGCCGGTGTTCGTAGCGATCGTCTGTTTCGCGATGGTCTTATCCGGATACAGTGAATTGTTAAGTTTGCTTTTTCCAGCGCTCGTCATTTGGGGAACTCAGGTTTTCACTTTGTTCCTGATCTGCAGGAAATTTGAAATTCCGAGTATCTATGCACTTACGACTCCGCTTGGACTTTCGCTCTTCTATACGGCTCTCATGATCTCGACCTTTAACATTGTGCGAGGCAAAGGCGTGGCCTGGAAGGGACGCCAGATTTACGAGTCGGGCGGCGTTGATCTTCCTTCGCGAGATCGCGCCGGTTCTAATCGAGATCTAAAAGCCTAAGTCGACGTTACCAGCCATCTCTGCTCACGCCGAGAGTTGCTTCTCGTTTTTGGTTCGTTAATAGATGTCGGGCGATTCGCCTGACCGTTCGGAAGCGCGTCTCTCAAACGCGGCTCTGCCGAATGTAACCCGGCACCGCTCAAATTACTTTGGTGCGTTGAACTCTGAGGGGGGACGATCAAATGAAGAACCGGCATCAGCTTTTGCGCATCCTGTTTCTGCTTCCACTCGTAATTCTCTTTGGCCCAAACGCGTATCCACAGGCCGGGGACCCTGCAAGGGATTTGTCGATCACCTGGTCGTCACGTAAAGAGCCAGATCCCGGTTTTATCTTTGGATCGGTGACGAATAAATCGATAAATAGCTATCCCTGTGTGCGGGTTGAATTCGACTTGTTCACGCGCTTCGACCTGCGCAAACCCGGTGAACAAAGCAAGTACCTCGGAGTTTTTCCGGTCGAAGTGAACAACATCTCACCGCGCACGGTGCGCAACTTTGAACAACCTCTGCCTTACCCAGCGGGAATGGGTCTCAAATCGATAAGCGAATGCCAGCCGCCCAAAACGGTCCCCGGTAATCTGAGAATCGTCTCGTTTACGATTTCGCCGGTGACTATTGAGGCCGGCCAAACCGCGACGTTGCAATGGCAGACCGAAAACTATGAGAGGGTTCTGGTTGGCGAGCGAAATCCAGAGCTGGCGCGCAACCAATGGGCCGAGCCAATCCTGATGCCGCGCCGCGTTGAGTCCTCCGGCTCATTGCCGGTCACTCCCTTGCGGACGACCACCTACTCGCTGATGGCGACGAAGGGATCGTTGAGCAGCTACGCACGGAGCGTAACTGTGATGGTGACGAGTCCTCCACCGCCTCAGGGCTTTTGCACAATCTTCGGTAAGGTTTCAAACGACAGAAGCGAATACGCAACCACGATTGGTATTTATCGCCCCGGCGATTTCAAGAGGGCCGTGGTTACCAGGAGAGTCCGTGTGGGTGGAGAATACAGCATCACAAGCGTTCCGGCTGGGGAATACGATGTAATCCCGAGAGGCATGTACCCGAGTTCGAAATTTAACATCGGCGTGTACCCGAGGGCTCGGCGGATAACCTGCCAGCCTGCCGGTTCGCATTCTGCATCTTTCAGGATCCAGAGTATGGAGGGGTAAGTAGTGGTACAGATTGACTCCCTCTCCTTTGGGAGAAGGTTCATACTTGACCACGGGTAGCCTCGTATCGATCTAATCCGAGCTACTCGACACTAGACGCGAACCTTCAGCGAGCTGCGTAGCAGCGGCCAGAGTTAAGCCCAAGGCGAGGCTCTGCGAGCCTTGGGTCACCACCCCAACGTAATCGAGCCCAGAAGGGGCGACAGCGATCACTGGTAAAAAGCGGGACCCCTGTTCATCAACTCTCTGTCGCCGCTTCGGGCTCGTCGAATCCAACGAATCATTGCCCAAGGCTCGCAAAGCCTCACCTTGGGCTTAACTCTGCGCGCTGCTACGCAGCTGATCTCCGCTGCGACTGGCTACTCGGAACAGGACTGCGCCGTTGGAACTCGACCATCGCTTGAGATCAGTTTTCTAAATCCACCAGCCGACAGATAAATCCCCAGCCGCCGCCGAGCTCACTTACTGCCAACATCAATTCGTTTCGGCCTTTCTTCAGCGGGAGATAAACTGCGTCGTTCTCAGGGTTGACGATGCCCAAAAAACCGGGGTCGCGAAAATTCTGAGCACTGCGCCCGCGAAAAAGAATCCTGCCGTTGAGAAAGACACTGACGTCGTCGCTGTAACCGAGGTAGAGCTTTTTCACTTGCTCGCGATCGGAACCAATCGTGGTTCGCGCATACAGAACTTTCATTCCCGGCTGCGGGTCGAGGCGTTTAGAAAAGTCGTTTGCAAAAGTTACTCGCGGATGCGGCGCTTCGCGATATCGATACAAAACCACAAGGCCTGGCGACTCGGCTTCCACATCCTGCCAGGCAATCGCAGCAGTCTCAGCAGACGAAAGCGGACGCTCCAGATTGCGTTGCAGCGCATCGTAGGCGGGTGACAGCGCCCACTTCGTCAGAGTCCCGGCCGGCATTGGCGGCAGACGCCGTTCGTATGGAACATCGGGCGTCGCGCGAATTTCGAAATTCGAGAAGTAAGTCGCACCGGTGAGCACTGCTAAAGCCACCTGACCCTTCTGCACGCCGGATTTCAAGTCATTTACTACGAGCGCCGGCTTTTCCATGTCCTTCACATAAAACTTTGCCTGCGCGCCTGAAACTTCAACCCGCAAGTGAAACCAGACGTCCTTTGGGATATCGACTGCGCCCGTGAAACCCGGGCCATTGTAGAGCTGCCAATTGAGTCCAGTGTTCAGGACCGGCGTGTACTGCATCGCGTCGGGCGCACCGGATCTATGCTGGCGTAGATAAATCCATTCAGCGTTGTCGCCGGCAATGCGAAACTGAATGCCGAAGAATCCGCGCGCGGCGGGAGTGGCCACATCGACATCGACAACACCATCGCGCATGTCAAAATCTTTCAGGGTTGCGCCTCCACCATCCAGAAAGAGTGATTTGCGTCCCAGATACTCAACGGGCTTCGCTTGGCCTTCGAGGGCCCAACGCTCAGAGTCGGGCGCGATGGTCAGCGTCTGAGGCGTTTGCGAAGAGGTCGAAGCGCTGGAGGTTTTCGCCGCGGCTGAAAGATTGAGAACAAACAACAACCCAACCAATCCAACTGGAACGGAAGCAGAACGCAAAAAGAGAAAGACTATTTTTCGGATCATGATTCGAAAATAATGTCCTTTCGCAGAGAAGTGATCGGCACGCTCGCTTCGAGCGTGCTGATTTTGCGCGAGCACGCGTACCGTTATGAAATTGCGGAGGGGAGCTCTGAGTTTGCATACGGATGCTGAGACGTTTGTGTTTCAGTCTAAGCCAAAGGTGTTCGTGACTATCACATTCAATATGAACTAAACTCTGTCGCCTCGATGATGTAACTGAAGAAAATTCATCTTTACTCGTCGCCGGAAATCTTATTTTGATTGGAGAAGAACATGAGTACAGCTCAACCTGAAATAGAAGCTCTGAAGACTCGACTCAAAGGTATGTGGATGTCCGGAAATTTCGCCGAAGTGGCGAAACATATTCAGGCGTGCGCCGAAGAGTTTATCGAGCGACTGAATTTGCAGCCGGGAGATCGCGTGCTTGACGTGGCTTGCGGCAGCGGCAACCTGGCGATCCCGGCGGCGCGCGCCGGCGCAATCGTTACGGGTGCGGACATCGCGACGAACTTGCTCGACCAGGCGCGAGCCCGCGCCGAATCAGAAGGTCTGAAGATTCAATTAGACGAAGGAGATGCTGAGAATCTGACTTACGAAGATGGCGCATTTGATGTGGTCGTCAGCATGTTCGGCGCCATGTTCGCGCCACGTCCTGAATTAGTGGCAGCTGAACTAACGCGAGTTTGCCGGTCCGGCGGAAGGATTGCGATGGCGAACTGGACTCCTGAAGGATTTATCGGCCAGATGTTCAAAGTCACCGGCAAACATGTGCCGCCGCCGCCCAACATGCCTTCGCCGCTTAAGTGGGGCGATGAAGCCACGGTCCGAGAGCGACTGCATGAGGGAATCGCGGAGTTACAAACGGCGCGGCGGATGTGCGTTTTCAACTATCCATTTCCACCCGCCGAGGTAGTCGAGTTTTTCCGTTTGTATTATGGCCCGACGCAACGCGCATTTGCGGCCCTCGATGACACCGGTCAGGCGGCGCTGCGCAGCGACCTCGAGCAGTCGTGGGGCGAATCTAATCAAGCTACGGACAACACGACATACGTTGAAGGCGAGTATTTGGAAGTTGTGGCGACTAGAGGTTAGTCGCCGCGAGATGACGCATTGCTTTTGCCTCTCAGGTCCACCTCTCAGTTAGACCGGGACTTTAGCTGCGTAGCGGCGGCAGAGTTAAGCCCAAGGCGAGGCTTTGCGAGCCTTGGGTAATGGTTAGGTTGATTCGGCGAGCCGCGAAGCGGCGACAGAGAGTTCGTGAACAGGGTCCCGCTTATTACCAGTAATCGCTGTCGCCCCTTCCGGGGCTCGATTACGTTGGGTGGTTGACCCAAGGCTCGCAAAGCCTCGCCTTGGGCTTAACTCTGACCGCTGCTACGCAGCTCGTTGAAGGTTGTCCATACAAAACATGCAACTCGTCTGGCCTGGCGAACAGTACCTCCACGGTTACATTCATGCACTTGAGCAGGGCTGGTCGCCTGATAATCTCAGGCCAGAGGCCGCCGGCGAACATCTCGCGCGAATTGCGGAGGATTCTGCTCGCTTCCTTGCTGAACAAGTTGATCGCGAAGCAAAAGGGCCGCCGGTAATTCTCCCCGATGGCACTTCGGTTCAACGTCTGCCCGGGTACGCGCGCTGGATGTGGGACGGCGAGTTTTGCGGGTCGATCAGTTTTCGCTGGCAACCCGGCACGGTTAAGTTGCCACCATACTGCCTCGGGCATGTTGGTTACTCAGTCGTTCCATGGAAACGCCAACTGGGCTACGCAACTCGAGCGTTGGAGTTGCTGCTGCCTGAGACCAGACTCGAAGGTCTTGCTTACCTCGAGCTGGTGGCGGATACCGACAACATTCCTTCTCAGAGAGTAATCGAAGCAAACGGTGGCAAGTTGATCGAACGGTTTCGCAAACCAGCTGAGCATGGCGGTAAAGAGAGTCTGCGTTTCCGGATTTTTTATCGATAGGGCCGCAGTATGATGGGCTGATTCATCGTCATGAACACTCTTCCAAAACAGTCTTTAGTGAAGATGCGAAGAATGAAGCCGCTCTTGATCGCTGCCGCCGCTTTGCTAGCCGTGACCCCGGCTCGCACTCACGGGCAGTGGTTAGAAGCCAGGGCCAAACATTACATCGTCTTCTATCGATCGGGATCTGAGAAGGACGTCGTGTTTACCCGCAAGTGGTTGGACCACGCCGAACAGCTTCAGCATCTTACGTAAATCGACCAAACGATCTATATTGCCAGCGTCGATTTAGATCCAACCGGCGAATTTTCGGATCCTGCTACGAAATGAACGCTGCTATGAAAACCAAAGAACTCACCTTACGCGGCCTGATTCTCGGCGCGCTCATTACGACGGTCTTTACTGCGGCCAACGTCTATCTTGGTCTCAAAGTCGGTCTCACCTTCGCGTCTTCGATCCCGGCGGCGGTGATCTCGATGGCCATCCTGAAGTTTGTGAAAGACTCGTCGATTCTCGAAAACAATATCGTTCAGACGGTCGCGTCTGCGGCCGGAACTCTGTCGGCGATCATTTTTGTTCTTCCCGGATTGGTGATTGTCGGTTGGTGGACAGGCTTTCCCTTCTGGCAATCGTTTCTTATCTGCCTGAGCGGTGGCGTGTTGGGAGTTCTGTTCACGATTCCTCTGCGGCGCGCGCTGGTAACCAATTCCGACTTGCCTTATCCGGAAGGCGTCGCCGCGGCCGAAGTTTTGAAGGTCGGCTCGGGGACGCGCGGCGAAACGAAGGATGAGACAGGTGAAGCGCGAGAAGGACTCACTGCCGTCATCCTCGGCTCACTTGCCTCAGCCGGACTAGCCATCGTGACGGCGACGCGTATCGCGGCCGGTACAATCGGAGGGTTCTTCCGTTTGGGTGTCGCGGCGTCAACCGGATACGACATTGCCTTTTCACTGGCGCTGGTTGGCGCCGGGCATCTGGTCGGTTTGTCGGTTGGACTGGCCATGCTCACCGGGCTGGTGATTGCCTGGGGCGTCGCGGTGCCGATTCTGACGTCGATGCAGCCGGCCGCCGCAGGCGTGGCGCTCGACGCGCACACGATTACGATTTGGCGGACCCAGGTGCGTTTTATTGGCGCCGGAGCGATTGCCGTCGCTGCGATTTTCACACTGGCAAAACTCGCCAAGCCGGTTGTCGGCGGCCTCGTGACGACGCTCGCCGCTTCTCGCTCAAAAGGCGCGGAGGACGATCTTGATCGAGATCTTTCGCCACCGTGGATTATCGCGCTGGCGGTTGTGTGCCTCGCAATCGCGGGCTTGCTGGCTTTCACCTTTGCGCGCTCAACAGTGCTGGCGCCGAATGCGCTATCGCTGACGGCGATCGCGGTGCCATTCGTACTGATCGGTGGTTTTCTGATCGCCGGCATTTGCGGTTACATGGCGGGACTGATAGGCGCCTCGAACAGTCCGATTTCGGGTGTCGGCATTTTGTCGATTGTCTTGTGCGCGTCGGTAATCGTGCTCGCTGTTTCGCCGACGGAATCGACGCGGCCTGCGCTGGTGGCGTTCGCGCTTTTCATAACCGCAATCGTCTTCGCGTGCGCGACCATCTCTAACGACAACTTGCAGGATTTGAAGACGGGGCAACTGGTCGGCGCGTCGCCAATGCGTCAACAGATCGCGCTGATCGTTGGCGTTGCGGCCGGCGCGTCGGTAATTCCGTTCGTGCTGAACCTGCTTGCTAAAGCATACGGTTTCGCCGGGGCTGCGAACGTTGGCGTGGTCGCGCCGAATCCGCTTCCCGCGCCGCAGGCAACTTTGATCTCAGCCCTCGCGCAGGGCGTTATCGGCGGGAGCCTCAATTGGAAGATGCTGGGCATCGGCGTGGCTGTAGGAGTTGGTCTGATCGTGCTCGATCTCGTGCTCGGCGCGATGAACAAAATTCGCATTCCGCCGCTGGCCGTGGGAATTGGGATCTATCTTCCCATGTCGGCGACCTTCGCAGTGGTCGTCGGAGCGGTCATCTCGTTCTGGTATGACCGCCGCACTCGCTCGTCGCCGAACCCTGAACGCGCTGAGCGGTTGGGCACGCTCGTAGCGTCAGGATTAATTGTGGGCGAAAGTCTTTGGGGTGTAATCAACGCGGGTCTGATTGTCGGCTTCTCGAAAGACGCGCCGCTGGCCCTTGTGAGCGAGACCTTTGTGCTCGGTCCCTGGCTCGGGGTGCTTGGGTTTGTGGGGATTATCGTCTGTTTGTATTCGTGGATGCTGCGCAAATCGAAGGCGCACGATGGTCCGACCTCAAAATAAACTTTAAGCCGGCGTGTTCTAAAACAGCTTTGCGTCTTTACGCCTTTGCGTGAGACTCATTTCGTAAGCATTCTTGTCTCACGCCAAGTCGCAAAGACGCAAAGAAAAACCGCAAAGTAAGACACCGCCCAAGTCAGCGGAAATTTTCTACCAGCATGATGTCGTAGTTACAGATGTCGCAGCGGCTGTAAATGATCGATCGCCTGATCTGGAACGCGGGCGCCCTCGCCCGCCGTGAGCGAGCAGCGCGAAATCGCTGTCGCGCTAAAAGAGCTTTGTGGAAATTGGGTGTGCTGCTCACGCGGTGCGGGCGAGGGCGCCCGCGGTCCCAGTATTAAGTAGCTCAAGCAACCGCGCTGACGGCATCGTTAGGTGACGGCTTGCTTCGCTTCCGCAGGATGAGCGCTGAGATCAAAGTAATGATCAATCCGACCGGAAATGGTTCGATGAAGGTAGCTGCGGCGTTTAAGAACGGATTGTCCAGGATGTGTTTCAACTGCTTAACTTCATCCATCTTAGCTTGAATGACTTCGGCGGTCGCCCCGGCGGCTTTCGCTTTCTCGAGAATATGCGCCGCATACTTGTCGGCAAAGTCGGGCATGAAATTGTAGTAGAGGATCTCCCAGGCTACGACGTAACAGACGCACGAAATCAGTGTGATCAAAATGCCCACGGCAAAAGCCCGACCGAAAGTGATCGTTCCGCC
>Ga0070703_10000663_pt1 | contig 11969 bp, 4 predicted proteins | sample KBSK5251metaG_FD_65453 | JGI IMG/M metagenome (GOLD analysis project Ga0070703, IMG submission 65453) | Corn, switchgrass and miscanthus rhizosphere microbial communities from Kellogg Biological Station, Michigan, USA - KBS K5-25-1 metaG | ecosystem: Host-associated > Plants > Roots >... | reverse complement strand
GCTGAAGTCCTCGTGGTAGGACAGCCGGCGCGCGGCACGCTCGTTGGCGAACTGGCCGCCGAACACGGCATCGATCTCGGCGCCCCTCGGCGAGGGCGTCATCGGCACCGGCGTCTGCAGCTGCAGCCGGGGCAGCGGCGAGGTGAACTTCTGCGCCCCGAACAGCGGGCTGCGCGGCGTGCCCGTGGGGATGGCGGCAAACGCGCTGCGCGCGAACGGGCTCAGGCCGTTCTTGCACACCAGCAGGCCGCCGGCCGTGAAGACGCCCCACTTGACGAGATCGCGGCGCGAGAGCTGGCCCAGCGAGCGCGCCTTGACGATCTCGGCGCGGTTGCCGCGCGCGCGCTCTGCCTCTCTTTGCCTGATGCGGGATGCCTTGGTCGAGATGTACATGCGAGTTTCCTCTGCTTCGTGAATTCGCGGCGTTCTCAAGCCGATTGTGGTTGATGAAGGTCGACGACGACCCGTGCTCCGTCCGGCATGCGCCGGCGCATCTTCACGGGCCTGTCCTTGAACTCGTGCTCCCGCAGCTGCTTGAGAAAAGCGGGCACGGCGCGGGGGTGGCCGCCGATGGCGATCAGCCACACGATGTCGCCCGAGGTCCACGCGCCGGGGCTCAAGCGCACGCCCTTGTCCAGATTTTCCGACAACGCCTTGTCGACGAGCGGCGACACGCGCGCCCACAGCGCCACCGCCGCCGGCACCAGCGCGCCGCGCTCCTGCGCCACCGCGCCGTCGGCTGGCATGCCCTCGGCCGGCATGCCCTCGGCCGGCATGGGAGCGTGGGCGAGCCGGAACTGGCCGGCCGCCACCGCCGGAAGCACGAGCCACTCCAGGTCGGCGATGGCGAGGCTCCGGTAGCCCGGATCGCGCATCAGCACCGACACGATCTGCGCGAACGACTGGGCGAAGCGCAGCTGCGCCGTGCCCCCCGTTGCCCACCGTGCCCCGGCCGGGAGCCGCCCGCCCGCCTGTCCCAGGCCTCGCCGGCGGCGGCCCGCCGGCCTTGCCGACGACGGGCCTTTCTGCCGCGCCGTTCTTTCCTGCTGCGCCAAGAGTCATGTCCACACCCCTTTTGCGTCCACCGCGCGATCTCAGGCCAGCAGGAAGTCCTGCTGCGTGATGAGGTTGGTTCCGGTGCCGTCCACGCCCTGCAGCAGGATCGAGCCGGTGCCGATCGTGATCAGCGCGTCGCTGCCGAGGTCCTGGATGAGCACGCTGGCGGCGAACGTCGCGGCGGTGATGCCGAGCGCGGAGATGTCCAGCAGGTCCTGTCCGCTGGCCGGATTGGCATCGAAGCCGGCGATGGTGTCGTTGCCGAACCCGGCAGCGAACAAGAACGTGTCGTTGCCGGCGCCGCCGTTCATGCTGTCGTTGCCGGCGCCGCCGATGATTGTGTCGGCCCCGCCGCCCGCATCGATGATGTCGTCGCCGCCCTGGCCGTCGATCACGTTGGCAATCGTACCGCCGGTGATCTGGTCGTTGCCCTGGCTGCCGATGACGTTCTCGATCGCCGACAGCGTGTCGCTGCCGATCTGGGCACTGGTGGCCGTGGTGGCGGTCACCGTGGCGCCGGCAGTGGTGCCCGACAGGTCGTAAGTATCGGTGCCCGCGCCGCCGATATAGCTGTCGTTGCCGTCGCCCACGGTGGCGATGAAGCGGTCGTCGCCCGCCGCGCCGTTGAGCACATCGTTGCCGGCGCCACCATCGAGCACGTCGTTGCCATCACCGCCGTTGAGCGTGCTGGCGTCGGCGTCGCCCGTCAGCGTGTCGTTGCCAGAGCCGCCGATGACGTTCTCGACGCCGGCGAGGATGACGAAGCCCGATGCGCTGCCCGCCGCCAGATCGACGGTGACGTTCGCCGTCGTTGCGCCGTAGCTCAACGTGTCTGTTCCGTCCGCCAGTTCGCCCGTCACCGCCTCGACGCTGGCAACGGTACCGCCCTCGAAGGCAGTGATGGCCGTGCCGTCGAAGAGGACGCTGAGCGTGTCGTTGGCAGCCGAGCCGAGGAGCCTGAGCGTGTCGAGCCCGGCGCCGCCGTCCACCGTGTCGGCACCGTCGCCGACCGTGTAGACGATGGTGTCGTTGCCGAGACCCCCGAAGGTGGCGTCGGCGCCGATGCCGCCGATCAATGTGTCATCCCCGGCACCGCCGATCAGGGTATCGTTGCCGCCGCCCGTGCTTATCGTGTCGTTGCCGTCCTGACCGTCGACGACGTTGGCGCCGGCGCCCAGAGTTATGCTGTCCGTCCCCTGGCTGCCGATGATGTTCTCGATGGCGGCGAGGACATCCGTGCCGATCTCGGCGCTGATGGCTATCGTGGCGGTGACGATGGCGCCGGCGGCGGTTCTCGATAGGTCGTAGGTGTCGACGCCGTTTGCGCCGGTGTAGGTGTCGCTGCCATCGCCGGCGACCGCAATGAAGGTGTCGTTGCCGCCGCCGCCGTTCAGGACGTTGGCACTCGCGTTGCCGGTGAGCGTGTCGTTGCCGCCGCCACCGGTGACGTTCTCGATGCCCGCGATGGACGCGAAGCCCGAGGCGGTGCCCGCCGCCAGATCGACGACGATGCTGGCCGTGCTGCCGCCGTAGCTGAGGGTGTCGGTTCCCGCGGCCAAATCGACCGTGATCGACTCGACGTTTATGACCGGGCTACCCTCGAAGGCGGTGATGGCGGTGCCGTCGAAGGCGACGATGAGCGTGTCATTGGCCGCGCCGCCGGAGATGGCGACGAGATCGATGCCGGCGCCGCCGTCGATCGCATCTGCGCCGTCGCCGATGGCGTAGACGATGGTGTCGTTGCCATCGCCGCCGTTGATCGTGTCGCCACCGGCGCCGCCGTTGAGGGTATCGTTGCCGCCCGCGCCGCTCAGGACGTCGGCCCCGCTGAGGCCGATGAGGGTGTCCTCCTCGTTCGTGCCGGTCAGGGTGTTGGCCACGTTGGTGCCCGTAAGCGTGACGCCCGCGACGTTGGTTACGGTGACCGCAATGGCCTGCGTATCGGCTAGGCTGCCGTCGGATGCGCTCACGATCACGTCGTAGACGTTGTTGCCGTCGGCATCCGCGGGTGTCTCGAAGTCGGGCGCGGTGATGAACGACAGGGCGCCCGTGCCGGCGTCGATGATAAAGAGCGTGGCGTCGGACCCGCCCGCGATGCTGTAGGTGACCTGTGCACCCGCATCTGCTGCTGCGACCGTGGTGACAGCCCCGCCATTCTCCACCACCGACACGGCCGCGGCTGCTCCGCCGCCGTCGGACATAATCTGCGGGGCGGCATCGGTCACGGTGACGGAGATCGCCTGCGTGTCCACGAGGCTGCCGTCGGACGCCCTCACGATCACATCGTAGACGTTGTTGCCGTCGGCATCCGCGGGTGTCTCGAAGTCGGGCGCGGTGATGAACGACAGGGCGCCCGTGCCGGCGTTGATGGTGAAGAGCGCGGCGTCGTCCCCGCCCGCGATGCTGTAGGTCAGCGTCGTGCCCGCATTCGCGTCGGTCGCCGCAACCGTGGTGACGGCGGCCGTGTTCTCCACAACCGACACTGCCGCAGCGCCGCCGCCGCCGTTCGAGGTGATCACCGGCGCGAAATTGCTGGCAGCGACCGAACCTGTGGGCGCGCTCGTCACCGTCTCGGCGAAGCCCTGGCCGTCGGTGTAGCTCGCCTTGACCGAGATGACGTGGCCCACGTCCGCCGCAGTAAGGGTGTAGGCGAGCGCCTTCGCGCCGGTGATGGCGACACCGTCACGCAGCCACTGCAGGATCGGCGCGGTGCCCGGGCCATCGGGATCGGCACCGAGCAGAGCCGTCAGCGTCTGTCCCTCTGCGGGCGTGCCATCGATGTTGAGCGACGCCGGCCCGTCGTTGACCGGCAGCACGTTGATGGTGAACGTGTCCGTCACCGACAGCCCGCCGGCATCCGTGACCGTGACGCGGACATCGATCGGGCCCGAGAAGTTGGGCGGCGGCGTGCCGATGATGCGTCCGCCCGCGACCAGGCCGGCGGCATCCGGCACGATCTCGAACGTCAGCCCCACGGTCTCGAGCGCGGCGCCGTTGGCGAGCGTGGCCGTGTAGATGAGCTGGTTGGCGGGCGTGGTGTCGTCCGTGAAGGTGGTGATGAGCGGCAGGAAGATGCCCGGACGCGTCGTTGTCCCGAGCGGCGTGTCCTCGCGGCCCGCGGTGTCGGGGAGACCTGGCTGGGCCACCTGCGTGACGATGGTGGGCGCGTGGTTGACCGCCGGGTTGGTGACCACAATGGCGGTCTGGGCCGACGCCACGGACTCATGTACCCCAAGCCCGTCTGTGAAGCTCGCCACCAGGCGCAGCGGCACGCCGACGAAGAACTCGGGGACCACGAAGGACGTGCCCGTGGCGCCGGCGATGTTCACCCATTGCGGGGGATTGCCGCCCACCGCCACCGGGTCGAGGTACTGCCACTGCAGACTGAACTCGTTGAGCGGAATATCGATGCGCTCGAAGCCGGCGGTGGCCGCATCGAGCACGCCGTTCACCAGCACGCCCTCGAAGTCGTTGATGGCGGTGCTGGCGATCGTCAGCGTGTCGCCGACCACGGGAGCAGCGTTGTCGATGACAATCGTCCCCTGTGCCACGAAGTCGGAGACGAACTGCGCGAACGGGTTCTCGATCGTCACGTCCGCGAACTGCAGGCGCTCGATGTTGTAGAGCGTATCGGTGCCGTCGTTGACGGCCACCCCGGCCGCGGGCGTGTGCACGACCTGCAGGACGGGATTGCCGTCGGTCCCGAACAGGATCTCCCCCGTCACCGGATCGGTCGCCAGGTTGATCTGGTAGTTCGCCGATACGTCGGAGAACACCGCGGTATCGATGTCCCCGGCGCCGATGACCGCGCCGGTCTCGGGGTCGAGCTGCGGGCCCTGCGCCTGGTCGTAGAGGATCTCGCGGATGATCTGCCCGCCGGCGCTGCGGCTGGTGAGCTCCACGTGCAGGCGCGCGTCGCCATCGATGATGTCGTTGCCGCCGCGGCCCTCGATGAAGTCGCTGCCTCCGCCGCCGAACAAGATGTTGCCGTCGGAGAAGGCGACCGGGCCCAGCGGGAAGTAGTCGGCAAGGCCGGTGATCAGGTTGACGTTCGACAGCTCGTTGAAGGTATCGACGATGGCGTTGTCGGTGCCGCGCAGGAAGTCCGAGAACGCCGAGCCGCTCGCAGCCTCGGTCTCGATGAAGAAGTCGCGGATCGCGTCGCCGCCCGGAACCTGCGGAGTATCGATGAACTCCCGCCGGTTCATGTCGATGCTGACGCCGTGGTTCTCCAGCTCGAACGACGCCCAGTCGAAGCCGAGACGCCCCTCGAACTTGTCGAAGCCGCCCTGGCCCGTCATGATGTCGTCGCCGCTGAAGCCCTGCATGCGGTCGCCCTGGACGCCGCCGATGAGCACGTCGTTGCCCTGGATCAGCGGCACCTGGCCGGTCGGCGCACCCTGGTCGCCGATCAGGAGGTCGCCGCCGTCGCCGCCCTCGATCCAGTCGTCGCCCTCGTTGCCCTCCAGCTCGTCGTCGCCATCGCCGCCGATGATGATGTCGTTGCCGAGGCCGCCGACGGCGCCGTCGATACCAAGGGGGCCGGACAGGCCGGTCTCGATGTAGTCGTTGCCGTCGCCGCCGAAGATGGTGTCGTCGCCGCGGCCCGCGAAGATGGTGTCGTTGCCGGCGTCGCCGTGGATGGTGTCGTCGCCTTCCTCGTCCGTGAAGAAGTCGTCGCCGTCACCGCCATACAGGAAGTCGTTGCCATTGCCGCCGTCGATGTAGTCGTTGCCGCCATCGCCCCAGACGGTGTCGTCGTCGGCGTGACCCGCCACCAGCCGGTCGTCCCCTTCGGTGCCGCCCAGCACGATGGTGTTGCCGAGGAAGTTGTCGTCGCCGATGAAGTGGATCGTGCCGTCGGCCAGCTTCTCCACCAGCAGCGCACCGGTCTCGGGGTTGCGCAGCCAGGTCGCCGGGTCGTCGGTGACCGTGCTGGCCTCAACCACGTACTCCGGCGTCAGGAACACGTCGCCAGGCAGGTGCTTGGCGTTCGTATTGTTCATGATCAGCTCGGCGAACGAGTTGTTCTCGATCTCGCTGCCGAAGTGGATGCCTTCGATGCGCGGCAGGTAGTAGAGCCGGTCGCCGTCCTGCAGCGCCTCCAGCTGGGTCTCGAAGATGAACTGGAAGGTCGAGCCGAGCAGCCCGCCGAACAGCGTCTGCTTCTCGGCCAGGCCGCCGATCCACAGATCGACGTTGTCGAGACCGGTGACCGAGCCCGTGCTCCAGGTGGCATGCACGGCCAGCGGGTTGTCGACGTCGCTGGCGTAGGCGCCGAGGCTGTGCATGAAATTGTAGGCGTCGGTGCCGGTGTTCGCCTCGTTGAGGCCGTCGGACACCAGCTGCAGCGCTGCCGCTCGCTTCTCCTCCAGCGTCGTCGCGCCGACGATCGAGGCGTGCGTGGCGTAGGCCGCGACGAAGTTGATGAGCGAGGCCGCGTGCTTCAAGAACTGGCCGAACTCGGCCCAATTCGCGTAGGGCTTCAGGTTGGTGTCGCCCGTCGCGGCGAAGATCTGGTTGCGCACCAGGTTGAGCGGCGCCACGCCCGTATCGCGGCCGCGCGCGATGTTGAGCGCGGCGAGGTCGAGCGGCAGGCCCAGCAGGTTGTTGCGCAGCGCGCCGGTGACGAACTCGTCGATCTCGTTGGCGACCTGGCTCGTCGAGCCCATCACGATGTTGCCGGCCGCGTCGGGGCCTTGCGCCAGATAGCCGAGCGGGTTGGTGAAGGCGTCGATCAGCGTCATCTGCTGCACGCCCTCGGCATTCGGATCGGTGTCGATGTTCAGCGTCTCGTCCAGCATCGAGTGGCCGAAACGGTAGACGACATTGGCGAACTCGGCGGTGATGGCCGGATCGAGGCTGATGTCGACGTTGCCGAACAGGTGAATGGTCGGCGCCACCTTGCGGGCGAACTCCTCGAACACGAGGTGCTGATATTGCGTCTCGGTGCCGAACTTCGCGGTCTGGAACAGGCGCTCTCCGTTCCACTCGTTGTCCTGGATGCCGTCCGCGATGTTGGCGCCGGGCAGCACCCATTCCAGCGCGAAGGACGTGTCGCCGTTGGCGAGCTCGGCGCGCACCAGGTCCTTGGTCTGCTCGACCAGCCGGTCGTGCTCGCTGTGGAAGATCTCGTGGACGGCGGTGAGGCCGAGGTTCTCGTTGATGCGCCCGTCGCCGGCGACGTAGTGCGCATCGAGCAGCTCGTTGTCGTAGGTGCCCGGTGCCGGCTGGTTGCCGATATCGGTGTCCGCATCGGCCGTCAGCAGCGCACCGGTCTGCGCATCGAACGGATTGGCATTGTGGTTCTTGTCGTCGATGAACCCGGCGCCGATGCGTACCACCGTGCCGCCCAGCGCGACGGTATCGTTGAGGTCGAGCCCCTGCGCGTTCCCCTCGACGAGTGTCGTGGTGTCGTCGCTGGTGCCGGCAATGCCGTCGGCGCCGTTGCTCGTCCGCACGACCACCTGAGCGAAGCCGCCGGCGCCGAGGATCACGTTGCCGTAGGCGTCGGTCGCCAGCAGCGGTATGGCGTTCACGTCGGCGTCGGTCAGATGGATGCCGAGCTTGAGCGCGTTGGCCTTGAGGTCGGCCCAGGTGGCCAGCCCGCGCACGTCGTCGGTCGTGCCGAGCACGCCGTCCTGGCCGGCCGTGATGTGCGACAGCAGCTTGCCGGTCGAATGCAGCTTGCCGTCGCTGCCTTCGGTGTACTCGCGCAGGAACACCTGATGCGAGGGATGCGAGGCGTACGTCTGGCTCTGGTCGACGAACGGCGTGATGGAGTTGGTGCCGTCGTGGATGTCGTCGGCCGTACCCAGGATGCCGTCCGCGCCGGGCAGGTTGGTGGCCCGCGTCAGGACCATGAAGTTGTTCGGGCTGCCCTCCACGTAGAGGGGGTCGTCGGGCAACAGGGGGATGAACACCGCGCCGCTGCCGCCCTTGCCGATGAGGTCGAGGCCATGATCGAAGAACTGGCCGAACAGCGTCATCCAGGTGTTGAACGGCGCGGACAGGCCGGCGTCCGGCGTGATGTTGTTGATGAACAGGCTCTCGGCGTCGCCGGTGGGCGTGTCCGGGTTGTACTGCGGCTGATAGCCGGTGCCGAGGGCCTCATTGGCTGCCGCCGCTGCATCCACTGCCGCGGGGTTGTCGGCGCTCTGATCGGAGATGAGATTGCTGATCGTGCGCGGCGCGCTGTCGACCACGATCGCCGACGGGTCCGTGCTCGCGTACGTCGTCGTCATCGTGTCGCCGTCGACGCCCGGATTGGGGTCGAAGACCGTGCCGTCGATGTTGATGGTGACGGTGCGGAAGAGGGGCTCCGTCACGCGGGGGAAGGTCTGGTCGGACGCGCCGAAGTCCTCCTGGCCGGAGACCAGGTTGTTGTTGGTGCCGGCAACCTCCCGGAGGCCGAAGGCGAGGTGCACGTTGACCGGCGGCTGGCCGGCCTCGGCCATCTTGATCTGCGTCAGAATGAATTCCAGATCGGTTCTGTTGAAAGTGACCACGGCATCCCCCCTGAATGGGCACAGCACTGAATTCTCGTTCTGGCGGCACGATGAGGCGCGCCCTTACGGCCAACAACAGAGGAAAGACCTAGGACCGCGGTGCCGTGCGCCACGCGACGCAGGACGCGAGAAACGGGATAGGCGCCGGCTCGAACGATGCGACGCGAGCCGATCGCGGCGGGCTTCGAGGGACCGGTCGGCGCCGGCCGCCGACCGCATATCGTCGGCTCCCCGCACACGTCCTGCGGCCCGGCCAGAGGAGGCGGCGAGCCGCATCCCGCGCGACCATGCGCTGGCAGGCGATCCTCGTTCGATTTCCGGGGGTTAGCCGGCCGGCGCCGCAAGGCGGCGCTCTGCACGCGCGCGGTGCGGACAGGAGGCTCGGGCTGCCACCACGCAAGCCGCCCCGCGACAGTTGCCGGCGCCAGGCCCTCGCTCGACTCCGGCCATCCCGCGCGTAACGCGCCCGTCGTTCATTTATATAGGACCTACGTATAGTTCTAATGTCTGATATTGCTTCGCACTAAAGTGATACATTAAAGTATCAGACTTGGGTTGGGGAACGAGTGAATGTTCAGCTCCATTCGAATTGGTCTCGTAAGCGATCAGCCGATCTTCCGGACAGGCCTCACGGAGGCCCTCAAGGTCTCGGAAAATTTCACGGTCGTGGCGCATGGGCAGACCGCGGAGGACGCCTTCCGCATGGCGTCCGACGCGACACTGGACATTCTGCTGCTGGAGATCGAGATACCGGGGCTCGGCACGGGTGCGGTGAGGGCGCTCTGCGGTGCCAAGGCCAGCACCAAGGTGGTGGTATTGACCGCGGTCGACGACGAGGTGGCGATCATCGACGCGCTTCGACTCGGCGCGCGGGGCTACATTCTCAAGGAGACTACGGGCGCCGATCTCAGGCATGCCCTCGATGTCGTTCATCGCGGTCAGTACTACATCACGCCCACCCTGCTGTCGCGCGTGCTGCCGCACCTGCTGACACGCAACGAGGCGCAGATCGTCAGCAGAGACCTCAACGCCCTCACCGCCCGGGAGCGTCAGGTGCTGAGCGGTCTCTGCCGCGGCCTGACCAACCAGGAGATCGCAGCCACGCTGAGCCTCAGCGTCAAGACCGTCAAGCAGCACACGACCCTGCTGTTCGCAAAGCTTGGGGTCCGCAACCGGGTCGAGGCCACCGCCGTGCTGCACGATGCCGATGCCGAGACCGCCGCCGCGGGGCGGTTGCCGCACTGACGCCCGCCAAGTCCACCGCCTCCCGCCGGCCGTCGAAACCGATGCCGGGGCCGGCCCGCGGTGCCGCCGTCCTGGCCGACGCCGGATGACCGGCGCGGCCCTCAGGACGCTCCCGTCAGGACGTCCAGGAGCAGCTTGAGATTGAGGGTGACGATGACGGCCGCCACCACCCAGCTCACAACGCGGGCGAGCGGCGGAATCGCGAACTCCCCCATCCTGCGGCGGTCCGACACGAACCACACCAGCGGGATCACGGCAAACGGCAGCTGCATGGACAGCACGATCTGGCTGAAGATCAGCAGCTGGCCGGCGCCCTTCTCGCCATAGAGCAGGGTGACGATCACCACCGGCACGATGGCGACGGCGCGGGTCAGCAGCCGCCGCGCCCAGGGCGGGATGTGCAGCCGCAGGAAGCCCTCCATGACGATCTGGCCGGCCAGCGTTGCCGTGATGGTGGAGTTGAGGCCGGACGCAAGCAGGGCCACGGCAAACAGGAGCGAGGCGAGACCTGTCCCGAGCAGCGGCGTCAGCAGGGTATAGGCGTGGCCGATATCCGCCACGTCGGTCCTGCCGGAGGCATGGAAGACCGCGGCGGCGATGACCAGGATCGAGGCATTGACGAACAGGGCGAGCATCAGGGCGACGGTCCCGTCCGTGGTGGCCCAGCGGATCGCGACCCTGCGCCCCTCGTCGTCGCGGCTGAAGTTGCGTGTCTGCACGATCGAGGAGTGCAGATAGAGGCTGTGCGGCATCACCGTGGCGCCGAGGATGCCGATGGCGATGTAGAGCATCGCATGGTTGGTGACGATCTCGCCGGACGGCACCAGGCCGCCGAGGACGCTGGCGATCGGCGGCGCCGCAATGGCGATCTGAACGGCGAAACAGCCTGCAATCACGATCAGGAGCGCGATCACGAAGGCCTCCAGGAAGCGGAAGCCCCGATTCATCAGGAGCAGCAGCAGGAAGGTATCGACCGCCGTGATCACGGCGCCGTAGACCAGGGGAATCGCGAACAGCAGGTTGAGCGCGATGGCGGTGCCGATCACCTCGGCGAGGTCGCAGGCAATGATGGCCGCCTCGCAGGCGAGCCACAGCGGGATGCTGACCCAGCGCGGGAAGCCGTCGCGGCACGCCTGGGCGAGATCCTTGCCCGTGGCGATGCCGAGGCGCGCCGCCAGCGCCTGCAGCACGATCGCCATCACGTTGGCGAGGATGATGACGGCGAGCAGCGTGTAGCCGAACCTGGCGCCGCCGGCGATGTCGGTCGCCCAGTTGCCGGGGTCCATGTAGCCCACCGCCACCATGTAGCCGGGGCCGGAGAAGGCAAGCAGCCGCCGCGGCCAATTGGCGCGGGCGTCGACCGGCACGCTGGCGTGCACCTCAGCCAGGCTCGGCTGGCTCTCGCGCTCGAAACGCCAGGCGCGGCGATCGCCGGCCGGCTGCAACTTCCTGGTCAACGGCCGCACAGCGTGGGGAAGGCTGCTTGTCATGAGGTCGGGCTCTTGATGTTCGCATCAAGCCGTATCTCGCCGGGAGGTTCAAGTCTTGAGGTAGGTCAGGGGCGCGACAGAAATAGTCAGGCGATCGCCCCACGGCACGGCCGCCCGGATGCATTTGTCACATTCTTGCTGCGCAACAGGTGGTAAGGAGGCCGCCCGGCCGCTCGATCGTTCCGGCGGCGCCGCCCGGCTCCAGGGCGAGGGGCAGCCACGCCCGACTAGCCCCCTGCAAGCCGCCCTCAAAGGATTGCGCGGGCTTTACAAACGCCGTCGATCGGATCGCGCCCTGGCCCGTCCGACAGAGCTGGTCGCTGGGCCGGTCCGCCGGCGGGCCATGGCCCTCCGGACCGGGCCGATGCCTGACAGTATTCCCTTATTGTTCCAGGATTGCCGCCGCGGCGAAGACCGCGCGCCCGCAAGGCGAGCCGAGGGATCGGCGGTGAGGCTTTGCCCCAAGCGTGCGCCGCGGGAATCGACCTCATCGAGCTCGCCCACGCCGCCGTAAGGCATTTCGCCGGCCTGCGGCAGCCCGAAGGGGCGCCCTGGGCGCGCCTTCGGTGGTCGTGCAACGCCGCCCGGCCCTGAGCGACCTGAGCGGGGGCTAGCCGGTGGCGCCGCCTCTGGGGTCGCCCTCGGGCAGGATTTCCGGGGTGGTGAAGAA
>Ga0070703_10000657_pt1 | contig 12020 bp, 12 predicted proteins | sample KBSK5251metaG_FD_65453 | JGI IMG/M metagenome (GOLD analysis project Ga0070703, IMG submission 65453) | Corn, switchgrass and miscanthus rhizosphere microbial communities from Kellogg Biological Station, Michigan, USA - KBS K5-25-1 metaG | ecosystem: Host-associated > Plants > Roots >... | reverse complement strand
CCACTGGCGCAGCAGCTGCGCGGCGGGCAGCGCGTCTTCGACGCGACCGGCGGCCTTCACGCCGCGGGGTTGTTCACGACCGATGGCCAGCTCGTGACGCTGCGCGAGGACATCGGACGCCACAACGCGGTGGACAAGGTCTCCGGACGCGCGCTGCTCGATGGCCGCCTCCCGCTCTCGACGTCGATCCTCGCGGTGAGCGGCCGCGCGGGTTACGAGGTCGTGCAGAAGGCGGTCGCGGCGGGCATCCCGATCCTCGTCGCCGTCGGCGCGCCGTCCAGCCTCGCGGTCGCGACTGCCTTGCGCTTCGGGCTCACGCTCGTCGGCTTCCTCCGCGACGACCGCTTCAACGTGTACTCGGGCCAGTCGCGCCTCGCCGGTCTTCACGCGCCAGTGGCATAGCGTGCTCAGCTCGCCGCTGCGTCACGTCAAGTGGTTCACCGATCCTTCGCGACACCCGACCGACTATTCGCTCCTGCTGACGTTCCCAGTCATCGCTGCGTTCGCGATCGCCGGCCTCGCGATCGTCGCGGCGGCGTGGATCCAGCGCACCGTCGCCGAGCCGCGCGTCTTCCGCGCGCTGGAGCGCTTCGCGTGGCTCGGGCCGCTCGCTCTCGGCGTGCATGTCGGACTCGCCCTCATCGCGGCGGCGGCACTCGGGATGTTGTTCGTCCCTTCGCTGCGCGTCGAGCGGGACGCATTCGGATTCGCGCTGCTCATCACCGAAGGCGTGTGCGGCGTCCTGCTCCTTGTCGGCTTCGCGACCCGTCCGGCCGCCGTAGCCCTCGCGCTGCTCGGCGTCGTCGCGATGGAGCCGTTCAACTTCGAGTCGATCCTCGAGCAGGTGCACATCCTCGGCATCGCGATCTTCCTGTTCATCACCGGCCGAGGCGCGATCTCGATCGACCGCGTGTTCCGGCAGCAGAAGGCGCTGCCTGTGCCCGAGGCGCCCGCCATCGCGCTCACCGTGCTGCGCGTGTGTATGGGCGTCGGCATCGCGTTCGGCGCGCTCACCGAGAAGCTGCTCGATCCAGGGCTTGCGGGTGCACTGCTCACGGAGCGGCCGTATCTGAACGTCGTTGCGGGCCTCGGCGTCTCGAACGGACAGTTCGCGTTCCTCGCCGGACTCATCGAGCTCGTGATCGGCCTGGTCATCGTTTCCGGGCAGCTCACCCGACCGGTCATGGCCGTGGGCGCGGTGCTCTTCACCGCGACGCTCCCGATCTTCGGGTGGCTCGAGCTACTCGGTCACCTGCCGTACTACGGGATCATGCTGACGCTGTTCATCGCACCGAGCGCAGACCCGCGTCGGGTGCGTGAGCAGCTCCGCGAGGGCAAGGCCGCGTGAGGCGCGATGCCGACGGCACGACGACGGCAGGAACGGCTGGGGCTAGCCGAACGACAGCTTCAGGTCGTCTCGAGCTTCGATGATGTCGGGGTTGCGCAGCAGGTCGATGAGTCGCGGGTCGTTCGGTAGCACGACGCCGGTCACGCCCGCCGCGGTGCTCGCGTTCCGAAGCTCATCCCATGCCGCGCGACTTGCCGGGAATGCGGACTCGGTCCAGCGCTCCTCCGATTCCTCCGCGACGACGAGCCGTCCGCTGGCGAGATTCGCGCAGGTCTCGCGCGCCGCGACATCCGTCGCCGCGCCGCGCGCTACCAGTCGCACCCGCCATGTCACCGCGGCCAGCGCGGCGAGTACCACGTACGGGTCGCCATCGGCTGCGTCGATCCACAGCGAGTCGGCACCCGCGGCCTCGATCGCCTTGGCGTCGGCGAAGAGCTCACCCGCGTCGCCCGTGGCCGAGAGACGGACGCCGATGAGCAGTGGCGGCGCCGCTGGCGGGGTCGTGCTCGGCGCGGACTCGCTCACAGGCTCGTTCGCGGACTCGCTCACGATGAGGGTGCGTCGCGCTCGAGCGCCTCGCGCACTTCGCGGACGTAGGCCGCCGTGGCGCCCGGGTCGAGGGTTCCTTTCGAAGCGCGCAAACGTTCCGCCGCAACGCCCGCGGTGAACGTCGCGAGCGGAGCGAACCGGCGCTCCTTCGTATGCGAGACGACACGCGCGAGCTCCAGGATCTCTTCGGCGACGCCGGCGTCGAGCGTTGGATCGTCGATCGTCGCGCCGCGACTTCGCGCCGCGTCGCTCCAGCGCTTGGCGAGCGTGGAGAAGAACTCATTCATCCGGGCGACGATAGCGCCCGTACAACTTGACGCAGACCGATGTCAGGAATAGAACGCACCTAAGGACGTGAGCGACCTTACCCGTCGTCAGCTCCTCAAGTTCGGCGCCGCCGGCGCCGGTGCGACCGCACTCACGCCGCTGGCCAACCCGCTCGGTTTCGACCTGCGCCTTGCGAAAAAGCGGCAGCTGGATTTCCGCATCGCGGGCGCGAAAGAAGTGCATTCGGTCTGCCCCTACTGCGCGGTGGGCTGCGGGCTCATCGCCTACACGAAGCAGGGGGCCGACGGCAAGACGCAGCTGCTGCAGATCGAGGGCGATCCCGACAACCCGATCAACGAAGGTCGCCTCTGTCCGAAGGGCGCGACCGCGATGCAGCTCGCGACCAGCTCGCGGCGCGTCGAGAAGCCGCTCTATCGCGCGCCGGGGAGCGCGAAGTGGGAAGAGAAGTCGTGGGACTTCATGCTCGACAAGCTCGCACAGAACATGAAGGCGTCCCGCGACAACACGTTCGTCGCGCAGGACGCGAACGGCAACATCGTGAATCGCACCGAGGGGGTCGCCTTCGCCGGCGGCGCCGCATTCAGCAGCGAAGAGGGTTACTTCGCCGCGAAGATGATGCGCACGCTCGGCATCGTGCATATCGAGCAGCAAGCTCGGGTCTGACACGGTCCCACGGTGGTCAGTTTGGCCGCCACATTCGGACGAGGAGCGATGACGAACCACTGGCGTGACATCAAGCACGCCGACGTCATCCTCATCAACGGCGCGAACCCCGCGGAGGCGCATCCGGTCGGCTTCCAGTGGTTTGTCAAAGCGAAGCTCGATCCGACGAAGGGGCCCGGCGCAGGCGGCGGCGCGAAGCTGATCCATGCCGACCCGCGCTACACGCGCACTTCCGCGGTGTCGGACATGTACCTGCGCATCAGGACTGGCACCGACGTCGCGTACTTCGGCGGACTCATCAACTACGTCCTGCAGAACAACCTCTACCACGCGGACTACGTGAAGAACTACACCAACGCTTCCTTCTTGGTGCGAGACGCCTTCGACTTCAACGACGGGCTCTTCAGCGGATACAACAAGGACGCGCGCACGTACGACATCTCGTCGTGGGGCTACCAGACCGAAGGCACGCCACTGGACGGACCACCCGGCACGACGCAAGCGAAGGTGAAGCGGGACCTCACGCTCCAGGATCCGCGATCGGTGTTCCAGCTGCTCAAGAAGTTCTACTCGCGCTACACCCCCGAGATGGTGTCGAGCATCACCGGCATCCCGGCGGCGCAGTTCCTCGAGGTCGCGAAGATCGTCGGCGAGATGGGTCGGCCCGACAAGGTCATGACCATCGTGTACGCCGTCGGCCTCACGCATCACACGACCGGTGGGCAGCTCATCCGCTCGGGCGCGGTGCTGCAGCTGCTTCTCGGTAACATCGGCCGGCCCGGCGGCGGCATGAACGCAGAGCGTGGCCACGCCAACATCCAGGGCAACACCGACCACGCGATCTCGTGGGAGAACCTGCCGGGCTATCTACGGATCCCTGCGCCCGGGCAGAAAACCCTCGACGAGTACGTCGCCGCGAGCGCGGCGAAGAAGAGCGACCCGAACTCATGGAATTTCTTCGGCACGAACTACAAGAACTTCATGGTCAGCTTGCTGAAGGCGTGGTACCGCGGCGCCGCGACCGCGAGCAACGAGTTCGCGTTCAACTTCCTCCCGAAGCCGGGCACGAACTCGTCATGGATGTCGATCTACGACCAGGCTCTCAAGGGAAAGATGGAAGGCGTCATCCTCAGCGGGATGACCGCTACCTCGATCGGCCCCGATGTGAATCAGGTGATGCAGGCGCTGTCGAATCTCAAGTGGCTCGTCGTGATGGATCCGCTCCCGACCACGAGCTCGGAATTCTGGCGCGCGCCTGGGATGGACGCGGCAAAGATCCAGACCGAGGTCTTCATGCTGCCGACCACGCACTGGATCGAGAAGGACGGCTCGTTCACCAACAGTGGACGCTGGGCGCAGTGGAAGGAGCAGGTGATCCCGCCCGAGGGTGAGGCACGGCACGACCACTGGATCCTCGCGGACCTCTTCGATCGGGTGAAGACGCTGTACCGCCAGCAAGGTGGGAAGTTCCCCGACCCGATCATGGCGATGACACTCGACTACAACGATCCGAAGAAGCCCGAGCTCCTGGAGATCGCAAAAGAGATCAACGGGAAGGATCTCTCGACGGGATTGCAAATGACGTCTTTCGCGAACCTCAAGGCTGATGGGACGACGACGTCCGGCGACTGGATCTACGTAGGGAGCTTCACCGACGCCGGCAACCTGATGGCCCGGCGCAACGGCGTGCAGGATCCTGCGAAGAACGACCCGACGGGTATGGGCTATTACCCGACGTGGGCCTGGAGCTGGCCAGCGAACCGCCGCGTCCTTTACAACCGCGCGTCGGCCGACCTGCAGGGCAAGCCGTGGGATGCGAAGCGACCCGGCATCCAGTGGAACGGAAGCGCCTGGACCGGCGACGTCCCGGACTATCCGGCGACGATGAATCCGACGGATCCGGCCTCATGGAACCCGTTCATCATGAACGGCGAGGGCGTCGGCCGGCTGTATTCCACGTCGATGCTCGATGGTCCGATCCCCGAGCACTACGAGCCGATCGAAGCGCCGATCCCGAATCCGCTCCATCCGGCGCAATCGGAAGATCCGGTTGCCTTCCTGTACGACCAGGCCGCAGGCCGGCCGAATCGTTTCGGCAAGGTCGACAAGTACCCGTACGTCGCGACGAGCTACCGGCTTACAGAGCACGAGCACTACGTCACGCAACACGTGCCGCTGCTCGTCGGCCTGCAGCCGCAGGCGTTCGTCGAGGTGCCCGAGGAGCTCGCGACGAAGATTGGCATCCAGAACGGCGATCGCGTCCGCGTGTGGAGCGAGCGCGGGAAGATCGAAGTGGCGGCCGCGGTCACGAAGCGTCTCGGACCCGTGACGCTCGCGGGGAACAAGACCGTCTACCAGATCGGCATCCCGATCCACTGGGGATTCGTCGGGGTCTCCGCCGAGCAGAACCCGGACAAGAGCAAGTACTGGCTCGCGAACGCGCTCACGCCATTCGTCGGCGACGTCGGCGCGAGGACGCCGGAGTACAAGTCCTTCCTCGTGAACATCGAGAAGATCGATTGAGCGCCGTCGCTGATCACGTCACCAAGTACGCAGAGCGCGGCAAGCGCGCGGCCGAACTCGCCGCGCGCTACGACTTCGCGCGCGAGCCGCTCGCCTTATATGCCGCCGTCGCCGAGGCGCAGGGATGGGTCTTCGAGCGCGCCCGCGCCGACCGGCCGAACATCGACGACCTCGCGACATACATCGTGCGCGCAGCGCTCCCGGACGTGATGAGTGCGGTCATGACCGCAGGTACCGAAACCCTGCGAGAAGCGGTGTTACTGCGATTCCACCAGGGCGATCTCGAGCGCATGGTCACATCGTGGCTGCGCGGCGACGCGCAGGACGGGACGGATGTGTTCCTGGCGCGCGCAGCGACCGCACCGGTCCTCGAGGCACTTCCTGATGTTGCCCGCGCGCTGCCGATCGCCGGAGAGGAACGGTTCTGTCCTGCATGCGGCGGATCGCCACAGGTGAGCGTCTTCGTCGACAGCGGCGAGGCCCTCGTGACGGGGCAGCGACGTCTGGTCTGCGCGCGCTGCGCGAACGAGTGGGTCTACCCGCGCATGACCTGCGTCGCCTGCGGCGAGACGGAGTCGAGCAAGCTCGTCGTGCTCGCCGATCCGCAGCAGCTGCCGCACCTGCGCATTGATGCGTGCGAGCGCTGCAAGCGGTACATCGTCAGCGTGGACGCGCGCCTCGAAGGACACGCTGTGCCGGTCGTCGACGAGATCGCCGCGATCCCGCTCGACATCGCGGCAGCTGAGCGTGGCTTCACCAAAGTCACGCCGAATCTGATGGGGTTCTAATGGCTGCTTTCCAAGAGCGTCCGATGGGGTTCTTCACCGACACGTCGATCTGCATCGGCTGCAAGGCCTGCGAGGTCGCATGCAAGGAGTGGAACCAGCTCGAGGGAAACACGCCCGAACTCCTCCTCGATAGCTTCGACAACACCGGGCAGCTCGACGCGCAGAACTGGCGTCACGTCGAGTTCATCGAGCAGATCCCGGACAACAACGGTGTCGTCATGACGCCGACGCCGATCGCGGGCGGTCAGGCGTGGCTGATGATGAGCGACGTCTGCAAGCACTGTCAGAACGCGAGCTGCCTCGAGGTCTGCCCCACGAACGCGATCGTGCGCACCGAGTTCGACTCGGTGCTGATCCAGCAGGACGTGTGCAACGGGTGCCGCGACTGTATCTCGGCGTGCCCGTACGGCGTCATCGGCTTCAACGAGAAGACCGGGACCGCGCACAAGTGCACGCTCTGCTACGACCGCCTGCAGAACGGGATGCAGCCGGCGTGCGCGAAGGCCTGCCCGACCGAGTCGATCAAGTTCGGCTACCTCGACGATCTGCAGGCGGCCGCCGACAAGCGGCTCACCGCGCTGCAGACCGCGGGATACAAGAAGGCGCAGCTGTACGGGCGCGACGCGACGGTCTACGGCGGACTCAACGCGTTCTTCCTGCTCATGGACAAGCCCGAGGTCTACAAACTCCCGAACGCGCAGAACGCCGTGCTCCCGAGCCGCAACAACCTCGCAGGGTACGCGGGCGGATTCGTCACGGCGGTCATCGGTCTCGTCGCCGGCGTGCTCGCCTTCCGGTCGAATCGCATGAACGAGAAGTCCGATGCCGCCCGCTGAACACTTCGCCGCGCCGCCGGGCTGGGAGTGGTGGATCCTCGGCTACTTCTTCTTCGGTGGCCTGTCGGGCGGCTCGTACGCGATCGGCACGCTGCTCCGCCTCGTCGGCACGGCGGCCGATCAGCGCGCGGCGCGCATCGCGTTCATCGCGAGCTTCCTCGCGCTGCTGCCGTGCCCGATCTTCCTGATCCTCGACCTCGGACAGCCGCTCCGCTTCATAAACATGCTGTTCGACGCGTCGAACGGCGGGCTCGCGTTCAAGCCGTGGTCACCGATGTCGCTCGGATCGTGGGCCCTCCTCGGCTTTGGTCTGTTCTCGTTCGTGTCGTTCCTCGGCGCGGTAGCCGAGAGCGGGTGGCATGCGGCCGATCCGATCGCGCGCATCCTGCGCGGGACGGTCGGCGCGGTGTGGAACGTCATCGGCACGGGGCTGGGGTTCTTTGTGTGCGGCTACACCGGCGTGCTCCTCGCCGTCTCGAACCAGCCGGTCTGGAGCGACGGATGGCCGCTCGGCGGCGTGTTCCTCGCCTCGTCGCTGACCGGCGCGGCCGCGCTTCTGCTGCTTCTGGCGAACTCTCGCCGCGATATCGATGCCGGCACGACGGTGCGACTGACGCTCGCGGACCGGAACTTCGCCCTCCTCGAGATCGCACTCATCGCCGTGTTCGTGGCCACGGTCGCCCTGGCCGGGACCATCGGGAAGATGGCGGGCGTGTGGCTGCTGCTCTGGCTGGTCGTGATCGTCGGGCTGGCCGCGCCGTTCACCATCTCGCGGCTGGCCGCGGCCCGCCGCTGGGCGCCCGTCGCCGCGCCGGTCCTCGCGCTCCTCAGCGTCCTGGCGCTCCGCGCCCTCGTCATCTTTTCCGCGCAGAGCTGACGCCGGCGAAGCGGCACCGATGGCCCCAGGGGTAGGGGCCCCTGGGCGCGTAGCGACGCGCGAGGGCCCCGGCCCGTTTCGCGCGTAGAGAGGGTTTCGGTGCCGCGTCGCCCGCGTTGCGACCGCATTCCCTCTCTAAGGGGAGGTCAGCACCCCTAAACTCGCAGCACTCGCGTTCCGGAGGATAGGGAGCACATGGCAAGCGCAGCACCGTCGGCAACAACACTCGCGCCCGCACAGGCGGCCCCACGGCCGGCCGAAGCATCAGCGCCGCTCGCACCGGCGACGATCGAGGAGACCGGCCTCACCTCGGCATTCGTTGCAGACCTAACGCTGAAGCTCCTCTATCAGCGAGCGACGACGGCCGCCGAGCTCACGCAGATCATGTGCTTGCCCCTCAAGATCCTCCAGCCCGTCCTCGACTTCTGCAAGACCGAGCACCTCGTTGAAGTGAAGGGCGGCGCGGGCGTCACCGCCGCGACGTACGTCTACATGATCACGGAGAAGGGTTCGATCCGGGCGAAGGAAGCGATCGCGCGCAACGGCTACGTTGGCGCGGCGCCCGTCCCGCTCGCTGCGTACGTCACACGCGTGCGCGCGCAGTCTGTCGGTGCGGTGCAGGTCACGTGGGATGGACTCAAGAAGGCGCTCGCGCACCTCGTGCTGCCGGAGCTCACGCTCCGTCAACTCGGGCCGGCCATCAACAGCGCGCAGTCGATCTTCCTCTTTGGCCCACCCGGCACGGGTAAGTCGACGATCTCGAAGGCGCTCGCGACGATGCTCCAGGGCAGCATCGTCGTGCCGTACGCGATCCTCGTCGGCCAGCAGATCATCCGCGTGTACGACCCATCCCGTCATCGTCCGCTCGTCGAGCTCGACGCCAGGTTCGATCGCCGCTGGGTCCCGGTTTCACGCCCGTTCGTCGAGGTCGGTGGTGAGCTGACGCTCGAGGACCTCGATCTCGTCTACGACCAGAACTCGAAGGTCCACGAAGCGCCGTTCCAGATGAAGGCGAGCGGTGGCGTCCTCCTCATCGACGACTTCGGTCGCCAGCGCGCCTCGCCTGATCAGCTTCTCAACCGCTGGATCGTCCCGCTCGACCGCGACGTCGACTTCCTGACGACGGCCGACGGTCGCAAGATCGAAGTGCCGTTCGACGTCCTGCTCGTCTTCGCGACGAACCGCACGCCCTCTTCGCTGGTGGATGAAGCGTTCCTGCGTCGCATCCAGTACAAGATCGAGATCAAGCCGCCGACGCCCGAGGAATTCTCCGAGATCCTCCGCCGCGTCTGCGAGAACCAGAAGATCACCTTCTATCCGAAGGCGGCGGAGTGGATCGCGAAGTACTGCCTGGAGCGGAACATCTCGCTGCGCTCATGCCACCCGCGTGACCTCATGCAGCACCTCGGTGCCGCGGCGCGCTTCCTCGGGAAGCCCTCGGAGCTCACGCCTGAGCTGGTGCAGCTCGCCTGCGAGACCTACTTCGTAGCTATCTAACGGTTTGCCCGGCGTGGAGTGGCTCGGCTTCATTGCGATCGCTGCGCTGCTCATCGTCGTGCGCGGATTGATCTTCAGTCGCTGGCGCAGTTACGAACTAACTCATCGGCGGGCCGCGGCGCTCTACGGCTCGGTGATTCCCCTCATGCTGTTCGCAGGTTTCGCGGTCGCGGGGATCGATAGTCTCGAACAGCTCGTTATCGACCTCGCTCTCGTTCTGCTCATCTTTGGTTCCACGTTCGTGATCGTCGAGTGGTTCCTGCGTGCCTTCGGAGGTGAGATGGACCCCCCGGCAAGCCGCGGGTATCGCCGGCGGCCATAGTTCCTAGGCGTGCTACTCCGCAGATAGTCCTATTTCGTAGCGATTAGCGACGTCTTTCCCACGTAACTCGGGCAGTCAGGTCTCAAGACGGCGCCCACGACGCTTCCAGGAGTGCTCGGCGACTAGATTCGCTGCGCGCCTTACCACGCGTAGGAGTGAGTCATGAATGAGCTTCGTCAGATCAAATGGGTCGCGCTCATCGCTTCCTGGGTCGTTGACCTCGGCGGTTCGAGCGTGTTCTCTCTCGTCTACCTCACCGCGCTCATCGCCGTCGGCCACTACACCGCCCAGCAGGTCGGCAGCCCCGACTTCGCGAAAACGATGATCAACGATCCGGAGGTCTTCTGGACGTCATTCGCCGGTGGGACCTTCTTCTCGTTGCTCGCTGGCTTCGTAGCTGCGCGTATGGCGGGGCGCGCTCCGCTCCTGCACGGGACGCTCTCGTCGGGCGCGTGCCTGGCCGGACACGCCCTGTCGCTCCCAGTGCTGATGACCTATCCGCTCTGGATCGCTGCGGCGGGGATCATCGTGGCACCGCTTGCCGGTTGCGCGGGCGGGTGGCTCGCGTCAGTGCGACAGCGCGATCTCGCGACCGCCTGATTCGCGGCGTTCGCGGCCCGTGGCTACGCGTGCTGCTCGTGCCAGCGGTGCACGCCGCTCGCGAGACGACCGAGCGCAAGTGCTCCGAGCAGGAGCGCGATGTCACGCAGGGCCACGTCGTAATGCGTGCCGAGCATGAATGAGTTCATGACGACCAGTCCGAACCAGCCCGCAACCCAGTAAGACGCGCGGCGCGGGACGAACGCAAGCCAGATCCCCAACGCGATCTCGACGATGCCGACGCCCCAGAGGAACACCTCCGGCGGTAGTCCAAGCGCACGGGGGATCGTTGGCGCGAGGTACTGGTGCCAGTCGACCATCGCGCTCAGGAACTTGTCGGCGCCCGCGAGGATCAACGCGATCGTGAACGCGTTGCGCAGCAGCAGGTAGGCCTGATAGGCCGGGTCAGCGAGATCCGCGGTGATGGTCATCTCGACTACATCCCGGGTCCGTGGCGGCGCATCGCGTCGAACGGCGTCCATCTGCACAGCGCTACTGGCACGACCGATGCCACGAACTGTCTGCGCCCTATCCTCACCGCGTGAGCGCGAGCGAGAGACTGACCGATCTTCGGCAGCGTGCGGGTGTTGGCGGCGGGGACGCGCGCATCCAGCAACAGCACGCGAAAGGCAAGCTGACCGCGCGCGAGCGCGTCGACCTGCTCCTCGACGAGGGATCGTTCACCGAGCTCGATGCCTTCGTCATGGCGCGACCCACCGAGCTCATCCCCAACGACGCGCGCGTGATGGGTGACGGTGTTGTAACGGGGTTCGGTCACGTCGACGGCCGCCTCGTGTACGTGTTCTCCCAGGACTTCACGGTGTTCGGTGGGTCTCTCGCGGAGGCGCACGCCGCGAAGATCTGCAAGGTCATGGACCTCGCCGTGCGCAACGGAGCGCCCGTCATCGGGCTCAACGATTCCGGCGGGGCGCGCATCCAGGAGGGCGTCGTGTCGCTCGGCGGCTATGCCGACATCTTCCTGCGCAACGTGCTCGCGTCCGGCGTCGTCCCGCAGCTGTCGGCGATCCTCGGTCCGTGCGCGGGCGGCGCGGTCTACTCGCCGGCGATCACCGACTTCATCGCGATGGTGCGCGACACGTCGTACATGTTCGTGACCGGGCCGAATGTGGTGAAGACCGTGACGCACGAGGACGTGACACTCGACGAGCTCGGCGGCGCGGATGTCCACGCCCGGCGTTCTGGCGTCGCGCACTTCGAGTGCGACGACGAGATCTCCTGCCTGCAACTGCTCCGGCGTCTTATCGGCTACCTGCCGTCGAACAATCTCGATCCCGCTCCGGTCGTTCCGACGGACGACCCGATCGACCGCAAGGACCGCGAGCTCGATGCGCTGGTGCCCGATGCCGCGAGCAAGCCGTACGACATGAAGGAGGCGATCCGGCGGGTCTGCGACGACGGCGAGTTCCTCGAGGTGCACGAGGGCTGGGCGCGCAACATCATCTGCGCCTTCGCGCGGCTGGATGGCCGCAGCGTCGGGATTGTCGCGCAGCAGCCGATGGTGCTAGCCGGCGTCCTAGACATCGACGCGTCGGTCAAGGCGGCGCGCTTCGTTCGCTTCTGCGACGCGTTCAACATCCCGCTCGTGACCTTCGTCGACGTGCCGGGCTTCCTCCCGGGCACCGCGCAGGAGCACGGCGGCATCATCCGCAACGGCGCGAAGCTTCTCTACGCGTATGCGGAAGCGACCGTGCCGAAGCTCACCGTCATC
>Ga0070703_10000650_pt1 | contig 12110 bp, 9 predicted proteins | sample KBSK5251metaG_FD_65453 | JGI IMG/M metagenome (GOLD analysis project Ga0070703, IMG submission 65453) | Corn, switchgrass and miscanthus rhizosphere microbial communities from Kellogg Biological Station, Michigan, USA - KBS K5-25-1 metaG | ecosystem: Host-associated > Plants > Roots >... | reverse complement strand
GACCTCATGTATACACCGAGCTCGCCCTTCGAAGCCTCAATCGGGTGATAGACCTCGCCCGCCGGCACGTCGAAACCTTCCGCGACGATGAGGAAGTGGTGAATCAAGGCGTCCATGTGACTCTTCATCGCTTCGCGATCAGGCAGCACCACTTTCGGCGCGTCGGCTTTCACTGGCCCGGGTTTCAATCGCCCGAGCGCCTGTACCGTGATCTTGTGCGACTCCTTCATCTCGCGCATGCGCACCATGTACCTGGCCCAAACATCTCCGTCCGGCTCAGTGGGAATTTCGAAATCGTAGTTCTCGTAACCGCAGTACGGATTGGCGCGGCGGATGTCGAGATTTATACCGCTGCCGCGCAAACACGGCCCGGAGAGTCCCCAGTCAATCGCATCTTCGGCTGAGATTTGACCGATGCCCTGCGTTCGTCGCTGGAAAATCCTGTTGCCGCTCAGGAGCGTGTGAAACTCGTCGACCGCGCGCGGAAAGTCGTCGAGAAACTGTTTGCAGCGATTCTCGAAACCGGCAGGAAGATCCATCATCAAGCCGCCGATGCGGAAGTACGACGGCGTCAGGCGCCCGCCGGAAGCGGCTTCGATCAGGTTCAGAATCTTTTCGCGCTCGCGAAAGCAGTAAAAGAAGACCGTCATCGCGCCGATGTCGAGCGCGTGAGTTCCGAGCCAGACGAGGTGCGATGCGATGCGCTGGAGCTCGCAGAACAGAACGCGAATCGTTTGAGCTCGTTCGGGAATCTCGAGGCCGAGCAGTTTTTCACCGGCCATCACGTACGCGAGATTGTTGCCGAGTGGATTCAGGTAATCCATGCGGTCAGTGATCACGATGCCCTGCTGATACTTCTTATACTCAAAGAGCTTCTCCATCCCCGTGTGGAGATAGCCGATATCCGGCGTCGCTTTGACCACCATCTCGCCATCCAACACCAACTCCAAACGCAGCACACCGTGAGTGGATGGGTGTTGCGGCCCCATCGAGATGGTCATCTGCGTATCGAGTGGCCGATCGACCACTTCGAACTGCGGCGGAAGTGTGGGCGTTGAACTCATAACCACGGATCACACGGATGAATGCGGACTAGTTCATTTCAAGCTATAGGGCTCATATCCGCGTAACGGAAAATCCTTGCGCAGCGCATGTCCCTGCCAATCGTCCGGGAGCAGGATGCGCCGAAGGTCAGGATGCCCGTCAAAAATCACTCCAAACAAATCGAACGTCTCGCGCTCATGCCAGTTTGCAGTGCGCCAAACACTCGTGACGCTCGGCACGTGCGTGTCTTCCTCGTTCAGCAAAACCTTCAAACGAATGCGATGGAATTTCGTGGTCGAGAAGAGGTGGTAATTCACCTCGAAACGCGGCTCTTCTTCCGGACCGCGATCCGCACCACAAATATCGGCGAGAAAATCGAAGCGACCTTCAGGCCAGCTCTTTAGAAAAGCACACGCGTCGACGATGTGCTCGCGCGACACCACGAACGTCGTCTCGCCGAACGCGACGATGACTTCCGAGATCCACTCCGGATGCTCTTGCTGCAACGCCGCCACCAAAGGTGACGGCGTATTAGCGGAACTTGCAGTTGTATCCGGCGTCGGTGCGTTGTTTTCGGGCCCTGATTGCATCCGCGATTGTGCTCTACTCTCTTAAGAAGAACGGCGCCGCTCGTGTCTGGAAGCGATCGTGTAAGGCCTCGATTCCGGTAATGTGTTCTGCCGCGCAGTCGATCCATCAGTCACCGGCAACGTGCCTGGTACAATGGCTTCGCGTGCCTCTTCTTCCGGTATGTCTTTGCGATCGCGCACGCTCTCTCTGGATACTTTGTCCTGGAGCATCATCACGGCATGGATCAGCATCTCGGGCCGTGGCGGACAGCCGGGAATGTAAACGTCAACGGGAACGATCTTGTCCACGCCCTGAACGATGGCGTAGTTGTCGAACACGCCGCCCGAAGTCGCACAAGCGCCCATGGAGATCACCCACTTCGGTTCCGGCATCTGGTCGTAGATTCGCCTGAGCACGGGCGCCATTTTTCGTGACACGCGCCCGGAGACGATCATCACGTCAGCCTGGCGTGGACTCGCGCGAAACACCTCCGCGCCGAATCGCGCGAGGTCGTTGCGCGACGTAGTCGCGTTCATCATCTCGATCGCGCAACATGCCAGTCCGAACGTCGCCGGCCAAAGCGACGACTTCCTCGCCCAGTTGATCAGCGAGTCGAGGCGCGTGGTCAGCACCTCGGGTAAAGCTTCTGCTATGACGTTTTCCAGACCCATGTAAAACTTCCTTACGCCGCCGTTCGCTTCACCGCAGCACGGCGAGCTTCCAGATCCGCCAGCGCTCTGGCCTCGGCCTCAGCCTCGCGTCGCGCCTTCTCGCTCCAATCGAATGCGCCCTTCTTCACGATATAGATGTACCCGACAAACAGCAGGCCTACAAAGATCATCATCTCGACGTAAGCAAACCAGCGCATCGCGTCGCTCTGTCCGGCAAGCGACTTGAACACTGCCGCCCAGGGCACCAGAAAGATCACTTCTATGTCGAACAGGATGAAGATCATCGCGATCAGGTAGAACTTCACTGAGAAGCGTTCGCGCGCCGATCCCACCGGGTCCTTACCACACTCGTAAGGCATCAATTTTGTTTTCGTTCGTTTGCGCTGGCCGACAAACTGAGAGAGGAGAACGTTACCGACGGCGAAGCCGCCAGCCACGATGAACATCAGCAGAATTGGCAAGTAGTCGTAAAGACGAAAACCCATTCCCACGCACACCTTCACCTACCGTAGACTCATCTGTGCGGTAAGTATTACTCTCTCCACGAGATTGAGAATCATTGTACAAGCTGATGCTAGACGAACTGATCAAGGGTGTCAAGCAAGCTTTCCCGCAGGAATCGCATAGGAAAAATGCTGATTGACCGTGAAAAAATGCTTGTGTTACCGTTCAGGAAAACCCGCTTCCCGAGTGGGTTTTGAGCGGCCTCGGCGCTCGCGCGCAATTTCACGTTTGTAGAGAGATTTCAAGAACGTACGTCTTGAAACTGTGATTACCGGATTCAACACTGATATCGAACATGATGGCGTTATGTATCATGTGCAGACCGAGGACAAAGGTCTCGACACACCGATCATCCTTTCACTCGTGTACGCAGGTGGTACCATCCTCGCCAGCAAGCGCTCGCCTTATGAAGATCTGATCGCCGCAGGCTTCAGCGACGAGCTCCTCGCCGAGCGCCTGAAGCGCCAGCACAAGTTGATTTGTGCGGCCATTCACTCGGGGCGCATCAACGATCTCAAAAAGATGAGCGGGCGCCCGAAAGTCGCGACCGTCCCGGAACAGACTGTGTCTGAAGCGCCGGAAGAGGTTGAGACTGCGTTGTCCAGCACGGTTGAGGAACCATTCGAGATCGAGTATTGGCCCATGACGCAGGAGTGGGCGCCGCCGCCACCTGCACCGCCGCGGGAGGAGCCCGTTGCGCCGGAAGCTGTTGAACCAGAGCAGGAATTTGACGAGGCTGCTGGAGAGTCTGTCACGGAAGAAACGCTGGAGGAGCCGGTGCCCGCGGTCGATCTCGACGATGGTCTGATGATCACGCTTCTCGACGACGATGAGTTCAATTCCGGACAGCGCTACACGTTGCGAGTGCTAATCGGCAATCGTGTCAGCGGCGATGAGAAGCCGTTGGCGAACGTCGCCGTGTCCGTGAAGATACTCGGTACGACGTTCAGGCCGTTGATCTATAGCTTAAAGACTGAGAGTGACGGCGTGGCGAGCGTCTCGACAGAGATTCCACGCTTCACGTCAGGCCGGGCGGCGGTTCTGGTGCGGGCGGTAGCGAAGGATCAGGCGGCAGAACTCCGTCGCATCATTCATCCGGTGGTTCAGTGAGGGTTGGAAGTTTGCGTGTTTACGTCAACGGCGAGTCTCAAGAAGTTCAGGGCAGTCCTTCCTTAGCAGAGTTAATCACAGAACTCGATCTGCCTGCCGCGCGCATTGCGGTTGAAGTGAATCGGGAAGTTGTGCGTCGTGGTGACTGGGTCAGCAGGATGTTGCAGGACGAAGATAAGATTGAGATTGTGCATTTTGTGGGTGGTGGTTTTGAGTCGTTTTGTGAATCAGATAATATCTGATGCATGTTGCGTGAGAAATTAGTTATAGCTGGTCGGACGTTTTCGTCACGTTTAATCATCGGAACAGGCAAGTACCGCAACCACGGCGAGATGCGCAGCGCGCATGAAGCGTCCGGAGCGGAGATGGTGACAGTTGCGGTGCGGCGCGTGCCGCTCGATCGCAGCAGTGAATCGTTTCTCGACTACCTGAATCCAGCGCTCCAGATTCTTCCAAATACCGCAGGCTGCTACAACGCGGACGATGCAGTGCGAACCGCACGTCTGGCGCGCGAGGCTTTGCAAACGGATCTCGTGAAGCTGGAAGTCATCGGCGATCAAACGACATTGTTTCCCGACAACGAACAGACACTCGAGGCTGCGCGCATCCTTGTGAAAGAAGGTTTCGTGGTCCTGCCGTACTTTACCGACGATCTGATCATGGCGAAGAAGCTGCTCGACGCGGGTTGCGCGGCGATCATGCCGCTTGCAGCGCCGATCGGATCTGGTCTGGGCGTTCAGAACCCGGCGAACCTGCGCATCATGCGCGAGCAGTTGCCTGATGCGACGATCATCGTCGACGCGGGCGTCGGCACAGCGAGCGATGCGGCGATCGCGATGGAACTCGGCGCCGACGGCGTGTTGATGAACACCGCGATCGCAGCGGCTGAAGATCCGGCGAAGATGGCAACGGCTATGAAGCTCGCGATCGAGGCGGGGCGTTTAGCTTACGTGGCGGGTCGTATGCCGAAGCGATTGTACGCGAGCGCGTCGAGCCCCTTGCAGGGTATGATCAAATAAAATCCGCGGTCTTCATCCGTGTAGATCTGTGGCCACAGATTTACACCGATGAAGACCGAAGGGCCAGCGTGATTTGCTCCTGTTCGCGCATGACGCGGTCGACGAGATCCGTTGTCGAAATGGTTGGATAAGCACCGCTAGAGACGCGCAGGCAGCGCGCTCCTATCAGCTCATCGATGTAAAACTCAACCTCATCCTGGGCCATGTCTTTCAGAAGTCCATAAGTAGACAACTCGTTTAGACCGGCTGTCAGCACCTGCTTAGCCGAAGAACCGCGCAAGGTCGAGACCAGCATCTTCTTCCCGAAACGTCCGTTCATGCGTTTAGCGCACGCGAGTATTTTTCGAACGCGCAGCAACTCGTCCGGATTGAGCGGGCGTGGCGAAAGGTCGATTGGCCCAGGCGCCACGTCCGAAGCTGGTTCGATGTTTGGCTTGCAGTTACCGCACGTGCCGCACTGTCGTTGGTGCTGGCGATCGCCGAAGTACCTGAGGATGTGAGCTCGATAGCAATAGTCGGTGTAGCAGAACTCGATCATCTCGCGTAACTTCCGGCGCTCGAGTTCGCCACGCCGTGAAAGATCGCGTGGATCAATACGAAGCTGCGCTGCCGGAACGTCGTCGAGCATTATGATGCTGCGGCCTTGTTGTGCTCCGCGGCCACCGCGATTGAGTGCGGGCGCAGTGCGTTGAATGTGACCCGCACGCTCGAGCACGTAGAGAGCGGATTGGACCGCCATCTCGTTGCTCTCATCTGCGCGTCTTGCAATCTCCGACGTCGAGAGCTCGATCCGCTTCAACTCGGTCGCTGCAAGTGAGTCGTAAACCTGCTTGATGACGCTGATGTTCGGATACGAGCCTTCGATAAAGAAGTCGTGCGTATTCTTATCGGCGTAGTTGAAGAGCAGCACGCACGTCGACTGGAGCCCATCGCGGCCCGCGCGCCCGATCTCCTGGTAATAAGCCTCGATGGAGCCCGGCATCTGGTAGTGGACGACGAAGCGAATGTCGGGTTTGTCGATGCCCATGCCGAAGGCGTTGGTGGCGACAATCATCTGCTTGTGACCACTCATAAACTCGTCCTGCGCTTTGATCCGAACGGAGTCGGTCATGCCCGCGTGATACGTCACGACACTCAGTCCCGCGTCTTTTAATTTCGTCCCGACCTGCTCGACCGACTTTCGCGTCGAGGCATAGATGATTCCGGAGCCTGCGACCGTGTTGGCGAGGCGCTTGATGTGGGCGATTTTTTGGCGCTCGCGTTCGGTGTGGATCACCTCGATTGACAGATTCGGACGATCGAAGCCGCTGACGAAGGTTTGAGGTTGGGTGAGACCTAACTGCTGGATGATGTCAGAGCGTACGTAGGGAGTGGCCGTGGCTGTCAGTGCAACAGTTTGAACTGTTCCGAGCGAGCGAATGACGTTTCGCAGTCGCAGGTAATCGGGGCGGAAGTCGTGTCCCCAGGTTGAAATGCAGTGTGCTTCGTCGACCGCGACGAGCGAAATCGGAATCGATTGCAGGGCCGAGTTAAAGCGACTGCTGCGAAAACGTTCGGGAGCGACGTAGACGAGTTTATGTTCGCGACGCCTCAAGGCTTCGATGCGCGCGTGCTGCTCAGATTCCGGAATGGAGCTGTTGATGAACGTGGCGGGGAGCCCGCGCGCACGAAGCGCGTCGACCTGGTCTTTCATCAGGGCGATCAGCGGAGACACGACGAGCGTGGCTCCGTCGAGAATCATTGCGGGGAGTTGATAACAGAGAGACTTACCGCTGCCGGTCGGCATGACGACGACGGCGTCTTTGCCTTCCAGGATCGATCCAATCACATCGCGTTGGCCTTCCCGAAAGTCGTCGAAGCCGAAGTGCTTTCGGAGCGAAGAGATTGCATCGGTCAGCGAGTGCATGCAGGCGCAATATGCCACGGATTTCACAGATGAACAACGCGGATTAGAAAATTAATCCGTATTAATCCGTGCAAATCCGCGGCGAATGATTGGTGTTCCTCGGATTAGGAGGACTCAGGGCAAAGTCTGTCGCGTTGTTTCCGAGATCCTGGCAGCCGTTGGCGATGCGCAACAACGCGTTCGTGTTACTTGCTGCTGTCGCAGGGGCAGAGCCGCGGAAGCAATTGGCGGTGTTGCCGTAACCAACTATGTCGACGATGTTTGGATCGTTTGGACAGCTCCCTGCGAGCGGCGTCGAGTTTTTGACGAGTGCGACTTTCCCGGAGCCCGCAGCCATTGCAATTGTTCCGGTCGCGTCGGGCGCAGGCAGATTTGTGCCATTTGTGCCACCTGAACTTTCCTGAATCAGATAGTACTGTCCGGGCAAGAGCGTTACTGACGTCAGCGGCGTGACGTTCCACGTCGAAGCCGTGGCGCTCGCATACTGAACAGACCACCCCGCGAGACTTACAGGCGAACTGCTGCGATTGAAGATCTCGATGAAATCGTTCCGAAGCGGCGCGCCTGAGTTTCCACCGCCCCCATAGATCTGGCTGATGACGATTCCCGACGTACCGGGCGTTGGCGTGGGTGTCGGCGTGGGTGTCGGCGTGGGCGTTGGCGTCGGCGTTGGAGCGATGCCACCGATGTTCACGGATACAGAGTTACTCAGTACACCATCGGTTGTGACGATTACGGTCGACGTCCCCGCTCCGCTCAATTCCGGCGGAACCAACACGTGGATCTCATCGAGTCCTGCGAGTCTCGATGGCGTGACGGTTTCCACGGTCGCGGGTTTTCCCTTGATCGTGACGGAAACATTCCTGGCGTGTGCTGTGCCTGTTGCAAAGATCGAGAGTCGCAGCCGTCCACTCGAAGGATTGAATGGTCCGGTGATCAGCGCGTCAGAATCAAGAACGATCGCTTCGCCGCGTCCATCGCCCGAAACAGTGAACACGCCCGGCGCAGCAGTGACAATCCGTGCTTCAGCTTTTGACGAGAAACCATCCGAGTTCGTTACGACGATTTGCGCCGGACCACTCGAGACTTCGTTCGGAACGACGAAGACAACCTCTTGCGCCGACGCATAAAAGATCCTCGCCGGCTGTCCGTTTACATTTGCGCCGGTTCCCGCAACCGCGAAGGGCGGATCGCTGCCGGCGAACATCGCGGCTTCGGTTCTGAACGCAAGCGCGTTCCCATGAATCGTCGCGATGCTACCGGGCGCCAATTGCGTGTTCTTTTCCGGCTCTCTGCCTTGTGACGCTGCGTTGAGAACTGTCGCCGATCCGAATTCTGGTCGAGCGGGAATTGACGCCAGGTAGATCTCGCTGTTGTTCCGAAAATCGTCGTCGCTAACAGGTCCCGAAATGACTCTTGGAAAGTTGAACGCGACGACGCTCCCATCGAAGTTCAGCGAGGCTACGATTTCCGCCGTCGCCGTGGCCGGCGCGTTTGTTACCTGTTGCACCTGACCCGTTGGCAAATCGAGAAAATAGAGCTCGACGCCGCCATCGCTCGCGTTAGTGACTCTGCGTCGCGTCGCGAAAGCAACGCGCTTTCCGTCGCCGCTAATCGTCGGTTGTAGCCTTACATCCGTGACCCTCGAACCCAGCTGCGTCAATTGGCGCAGCGAGTTTTCTCGCCCTTCATACACGAAAACCTGACTCTCGTTCGGCGCCGTCTCCGCTGAATAGACCAGCCGCATTCCATCGTTACTGATCGCGCGGCCTTCCGTGATCGACAACCCTTGCACTCCCGCCGCAACGACGTGCGAAGCACGCGTTCTCGTATCGATCAGCACCAGATCGTTCCCATCGACCGTGGTCCGCTCGTAATAAACACGCGAACCGTCAGCACTGATCTTAGGACTCACCGCCGCCTGCTCGTTCGGTCCATCCGTCAGTTGCACAAAGCTTTGGTCCGTCGTGTAAAGAAAGATCTCCAGACTCAAATCGGGATTTTCCCCGGTAAAGTCTCGGTTGGACGAAAAGGCGATAACTCGTCCATCTGCCGTCACGGACGGCTGAAAGCTCCCATCACTGAGCCGCAAGGTATTCGCATCAGGCTTGGTTTCGGTGATCTGTTTCATCGCACCGTCAAACACGAATATCTCCGAATTCCGATCGGCATTCTGGCCCACAAGATCTTCCGTCGACGCGAAAACCACGATCTTCCCGTCCTGCGACAGCGCAGGACACACGGCCCGCGTGCTTCCCACATCCGTAAAAACAGGGAATTTCGGTTCGAGATGCGCCTGAAACGCGTGAAACGAAGAGCTTTCACCACTACCCAAAAGATCAGCCGACGATTCAAAGACGACAACGCGCCCATCATCGCTGAGCGTCGGATTCAAACTCATCGCCTGTTCAGGCGTGTTCGTGACCCGCGTCAAACTCGCAGTCGAATGCGGAAGAAAGACAGCATCGATTGTTAAGAGAAGTCCGATGACGAGAAAGCCGGCCGTGAGGCGAAGCATAGTGAGGTTGCTCCTTGCGTTAAAATTTGGTTCACCATTCTACACCGATCAAAATAAAACTCAATACAAATATTTAGGCCACAAAAACGCACATAAAGCACACAAAGGAAGGAATCACTTTACAAGCTTTTTTCTTTTGTGCCTTTTGTGCCTTTTTGTGGCTAATGAATGTTATTTTACGCGCCATGAAAATCCTCGTGAGTGGTTCGCGCGGACTCGTCGGCAAAGCGCTGACGAGATCGCTGACTGATGATGGTCACGAAGTCGTGAGGCTCGTGCGCGGCGAACACTCGTTCGGAACGCCCGAAATCGGTTGGCAACCAGAGCAGGGCCGCATCGACGCGGAACATCTTGAAGGCCTCGACGTCGTGGTCCACCTCGCGGGTGAGAACATCGCCTCGGGTCGCTGGACCACCGAAAAGAAACGCGCCATTCGCGACAGCCGCGTGAACGGAACGTCGCTGTTGAGCGACGCGCTCGCACGCCTGTCGCGATCGCCGTCAGTTTTTCTGAGCGCATCGGCGATTGGTTACTACGGCGATCGTGGCGATGAGTTGTTGACCGAAGTGAGCCCACCCGGAAACGGTTTTTTGCCTGACGTGTGCGTCAACTGGGAACGGGCCACGGCGTCCGCGGTCGAGAAGGGAATCCGCACTGTTTACACGCGTTTCGGGATCATCCTCGACGCAAAAGACGGCGCGCTCGCGAAAATGCTGACACCTTTTCGCATGGGAATCGGAGGCCGCGTCGGCGATGGCAGGCAGTGGATGAGCTGGATCACTCTCGCCGACGTTGTGAATGCATTGAAATACCTGATCGCGGATACCTCAACACGCGGGCCAGTGAACTTTGTCTCGCCGAATCCGGTGACGAATGCAGAGTTCACGAAAACACTCGGACGAGTGCTGTCGCGTCCAACGTTTTTACCAGTGCCCGCATTCGGTGCACGGCTGGCGTTCGGCGAGATGGCCGACGCGCTTTTACTTTCGAGTCAGAAAGTCGAGCCGAGCGTTTTGGCTGACAGAGGCTTTCCGTTCACCTGGCCCACATTGGAACCAGCGTTGAGAAACATCTTGGCAATCCTGTGAGACAGCCTGTGAGACAGGATTTCAAGATTTAGCAGGATGATTAAATTCAGATAGGACGTTGAACACCTCGAGCGCGTATTTCACATTCCCAAACGGCGCCGACACCTGCACGCCCTGAATCTCGTCCCGCACTTCCAACAGCGACTCCTGCGCGATCTTCAACCCTTCTTCACGCCCTGCTTCTTTGCTGATCGCCGAAGCCTTTCGCATACGGTCCATGATCGACGGCGTCACGCGCACGCCCGGAACTTCGTTGTGCAAAAACTCCGCGTTGCGAAAAGAGACGAGCGGCCAAATCCCGGCGACAATTGGTATCCGCACGTGCTCGATGCGTCTTAAAAAATCGCGCAGTTGATCGGTATCAAACACCGGTTGCGTGATCGCATACTGGGCACCGGCTTCAACCTTCCACTCGAAACGCTTGATCTCCTCTTCGAGATTGATCGCTCCCGGATTGACGCCCACTCCGATACAGAACGCAGTCGGTTCGCCGATCGGATTGTTCCCGAGATCAAGCCCGTGGTTCAGCTTGTTCACCATGTTCGTCAAACCGATTGAATCGATGTCGAAAACCGCCGTCGCGTCGGGATATGGTCCCATCTTCGGCGGATCGCCTGTGATCACGAGAATGTTTCGCAAGCCGAGCGCGGCCGCCCCGAGCAGATCTGACATCATGCCGAGCAAATTCCGGTCGCGACAGCAATAATGAAGCACCGACTCGATTCCGATCTGTTGTTCGACCAAAACAGCCGTCGCAAGCGCGCTCATACGCGACTGCGCGCGAGCGCCGTCAGGTATGTTCACACCGTCAACGCCGGCTTCCTTGAGAAGGCGAATCGAGTCGAGCGTCTTCTTCGCGTCGACGCCTTTCGGCGGCAGCACTTCAACAGAAGTTACAAACTCTCCGAGCGCGATCTTCCGACCCCACTTGGAACGTTCCTCGGGTGGCGCGACGCGAATATGCGGAGCCGTAACCTCGACTGTGACCGTCGCACCCGGGCTAAAAGCAACGCTCTGCGCACGTGGCGAAGCAGCGCGCACCGAGTCCGAGATCAGCTTGATGTGTGCCGGAGTCGTGCCGCAGCAGCCGCCAATGAACTTCGCACCAGACTGGATGAATCGTTTCGCAAACTTCGACATGTACTCGGGCGAGCACATGTAAAACTGCCGTCCTTGTACGTCGCGCGGCAGACCGGCGTTTGGTTGTGCCGACAGTTTCTTCTTCGTGACCTCGCGCATCTTTTCCAGCGCCGCGAGAATGATTGCTGGTCCAACTCCGCAGTTCAGTCCGATAACGTCTGCGCCCCACTGGTCGAGTCGTTCGGTAAACAACTCCGGCGTGGTGCCAAACAGTGTGTTGCCATCGGTCATGATCGTCATCTGCGCGATGATCGGCAGATCGCAGAGCTCACGCACCGCGGCTATCGCTTGCCGGATCTCAGAAACGTCGGAAAAAGTCTCGAGGCAGAAAAGATCGACGCCGCCTTCCAACAATCCTTCAGCCTGCGTCTTGAACATCTCCTTCGCTTCGTGAAACGACGTTGGGCCATACGGTTCGATGCGCAGGCCGAGTGGTCCAATCGCGCCGGCGACGTACGCACGTTCGCCCGCGGCCTCACGCGCGATCCTGGCGGCGAGGGCGTTGATCTCTCGAAGACTGCCTTCGAGTCCGTACTGCTG
>Ga0070703_10000649_pt1 | contig 12110 bp, 10 predicted proteins | sample KBSK5251metaG_FD_65453 | JGI IMG/M metagenome (GOLD analysis project Ga0070703, IMG submission 65453) | Corn, switchgrass and miscanthus rhizosphere microbial communities from Kellogg Biological Station, Michigan, USA - KBS K5-25-1 metaG | ecosystem: Host-associated > Plants > Roots >... | reverse complement strand
AACTGCCAGGAGAAATGTCCGACTAACTAATAACCGGAGGCAAGGAGAGGGAACTCTCCGAGCTTACGAAACTGAGGAGGGCCACGAAAGTGGCCCTCCTCTTTTTATGCCCACTGTGTACTTGCCTCAGAGTGAGAGCCTCATACGAACTGATGAAATGCGTGAATGAAATGCGTGATTGACGGAAAGTCGGGCGGCTAATAGAATCTGTCCGCCAGTGGAGCAACTTAAGCCGATGCTGGTGAGATCGCTGCGCGGCTCTCATGCTGCATCGATTTGCAAACTCGGCGCGGGTACCGCGAACATTCCTCCTTAGGATTCGATTATGAATAAGTCTCGATTGATTACTTTGATATCGGCCGTGTTTCTTGTGGTGGTTGGTGTACTGTCGGCAGGTGTGAACGGGAACAGCAAGGCCGCGGTAACCTTTTCAAAAGACGTCGCGCCAATTTTCTACAAGAACTGTGTGAGCTGTCACCGGCCCGGTGAGATCGCGCCAATGTCGCTGATGAGCTACAAGGAGGCTCGGCCGTGGGCGAAAGCGATTCGGGAGAAGGTGGCCTCGAAGCAGATGCCGCCCTGGCACCCCGATCCGCAATACGGGAATTGGGAAAACGATCGCCGATTGTCTCAGAAGGATGTTGATACGATTGTCGCGTGGGTGGACGGCGGCGCGCCGGAAGGTAATCCAAAGGATTTGACTCCAACACCGAAGCTCGCAAGCGGCTGGCAGATCGGCGAGCCCGATATGGTGTTTCAGATGCCAGTCGAGTTCTCAGTTCCTGCCGAAGGCTCGGTTTCGTATCAGCATTTCGCCGTGCCGACCAACTTCAAAGAGGACCGCTACATTCAAGCGCTCGAGGCTCGTGCCGGCAATCTTTCGGTTGTGCATCACATTGTGATCTATGTTCGCGAACCCGGTCAGCCTGCTCCTGAACGAGGTGGGCGCAACCAGCGAAAGTTCAACATCGCGGATGGCATACTCGGTGCGCTCTCGCCCGGGATGACGCCGTTCATCGCCAAACCCGGCGAGGCGAAGCTCATCAAGGCCGGCTCTCAGTTGATCTTTCAGATGCACTACACCCCCAACGGCAAAGAGGCTAAGGATCGCTCGACTGTGGGGTTGATCTTCGCAAAAGGGCTCGTCGAGAAAGTCATCACCACCAAAGCTGCGTTCGATACAAGGTTTGTCATCCCGCCGGGTGCGGCGAATTACGAGATAAAAGCCACGTACGAGTTTGAACAGGACTCGCACATAATCAGCTTGATGCCTCATATGCACCTTCGTGGAAGAGATATTACCTATCGCGCGGTTTATCCAGATGGCCGCTCCGAGATTCTGCTGGCCGTGCCTAAGTACAACTTCAACTGGCAGGTGTACTACTACCCCAAGGCTCCGATCGCGGTCCCGAAGGGCACTCGCATCGAGGCGGTTGCGCATTATGACAATTCGACGAACAATCCGGGAAATCCGGATCCGACAAAAGAGGTGAGGTTCGGGGAGCAAACCTGGGACGAGATGATGAATGCGTTTTTTGATTTTACGGTCGATGGTCAGACTAAGATTGATCGAGCGTCGAAGGGATCGCAGTAAGAATTAGTCGACCGCCAGCAGGGGTGACGAGTCAGGAAGGGCTGCCGGAGTAAACGGCAGCCCTTTTTATTACCTCTCGCCTTACTTCACGTCGAATGCGCCGGTGAGCACGGAGGTTCCCCAGTGAATCTTGATGTGGGCCTTTCCTTTTGAGTCAGACAGAGCGATGGCGAGCGGATCAGCGGAGACCTTGGCGGTCTCAATCTTGAGCGGGAGTTCGGCGACGAAACCCGTTGTTTGCGGAGGGAACCCCCACAGCGGCTTACCGGTTCCACCCTGGATCTTCGGATGGAATTCCAGAGCCCAACTATTTTCAGCGACTCGCTTGACCCATAACGTATATGTGCCCGCCGCCAGACTTTTTCCGGCGATTCCAAGTTCGCCGGCGCTTTCGATGCGGGTCGCCTCGTTCATGCCCACGCGCCACACGCCGCCGACCGGAAGCTCGGAGACGCTGTGCGAGCCAAGCGGCGGCTTGCCGTAATCGATCGAGACCTTCTTACCTTTGATTGTTACGTCGGTTGTGCCGCGCCCCTGCGCGAATGCACTGACGGTCAACAATAGGACTGTGCCAATTAGAACAATCTTCTTCAGGCTCATTCTTTCATACCCTCCAATCAGAATCTGAGATGGGCTCACTGAAGAAAGATATTATCGAGGCGCCTAAGCTACGACAAGCAGGTTTGAGGAATTATTGACAAACGGCGGCTTGAAGTCATAATGGCCGCGACTCTCAAAAGTCGTTGCCGTTGCCGGCCCCTGCCAGGCCACTTGAATCGCGAAGCAGCCTAAGCTCGAACCAAGAATCGTGAGCACAGTCAATTCCTCAACTCACAGCGAAGCGGGAATGCTACACACGGACGTTCCCTCGGATCAGATGAACGCGCACCTCATCGCAATTGAAGGTGTGCTGAGCCGCGTCGATTCGGCCACAACCTACTACCAGGTTCTGGGCGTCGACAGGTCAGCCGGGCAGCAGGAAATCAAAGCAGCTTTTCAACTACTGGTGGACGTTCTGTTCATGCAATATGCAATCAGCAGGAATATTCCCGGCGAGATGATCCCGCAAATCGACCGCACGTTTAACCGCGGTTGCCAGGCCTTCGCGACGCTGGCCAGTTTCGCTAAGCGCAGAGAATACGATACCGCATTGGCTTTTATCGCAAGCAAGCCGCAATCGAAGGATCAAACGGCGAGGCAAAAAGTTGTATTGCCGGGCGTGCGGCTTTCGACAAATCAGATGCCTCCTGACCGCGATCGAGGCGCGGCTCCCGCAATGATCAGCACTGATCGCGTCGGCCGTCAGGCAAGCGCGTATGCGGAGTCTGCACGTGCTGCCGCGAGCGACAATCGACGCCGTTGCGCCCGGATGAAGCTCACAATCCCCGCGCGCGTCACGGGGCATGATCAGCAGCACGGTAAATGGAATGAGATGACGGAAACGATCGACGTGAGTCGCACCGGAGTCAAGGTGCGCCTGCGGCGAAAGGTAAAGCACGGCATGGTTTTGCACGTGACTTTGCCGCTGCCGCCCAAGCTCCGAAGCCACGGCTTCAGCGAATCTACATACAGTGTTTACACGTTCGTTCGCAGAGTGGAGCCTTCCCGGCATGGAGTGAGGGCGGTCGGACTTGAATTTGTCGGTGAGAACCCGCCGCCAGGTTATCTCGAGAAACCCTGGACCGTTTTTCGCGTCAAGCGATGGGGCGGCGGCGATCGGCGCAGGCCCGATCGCATAGAACGTGTGGAACCGGTCCGTCTCGAATACTTCGATGACGGAATGCAGTCCCTCTGTACCGAACACGCGAAGACAGAGAATATCAGCCGTTCCGGTGTTCGGATCGTCTGCCAGGCGGCGCCTCCCGATTTCGACTTCGTTTTGGTGACCAGCGAGCGTTTGCGCTTCGAGGCACTTGCCGCTGTACGAAACAGGTTTATGGGCAAAGACGGACGCGAGCGTCTCAGCTTGCAGCTTATCGACAAAGAGTGGCCCGGGCTTTCAGAGCGCGGCGACTGAACTCTTCCCTTAACCTCACTCATTTTGCAGTGACGGTGAATTCGTTCGACTGGACTCCCTGTGAGGTCCCGACTCGCACGCGCATCAAAGTGCCCGAGGCGGGTGCGGACGCGGCGCTTATCTTGACCGAAGCATAATCGGGCGGATCAAAGCTCGCTGATTGCACCGGAACCGCGGAACCGTCTGCGGTTATCGTGACCGTTGCGTCGCCCGGAAAGTTCAGACCGTGTACCTTTAGTATCAGTACTCCCGATGCCTTCTTCTTCACCTTTATCGAAGTGATCTCCGGCCCAACAAGACTCCCGGCATTGACCTGATTTGAGAACTCTGAGGGCGTGGGGACCGTGTTGCGCGCGCGAACCGTAAGCGCTCCGGCGTTGTTTCGAATCGTGGTGTTCTCGTCCAGGTTGACGAGCCGTTGCTGCGGGTCGGCGCCGATATGTGAGATTACCTGCAAGCCGTTTATTTGTATCTCAGTATCTGCCCTGAATCCGGTTCCGTTGACTCTGATCACAAGGCCGCTCTGACCTGCCGAAGCTTGCTGAACAACTTGCCCGTTCAAAAGTAGGTTAGCTGTCGTCAGTGCAGGTGTTGGCGTTTGATCGGCCGGAAGCATTCCAAGCTTTGCCGACAGCTTCTTGCCGCTAAAAATGTAGACATTGCCTGCGTTTGTCAGCGAGTTGTTGAGACCGTCGCCGTGCATCGCGTTCGCGATGTAATCTATGTACCCGTCACCGTCGACATCTCCGCCCGTGAGGCGGTAAGAAAACTCGTCACCTCCGTCGATGCCTTGATCGAGACCGTGCGCGCCCGCGAGGCGGAAGATGCGCGGGCTCGCGGGAGGGTCGTACAACTTGATCACCGCTGGAAGAAGATCGCGCTGGCCGTAAATGATTTCTGTCACACCGGCGTCTTCGCGCTCCTCCGAGCCGATGTCAAAAGTGCGCTCCGGGCTGCCGATAAACAAATCCGACAAGCCATCCTTGTTAATGTCGTAAGTGCGTACCGAATCGCCTGCGCAGTCCAGATGATGCTCGCCGTAGATCGTAGTCACACGAAGCCCCGACGAATCAGGATCGGCGAGGTCGATCGTCGAGCCGGGCAAGTTCGGCGCTCCGTAGATAACGTAGACCGCGCCTGTCTTTCCTTTGTTATCCGGCGCCATCGCCTGGAGCGCGCCGAGTACGAGGTCATTTCGGCCATCGCCGTTTAGATCTCCGCTGTGAACCTGCGAACCGAGCAGGTCGAACGCGTGAGCGCCGATTACGTGAGTCGCACTGACGGGCGGCGTGCGCAAATCGATATTCGCCGGCCAGTTCTGCTGACCATAGATCACGTAAGCCGCGCCACAACCGGGGCGGCCCGGCAAGCTTACGCCAAAGTTGTTGTGTCCCGTATTTTGATCATTAGGGGTGACGTAGGAACCAGAGTCTCGGAATATTGATCCGCCGATGATGATATCGCCGATGCCGTCGTTGTTCAGATCGCCAATCTGAAGCGCCGCGCCCCAGTGGTCTTCGTCGCCCTGTCCCGTGATGCGCGCCGTACGAACGCCTGCCGGGGGAGATGCAAGATCGATCACCGGCGGAAGGTTCGAGGCTCCGAAAACTATGTAGGCGCCGCCTACGTGCTGTGCGCCTCCAACGTTGATCTGATCCGATCCGATGACTATGTCGGCGAATCCGTCTCCGTCAACATCGCCTTCGTCGATCCAGATTCCCATGCGGCCGCCGGACTGCGGGCCATAGATCGCGATCACACCGGGTGGAGGCGTTCCATCCATCGTCGAAAGATCGTTAGCCGGATTGAAATTCCTCGAGCCCAGAACTACGTAAGCGGCGCCGCGATTGTCGCCGGCGCCTGCGCCCGGAGCGTCCCACAGGCACGCGCCAATCGCCACATCTCGAATCCCGTCGCCATTGACGTCGCCGTTGGCGGATACCGACGTGCCCAACAGATCACCCGATCGCTGGCCCGCCAGCTTGAATATGTTTGGTGGATTTTCAGCCGCGTTGACGAACCCACCGTCACGGCCGTCGCTAACATAGAAATTAACTATGCCGTTGTTTTCGCGCGATCCGATGCTTCCGTACATCCCGCAGAAAATTACATCGGCGCGGCCGTCTCCATTTATGTCGCCTGCAGCAACCGGCAGTCCGATCTGACCCTGCAACCGGAGTCCGCCAAACAAGACCAGCAAGCCGTCCTGATTGATGTTTGCGGCATCGACCGCAAGCTCGATCGCGCCACCCTGAGCGCCCGCGCCAACCGTGATTAGCGACACCAGGAAAGAAAATATGACTGCGAGTATTACCCTCTTCTTCAATCGCATTCGCCTTGTTCCCTATTAAGTCCTTTCGATTGATCCCGCGTGAGTGTCAATGCGAAGGTGTTGATTATACAATGCTGTCGAAGCGATTTGCGAACCTGGTCAGTTTGGCCCGCGGCGCAACAATTCCCAGCCCGCAATGGAAGAAAGGTCAGCGCGAAGCCGTCTAACCAACGATTTGTGAGTGGCCGGGATCATGGAGCGAGTTGCGAGAATGAGTGATAGCCGATCAGAGGCTGAGATTATCGATGCCTGCAAACAGGGAGACCGCGAGGCCTTTCACTTCCTGTTTGAAACTCACAAGGATCGGGTGTACTCGATTGCATTTCACTACAGCGGCAACGAAGCCACCGCGCGCGATGTTACGCAACAAGTCTTCCTGAAACTGTTCACCACAATCAATCAGTTTCGCGAGGACTCGCAGTTCACCACGTGGCTTTATCGAATCGTAGCCAACGCGTGCATGGACGAGCATCGCAAAGGAAGACGATTCGTGACGCTTAATTCGGATGTTGACATGAGGGATATCAAGACTCACGGTTCACAGGTCGAAAGAATTTACAGGCGGGAAATAGCCGAATCGGTTCGAGGCGCGATCGGCGAGCTGACGCCAAAACTGAGGATGCCAATTCTGCTCAAGTACATCGAAGGCATGTCTTATGATGAGATTGCGGACGCATTGGGTCTTTCGATGGGCACGGTATCCTCGCGGCTCAATCGGGGACACAAGATGCTGGCCCGCAAGCTGGAACATCTGCGAGGCGAACTGGCGGCGGGGGAATGAAGATGTTTACGAAGCACGTAATCAAACAACTGTCGGCATATTGTAACGGCGAGCTTGCGGACTCTGAGTCGCGCCGAGTGCAAGAGCACCTGCTCAGTTGCTTGCGATGCCGTCGAGAGTACGGCGCGATTAAGCTAGGCGCGGCTTTCGCGGCGAAACTGTCGGCGGTATCCGCGCCGGCGGAGTTGTGGAGCAAGATCGAGGAGATGCTGGACCCGCAAACGCGCAAGCAGCTTCTTCAAATCGCGCCACGCTCGCGATTTGCGTTCAATTGGTATCAAGTCGCCGCGGTCAGCGCGGTGCTTGTGGTCGCGGTGGCGATTGGGTTGTGGTGGTCGGCTTACGAAGGTCCGAAGGTTTCGCTTGGGGTCCGCGGAGCCAAAGGCTCGGTGCGGATCGATGGCAAGCGTGTAGACGACATTGGAAAATTGTCGCTCGGCGGAGCGCTCGAGACCGGCAGCTCATCGGGGGCAACGATCACCGTGGCGGATATCGGAGAAATCGAAGTTGATCCCAACACGCGCATCCGCCTGGTCAAGACACAAGCGGACGAACACCGGCTCGCGCTTGACCATGGACGAATGAAGGCGACTATCTCCGCGCCGCCCCGGCTGTTCTTTGTGGACACCCCCTCCGCCGAAGCGATTGATCTCGGGTGTGTTTACACGCTCGAAGTAGACGATGCGGGCAGCAGCTTGCTTCACGTGACCTTGGGCTGGGTTGCGCTCGTCCGTAACGGGCGCGAGGTCTATGTGCCGCGCTATGCGATGTGCCAGGCGCGGCTCGGAATCGGAGTGGGGACTCCTTACTTCGAAGACGCGAGTGATGACTTCGTTCGCGCGCTCGAGAGATTCGACTTCGAGGGCGGCGGCGATGATGCGCTTGCCGCGGTGATGAGCGAGGCTCGCGATAGAGATACGTTCACCTTATGGCATCTGCTCACACGTGTTGAAGGTGACAGGCGAGTAAGAGTGCTGAACCGTATGATCGAACTGGTGGGTTTGCCAAAAGGTATCTCGCGTGACGCGACGCTCAAGCTTGATCCCGACACACTCGAGATGTGGAAAGACGAACTCGACACGATCTGGTTCCAATAGAACTGCATTCACTGCGTTGGTGCGAAGGTCGATTTTTCAGCCATTGAAAAGCGATTTACGCATGGCGATCCTTTTCTAACCAACCGGTTCAAGATTATGTCGCAAGCTTCGCGCTTGCCGATGCGGCTTATTTGGTGGAAACCCGCAAGGGTCCTAAGGAAGTGTTTTAGTATTCAGTCACAATGAAGATGATGAACTTGTACGGGAGTCCCTCAGTGGGCGCCCTCGGTCGTAAGCCTCTCATTAGCGAAAAGGGGCGCCCACTGAGGGACTCCCGTACAAGCCGCTTTACCGAGTTTATCCCTTCGAGTGTGACCATCGGATTGCAATCAGACGAACATTTCCGTTGCCTACTTGGCGGCCGTCTCGATGGTCATAAGAAGATAATCGGTTCCAGCCGACTGACCCTTGACCGGGATCCCGAGCTTCACATCGACCCACCACTCCGATACTTCCTTTCCGATGCGGCGTTTGATGTGGCGAACGCGAAATTCGCCAGCAGGGACTTTAAGAGTTTCTTCATTGCCGGTGTCGCAGGCTGCGGGCAGGAGCATTGCCGTGGCGTTATCGAATTCGAGAGGCGTCGGATAGGTTGAGATCTGATACTTGCCTGAGTTGGAAGATTGAACGAAGCCTTGCGCCGCAACGGCGGGGCTCGAAAGGAAGAACTGTGCGGGCACTTCCAGTGTTTGCGAGATAACTCCGGACACGCTGCCTCGCGTGCGCGCGGTAAGCGTGTTGCCGTCAATACTGAATCTGGTGCGTTCGCGATCCGCTCCGCGAACCTTTGTCACTTCCGCGAAAGCCGGACGGCGGTTGGCGTCGACGCGATGGAGAACTTCAGTCGAGAAATCGCCGCTGGTTATCCTGCTGTGAATAAGGAATCCGGCTTCCGAGGTTGTAAACAGCTCCCACGACTCCGAGCCGGCTTCTTTGCCGTTCCGGCCGCGATAAGAATAAACGCCGCTCGCGATGCGAGGCCCGCGCTCCGAGCGTCCATTGTGGATCAATCGCTTTCCGTTGAGGATCGCGGCCAGATCCTCTTCGATAGTGTCGCTCGCGGGAGTCTCAACTATGCGGCCAATCTCGCGCCCGCCGCGCTCGACGATCACGGTGGGAACGTTTGTGATGGCTAAAGGCTGAACTAACGCCACGGGCTCGCGAAATTGGTTATCGATTCCGATGAGTGTGAGTTGAATCTTATCGCTCGCTGCATTGTTGATCGCTTTCAGCAGCCTGGGAACATAGTTCTTGCTGTCCGGACACCAGGTCCCGAACGCGAGCGTAACTTTGGTTTCCTTATCGCTGTTCTTGATCTCGGAAACGGCGTTAGCATTCGGCTGGTAGTTCATCATCACCGAGCGCCAGACCGGAACAGTTTCCCAGAGTTTCGTCAGGCTCATCTCGCCGGTTACGCCCGGGTGTGCGCGAATCAGAATTGGTTTTCCGCTTGCGGAGAAGAAATAAACTGGTCCATCGATTCTTGTGAACTTCCCAACCACTTGCATTGGGGCATCGGAAGTCGCCGTGGTGCGATCGGGCTCAAACTGAAACGCATCTTTGGGAATCGTGCTAACCGTTTGCTCGGTGACATTGAGCACAAGCGCCGACTCCAGCCGCTTTGAGATGAGCGCGAGTCTCGAGGGAGAACTCGCAGTCAGAACCTGGGCGTCGCGATCCAGCTCGTTGTCGATGTAGACGTCGCGGGTGCTGTCATTCCAGTTGATGGGCGGAGTCTTGAGGGTCTGGGCTTGCACAGAGGCCAAAACGAAAACGGCTAGCAGCAGAGTTATGGTGTTGAGTTTCATTAACGTTCACTTTCAATGTCCGTGGGAATCTGTCTCAGTATAACGCCAGTGATCATGCATTGGTTACTTTACGCTCAGTAGTTCCACCTCGAAAATGAGCGTTGAGTTGGGAGGAATCGCCGGCGGGCGGCCTTGCGCTCCATATCCGAGGCTCGGCGGCACGATGAGTCGTCGTTTGCCGCCCACGTTCATTGTCATTATGCCTTCGTCCCAACCGGGTATGACGACGCCGGTACCGATCTTGAAAGTGTATGGTTGACCTCTATCGACTGAGCTATCGAACTTCGTTCCGTTCTCGAGCGTGCCGGTGTAATGCACCGTGACCATCTGCCCGGGTCTTGGAATTTCTCCTCGGCCCACGACCTCATCGATGTACTTGAGCCCTGACGCCGTGGTGACCATGCCGTCCGGCCCGGCCTTTGGGACGTCCGGCGCCGGCGACGATGTCCCGCCGCTTCGCAGAATTATTACCAGGACAATCACAACCGCGAGTGCCGCGATTATCATGAAAGCGACGGCTTTTTTCATTTGGTTTGACTGCTTTTTGGAAGAGCGGACGTTGTGCGATGAACCGCCGCGGCTCCGTGTTTTTCTTTTTCGACTCTTGGGCAATTGGATTTCTCCCCGCCTTTGGATTGAAGCCGAAATATGGATTCGCCGCCGCACCTTGTCAAGTTAGGGCAGCAGCGGACCGAGCCCCGCGAACTCTCGGTTCAGGTTCTGTCACTACGAGACTGCGTGCGTTATTATCCGCTGTTGAATGATCTTCGTTGAACGAGCTCGCTGACCAGAATATCGAATCGGTTCGCACCTTATGAAAAGTGATGAACTGACAATCGAAGTCATCTGCCGGCACCTTCCGGGAATCCGATTCGCGGACTACGAACCCGTCTACCTCGGGATTCAAAAAGGCAATGAAGTCATCGAGGCCGCGCCGGGCGATCGCAAGCAGGTGACCTTTCGGCCGGCGTTCAAGATTGGAACGCAGCCGGATGGCGCGCCTAACTTTCTGGGGCCTTTTGCGAAGGGCACTCCTCAGGAACGATTCTTTTATCTATCGTGGGGAGTGATGACCGAGAGCGGGCGCTTCGAGATGTTCCGCCGGGCTAAGATACATCTCAATCATCTGACGCGCGAACAAATCGGAAGCGCGCTCTCGGATAATCGCCCGATCAAAGTGACGATTGATATGACGGATCGCAAAGGCGGGCCGTTATGCGCGTCGGTCAGGAAGGATCGCGCGAAATGGCAAACGTAGCTTTCGTGCCTGCCGGTCGCCAAACAAAAATCGGGCGGGTTTGATCCCGCCCGATGTTTATTGTGACATGGACCGCCGCCACTCTTGGTGACGTTCATCGTAGCGGCCCCGATGGTCTCGCTTTGGGAGTCTGTCGGAAGAACAGTTTCTCTCTGCGTCTCTGCGGTGAATTTGCACGAAAAAACAGCTCACCGCAGAGTCGCCGAGAGCGCAGAGGGCGCGCAGAGTTATTTTCCGATAGACTCCTTTAGGGAACGGCTTGAGTGGTAGACGCCGGGCTTATCTTTGAGACTTGACCAGTGCTGCTGCTGGCGACCCAGAGATTTGCTCCGTCATAAACGACGCCATATGGTCCTCTGCCGACCGAGAAGTTCGTGATCAGCGCGCCGTCACTAACCTGCACCTTGGACACGGTGTTGCTGCCGTTGTTTGCGACCCAGATATACGACCCGGCATAAGTCACACCGGCCGGACCATCACCCACCGCATAGGTGCCAAGCACGCTCCCGTCAGTTGCCAACTTCGTCATCGTCTGGCTGAAGAAGTTGGCCACCCAGATATTGAGTCCATCGCAGGCCACGCCGAATGGACCATTGCCGACCGCAAACGTGCCGAGCTTGGCGCCATCGCTTGCGCGCAGCTTGGTAACGTCGTTGCTCGCGTTGTTTGTGACCCAGATATTCGCTCCATCCGAGGCAAGCGCAATCGGACGGGTGCCAACGCCATAGGTTCCGAGCGTCGACCCGGCTTTACTCATCTTCTTCACCGTGTTGCTGTTGCGATTGGCGATCCAGATGTTTGTTCCGTCGAAGAGCAGACCTCCGGGGCCGTCTCCTGCGTCAAACGTTCCCAGCGTCGCTCCGGTCGAGGCCCTCAGCTTGGTGATGGTGTCGCTGAGATAGTTCGCAACCCAGATACTGCTTCCATCAAAGGCGAGAGCTACCGGGCGCTTCCCGACCGCATACGTTCCGAGTGCGGCGCCGTCACTTGCTCGCACTTTGGTGACGGTGTCGCTGAATTGATTGGCGACCCAGACGTTGCTTCCATCAAACGCTACCGCTTCGGGCCCATCGCCCACAGCAAAGGAATTGGTCTGCGAAGTAGTTAACTGACCGCTGACCGGTAGTGCAACGATCGCCAGGGCCAGAACGACAAACAAGCTCTCTTGTAGAAAGTTTCTCTTCATTTCTTTGCTCCTTTCTCGCCCGATCGAGCGGCGTTTT
>Ga0070703_10000644_pt1 | contig 12234 bp, 1 predicted proteins | sample KBSK5251metaG_FD_65453 | JGI IMG/M metagenome (GOLD analysis project Ga0070703, IMG submission 65453) | Corn, switchgrass and miscanthus rhizosphere microbial communities from Kellogg Biological Station, Michigan, USA - KBS K5-25-1 metaG | ecosystem: Host-associated > Plants > Roots >... | reverse complement strand
ACCATCATCTCCAAACCCCGCTCCGCGCAGATGGCAACTCTTTCATCCGGCCCCACCCCAAGCTCGCGCAGATAGTGCGCCAACCGATTGGCTCGCCGGTTCAGCTCTCCGTAACTCAACATCTCGTCTTCATAAACCACCGCCACCGAATCAGGCGTCTTCTCCACCTGCTCTTCAAATAACTCGTGCACGAGCTTATCTCGCGGGTACTCCGCCCGCGTCTCATTCCACTCATACAACACCTGCCGACGCTCTGCTTCCGGCAACAGCGGCAGCCGATCTATAACTTCCGTCTCATCCGCCACCATCCCTTTTAGAAATGCCCGCAGATACCCCACATACCGCTCAACCGTCGATCGCTCGTACAGCGCCGTCGCATACACCAAACTACCCACAATCCCTTCCCCAGCATCCCGCAACGACAACATCAGGTCGAACTTCGCTACCACTTGCGCCGCTGCGCCCAACGGCCCTAACTCCACGCCAGGCATCGCCAGCCCTCCGCTGCCGAAATTCTGCCCCCAGCCAAACATCACCTGGAACAGCGGACTGTGGGCCAGACTCCGCACCGGCCGCGCATTCTCCACCACCTGCTCAAACGGTATGTCCTGATGCTGCTGCGCCGCCAGAACCTGCTCCTTCACACGCTTCAGCAATTCCCCCACACTGGGCGATCCCGATACATCCATTCGCACCGCCAGCGTGTTCACGAAGAATCCGATCAGCCCTTCAATCTCCACCCGACCACGATTGGCCACCGGCGTCCCGATCACCACATCTTCCTGCCCAGACAGCCTCGCCAGCAGCGCTCCCCATCCCGCCAGCAACGTCATGTACAGCGTCGTCCCGTACTTCTTACTCAACTCCCTCAGCCCCTGGCTAAGTTCCTCATCCAGCGCTACCCTCACCCATCCTCCGGCATATTCCTCCTCAGCGGGACGCGGATGGTCTGTCGGCAACTCCAGCAGCGAGGGCACTCCCGCCAGTGTCTTTTCCCAGTACTCTCCCTGTCTCTGCAGAATCTCCCCTTCCATCCACTTCCGCTGCCACACCGCGTAGTCCGCATACTGCACACCCAATTCCGGCAGCGGGTCCTCATCCCCTCGCGCAAACGCCCCGTAGAGCGCGCTCAGCTCCCTGATCAACACCTCCATCGACCAGCCGTCGGAAACGATGTGGTGCATGGTGATCAGCAGCGCATGCTCCTCTTCTTCCATCCGTATCAGGCGCCCACGGATGAGAGGCCCCGCTTCCAGATCAAACCCGCTAGCCGCCTCCTCCCTGACCAGATGGTCGAGTTCAGTCTGAGCATCGGACGCCCCGACCAGATCGTACTCCAGCAGGTGGAACCGGCTCTCTTCCGCCGCCGCTATGCGTTGCGCCGGCTCGCCTTCCAGGGCGACGAACGTCGTCCGCAACGCCTCGTGCCGCCCCACGATCCGGTCCAGCGCCCGCCGCAAGGCTTCGCGATCAAGCCGCCCCTTCAGCCGCCATCCGTAGAAGATGTGATAGGCCTCGCTCGCTCCCATCTGAGCCAGGAACCACAGTCGCTGCTGTGCAAACGACAACGGAAGTGGCCCCCCTCGTTCGGCGGGCGTAATCGCGGGCAGAGTAGTCTGACCCGCGCTCTCGACAACGAGTGCGAAATCAATCAAGACCGGATGTGCGAACAGATCGCTGATAGCCACTTCCACACCCAGCGTTTGCCTGAGCTGCGAGATGAATCGCATCGCTCGGAGCGAATGGCCACCCAGCTCGAAGAAGTTGTCGTAGCGTCCCACTCGTTCCACTTTCAGTACGTCGGCCCAGATACTTCCAAGCACAGTCTCAGTCTCGCCCACCGGCAACTCAAACCTCCGCACACCGTACGCGTCTTCGTCCGGCGCTGGCAATCCCCTCCGATCCAACTTCCCGTTCGGCGTCAGGGGTAATCGCTCCAGCCGCACATAGGCTGCCGGCACCATATACTTCGGCAGCTTTGTGGAGAGATGACTTCGCAGCTCTTCCGCCCCTATCTCTCTCTCGGTATCCTTCATACAGGTGTAATAAGCCACCAGCCGCTTGTCTCCCGCCGTATCTTCTCGCAACGCCACCACTGCTTCCCGCACACCAGAGTGCTCGGCCAGCCGCGCCTCGATCTCTAATAGCTCGATCCGGTATCCACGGATTTTCACCTGGAAATCGTTCCGCCCCAGAAACTCGATCGTCCCGTCAGCCCGCCAACAACCCAAATCTCCCGTTTTATAGATCCGCGCCCCGGTTTCTTCCGTGAACGGGTCTACTACAAATCGCTCCGCTGTCTGCTCCGGCCGATTTAGGTATCCTCTCCCCACCCCCGCCCCTCCGATGTACAGTTCCCCCTGAACACCAATCGGCACGGGTTGTTGGTACTCATCCAGAATGTAGACCTGCGTGTTTGCAATTGCGTGCCCAATCGAACGAACTGCGGTGGGTAACTCGATGCGTCCGGAGGTCGCAACAACCGTGGTTTCTGTGGGACCGTAATTATTGACCAGTGAAAATGATGGCGACTTCGGAGGCAGGCGACGTAAAAGATCCCCGCCAACAAGCAAGGTACGTTGGAGCGGATTGGTAATTCCCTGAGTGAAAGCAAATTCTGCAATTGGCGTTGGCAAGAAGCTCACATCGGGCCCCCTGCCATTCCACCAGGCAAGCAATGACTCAGGATCGCGTGCCTCCATCGGCGACGGTAAAAGCAGGGTCGCACCCACGCAAAGAGGCGGCCAGATCTCCCACGTGGCGGCATCAAATCCAAAGCTTGCCACACTGGATGAGCGCATTCCGCACTTCAGTTCGAAGGTAGCGCAGTGCCAGCAAATCAAATTAACCAAGCTGCGATGTTCGATAACAACGCCTTTCGGTGTGCCAGTGGAACCGGAGGTGTAGATCACATAAGCCAACTGTTTGGAAGTGAGCCCGATACCGGCACGTTCTGGATTGGTATCCGGCTCATTACTCCAGGCAACAGCAGGAGCAGTTAGATCCACAACGGATGGTCTATTTTCGATTCCCGTGAAACGCCCTTTGTGATGACCTTGTGTCAGCAGCACTGCAGGTACGCTGTCCTCCACTATATATCGCAATCGGTCAGACGGATAAGCCAGATCCAATGGAACATACGCCCCTCCCGCTTTCCCCACCGCCAGTAATCCGACGATCATCTCCAAGCCACGCTCGATGCAGATTCCTACCCGCACATCCGGCCCGACACCAAGCTCCCGCAGATAATGCGCCAGTTGATTGGCTCGCCGGTTCAACTCTCCATAACTCAATATTGCATCTCCAAAAACTACCGCCACTCCATCAGGCGTCTTCTCCGCCTGCTCTTCAAACAACTCGTGCACGAACTTCTCCCGCCAGCTTCCTGCTGCCGGATACTCCGCTTGCGTCGCGTTCCACTCATATAACAACTGCCGACGCTCCTCCTCAGGCATCAGCAGCAGCCGCTCTACCGCCTGCGTCTCATCCGCTACCATCCCCTCCAGCAGCGTCCGCAGGTATCCCAGATGGCGCTCCACCGTCGATCGCTCGAACAGCGACGCCGCATATACCAAACCACCCACGATCCGTTCGCCCTCTTCCCGCAAGGACAATGTCAGGTCGAATTTCGCCACCACCTGCGTCGACTCTACTTTCTCTATCTCCAATCCGGGCAGCACCAACCTGCCTTCGCGAGACCGCTGCCACCAGTCGAACATCACCTGAACCAACGGATGGTGTGACAGGCTACGCACCGGACGTACAATCTCTACTACCTGTTCAAACGGTAGATCCTGGTGTAACTGTCCCGCCAGAACCTGCTCCTTCACCCCATTCAACAGCTCTCTTACTGTTAGCGATCCCGATACATCCAGCCGCAGCGCCAGCGTGTTCACGAAGAATCCGATCAAACCTTCGATCTCCATCCACCCCCGATTGGCTACAGGCGCCCCAACCACGATTTCCTCCTGCCCAGATAGCCGTGCCAAGAGCACACTCCACCCCGCTAGCAACGTCATATATAACGTCGTGCCCGCCCTCCGACTCAGTTCCTTCAGCCTTCGCGTAAGGTCCTCCTCAAACTCCACCTTCACCCATCCCCCCGCATAATCCTGCTCCGCCGGCCGCGGATGGTCTGTCGGTAACTCCAGCGACACTGGCACTCCTGCCAGCGTCCTCTCCCAGTACTCCGCATGCTTTCGCAATAACTCACCTTCCATCCACTTTCGCTGCCATACCGCATAGTCGGCATACTGCAGCCTTAACTCCGGTAGTGGATCCACTTCCCCTCGTACATAGGCTCCGTACAGCACGCTCAGCTCCCTGATCAACACTTCAATAGACCAGCCGTCGGAAACTATGTGGTGCATGGTGATCAGCAACGCATGCTCTTCCTCCCCCAGCCGGATCAGCCGTCCACGGATCAACGACCCTCTCTTGAGGTCAAACGCGGCCTTAGCCTCTCGCGCCACCATGTGATCCAGCTCCTCCTGAACATCCGCCAACTCGTGCAGGTCGTGTTCCACCAGATGAAACCGGCTCTCATCTGCGGGGATAATCCATTGCCTCGCATCCCCATCGATCGTTATGAACTTGGTGCGCAGCGCCTCATGCCGCCTCACAATCCGATCCAGTGCCTGCCGCAGAGCCGGGTAGTTCAGTTGCCCCTTCAGCCGCCATCTGTAGAAGATGTGATACGCCTCGCTGACTCCCTCCATCTGCGCCAGGAACCATAATCGTTGCTGCGCAAACGACAACGGAAGAGGCCCCCCTCGTTCGGCGGGCGTAATCGCGGGCAGAGTAGTCTGAGCCGCGCTCTCGACAACGAGCGCGAAATCAGTCAAGACCGGATGCTCGAACAGGTCGCTGATAAGGGCTTCGACATCCAGCGTTTGCCTGAGCTGCGAGATGAATCGCATCGCTAGGAGTGAATGGCCACCCAGTAGGAAGAAATTGTCGTACCGTCCCACTCGTTCCACTTTCAGTACATCGGCCCAGATACTTGCCACAACTGTCTCAGTCTCGCCTACCGGCGCCTGATACCCGCGCACCCCATATGCATCTTCCTCCGGCGCTGGCAGCCCCTTCCGATCCACCTTCCCGTTCGGCGTCAGGGGTAATCGCTCCAGCCGCACATATGCCGCTGGCACCATGTACTCCGGCAGCTTTGCGGAGAGATATCTTCGCAGCTCGTCCGCCCCAATCCCTCTCTCGGTATCCTTTATACAGGTGTAGTAAGTCACCAGCCGCTTGTCTCCCGCCGCAGCTTCTCGCGCCACTACGACCGCTTCGCGCACTCCATGGTGCTCCATCAAGCGCGCTTCAATCTCCCCCAGCTCAATTCTGTATCCACGGATCTTTACCTGGAAATCATTCCGGCCGAGAAACTCGATCTTGCCGTCCGGCAGCCAACGGCCGAGATCACCTGTTTTGTAGGCGCGTGCGCCTGGCTCTCGACTGAACTGATCGGGCAGGAATCGCTCGGCTGTCAGCTCAGGCTGATTGAGGTAAGACCGCGCCAGCTGTTCGCCGCCAATGTAAATCTCCCCGACCACACCGACCGGAACAAGCTGACGCTGCCGATCTAACAGGTAGATCCGGGTATTTGAAATCGGACTGCCGATCGGAGGCAAGCTTGGCCAGATGGCGGGTTGATCCGGCAAGGCAAAGGCCGTTACGACATGTGTCTCGGTTGGCCCATAGTGATTGCAGAGTCGAGGTTGCTTCAGATGCCTGAAAAGCAATGCAATCTGCGGCGTAATCCGCAGTTGCTCTCCCGCCGTGATGAACTCTTGGAGCGCCCAATCCGAATTCTCTGAAGCCGCTACGGCGTCGCTGCCCGCAGCTTCGACCAGAGACTGCAGGACGCTAGACGGCAGAAACAGACGTTCAATCCGGCGCGCAGAGATCCGCCGCATCAGCATTCGGAAGTCGCGTCTGGTGGAGTTGTCAATCAGTTCCAACTCCGCGCCGATAGACAGGGTGCTGAAGATCTCCTGGAAGGAAACGTCGAATCCGAGCGCGGCAAACTGTAAGCTCCGTTGGGGAGTTCGGCCGGCAGGAATTGCCATTTGCCAAAGAATCAAATTGACCAGCGGGCTATGAGGCATGGCCACCCCCTTGGGACTGCCGGTTGATCCCGAGGTATAGATGACATAGGCTACATGTTGCGGAGTCAATCCGATGCTCGTCCGGTCCGGGTTGGTGTCAGGTTCTGTTGCCCAACATTCGGCATTCACCCCGAGATCGATCACCGAAGCGCCTCCAATCGCCTGGTCAAGTATCGAACGAACCTCTGGTGGTACCCGGTGATGAGTGAGGGTCACTACTGGTAAGCTGTCCTCCAGCATGTAAGCTAACCGGTCGACTGGATACGCCGGGTCCAGCGGCACATAGGCGCCCCCCGCCTTGATCACCCCCAGCACGCCCACCACCATCTCAACACTCCGCTCCAGGCAGATCGCCGCTCGCGTGTCAGGCCTCACGCCTGACCTGTGCAGGTAATGCGCCAGCCGATTGGCCCGGGAATTGAGTTCACCATAGCTCAAATACTCGTCTTCATATGTTAATGCTATCGCGTCCGGCGTCCTCTCCGTCTGCTCCTCAAACAGCTGGTGAATGCACTTCTCCCTAGGATACTCAACGGCTGTCTCATTCCACTCCCCGACCACCTGATGGCGTTCCGCAGCGCTCAGCAGGGGTAAGCGATCCGCCGCCTGGCCGTCGTCCGCCACCATAGCTTCCAACAGCGTGCGGAAATATCCCAGGTAACGCTCGATCGTCCCCGCCTCGAACAACGAGGTGGCATACTCCAGGCCGCCTATGATCGTCTTGCCCGCCTCCCGTAGTGAAAGCGTCATATCGAACTTCGCCGTAACCTGGGGCGCCAATTGCGAAGCCCTGACCTCTAGTCCTGGCAGTTCCAGGACGCCTTCCGGCGCGTTTTGCCAAGCTAACATGACCTGGAAGATCGGACTGTGCGACAGACTGCGTGCCGGATGCACGACCTCCACCACCTGTTCAAAGGGAATGTCCTGATGCTGCTGCGCCGCAAGGGCTTGCGCCTTGACGCGCCCTAGCAGCTCGCCAACCGTGGGGGAACCCGAGACATCCAGACGCAGCGCCAGGGTGTTCACGAAAAACCCGATCAGCTCTTCAACCTCAATTTGCTTGCGATTGGCTGTTGGCGTACCTATGACGATGTCCTGCTGCCCCGATAACCGCGCCAGTAGTGTGGCCCACCCCGCCAGCAGGGTCATATGTAGTGTTGCCCCATGCCGACGGCTCAACTCTTTCAGCCCTGACACTAACTTCTCATCCAGCTCTAACCTAGTAAACGCTCCAGCGTAGTCCTGCTTGGCCGGACGGGGGTGATCATAGGGCAACTCCAACAGATCCGGAGCCCCAGCCAGAGCCTCCTTCCAGTAACTGGTTTGCCGCTGCAGAGTGTTGCCTTCCATCCATTTCCGCTGCCAGACAGCATAGTCGACGTACTGCAGGCTCAGCGGCGGTAAAGGGTCTGCCTCACCACCACGCAGAAAAGCTCTGTACAACACACTCAATTCGTTCAGCAACAAACCCATCGACCACCCATCGGAGACAATGTGGTGCATGGTGATCAGCAGCGCCTGCTCATCATCCCTCAGCCGGATCAGCCGCCCTCGGATCAGAGGTCCGGCTTGCAGATCAAACGCGGCTCGGGCCTCTTGTTCTATCAGATCGTCAAGTTCTATGCGTCCATCGCCGCGCTGCCGCAAATCGTGCTCCACCAACTGGAAGCTGCTGTCCTCTATCGCAGCAACCCGCTGCGCCACTTCCACGCCATCTGAAGTGAAGGTGGTGCGCAGCGCCTCATGCCGCGCAACGATTCGATCCAGCGTCCGGCGCAGCGCCCTGCGGTCGAGCTTCCCCTTCAGCTGCGCTCTCCACGGAATGTGATAGGCCTGACTCACGCCCTCCAGTTGCGCTAAAAACCACAACCGTTGCTGCGCGAACGACAACGGAAGAGGCCCCGCTCTTTCGGCAAGCGTAATTGCCGGCAGAGTGGTTTGAGCGGCCCTATCGACAACCAGCGCGAAATCAGTCAAGACTGGATGTGCGAACAGGTCGCTGATAAGCGCTTCCACACCCAGCGCTTGCCTGAGATGCGAGATGAATCTCATCGCAAGAAGGGAGTGGCCACCGAGTTCAAAAAAGTTATCGCGCCTCCCCACTCGTCCCACCTTCAAGACCTCGGCCCAAATACGCGCCAACACCTTTTCGGTCTCCCCCATTGGCGACTCATCTCCATGCGCTACATATGCGTCTCCCTCCGGCGCTGGCAGCCCTTTCCGGTCCACCTTCCCATTCGGTGTCAGGGGTAATCGCTCCAGCCGTACGTATGCCGCTGGTACCATGTGCTCAGGCAGACTTGCGGAGAGATAACTTCGCAACTCTTCGGCTCCTACTCCTCCTCCGTTCGCCTCCGCACACGTGTAGTAGGCAACTAGCCGCTTGTCTCCTATAGTATCTTCACGCGCCACCATCACCGCTTCGCGCACACCATGGTGCTCCATCACCCGCGCCTCGATCTCCCCCAACTCAATTCTGTATCCACGTATCTTCACCTGGAAATCATTCCGACCCAGAAACTCAATCGTCCCGTCCGCCAGCCAACGACCCAGATCTCCCGTCCAGTACATCCGATCTCCGGTTTTTTCCGTGAACGGATCCTTCGAAAACCTCTCCGCCGTCAGCTCCGGCCGGTTCAAATACCCCCGCGCTACTCCCGCTCCCCCGATGTACAACTCGCCCGTCACTCCGACCGGTACCGGCTCCCTGAACTGATCCAGTATGTAGATCCGCGTGTTCCCGATCGGGCGGCCGATCGGGATGCTCCGCGCGTTTTTCGGTACGGCGGTAATTTCGTGGGTTGCCGCAAAGGTTGTAGTCTCGGTCGGGCCATAACCATTGATCAGGTGTTGTGGGGAGTCGCCGTGCAACACCCGGGCAATCACCCGCGGATCGAGGGCATCGCCTCCCACAATGAGATAGCGTAAGCTTGCAAGCTCTTCGCGTAATGCGTCTGCGTACTGGTTGAACAGACCCACGGTAAGCCACAGAATATTTACCGCATGCCGCTTCAATTTTTGTCCAAACTGTGCAGGTTCAAGCAGAGCATCATGATCAATGACCACAATGCGCCCCCCATTCAGCAGCGGCGCCCAGACCTCCATGGTCGAGGCGTCAAAGGCCGGATTCGACGCGAACGCCACCCTATCACTCGTCTTGAAATCCGCGTATCCGCAATTCAATACGAGCCGTGTGATCGCGCGATGCGGAACCATCACCCCTTTGGGCTGCCCCGTCGATCCTGAGGTATACATCACGTAAGCTAGCGCCTCACTGTCCTGCTCTACTGCTGGATTCTCGACTTGTCCCCCGCCCCACACCTGCTGATCGATATCCACTCTCCTCACCGCCGACGTCTCCGGCAGTTCCATGTCTTTGCTGCAGAGTATGACCTTCGCCACGCTGTCAGAGATCAACAGAGCTTTGCGTTCCAACGGGTAGCCCGCATCAAGCGGCACATACGCGCCTCCCGCCTTCAACACCGCTAGCAAGCCTACTATCATCTCCAATCCGCGCTCCGCGCAGATCCCCACTCGCGCATTCGGCCCCACGCCCAGTCCTCTCAGATAGTGCGCCAATTGATTGGCCCGCCTGTTCAGCTTCCCGTAACTCAATACGGCATCTTCGAAAACAACCGCCGCTGCCTCCGGCGTCTTCTCCGCCTGCTCTTCAAACAACTCGTGGACACACTTATCTCGCGGATAGTCGGCTTCCCTCGCGTTCCACTCATACACGACCTGTTGCTGCTCGGCGTTAGTCAGAAGGGGCAAATTTGCAATCCGGGACTGCGGATCCCTAGCTACTCCTTCCAGCAATTCCGTAAGATGTCCGGCCAGGCGTCCCATTGCCTCATCAGAGTAGAACTGACGATCATGATCAATCCGAATTGAAAGATCCGGCTTGCTGTAGCCAGCGACTGTCAGAGGATAGTGGACAGGAGTGAAGCGCGAGACGTCGCCCCGCCACAATACGCAGCCTTCCCGCTGCAAAGCAGCCCCCAGATCGTATTCTTCAAAGACCACAATGCTCTGGAAGAGTTCCGCTGTTCGGTCGATCGCGCTGGCCTCTCGAATGTGAGTCAGGGGTGTCCATTCGTGCGGCCTCATTTCTACGTGCTGGTCTCGCAGTTCCTGCAACAGTTTGAGAAACGCCTTGCTTCCTGTGGGCTGCAACCGAATGGGGACCGTATTTATCAGGAGGCCGACGACCGAGTCGGCTTCTCCATAGTCCACGCGGCGGCCAGACCGCGTTTCGCCATAGACCACATCCTCTTGACCACTGTAGCGGGCGAGTAGCACCGCCCATGCAGCCTGCACTATCCAGTTGACCGTCAGCTTCTTTGACTGCGCCAGCCGTTGTAGAGAAGCCTTTACTTCGTTCGAGAGGTTCAGGCGCACTGTTTGATATCTGTCTCCTGATTGTCCCTCGTCGGATTCCCGCGGCAAGTCCACTTTCGACGGTGTACGGAAGGTGCCCAGCAGCTTCCGCCAATACTGTTCCGCGGGTGATCGGTCCTGCCGATAGAACCAATCAATGTAATCTGCGTAGGCAGGTGGACGCGGTAATTCCAGGTCCTGGTTGCTGCAATAGGCCTCGTAAAAGAGCGAGACCTCCTTCATTACTTTCACCCGAGAGCGACCATCCAGCAGCATGTGATGACACGTCCATAAAAACAGGTCCCTGTCCCCCGCCATCTTCATGATCGCGAAGCGCATCAATGGTGCTGTTGAGAGATCAAATCCGCGCCTTCGTTCGCGCAGGAGGTAGGATTCCAGAAGGCCGCCCTGGTCGGCGGCCGCCGCGCCGGTCATATCCTGTATATCGATCTGTATGGGGATATCTTCACACACCCTTTGTATAGGCTCGCTTAATCCATCCCATGAAAAGCAGGTCCTCAAAACGTCATGCCGATTGACTACTCTCTGCCAGGCTTGCTTGAAAGCGGATAGGTCCATACCTGGTGGCAACTCGCATACAATCTGTGCAACGTACACCCCGTCGTCCGGGGCCGATAAGCTATGAAACAGCATTCCATGCTGCATCGGCGCAAGAGGGTATGATCTCTCTGTTGGACGACTCGTAATCATTATGATTGTCCCCGAAAACTGGACTACAGGCTAAAGGTGGATATGGCAGCGCAGGTGTGTGGCAGACAAGCATCCTTTAAGCGCACTTCGCGTACCCACAAAAAACTTGTCTTCAAAACGTCATGCCGATTGATTGCGCTCTGCCAGGCTTGCTCAAAGGCGGAAAGGTCCATTTCCGGCGTCAATCTGCATACAACCCGTGCAAAGTACACCGCCTCCACAGCGAACAACCTATCAAACGGACTGTGCTGCATCGGCGCAAGTTGTTTCGCGCTCTAGTCCTTACTGCGAAAAGTCATAAGGGATTTCCCTATGCCGTAGATTCGACCTTAACCAACCGACCCTTTCCCGCAAGTGTGTTCAAATCAATGTCAGCAATGCATTTGACTTTTACGTAATCGAGTGTGAGATTGCCCTCGACATGAGCAGTCCCGGCTCCATTTTCAAAGTCCGCGTTGCTGAAATCTGAGACAGACCGGTCCAGGCGGAACCCAAGTTCCGTCCCTCCCTTGGTCTGCGTAAACTTGATATGAACATAATCGCGATCAATGGCATCTTTGAACAATTTCAAAGTTTTTTCGGGCCGGAGTCCGACTTCGACTTCGTGATCGCCTGCACACAGGCGCTCGACCAGGCTCGGGGCGCGCGGCGCATTGGGGTCAGGAGGCGGCGGAGGCGGAGGTGGGTTCTTGGCGAATTCCTCCATCTTCTTCCTCAGGCTGAGCGGCCTCATATCGGTCCAAACGTCCTTGATGTAGGATAGACATTCCGCCTTGGGACCAGTTTTCCCGGCATCCCGCCACCCTAGAGGATTGTCTTTGTATGCTGGGGATATTGAGTACTGCTCCTCATCATTTACCACGACCTTGTAAATCGTAGTGTCTTCTTGGTCCGGATCATTCCATCTCATTAGTTTATCTCCTGAGCGCCGGGATAAACCGGCGGGTTGTAGTGAATGAAAGAGTCATACGTTAAAGGTCTAGCCAACCGTGACGGCCCCGAGTCATGCGCCGGCGCTCGTAAGGGCGACGACGAA
>Ga0070703_10000639_pt1 | contig 12271 bp, 10 predicted proteins | sample KBSK5251metaG_FD_65453 | JGI IMG/M metagenome (GOLD analysis project Ga0070703, IMG submission 65453) | Corn, switchgrass and miscanthus rhizosphere microbial communities from Kellogg Biological Station, Michigan, USA - KBS K5-25-1 metaG | ecosystem: Host-associated > Plants > Roots >... | reverse complement strand
TTAGAGGGCGCGCTCACCAAGGCGGGATTGCTGAGCGCAAAGCGATGATCGACCGTGATCATGCGTTGTGCGTTACCAAGCAAGCCGCGCTGGTGGGCATCGCGCGGAGCACGGTGTACTACCTGCCCCGCCCGGTGTCGGCGGAAGATCTCGCGCTCATGAAGCAGATCGACGCATTGCATACGGAGTTCCCTTTCGCGGGGTCGCGGATGTTGCGCCGTCTTTTGGCTGCCAATGGGAGCAAGGCCGGCCGGCGTCACGTGCGGACGCTGATGCTGCGGATGGGGATGGAGGCCCTGTACCGCCGGCCGCGGACGACGAGGCCGGAGCCGGGACACAAGGTCTTTCCATATCTGCTGCGCGGCATCGAGATCACGCGACCCAATCAGGTCTGGGCGATGGACATCACCTACATTCCGATGGCCAAGGGCTTCGTCTATCTGGCGGTGGTGCTCGACTGGTTCTCACGGCGGGTCCTGTCGTGGCGGCTGTCGATCACGATGGAAGCAGCGTTCTGCATCGAGGCTCTGCAGGACGCTCTGGCACGTCACGGCAAGCCGGAGATCTTCAACACGGATCAAGGCGCACAGTTCACCGGCGCGGCCTTCACGGGCGTGCTGACAGCGAAGGAGATCAGGATCAGCATGGATGGGAAAGGCGCGTGGCGCGACAACGTGTTCGTCGAGCGCCTGTGGCGGACGATCAAGTACGAGGAGGTCTACCTGCACGCCTATGAGAGTGTCAGCGCGGCGCGCGCGGGGATCGGGCGCTATCTCGATCTCTACAATCGCCGCCGCCCGCACTCGAGCCTTGACGGCATGACACCCGATCGAGCGTACTTCGGAACCGAGAGCCTGCCGCCAATCCGCTTGGTGGCCTAACCCCGGCAGACGATCCACTTATCGAAGCGGAAAATCTGTCCGAACAACCGGGGCCACCTCAGCGCATCAACGAGGGCCTGTTTGGCCCGCAAAGAAAGCTGATCTCGAAAACCGAGCCCCGATATGCGGACTTTTACTTAGATCAGAAGCGGAACGTCCCCTACTGGGCGCCGGGATGCCTATCCATCGTCGGGCATCCGGCTGCGCATCGGTCTTGCGTCCAACAACGTGATGGTGGGGCAGATTCTATTTCACGGTGCCCTGCGCTGTTCATCCCAAGGTGTGAGCCGAACAATCGCACGTACGATTAGCCCCAGGCTCAACTGCAATCATCCTCACGGATTGCGGGCCTGACCCATGAATGTCGCAAATGGGTCACACCGTGCCGTCACTGGGCGCGAACGTCCGCAGTGCCTCAGTTAGCTGCCGGACTTGCCGCTGCGCCACGACGGTGAGTTCGTGCCAGGTCCGGACATTGGCTACAGGCGCGCGGATCGCTCTGCCTTCCTCCTGGCAGAGAATGCGGCAACGCAACCTTCACCGGTAGGCTGCTGGATAACGCAGCCGGACGAGCAAGCGGCTATTTCATTGCCGCTTGTAAGTGACCAGTCGATCGAGCTCGGCATCGGTGGTGTCAACGACGAAGATGGCGAGCAGACTCGCAGGTTCGGTGGCGCTCGCGTTCTCGCTGATGGGGTGATACGCGTCGGGCGGCTCCGTCCAGTGCTCGCCCGCGCGGAACACCTGCGCCTTGCCGTGATTCACCTGGCTTCGGATCGAGCCCGAAAGTACGTAGCCGGTGACGAAGGAGGAACGCGGGTGGTAATGCGCCGGCGTTCCGCCTCCGGGTGGATAGTGGACGACAATGCCCACAAGGCTCTTGCCTGGAATGTTTGGTATTTCCTCCCGGAAGGCCGACGTGATCGTCTGACGTTCCTGCGAAGCCGCCTCGGTTGACACGAGGCCCGGCCAAGCCGGGACTGCAGCCACCATCGCTGCCAATGTGATCGACCGGATTATCATCTTGCTTTTCCTTCTTATGTTTCGGCCGCGGCAACCACCAGCTTTTGGCAGTTCGGCCCTTTACAGGATTACTCTCTGCCTTCGTGTGAAGCGTGGGGAGCAAACAAGAAGCGTGAAGGCGCCCCTTACGGAGAGATTTCTTGGAGTAACCTTGCTGGACCTCAAGGCCCCCGCTGCGGGCAGCTAATGGGTCATTTGCGCCGCTTTCTCCCCCGCCCGTCGGCGACCGCTTGACCTCAGCTACCGCACAATGATCACACCGCCGCGAAGCGGCGCTGTGTGCCGACAGCGGAAGTTGCGCGTCATCTTGCTTCTTCCATCGGGTTCCGCAGGGCTCAAATCAGGGTTAGTCCGGCTTTCCTCACCCGTCCGACAGAGCAATGTTGCGAGCGGACGCCGATCAATGCCCTTGTTGCTTGGTGCGAGAGCGATAAACCGGCGTGTCGAACCGGGTCACCTGTAGAGGCCGGCACGAGAGGATGTGCCATGAGAATATTTCTTGCTGGCGCCTCCGGCGTGATTGGGCAGCAGCTCGTTCCGCGGTTGGTTCAGCTCGGGCACGTAGTCGGCGGCGTGACGCGCTCGCCCAGCAAAACGGAGTTGCTGAGTCGCCTCGGTGCCGAACCGATTGTTTGCAATGTCTTCGACCGAGAGGCACTTATCCAGGCCGTTCGCAACTTCAAGCCGGACGTTGTGCTGAACGAGCTGACCGATCTGCCGGATGATGCTGCGCAGATCCCTGACCTTGCAGGTCTCAACGCTCGCATTCGAACCGAGGGAACCCGGAATCTGATCGAGGCCGCGCGACGGAGCGGGTCGCCCAAAATCCTGGCTCAAAGCGTCGCTTGGCAATTGCCCAATGGGCCAGATGCCCAGGCTGTCGCCGAACTGGAGCGCTCAGTTCTCGCCGAGGGCGGCGTTGTGTTGCGTTACGGACAGTTCTACGGGCCTGGCACCTATAACGAGCAGCAGCCACCCAATGAGCCTCGGGTTCACATCGACCGAGCTGCCGAACGAACGGTGGAGGCGCTGGGCACGCCCACTGGCGTTGTTGTCATTGTCGACTGAGCCGGCCGCGATCCGGCCGACCGTCGAGTTGCGTCGCATTCCAACGCGGTCACTCGCACCAAAGCGGGGCATGCACAGTGACAAGAGTAAAGGCGGCAGCCGTTCAAATAAGTCCGGTGCTCTACAGTCGCGAGGGTACCGTCGAAAGGATTACCAAGAAGATCACAGAACTCGGCCGACAGAGCGTAAACTTCGCCACCTTCCCCGAGACCGTGGTGCCGTACTATCCCTATTTTTCCTTCGTACAACGACCTTTCGAGATCGGCGCCGAATACCTCAAACTGCTCGAACAGGCTGTGATCGTACCGTCCCCCACCACTCACGCAATCGGCCAAGCATGCAAGGAAGCGGCGATGGTAGTGTCTGTTGGGGTCAACGAGCGGGATGGTGGCACACTCTACAACACCCAACTGCTATTCGACGCCGACGGCAGGCTGCTTCAGCGTCGCCGCAAGATCTCCCCGACCTACCATGAGCGCATGATCTGGGGACAGGGCGATGGCTCTGGGCTGCGAGCCGTCGACAGCTCAGTTGGGCGTATTGGCCAGTTGGCATGCTGGGAGCATTACAACCCGTTGGCCCGCTACGCCTTAATGATCGAAGGCGAGCAGATACATTCCGCAATGTATCCCGGTTCATTCGGGGGCGATCTCTTCTCGGAGCAGACCCAGGTCAATATCCGACAACACGCATTGGAGTCCGGTTGCTTTGTCGTCAACGCAACTGCTTGGTTAGACTCTGATCAGCAGACCCAAATCATGAAAGACACCGACTGTCCCATTGGCCCGATTTCCGGCGGCTGCTTTACTGCGATTGTCTCGCCATTTGGTGAATTGATGGGTGAACCTCTGCGGTCCGGTGAAGGGGTCGTTATTGCCGATCTTGACTTCTCCCTGATCGACAGGCGGAAGGCCAAAATGGACTCCCGCGGTCTCTACAGCCGCCCAGAGCTGCTAAGCCTTTTCATCGATCGTACGCCAATGGTGCACGTCCATGAGCGAGATGCACCGCCCGACATTCCCCAGCGGTGAGGAAGTTGCGACTCGGCCCTTTAGCATGCGATCCGACGCGAAGTTGGGAAATTGAGTGACGGACGGTCGCTACGTCTTGATCGGGTCATGATCCCCAGTCGTAACCGGACCACCGCGGCGTCTGCTAGTCCTCCGGAACCGGACGACCGCGGCGCCTGCGTGGGACGTGAGTTCGTGCCAGAAGCTGCCGTGCCAGAGCCAACGCGCGCGATCAGCGCAATCCAAGGTTTTGCGTATAGCCTGCTCAGGGATTCTCCTGATTCTGAGTTGGCAATATCTCCGGCAACAATGGACAACGGAGCTCCTTCGTTGCTCACGCCGCCTGCACGACGACCCTGTCCGGCAGGCGCCGGCGCGGAAGGCGTACGAAAGCGCAGCCGTTACCGAACGGAGGTCGTCCATGAAGACCGTGGTCACCGGCGGCCAGGCCACACGCCATGTTGCCCACTATTTCATCGCGGGACAGACACGCTTTGCTGGTTGGCTAGGCGTCTTGTTCCTTTCAGCGGCAGTCGCATCGTTCGCTCCGATCATTGCGGCTCAAGACACGAATGCCCCGGGAGCGAAGGTATCGGTAGTCTCTGACCACGAGTTGCCGAATGTCCCGGGCAAGAGCATGCGTGCCGTCCTGGTCGAGTACGCACCCGGTGCCGGATCGCCTTCGCATCGTCACCCAACTTCAGCCTTCATCTATGCGCGCGTACTCGAGGGAGCGATACGCAGCAAAGTGAACGACGGACCGGAGCGCACATATCAGACCGGTGAGAGCTGGACGGAGAAGCCGGGCGATCACCATCAGGTCAGCAAGAATGCCAGCGCGACTGAACCCGCAAAGCTGCTCGCCATCTTCGTGGTGGACACGAGCGATCGTCAGATCGTCATCCCGGACAAGTGAGTCTGGGCGTCGGCCCGTCAAGAATGTGATGGGTATGATCGGCAGAGGCGGTCATGGACGTATATGAGGCAGTCAAGAGCCGACGGGCGGTGCGCGGATTCACCGACCGGCCCGTGTCAATGGAGGTGCTCGAGCGCGTGCTGTCCGCTGCGGCGTGGGCGCCATCCGGATCGAACCTGCAGCCGTGGAACATCTACGTGGTGACCGGCGCACCGCTGGCTGAGCAACAGGTTCAAGGAGCGAAGCGTGGCTCAACCGATCGAGAATCACGGCGTCGTCGGTAATCTTCGGACTGCCGCCTTGATCGGCCTGGACGGCGCCGTCGACTTCTTGTGCTGGCCGCGGTTTGACAGCCCCAGCATCTTTGCCTCGCTTTTGGACGACGAGCGCGGGGGCGTGTTCGAATTGGCCCCGGTGCTCGCCGGTGCGAGGCAGCGGCAGCTTTACCTGCCGGACACCAATGTTCTGCTCACTCGCTTCCTGTCACCTGACGGCGTTGCCGAGATTTCAGACTTCATGTCTCTCCAAGACCGGGACGGCGGCTCTCGCCTTGTCCGGCGCGTCAAGGCGGTGCGTGGCTCCATACACGTTCGGATGCGCTGTCTGCCTCGTTTCGATTACGCGCGAGTGGACCATAGAATCCGCGTGGAGGAAGGCACCGTCGTCTTCACGGGCGGCGACGGCCTGGCCTTGCGGCTCCGCGCTAGCGTGCCGATGGATGTGAACAACGGCGCGGCCGTGACTGAGTTCGACTTGGCGGCCGGAGAATCCGCCGCCTTCATCCTCGAGGATGCCTGCCACGGCGCGGACAGCACCTCCGCCGATCCAGACTACGTAACCGCCGCATTCAAGGTAGCCTCCGACTACTGGCGTCGCTGGGTACGGCGCTCAACCTACCGCGGTCGCTGGCGCGAAATTGTCAACCGCTCCGCTCTTATCCTGAAGATCCTCACGTCGAGTGAGCACGGTTCCATGGTTGCGGCGTTGACCTTCGGGCTGCCCGAAGAGATCGGCGGGATTCGCAATTGGGACTACCGCTATACCTGGATCCGGGACGCCGCCTTCACCGTTTATGCGTTTCTACGCCTCGGGCAAGTGGAAGAAGCGAATGCGTTTGTGCGCTGGCTGGGCGAACGCGAAACCCGCTGCGGGGCCGATGGCACGCTCGACGTAATGTACGCCATTGGCGGTCGTGGAGGCTTGACGGAGACGGAGTTGCCCCATCTCCGCGGCTATCGTGGCTCCGTCCCGGTGCGCATCGGCAATGACGCAGAAGCGCAGCTGCAGCTCGACATCTACGGAGAGTTGATGGACGCCTTGTACCTTTCTGACAAGTACGGAGAGCAGGTGTCCTGGGAGACGTGGTTGGGCATCACCCGCTCGATGGAGTGGCTGGCGCACAATTGGCAGCGGCCGGACGAAGGCATCTGGGAGGTGCGCGGGGGGCGGCGCGACTTTCTCCATTCACGCCTCATGTGCTGGGTGGCATTCGATCGCGCCATCCGCCTTGCGCGCAAGCGGTCTCTGCCGGCACCGCTGGTAGAGTGGCTCCAAATTCGCGATGCAATCTATCAGGAGATCCATACGGCGTTTTGGGATCCTCAGCAGCGCGCGTTTGTCCAGAGCAAGGGAAGCACGGCATTGGATGCAGCCTGCCTGCTGATGCCACTCGTGCGTTTCATCAGCCCGACGGACCCGCGCTGGCTCTCCACGTTGAAGGCCGTCGGCGATCAGCTGCTCGATGACAGCCTGGTCTATCGCTATACCAGTGAGGCGGGGACCGACGGGCTGCGCGGGGGCGAAGGCACGTTCAACATGTGCTCCTTCTGGTATGTCGAGTGTCTTGCCCGTGCCGGGGACGTCAAGCAGGCGCGGTTTCTGTTTGAAAAGATGATCGGCTACGCGAACCATGTCGGGCTGTTTTCCGAGGAGCTTGGTCCTGCCGGCGAGCACCTCGGCAACTTCCCGCAGGCCTTCACCCATCTCTCCCTCATCAGCGCGGCATACTACCTCGATCGAGCCTTGTCAGGTCAGGAAGGCCGCGGTTGAGCCTTCCATGACCAGGGGCCAGACAGGAAGGGCCGGAAAGGGTCATGAGCGGTCCTCGCGGCCGCCTTAGCCGACCGTCGGGTTAGCCCCTGATACCGGAAGGATTGGTGCGGCGCCGCGAACGGTCGAAGAGTGCCACTTCCGGACATAGCGATCTTCGCCAGAAGCAGTGCGTGGGCACGTTCTGTGGCGAGCACAATTCGGCGACGGCCCAACGATGGAGCCGGCCAATCTGATAGATTGCGGCGGCGCAACCAGATCCGTTTGAGGGTAAGACATGCCAGAGCAACGATTTACCTTTGATGATCTCAATGACGGTCTCGTCGTTGCCATCAACATCGTGGCGAAGGATGGCGAAGCGGATGCTGTTGCCGAAATCCTGCAACGGCTGATCGCGCCGACCATGGCAGAGCCCGGCACAAAGCTGTTCTTACCCTACCGCTCGCCGACAGACCCGAATGCGTTCTTCGTTTTCGAGCTCTATCGCGACGAGCAGAGCTGGGCCGAGCATCAGGCGACCGACCACTTTAAGGACGCCGTCGCCGCGCTTTTGCCGCGCGTCACGCGCCGAGAGCGGGTGCCTTTTCTGCCCTATGTCTTGGTATGACCACCATGCCGTCTGCGGTGTGCTGGAGAACCTGAGTACCACGCAACGAGCTTCCGCTCGGCCTGCGGAGAGATACGCACGGTGCGCGCGCCTGCATCGCGTGTCGCCCAGCCACGGTTGATCATCGCAGAGAAAGCCGCTGCGCCAAGGGCACCGCCGAGATGATTGCGGCGCTCACTCCAATCGATGCATGTCCGGCACAGCGGACGGCGCTGGCATTCGAGTTGGCCGATATCGATACCGATAAATGTGATATGATCTCGGCCTGACGGCGTAACTCGGACTTCCTTCCCGTGCCATTGCAGAACGCCGATTGAATGCCAGTGCTCGAACAGTTCGACCGCCACGCGGCCGGCGAGGTGGTCGTAGCAAGTTCTGGCCTCGCGCATGGCATCGTTCTTCGGGCCTGGTCGAGTGCGCAGATGACCGGCCCGCGCCGCGATGGTGACGAGCGCCTCCACGGCGTGAGCCACGTCGTCATTAGCAAGCTTGAAATACCTGCATCGGCCCTGCTTTCGGCTTATGACCAGTCCGCTCGCCCCGAGTTGCGACAGATGTCCGCTGGCCGTTGAAGGCGTGACACCGGCCTCGCGGGCAAGCTCGTTCGACGTAAGCGACATGCCGGACATCAACGCCATGAGCATGTTGGCGCGGGCAGGGTCACCCATCATGGCAGCGGTCTTTGATATGTCGGGTCCATCCTTCATAGTTTGATCATCGACAAGCTGTCGGCGCCGGTCAATGCGCTACAATCGCCGTGAAAGCGCGATGGAGTTCCGAATGGACATATCCTCGACCTACCTTCCCGGCATTGCGTTGGCCTATTCAGCCTTCCTGCTCTCGATAATGAGCCCCGGCCCGAACGTGCTGGCGATCATGGGGACGTCCATGAGCGTCGGGCGCCAGGCCGGTTTGGCGCTCGGCCTCGGCGTGGCGACGGGATCGTTCTACTGGGCCATGCTGACAGCGACCGGGCTCTCGGCCTTGCTAGCGAGCTATGCCGTCGCGCTAACCGTCATCAAGGTCGCCGGGGGCCTGTACTTGCTATGGCTGGCCTACAAAGCCTTCCGATCGGCTGCGTCGAGGCACGACATTGAGGCCAGGACACTCACGGATGCCCCGATGACGCCCGCTGGTTACTTCCTGCGCGGCTTCACGATCCAAATGACCAACCCGAAAGCGGCGTTGGCTTGGATCGCCATCATCTCGCTCGGGCTGCACGCGGACGCACCGGTCTGGGTTGCGATCGTTATCGTCATCGGCACGACGCTGCTCTCGGTGATCATCCACGCGACCTATGCGGTTCTCTTTTCCAGCACTGGCATGGTTCGCGTCTATGGCAAGGCACGGCGCGTCATCCAGGGCACGCTCGCGGCACTCTTCGCCTTCGCCGGTGTAAAATTGCTCACCAACAGGATGTGAGGGTGGATGCGGCTCGGCGCCTGGAACAGTAAGGTGCGACCGGTGCATTCCAACTGTCTCGTCACCCGATCAGGCGCGCAGAACATCCATTCTCGCGCTCAACGATCAGCCGATTGTTGCGTTGCGACGGGCTGCGCGCGGGCAGAGGTCCGGATAGGGTCATGTTCAACCGAGAGCCCGCCGCCACGACCACTCCAGGACTGCCCCAGCAAGCGGACGACCTCACGCCAATGTGATCATACGTCGGAGGGTCACGGGGAAAGATCCTCGGCTTCCTGCCACACGGACCGCCCCGAGCAATTCACGCTTTGTGCCAATTGCGGAACTCGCCGACGGAAGCAACTAACCGTCGATTGCGTCGCGAAGAGCCCATGCAAGCTGTGCCCGGGTGTAGGGCTTCCCAAGTACCTTTACGTCTCTCACCGTTATTTTGACCATAACCCCGAGATCATTATATCCAGAGGTCAGCAATACCTTCACATCAGGTTTCATCGACCGAACACGCTCTGCCACATCGTACCCTGTCATTCCGCCCGGCATGACGATGTCGCTGAACACCAGGGCGATGGGCTCATCGGACTCAAGCAACGTAATCGCGTCCGGCCCCGTCTTCGCCTCAAGCACAGCATAGCCGAGACCTTCAAGCCCGCTCACGGTCGCCTCCCGAACCTTGTCGTTGTCCTCGACCACCAGGATGAGCTCGCCATCCCCCAGCGGAGCCTCCTTGGTAGAGAGGCTCGCGGGGCTCACGATCGGTATAGGTTCGGCCTTGGGGAAATACAGATGGACGGACGTACCCTGGCCCACAGCACTTTCGATCGCGACGAAGCCTCCCGACTGTCGGACAGTGCCATGGACTGTGGCGAGACCTAGCCCCGTGCTCTTGCCGGGCTCCTTGGTCGTGAAGAACGGCTCCATGGCCCTCGCGAGCACTTGCGGGCTCATGCCATGCCCCGTGTCGCTCGCGGTGACGATCACGTAGTCGCCGGGTCGCGCGCTCGGGAGGCGCCCCGCGGCAACGGCATCGAGTGTGAGAATGCGGGTTTCGATCGTGAGGACACCCCCGCCGGGCATGGCGTCCCGCGCGTTGATCGCTAGGTTGAGGATAGCATTGTCGACATCACCGCCATTGGCGAAGGTTTGGCATGGGTGGGGCGAGCAGCTCAAGACGACGGTCACCTGGTCTCCGAGCGTTCGCCTCAACAGATCAATTGTGGTGGTTAGCCGGTCATTGAGATCGAGTCTCTCAAGCCCGACCCCTTGTCGGCTTGAAAGGATGAGCAGTCTGCGGGTCAGGCTGGCACCCATCTCGATCGAATCCAGCGCGCCTTGAATCGCTTTGCGACCCTTCTCATCGCCGCTACTCGGCATAGCCACATCCAAGTAGGTGGAGATCGCCGCCAGAACATTGTTGAAGTCGTGCGCCACGCCGCCCGCTAGTTGGCCCATTGCCTCCATGCGCTGCGACTGCGCCAGCGACGCCTGTACCTCCTCGCGCAAAGACATCTCGCGCTCAAGCTTGGAGAGAGCCTCCATGAGCGCGCTCGTTGTACGGTAGAGCGTGTCCTGCAGCTCCAGGATTTCGGGCGGTCCGACCTCAATCGGCTTGCCAGGTTCCGCTGACACATCAGAAAACGTCTGGCGCAGCTGATCGATTGGCTGCGTGATCTGTCGGGCAAGGCCCCAGGCGAGCACAAGGCTCCCAGCCGAGAGGCCAATGCCCAGCACGACCGCCCAGCGCACAGTCATCCAAGCTGCCTGCCGCAGCTCCGCTGCCTTGACTGCGACACCGACCGTCCAGGCGCTATTGGATGGATGGGCATTGGCCTGAAACAGAGTCTCTCCCTCACGAGAGAGGAACTCGGACAACCCCGTTTGTTCTTTGGCGGCCCGCCACCCTTGCGATGCGAATTCGCCTATCTCGGCGTGCGGAACGCTGGCGATATAGCGGCCTTGGCCATCGATGATGCCGGCACGCCAGTTTTTCGGAATACCTTGTGCATGGAGGAGGCGCAGGAACGCGTCTTGCGTGAAGATGATGCCGAGTCCGCGAAAGGGCGCGCCGTCCTTGAAGATGGGAACTTGAATAGTCACAAACCAGCGCGGCGAGACCGGACTTTTCACGAGGTCGGTTATCACTATCGAACGCGTTGAGAACGCGCGGTGCATTGCCGCGATCGCCTCCGGGGGGCGGCGGCGTGGCATGGCCCGCCCCGGCTCGTAGAACGTATTGATGAGCTGCAGCCCATCCGCATCAGAGAGGACAACCAGGGTGTGCCCCCCGGCCGGGAACGCGCGGCGAGCCTCCGCCTCGAACGCGAGAAGATCGTTGTTGAGCAGCGCAGGTGAGCGAGACAGCGCTTCCGCCAGCGCCACGTACCTGCCGAGTTCCGAATCGACGCCGGCAGCAATCGATCGGGCCGCAAACATAAGGCTCGTGCGTTGCACCTCGTTTGCCCGGCTAACGAGGTCCCAGGTCACTCCGACGATGACAAGGTTGAGCGGCAGCGCCAAAGCCAGCAAGAGCAGGATAAGACGCCTGGAAATGCTTAGACGGGAGAAGCCAGTCTTGCGCTGAAGGTCGGAAAGCCCCTTCGCCAGCCGAGCCGAAATCGCACGCACCGCGGGAGCGCGGCGGCCCACATTGCCAGTGTGCTGAGCTGAAGATGACTGCAGGTTGGAGATCCCCCATTTGTGCTTCCCGTGGGCGGAGATGGCACGCACGACGAACTGAACATATAGGTAAAAACCCGGAATGCACTATCCAGGACGCCCCCACTCCACGCGGATGCGCTCGAACACTCCCAGAACGGGGGAAAGGTATCCCAATTCCAACCGCACTACTTCACGCCCGCTTGGAGCGGGGGTTGGTCTGCAACGGGTCAAAAGCGTTGCCGCGTGCTCGGCAGCTTCCGGATCAGTGCGGACATCGGAGCACCGAGGCGTGCACCATCAAAGGCCAGGTAACCGCGGCCCACTCGATGCCCGCCTATCGAGCCAGGACCGCGCCGACGCCTTCACGTCCTCGCTCAGCTCGTTCTGCCACTTGATCCTTTGCCTCCGCCCTCACCGGGCATCCTGGAATGATTCGCGAAGCGATCACGTCAATAGATGGAGCGATCCCAGATGCTCTTTGCAACCGAGGCAGGCATTACGCTGATGCCCATCTTCTTCGCCATGAACATGCTCGTGTTCGCCCTGCTCAGCCTTGGAGTCGGCGAATACGTGGTGGCTTTCGGCGACGCTGTGAGCGGGCTCGTCACCCTCGCTTTCCTGCCGCGCTGGCATCTGACTG
>Ga0070703_10000638_pt1 | contig 12272 bp, 14 predicted proteins | sample KBSK5251metaG_FD_65453 | JGI IMG/M metagenome (GOLD analysis project Ga0070703, IMG submission 65453) | Corn, switchgrass and miscanthus rhizosphere microbial communities from Kellogg Biological Station, Michigan, USA - KBS K5-25-1 metaG | ecosystem: Host-associated > Plants > Roots >... | reverse complement strand
CTCGCGCTGAACATACCGGTATGCTTCCTTCATATAGAAAACAAACCAGTTAGTCCCGAGGATGTGGACGTCCGTGCGATACTCGCGTCCGTTCCAGCCGACGAACGTTGTCTTTGGATTGTAGGCGACCTGTCCGTTGTTGGAGTTGATGCGAAGAGGTCCCTCAACCTGGAACAGCATTTTCATCTGCTGAGTTGGGGAGAAAAGATCCGTGTGTCCCTTCGTGCCGACTTCCATCTCCGGAACCTTGAAGGTGAACAGGCCGTCGACATACTCGAGGACCGCGCGAGTCACTTCCTGGCCGGCTACGTCGTACTGTATGGCGCGAACCTTGTCTTCCGCGTCCACGTCAGCGGTGAAGTAGTCGCCGGTCACCGGACACATTCTCTCCAGGCTGGAGATGCCCAAGTTGAGACTGGAGGCACCCGTCGCCGTGCCGGTTGGAACAAGGATGTCATTTGCCGCGATCGCCGTACCGCCCGTCATATCCCCCGTGAACACCGCCGTCAGCGTAGTCGGTACGCGCTTCAGAACAAACGCCGTCGTGCCGCCCTTGGCCGCGAACGTGGTCGGATGATAGGCCAGAAACGACCGACCTTCCATTTCCTTCAGGAAGTAGGAGCCGCCTTTGGCTGCCAGAAATGTTGCAGTCGATTCATTCGGACCAGCACTGAAGGTCGGAATGACAGAGAACACCCCACGCGACATGGTGATGCCCGAGAAGCACAAATCCTTGTTGTGCTCCGCGGCGAACCGATTGGCGTCCAAGACGTCCTGTTCGGCCCGATTCATCCCGTAGTAGTTCCCGTCAGCCATCTGACGGAGGGCGCCGCCTTCCCAAGCTCTCGCACCGTTGGTCACCGTAGACTGAACGACCAGCGCGATGTAGGCGTCCGAGCCGCCAACCATCATTGTGTCGCCGGACTTCATTCCGCCGCCGATCTGCGGATTGGACTTGGTGTTAAGCGAGAACTGGTAGCCCTTCTCATTGATGGGCTTGCGGGTTGATTCTTTGAGTCTGCCAAACGTGCGGGACGGCAACTGAACTGTCATTTTGACGTTCTTGTTGACGTATGGTTGCTGGACCGGCATCCCGGTCAGAGCATTCGCTTCTGTACCTGGCATGATTGCCTCCTATTGACTGTATTGCGCCGCGGTAGCACGATCCTGTTGGCGTGCTCGCTCCAGGATGTCCTGGAACCCTTCCGGCTGGTCATTGTCTAACGGAGGCGTGGCGACGACGACCTGCGGGATACCTTCCGGTATCACGGGCGCAGTTGCAGTCGCAGCAATTTCCGCTCGATTGCGTCTGGCGATTTGATTCACGAAGTCCACTTTGTACTTCTGAATCTGTTCTCTGAGGTACTTGTCCTCGCGCGCAGCGAAGTCCACCATTCGGCCTTCTCTCAACCGTGCGTTGCACTGTTCTTTGATCTGAGCCGGAGTGTATCCCGCGCGCTGGCAGCGTGCGATAGTATCGGCGACGACGGCAACCAGGTGCTCTTTTGCCTGCTGGCCGACCTTGAACATCTCTTCACTGCCTACCACCTTCATTTCCACGAAGGCCTCGAACATCTCCCCGAATATCTTATCTTCGGGGGCAAGATTTGCTATCGCTGGCTCGAGCAACGACTTCACCACACCCATTCGTTCATCGAGAAAGACCTTGGACGTACCATCGAAGCACTCATCATGGAATACTTCGACCTGTCTCTGTTGCTCTGCTTTTGCGTTTTCTTGAGCGGTCCGTTCCTGATTGGCCCGGGTTTGTTCCTTAACGTCAAACTCATAGGCCTTTCGCGCGTTTTCATAAGCGAGCTTGTCGGTTGGATACAACGCCCTGCCATCAGGACCCATCTTGACATTCAACTCACATCCGTCGACAACAACCATTCCGTCTGCATCGGGAACGGGGAAGGGAGGCAGAGCGTTCGCCACCGGGAGAGCCTGGCCGGACTCTACCCATTCTTTGAACTCTCCAACCTTCTCAGGAGTGATACCCAGGCGTTGAAGCGTCCACGCCTGAATCGTCTTTTCATTTGCGAAGAAGACTCCATTTAAGAGATTCTCCGCGGCGATTGGATCGTCATATCTGAGTTTGTTGATGATTTCCGCTGCCGATCGAACAGCATCATCCGTGTTACCGAGCTCGAATATCGGAGCCAATCGGCTTTCAGGTGCAGGGATAACCGGCTCAGGTTCTGCGACCGGAGCAGGCTCGATAGGCGCCACAGGAGGAGGCGGCGCGGCGACGGGTTCAGCTACGGGAGTGGGAGACATAGCCGGCGCCGTCGCCGCTGGGGTGACTGGTTGCGGAGGTTGCTGAGGAGGAGGTGGCTGGTTTGCGTAGTCAGTGCGGACCTGTGCGATGATATCGCTTATGTCCCGCGGAGGCTCTGGAGCAGCGACCGGCGCCGGTTGACTTACTATGTTTTCACTGCCATCTCTTACGGGTTGTAAATTCGCTTCGGGTGTCATTTGCTCTCCTTCGGTTGATTGTCTTTCGCCGCTTTTGCGTTTTCCTTTGCTATCCGTTCTTGAGCCTCAAGTTCCATCCGCTTCAATTCAATTGCAAGCCGACTCTTTTCCTGCTCCAAGGCCAATTGGTGCTGAAACTTCTTGTCTTCCAGAGCCAGGTCGAGCTTCCCGGCGGCCGCCGCTTCACTGTCCTTCCGTTCCTGTTCGGCTTCTGCCTGCCGTTCGGTCTGACGCAGTTCCTGAGCGGCTTTTTCATCGGCCCGCCGAATCTCAGCCCGGGCTTTCTCGTCCTCGATCTTGTGTTGCTGTTCTGCGTCTTTTGCCGCCTGAGCCCGACTCAGTTCCGCTTCTTGAGTTTGTTGGGCCACCGCGACTTGCAACTTGGCCGCTTCCAGTTCTTTTTCGTGCTGCTGTTCTGCCGCGAGCGCCGCCTGTTCCTGCTGCGCCTGCTGTTCCTGTTGGGCCTGCGCCGCCTCCTGCTGCTGCTGCATCGCTGGAGCCTGTGCAGTGGCCATCTGATCCATCTTCACGGCGCCGGCCTGTCCGATACCGTCCTGGGACATCCCGTACAGTTCTTCTATCGCGTCCTGAAGAATAGGGTGAAAGGAATCAAACTCATCGGTGTTATAGACCTCAATCCAGAACCGGCAGTAATGTTCGTGGCCCGGGATATCGAGCGGCCGAGGAGCAGCCCCGGCAATCTCTATAAGTCGTTGAGCAGGAGACGGCGGCTGCGCTTCCTGCGCTTCGCCTTCCGGACCCTCTGCCGCTTCTTCTGTTGGCGACTCACCTTCCTGTGCCTCCATTTGTGGCATCGCGGTCGCCATCGCTTGCATCTGAGCCATTTCCGCCAGGACCAGCGGTAACGCTTGCTTCAGGGCATCCAGCCGCTTCTCGCCTCTGACCGCCCAGTCTTCATAGTCTTCGACCTCTTCATCCAGACCAAAGACCCGTTTCGCTTTGTCGACTATCGCCGCATCGCCTTCCGGACCCAGGATCCCGATCGTCTGAGCCAGATTTGCGATATCTTCCCGTTGATTTTCGAGTGTTCGTGGGCGCCAGCTGTCCTCCGCCGGCCCAAAGGGACAGTCTTCCGGAATGGACATTGGCTCGAGCCAGCGCATAACGCTGTCGCCGTACTTCCCGAACATCCGAGGCCGAATGTTATAGGTGCGCTCCATCTGCACGGCCTGCTGGATGACCACAGCCTTAGAGGCCGCATACAGTTCCATCGGCGGACCTGTCAGAGTCGACGTCGCGCCCGCGTTGTACTTCACGGCGGTCGCTGTTTCCCCTCCGACTCCCTGCGGTCGATTCCCGTATCCGGTCGGATTGGCAGCCATCGACAAATCGCCGAGATGTCCCCGATATCCCTCTTTTACCGGTTCTGCCGCGGAGATCGCCTGGCCGCCGCCCATATCCAATCTCGCCACGAGACTTGAAATCGATTCACCGGGAAGGCGCGCCGACAGTGGAATAGTCGCAATCGAACCGGGGATATTGCGCACGTTCTTGACGCGCTCATCGGCCACGATGATGCCCAGAGCGGACATCAGCAGCGCCTGCATTTCGAAACTGTTCGCTTCGTCGTATCCGCGATTCAGACTCACCAGCGGATTGACTCCGGCGCCGTGCAGTCCTTCCGCCGGAACCCGGTAGCCAACATAAGACCAGACATCGTTTTTGGACTGATTCTCCAGTTTGACGACCTGATTGCCGTTGATGACGTGGATCAGCATCCCATCGGGGAACATATCGCGCGCCTTAGTCCCTGGCGGAATGAGCTTTGCGATTCCCGGTAATTGAACCGCTTTTGCGAGACTTGTGACCCAATCGTCCGAGGCGTACTCATCCGGATCCAGCCAGCAGCGCCGACGCCAACAGAGTTTTTCGTGAAGATATGTCCCCTGATAACCAGTTGTGAAGGCCGCAGTCCCGAGGCCACGCATGTACTCAGGCTGGCTCTGATCAAGCTGACCAGTATTGGACATCATCGTCTCAAGCTGCATCAGATAGTGCAGACCTAAGAACCCGTCCTGTGAGTTGCCGAGACTCACTGCACCCGTGATCGACTTGAGCCAGGAATACTCTTTCAGAGCCCTTGTTTTGAAAATAACTTCGTCATAAATGAGATACGGAGACTCTGGGATACCTTTGGTCCGGTCGAAAATCTCTACTTGGAATGGGTCGACGACGTGTCTTTTGGTGCACCCTTGCCGGCCAGCCACAGTCCCCTTGTTCGAGATACCTGTGACTTGCGGCTGAATGTTGGCTGATCCGCAATGGGGACAAACGGCTGACTGTCCACCCATCCCTGCGGCTGCGCCTCCAGTTGGGCCCTGCGCCACGGCGGGAGGTCCCTGCGTAGCCGTTCCATCTGTTTGCGGTGAAGCCATCTGTAGAGGCTGTTCGGGATTGCCAACAGGAGCATTGCCAGCACTATCAGGGTATCCAGTACCACTTCCCACCTCATATCCGCAGTCCGCGCACATCATCGCCTGTTGCGGTTCATACTGCGGCAGTTTGACCTTCGCCCCGCCTTTACGATCCCACTCAAGGAAACTATAGACGCCCCTCAGTGGAATCAATTTCGCTTCCGTCTGCCGTTGATGCGGCGTCTTTCGATAGAACTCAAAGTCCAGATAGTCCGCGAAGTCCTTCAGACTCCGGACCACCGCCTTCATTTTCGGATCCTGTTCAGCCGCCGGCATCGGCTCAATCGTCGGATTCGAATTCGTGTACTGCGCCGCGAGATTCTCCACTGCGTAGTAGAGCAGGGGAACCGGCGTGTACATGCACTGAGAGATTCTTTCCTGTGACCACTCCTGAACGGTCCCGGTGTTTTGGTTGTAGTGAATATAGTGGATCGCCTTCGCAAACAGCGCCGCGATCAGCCAGAGGTAATACCGACGTGCCCGGGAAGAGCGCGTCAGATCATAGTGCTCGCGCACCGCGGCCAGCAGTCGAGATTCAAAGGTTTCTTCCCTTATCTCGGCTGGCTGTCCAGGATTTGTTACTACAGTGAATGGTTCGACTTGCTGTTGTGGGGTGGCCATTAACTCGGATTTCTAAATCTCTCGACCTCTTTCACTCGTTCGAGCCTTTTCGTCTCCGCGCGCACAAATTCCTCATAATCCGCCTGATCCTGGCGAGTGAGGTCCGCTTCAATCTCCGCGTAGGATTTACGTTGGACTTGAGGAGGAGGTGGAGACTCGCGATGTTCCCCCTGAATCGGGATAACGCCGCGAGTCTCCCAGGCTTGCGTGAGGAGATCCGTCAGCCGCTGGTTCTCTTTGCGCATCCACTCGAGTTGAGCCTCGAGCAGTCGCACACTGAGAGGCGACCTTGTGAGCCAATCTAACAAGCGATGCCAGAACGACTCAGGAGATGGCATCAACGATCGCCTTCGCGGTGTCCGGCCCGATGCCGGAAATGTCTTCGAGAGTACCATTCGAGATGCGCTTGCGAACCTTGCCGAAGGTCTTCACGCCTTCCGCTTCCAGTTTCGCCTTGCCCGGGAATCCGTCCGGTAGATGCTCCGAATCCTCATGCTTTGTAGTCTGAGGAGAAGGAGGCACAGTTTGATTTGTGACTTCTCCAGTCTGCTCATCGACCGCCTGAACGACTTCGCCTACACCGTTCGGCGGTCCCGCCTGGCGAATTGATTCGAGTTTTCGGAAAACCTCGTGCGGATCTTCGTCGGGATACTCACCTTCATAAATGAAGGCGGTCCCCTTCGCACCGAGCCATTCGCCGTTCGGCCCCCACTGCTTCTTTGGGTCCTCCCAGCCTGGCGACAAGTGGACGGCTTCGAGCTTCTTCAACTGCACTTCTTCGTGCCCGTCAGCGGCCGACTCACGGACGATTTCCGCGACCACCACCGCCATTTCAGGCTGAGGAATCTCTTTACCGTTCTCATCGAATTGCTGGGTGACCGGCAAAATACGATGAATGCGCCCTGGATTGGTGCGCTGATTCAAGTAGATCCAAATATTGATTTTCATCTCAAAAACCTCCGAAGTTGAATTGAGTGAGCGTCTCAACCCCCCAGCAACCTGCTCATTTTGTGTTTCGGCTTGTCGTGCAGGGACGACGCACGCGATGATCGATTACCGCCCTTACCCTTCTTGATGAAGGTCATGGCAGCGAGGCGTTTCGCCTCTTTGACAGGTTTCCCACTGTCGATGTAGGAGTTGCGGATCCGTTCGTACTGGGCGGGCATTGATCACAACTCTAGTCGGTCCAGAACACTGTTGAGGAAGCTGATCTGACTCTGCACCTCAAGGTGCAGGCCACGCAGTCTTTCTGCAACCTCAACCAGACATTCCTGTGGATTACCGACATTCTTCTCCGCTGTTGGCGGTATCGGGCGCAGAACTCCCCCCAGGCGTTCGGCGAGAACGTCCTGAGTCTTCCCCAGATCCGCTATCGCCTGCTGCAGTCTTACATACTGGGACTCTACCTGTCTCGCCGCACCCACCGCGCTCAGATCTACCGCGGTTCCTGTACCAGACGTACCGATCCATGCTTGATTCATTTCATTCCTCTCCTATCTCAATGGTCGCAGCGATGGGAGTCGAACCCATTATCTGCGAGGTTATGAGCCTGCCGTGATCGTTCCGTTTCACCCCGCTGCAATCAAATTAGCCCGTAGTCACATATGCGAAGTTGAGGCTCAGATTCGGATCCGACTCAATCGTCGCATCATACCCAGTCAGGGTAATCAGGTTCGCGACGCTGGCCCGAAGATCCGTAATTGTCGAGCCGGTATTGACGGTCAGGAAGTTTGCCACCGTCGTATCGCACGCCGCGGAAGTTGCGCCCCACATCAGACCCGTGGTAATCGACATTCTTCGAATCATGTTCACGTACTGCTCGAAGAGCCGACACAAAGTTCGGACCTCACTCCCCTTGATCTCATTGGTCGTTCCCGACACTCTCAATAGCCCGTAGACAACGGCAATCAGGTTGTCGACACCGGTTGCACCCTGGACGGCCGCCAAAAAGGCCGCGGCGCCGAAGATGCGCGAGAGCTTATTGACCAGCCACGGGAACTCCATCAGGGTCTTTTCGCGATCCATTCCGAGAACACTGTCAGCCATGATTTCCTCCTAAGACGGCAGGCGCCGCATCTGTTCGTAGATACTAAGCCCGCCAGTATCCTGCTGTTCGACACGGCGCTGGGCTTCGTAGTAATTGAAATACCTTCCCTGTGCCAGAGCATCCCATTCGGGAGTGCCCTCTACCGCTTCCATCGCCTCTTGTCTGAATTGCTCAGGCAGGGCCGCTTCTAACTTCTCCTCTTTGCTCGCTTCCGCCGACACCAGGCCCCAATAAGCCATCTGCATCCGGATCGAGTCGCATCCGTCGTTTTCGGCCTTCTCCGGCTTCCGCTCTCTGACCGCCTTGCCCTTTTCCGACTCCGGATAGTGCCAACCTGGCATCTCATACCGCAGCCGCTCAAATCCTGCGTGACTCTTTGCCGCCCGCCTCGCCAGTCGTCCGCTCTCATCCGCGAACAGTTCGCCCTCTTCATCCGGAACGACCATAAACCAGCGCGCACATCCCTGAAGGTGCTCACCTGGATGCGACGTCCCACACAGATTGCAGAGATGAACCGGGACAAAGGGCTTCCAGCGCCCCTCCGGATCCAACGTCCGCGGATCAATCACGAACGGATTCCGCATCTGCGGATTCACTTCGAGCGCATTATCCCACTGTTCGATTCCGCCGACCGAATCCCCCGGCCACTTCGCCCAATTTGTCGGATACTCAGAGCAATCCCGTTGATAACAAAGCTGTTCGTTCGTCGCTTCGTGGCTCAGAATCCGCTGAGTAATCTGATTCCCTCTCAGGGCTGCCTGTTCATACTGCTGAATCCCCGGCGTGACCACCCTGCCGGACTCATCCTTCACCCCTTCCGCGATCTGCCGGCTCGAGTAGCGAATCATTACCAACTCATTTATCGCGAAGATGAACCGCGGATAGGGATGATTTTCTTTCGGCCGCGTCAGCCAGGTCGTCACATTAGGGTGTTCCGGCGTGGTCCCGACGTCCTGTCCAACGCTCACGTTCCACCCGGGAAGCGGTATCTTCTGCTCGCAGCGCACGCGCCCGTAGACTCTCCAGAACTCCGACTCGGTGATGATATTGTGAACCGGGCTGTACTGCGTCAGGACCTGTCCAGGCTGCGAGGCATACGGATCGCGATCGACTTCTTGCGCGATGTCCGTCCGGCTCATTGGCGGCCCCAGGAACTTCGTGGGGAGCGCCCGATACCACCTCTCATCCTTCCAGGGATGCTCCTTCCAATCCAGAACCACCTTTGGCATTTCCGGATCGAGAAGCAATTCGCCGTACTTGTTGAAAATCCCCTTGACCGTCGACGTAATCACCAGACTGTCGGCCGTCTGTGACATCGCCTGATACTGCTTGTATCCCTTCGACTGAGCCCAACTCGCGAACTCATCCGGCTGAATCACGGTACGACGGGCACCGCGGCCGAAGTCTACAACAGGAGCCCTACCCGAAAGGTTCGCCCCGTTCTCCGGATTCGTCAGACTCATAAAAGTCATGTGTCGACCGGGAACGAAACCCTCCGGAAGCATCTCTTCCGGCAGCAACTTCACCTGAAAGCGCACCTTGTTGAAGGTCGCGTCCATGTTGCCTTGCGACTCATCAACTTCATCCTCAGTACGATTCCCCAACAACGCCGCGAATCCATCGGTAAACTGCCAGTGATACACGTCCCAATCGGCCATCATCCAGGTCACGCCCATATCGCGCGACTTGTCGACCAACAGCGACGAATGGGTCACGAACACCGCCCGCTCAACCGCCAGCAACGCCCGTTCCTGCACCGGAAACAGATAAAACGGTATCGTCTTGAGAATTCGCCGCGGATCATAGGTCCACGCCCACATCGCGAACCAGTAGACCACCCCTGGCGTTTCTCTCTCTTCCCCGAATGGATCGATCCACTTCAGACTGTGAGCTCGACAGCGGGCTTTCTCAGCTGCCCAGTCTTCAGGCTCAACCAGGTATGCAAGCCGGCCGAGGCGCCACCTCGCCACTCTCGCAAAGTGAGAGAGCATCCAGCCGACCAGATCCCTCTGATACTCCAGCGCCTCTTTTTCCGCCGCGCTCTCCGCCGTCTCAATCGCCTTCGTGAGTCGTGCCTGTTCAGGCTTGATCTTGGCCTCAGCCGCGATACAGGCCGCCAGAGCCAATCTTAGGGGAGTCTCGGTTGGGCTCCCATCGATCCCCAACTCCGCTTCCGCTTCGGCGAGAAATAGGGCCGCCAGCGCGTTCGCTTCGGCTATCTCTTCTGGAGTTGTCAGAACTCGAGGTTCAGGCATCAAGTTGCTCGAGGGAAAAGAGGTTGACCGGCTCCGGAATCACAGGGACCCCGAACATCTCACAGGCGATGATCTGTTCAAGAATTGCCGTCCATGTCTCAAGGGTCGCAGGTCCGTCTCGCAAATCATTGCCGCCCAGCGCCGAGGTCATCGCTGCTGAGATCACAGCAGGACCATCATCGCGGCGATGGTAGGCAATCCAGTACTGGAAACGCGAGAGTTGAAACGTCCAGTGCTGACTATCACCCCGACGTTGATGGGCGACTCTTTCAGGAGTGGCATATCCAGTCTCAGTGAGCCGGCGCGTAATCTCTTCAGGTGTTAGGAGTCGCGGTTCAGCCATCTAAAGCTCTGATCTTACAGACCGAATACTCGGTATTGTACGTCATCGGTTTGTCAATTCGGACCGTTTGCCACATCCCATCCTTATCGCGCCGCTGTAGCGTTACGCTTTTCAGTACGACACCTTCCGGCCTGGAAACAGTCACGTAGGTCCTCCGGAGACTGGAACCCGTGAACTGGACAGGCTTCGCAGAGCCTACAAAGTGCCGCAGCACCGGGATCACCGCCAGCCCGCCGACTATCCGCGCAAAGAACTCACGTCTTTTCATTCATACCCCTCACAGGTGCAAAAATACTTCTCCCCGTCGATCATCACCGTCACCTGGCACTCCGCCGCGTGAAACGGATGCCCACAGGCGTTACAATCCGCCTTCACCGCCGTAAACTCTTCGTATGCCCGCTTTCGCGCGATTGCCCGCTCCACCTCTTCGGCCGTCATCGGCTTGTCGCTCCAGCAGGCGTGCGCTTCCGCTGCTTTACGCAGAAAGTCTTCGTGGGCCATCACATCGGGAACCGTCGTGCCAAATTCGGCGTCCACGGCGTGCCAGACCATCCCCTCACCACCATCAACCGCTCTGCCTCCCTCGGCAAATACCGCCGCTCCCCCGCTCTTGCCACCATTCGTGCCGGCAACTCCAACCCACCATGCCAGTAACTCAACGTATACACCTCATCCGCCGGCTTCTCCGGCATCTCCACCCACCGCCGCCCTCTGTTATCCTGCCCCTCGCTGATCATAAACGGCCCAACTGACCGTGCTGGCACCGACCACCGCAACGCCGCAAGCCCCTCGCAGCCTCCGAGTACCTTCCGCGCCCCTGCCACCAACCCCGCCAACATTCCAAAGAACACTCGCCGCTTCATACTTTCACCCCTTCGCCTCATCTCCGTAATCCTGCACAATCCCCTGCTCTGTGAGCCACTGCGCGAGCGCGTCAAGACTCTCAGGACCGCAGATCAATGCCACGAGGTCCGCGACGTCAGCCGCACTCGGCTTCATTCCTCTCCCTCCGGCTTACTGAGATCCTTGACGATCAGAGGAGACGCGCAGAGCATTGCTTGCGCTGTGAGTTGCTGCAGCGCAGAGTTGTACTGCTTCACCAGCGCGTTGACGGTCATCATCAGCGCGGCGACTTCCGGCAGAGCGCCAGAACGCATAATCTCTACACCGGCCCGAACCAGCGGCTCTCTCTCAACGTTGTTCCAAAATTCCCGATGGATTTCTACCGCTGCACTCATCCCGTCCGTCGACTGCTCCCTCATCTTCGCAGCCCCAGGCACGCCCTCCGAGGAAACATCCTTCCAGTTGTATGCCGGCCGCCTTATGTCTTTGGCTGCCGCGATCACCGCCAACTCCGCGACGGTGTATCCAGCGATGAGGACCTCATCACCGTTGGCAGGAATGGAGATTGCCGCGGTATCCGTCCCCTGCAGATCGAACTGCCAATCGTGCGGCTGGCCTTCCGCGTCGACCGTCCCAATCTGTAGGATCTTGGGAAGCCGGCGTTTCCAACGGGGGTCGGGTGGACGCTGGAGACTGGTGGCAAAGGCAACAGGAACTGACGGGAAGATCACTTCCCCCTCGAATTCTGCCCCCATCACGATCGGAGCACTCCAGAGACGATACCGCGTATCATGGAGGACCCCATCTCCGACCTGTTGATAGATCATAATCGACGCTTCGCCGAACTGATTCGCCGTCTTAAAACCCCCGCCCTGTTCAAGCCAGTCCCAAATCGGACTCAAGTCCACCCTTGCACTAAGGCTCGAGCTCAGGTAGTGCAGTATTCGTCCGTCGATATGCGCCGGCTCTGGCGTCCGAGTCTTCGTGATCGGCACCGTACACTCAACCTGCGGCACTCCAGATACCAGCACCCCTCCAGATCCGTGGTGCCCAGCGAACTTTCGCAGATCCACCGCCCTCTTCGGTCCCTCAACCTTGAGGTACACCCCCGGGCATCTCAGCACCTCCCCCTCAACCGTAAATCCCCCACCCGCCCCGATCGAACACCTCGAGTGATGCTCTCTCGACATATCTTCCCCGCTCCAATCCATCCCAGAACACTCCGGACAACTCATACCTCACCCCTTTCT
>Ga0070703_10000634_pt1 | contig 12344 bp, 7 predicted proteins | sample KBSK5251metaG_FD_65453 | JGI IMG/M metagenome (GOLD analysis project Ga0070703, IMG submission 65453) | Corn, switchgrass and miscanthus rhizosphere microbial communities from Kellogg Biological Station, Michigan, USA - KBS K5-25-1 metaG | ecosystem: Host-associated > Plants > Roots >... | reverse complement strand
GCCTTCTACTTTGACACCATAAAACTCCTTCGCGCATCGCCTGCTGCTTTCGTCTCGGAATGACCTGTAGTGCGCCATTCCGAGGGCGGTCTTAAGCACCAAGCGAGCGGCGGCGCTGTTGATCGGGGCAGCACCGACACTTACGAAGGCAATCTTCTTCCCGGTGACCTTGGCTGCGGCGCACCATAGCAAGAGTGTCCAATGCATGCGCGTCAGTCGGTGGCTAGGCTCCTCCAGGATGCCCGTTCCCGGAACAACCAAGAGATCTATTTTGCGGGCGTTGCTGATTGTTCTCATCAACAGGTCGACCATACGCGGCACCCTGAGCAGGAGCCGATCGAGCAGCCAGAACAACCAACCCGAGGGTCCCAGCAAATTCGTCCGAAGCGCAGAAACGGAATAGGTTCGTTCAACTACCTCCGGCTGGGGGCATATTACGGTCAGCTGCGCGTCGGGACATTCCCGCTTGAGGAAATGGCGCATTGCCTCCATAGAGCCGTCATTTCCGAAATTCTCGATACCAAACAAGCCAAAGACTGCGATCCTCGAAGGCACAGAGCGCAAACCAGTGCCCCCCTCCAGAACCCCTGACTCCATATCCCGCTCCATTCGTTCGCGCAGCCCCTGGTCGCTATCGAAGCAGCGCATTCTGCCGCACCGCGTTTGCGCCATCACGGTTGATGCAACCCCACACCAGGATCCCTCTCCATCGGTGAGCAGACGCGGCCGGCATTGGCAGTCGATTCCTCAATCGACTTGGCAACTTGGATCAGAATGTCTGCACGTACTAGTCCTAGTACGGATACTGATTCCAACCTCTTCTGAGGCGCATCTTTCTCAGACCGTAATCTGCAATGGCATCCGCGTATGCCCATAGGCTGGGGGCCGCACCGATGGATGCCAGTGCCTTGATATGCCAATCGAACGCCTTGCTGTTCCCGCGCAGATACTTCCAGGCCAGCATACGGCCGAAATAGTGGCGCTTGTAGGAAAGCTTGTACTTGGGGAGCTCTGCCGGTGAAAGCAGCGATGCGGCGTACCGATCCATTACCGTATACCAGGTGAGGAAGTCCGTCTGCAAAACCGTGGCGACCGTTGAGGTGACGCTGGCTGCGTGTCGATGACTGAAGCCGAGGGGCTCGTGAACGTAGCCGAACCGGGCATTCTCACGCGTGAGAACGAAGAATGCCGCTTCCGTATCGAAGTGGAAATTGAACGAGGCGTCTTCCTCGAAGAATTTCCTTCGGAGCGAAAGCACGCTCGTCCTGTAAAGCAGATGCGATGTCGCAAGCCCGCACTCGCCGACCAGGCACGATCGCGCAGCTTCGGATCCCGAAAAAATCGCACGCGTCCGGTCCCAATGCAGGTCCTCGAGGCCAAATGTTGTCGAGTGGTTGCATCCAACGACGCTGAGCAGCGGGTCTGTTTCCGCCAGAGCAACCATCTTCTCGATACAGGTTGGCTGAAGCGATTCGTCCGTGCATAGAACGCGAAAATAGTCGTTGCCCTGGCTCCCTAATTCCACGCAGCGATTCCAGTTCTGGGCAATGGGCAGGAGCGCTTCGTTCCGCGCAGTCACCACCGGAACGCGGCCACCATCGAATTCCTTGATGATGTCCGGGGTCGCATCAGTGCTCGCGTTATCCAGGACGAAGTGCACAAGATTGGGGTAGGTCTGCGCCTGGACGGAAAGCATCGCTTCGCGAAGAAATTTCGCGCCGTTGTACACTGGAGTCACAACGGCTACGGTGGGCAGCTGGATCGCCATCTAGGAGGCCTCCTATCGTCGGCTTCTTGGCCCGCGAAGTTTCAATGGTGGTGGCATTGGCTCCTCAGTATCCATCCCCGCGAGGCTAGAAACTTGACTAAGCCCGGCAGCCGCCGGGCGTAACCGCAAGGCCGCAGAACAAAGAGGGTTACGTGGAGCAGCTCGCTCGACCGTATACCCCTCCTATTTACGCCGTATGACCAAAGTTGAGCAGCGCCGGGATGGTCTTGAGGATCAGAAGCAGGTCGAGCGCCAGCGACCAGTGCCTGGCGTAGTAGCGGTCCCGCGCGATGCGCGCCCGATAGCCCACGCTGTTGCGTCCGTTGACCTGCCACATGCCCGTCATTCCCGGCCGCGCCTGCAGATACGCCGGCGCGTAGCGGCCGTAACGGGCGACCAGCTCGTCGGGCAGGACCGGGCGCGGCCCCACCAGGCTCATGTCGCCGCGCAGCACGTTGAAGAGCTGCGGCAGCTCGTCGATGCTGGTCTTGCGCAGCACCTTGCCGAGAACCCCGACACGGGGATCGTCCTTGAGCTTCTGCGTCTCGCTCCATTCCCGGGCCGCGTCCGGGTTGGCGCTGAGGTGGCGGCGAAGGACCTCGTCGGCATCCCTCACCATCGAGCGGAACTTGAAGCACACGAAGTGCTCGCCACCGAAGCCGACCCGCCTCTGATGAAAGATCACCTGCCTGCCGAGCGCGACGCGCACAAGCAGCGCGACGATCAGCATCAGCGGCCCCAGCAGGACAAGGGCGGAAAGGGCGCCGAGGACATCGAGAACGCGCTTTGGCAGGCCGCCGAGGGGTGCACGGCGATCACGCGCCGCGGACATATCTCCCGCGGCCACCGGCAGTCGCGAGCCGCGATCATAGCGTGCAGCAACGTTGTCCACGCCGAGCCGCGGCCGTCCCATGGATTGATCAACCATTTGGCGGTTGTTACCTAAACGGCTAGCCGGCGCGCGATCCGCCCGAAAAGGCGGCTCAAGAATACCCGTTATACGACATTCCACACCGTCTCCGGCCCTCACTCTCCAGAAAGCCAGGTGCCTGCGCAAGTGCAATAAAGCCGCGGCGTGCACGCTTCGGCTCCGTTGTGTTGCCTGTGGGTAACGAGTATTGGCAAGCGGTGTGGGGACCCTGCACCAGGAGCCGCTTCATCTCCCAAAATATGCCATCTTTACAAACCGATCGTTAAAGCGAGGCCCAGCCAGTGGCGCTGATACGCCACACTTGCCGCGCCACATGTTGCTTCCCAGTAACCAGACGCCGCCTGACTGCAACCAGCGGGCCGGCACGCAATGAGCCCGGAGCCGGCGAGCAGCGATGTCCTGTCGCCGCGAGGGTCAGAATCGCTTCAGCAGCCTCTCCAGGTACTCCAGCTCCATCGGCGGCCGGGTGGTCTCACCAAGACGCCGGCGCAGCTCCTCCAGGATCTCGCGCGCCCGCTGCACGTCGATCTCGTCGGGCACTTTGACGCCCGACGCCGGGTCGGGGCCGTCGGTGCGCTGCGGCGGCCGGCCCATGGGGTCAAGCTCGCCGCGGCTGCCGTTCAGGCCGAAGCGTGAGGGCATCTGGCGCATCATCTGCTGGGCCATGTCGCGGGCACCCTGGCGCAGCTGCTCCAGCGCGCGCGTCTCCTGGTCCGCGCCTCTAGGGAGGTCGCCGTCGCGCAAGGCGCCCTCGGCACGCTCCATGGAGCCTTCGGCGCCGTCGAGCTGCCCCGGCGGCTGCAGGCCCAGCTCCCTGAGGCCCCGCTGCAGCCGGCCCAGCCGCTCGCGCAGCTCGCGCTGGCGCTCGTCGAGGCCGCCGGGTCCGTCGTCGTTGCCCTGGCCCTGCTGGCCCTGGCCCTGGCCCTGCTGCCCTTTCTGACCGCGCTGACCGTCCTTCTGGCCCTGCTGCTGCCGGCGGAAGGTGTCGTCGAGCAGCTTCTGCTGCTGGCCGACGATGTCGCCGAACTCCTGCATCATCTTGCCGAACCGTTGGCTCTGCTGCTGGTTGCCGGCCATGCGGCCGGACTGCAGGCGGTCGAGCAGATCGCGCAGCTCGCTCAGCATCTGCTGGGCCATGTCGCGGTTGCCCGAACGGGCCATGTTCTCCAGATTGCGCAGCATCTGCTCCAGGTCCTGCTGCGTCATCATCTGCATGTTGCGGTCCATGCCCTGCATCGGGGGCTGGCCCTCGGCCTGGCGGGAGAGCTGCTCCATGTATTGGGACAGGGCCTGGCGCAGCTCCTGCATCAGGCGCTGCAGCTCCTCGTCGCTGGCGCCGTCGCGGAGCGCCTGCTGCAGGGCGTCCTGGGCGGCCCTGAGCGCGCGCTCGGCATCCGACAGGTCGCCGTCCTCAATGCGCAGCGCCACGTGCCATAGCTGAGCAATGACGCTGTTGTGGTTGGCGCGCGTCTCCTCGCCCTGCAGGCGGTGGAAGGCCGAGCGCAGGCCGAGGAACACCTGCAGGTCGTCGATGAAGCCCTCCGGCTCCATCGTCAGCGCTTCGATCGCCTTGGCCACCGCGGCCCGGTTGCGGGAATCCTCAACCAGTCGCCGCCGCTGCTCCACAACCGCCCGCGCCAGCGGCTGGGTGAAGCGCCGCTCGGGCAGCGTAACCTCGATGGTCTCGCTCTTGCCGACCTGGCCGGCCAGGTCGCGCGCCACCAGCGTCAGCTCCACCTTCATGCCGGCCCACGGATGGTCGCCGATCTCATGCAGGCTGTGGCCCTCGGCCTGCTTGGGATAGGCGCGGGCGAGATTGAGCCCGAGCACCGGCGGATGCTCGTAGGGCAGCCGCGCGCCTTCATTGGCGGGCCGCGCCCACGCCGTGGACGAGGTATCGGGCTGCGGCAGGATGCGGCGGATGCGGGCCTCGGCGGAGACCACGCCGTAGTCGTCCTCCACCTTGTAGAAGAGCTTCAGGCTGCCGCGGGCGGAACGCTCCGGCGGCTTTGTCAGGGCGACCTTGGGGGGGAGGTCCGGCGTTACGGCGAACGTCCAGGCCGCGATCTCGGTGCCGCTGCTGTAGGCCTTGATGGTCCCCGAGGTCCTCACCTCCAGCTTCAGCTCGGCGACATCGGCGGGATTGGCCGGCGCCGGCGCCTCGAGCCGCTGGGTGGCGCCGCCCTCGCCCGGAACCTCCAGGGTGAGCCCGCGTAGCCCGGCGCCGCTCGCACGCACGATCAGCACGCTCTTGTCGGGCACCTCCATGGCGCCGGCGGGGCGCACCTCGTGTGCGCGGCCCATGGACAGCCCGCCGTCGGCCAGCATGATGGGCGGCTTGCCGGTGTAGACCGGCGGCGTGATCCAGGCGTCGAGGCGGGCCTCGGCACCCTTGGCCAGCGGACTGAGCCGGAAGGCGGACCACAGCCGGTCGGCGGCGCTGTCGCCCACCACGACGGTGAGCAGGACGACGCTGAGCAGGAGAACGACGCGCAGCGCAAAGGGATCGCGCCGGTCGGTGCGCGGGGTCGGGGTCCCCACCCGCAGCCGAGCCAGCGACTCGGCCAGGCGCCGGCGGTGCACCTTCCACAGGGCGGCCGTGCGCTGGTCCTCGCCGCCGTGGCTCAGGGTGTCCTCATAGGAGGAGGCCGGGCGGTGCGCCACCCCAGAGACCCGCTCCACGCGGCGGATGGCCTCCTGGCGGGTGGGCCAGCGCACGCTCAGAAGCGCGATGACGGCGCCGCCGAAAGCCAGACCGAACAGCCCGAGGGCGATCTTGTGCGGCAGCTCCGGCAGCCTGGGCCAAAGGCCCGCCAGCGAGACCAGGATGAACAGCCCGGCAAGGCCGAGCAGAAGCCAGGCGCGGGGCCAGATCTGCTCGAACAGCAGTGCCAGCTTGCTGAGCGCGACTTTGCGCTCGAAGGCGCTTTCCGGACCCCGGGAAACCTTGTGGCGTGCTGACATGGCCTCCACTCTATCACGCTCAACACGGCGCGGTTGAGGCATTATGCTGAGTTCAACGCCAATTGACAGCAGCGTCTCATTGGGAATGCCACGGCTGGCGCATCTCGATGCAAGTCTCTGCAAGCGGGGTGCCAGGAGAACGGCCGTCTGCAATAGAAAAGGGAGGTATCTGCACATCGTCGTCGCGGTTACGCATCCCTGTAGGAATCGTCGACATTGTTCCCATTTTGTTCTTGACCGCTCAGCCATCGTCGCAATAGGCTTGCGTCAGCAAGCTGGGCACGCGCCGGGGCACATTCGGGGCAGGGCACATCGGGCAGGACACATCGGGCAGGACACATCGGGCAGGGGCGCATCAATGTACGGCCAAATCGCTACCGTTGCGTTCGTGGGCATCGAGGCCAAGCCGGTGGAGGTGCAGGTCCGCATCAGCGGCGGCCATCAGGCCTTTGCCATCGTGGGGCTGCCCGACAAGGCCGTGGCCGAGAGCCGTGAGCGGGTGCGTAACGCCCTGCATGCGGTCGGGCTCGGTCTTCCCTTCAAGCACATCACCGTCAACCTGGCTCCCGCCGATCTGCCGAAGGAGGGGAGCCATTTCGACTTGCCCATCGCGTTGGCCATGATGGTGGCCATGGGGGCGATCTCGCCGGACACGATCGAGGGCTTCGCGGCCATCGGCGAGCTGACGCTCGACGCCTCCATCCGCGAGGTGCCGGGGGCACTGCCGGCGGCCGTCGGCGCCAATGCCCTGCGCAAGGGCCTCATCTGCCCCGCGGCCTGCGGGCCTGAGGCGGCGTGGGCGGACGAGGACATGGCGGTGCTGGCGCCGCCGCACCTGTTGTCGCTGGTCAATCACTTCAAGGGCCTGCAGACGCTGGCCCGGCCCCAGCCGAGCGTGGACACCGAGAAGGAGGACCAGCCCGACCTCGGCGACGTGAAGGGCCAGGAGAGCGCCAAGCGGGTGCTCGAGGTGGCGGCTGCCGGCGGGCACAATCTCCTGATGGTCGGGGCACCCGGCTCCGGCAAGTCGATGCTGGCGGCGCGGCTGCCGTCGATCCTGCCGCCCCTGACGCCCGAGGAGATGCTGGAGGTCTCCATGGTGCACTCGCTGGCGGGCGAGCTGTTGGGCGGCAAGATCGCCACGCAGCGGCCGTTCCGGGCGCCACACCACTCCGCCAGCATGGCGGCGCTGGTGGGCGGCGGCTCCAAGCCACGCCCGGGTGAGGTTTCGCTGGCGCACTTGGGCGTGCTGTTCCTGGATGAGCTGCCCGAGTTCGTGCCCAATGTACTCGACGCCCTGCGCCAGCCGCTGGAGGCCGGGGAGACGGTGATCGCGCGTGCCAACCACCGCATCGCCTATCCCTCGCGCATCCAGCTCGTTGCCGCCATGAATCCCTGCAAGTGCGGGGGCAGCACGCCGGGGCAGTCCTGCCGTCGCGGCCCTCGCTGCGCCGACGATTACCAGGCCCGCATCTCGGGTCCGCTGCTCGACCGCATCGACCTGCAGATCGAGGTGCCGGCCGTCTCGGCGGCCGACCTGGTGCTGCCGGCCCCCACCGAGGGCAGCGCCGAGGTACGCGCCCGCGTCGCGGCCGCGCGCCAGCGCCAGCGCGCGCGTTTCGCGGCGTTGGGCGCCAAGGGTGTGCGCACCAACGCCGATTGCTCGGGCAAGCTGCTGGAGGAGGTGGCGATGCCGGAGGAGGCGGGCGTCGCGCTGCTGCGCCAGGCCTCGGAGGCACTCGCGCTGTCCGCCCGCGGCTTCCACCGCACCCTGCGCGTTGCGCGCACGCTGGCCGATCTCGACGGGGCTGAGAAGGTCGCGCGCGTCCACGTCGCCGAGGCGTTGAGCTACCGCGGCGAGACGCTGCGCCAGCAGCGCGCGGCGTGACGCGGCGGACAGAAAAGGCTGAGGGGGGAGGGCGGCAGACCAAGCGAGGCATCACGGATGTGCGCCAGGACGGGCAGTGCCCGAGGGCGCCGATTGAGGGCGCTTTGCCAACGGACGCATGGGCGTACCTGACAGGCGACGCTGACAGCGGTGCCCGGCACCGCCACGCTCGCTGGGCTTTTGCAGCGCCTCCTGCATTCGCCTATGTCTCATTCAGGCCGGGGGCGAAATGAAGTCGATCCGCGGGACCTTTGGTCTCCACGCAGGCGCCGATGCGCCAGTCTTCAGGGCCATGCTCGGCGAGCCGGGCACGACAGCGCGAGACGTGCGCGCGCCGCCGCGGGTCATTCGTGCGCGCGCCGCCGCGAACGATGGCAGAGATCCCACAATCCCGTTTCGAGTGGGCCGGGTTGGGCAGTGGTTCGGCCCGTGCGTCCGGCGCGCGACATTGAGAAGGCAAAGAGAAATGGCTGACATTTCTCAAATTGAGAATAATTATATTAGATATCGAATATATAAATAGCATTTATCGATTATGTGGCGCCCACGCTACATTCTGCGCGAACCTCCGCTTCAATTGTAATCTTTCTGCCAAGGACAGTATTCGAATCGTGGCAAGAGGCCCCCCGCCGGCCGCTGCGGACCGAATGCCTTGCGGTCGGGCAGAAAAAGCGGGCCGACAGCCCGTCGGCTCTTGAACAGGCGCTGACCGAATGGCAATGCGGGGCCGCCTCCTCCTGTGCACGCTGCTTGCGCTGCTGGCCGGGTGCAATGTGCTGCCGGCGGGCGGACCATTCCACCGCGACGTCTCCGCCGGAGCAGTGGCGGCCCTGGTCTCGCAGCCCGATACCGTCGCCTTCAACTATGTCCTGCTCGATATCAACCATGCCGTTCTGGAGCACGTCGCCGAGATAGGCCCGGGCTCCCTCTTCAGGAGCTTCGGCAGGGGTTACGGCCCTGCCCCGGTCATCCGCGTCGGCGTGGGCGATGTCGTGCAGGTTTCGATCTTCGAGTCCTCCTCCGGCGGACTTTTCATTCCCTCGGAGGCGGGCGTGCGGCCCGGCAACTTCGTCACCATGCCGACGCAGGAGGTCGATCGCGCCGGCAACGTCACGGTGCCCTACGCCGGCCAGGTGCCGGTGGTGGGACGCACCGTGCCCGAAATCCAGACCGATATCGAGGCCCGGCTCGCCAAGCGTGCCATCGAGCCCCAGGTGATGGTCACGTTGCTGGAACGGAACGCCAGCGAGGTGACGGTGGTGGGCGACGTCGTCAACGCGGCCAACAAGTTCAAGATCAGGCCGGGCGGCGAGCGCGTGCTCGACATGATCGCCAAGGCAGGCGGGCTCAGGTACCCCGGCTATGAGGCGTTCGTGACCCTGCAGCGCGGCAAGCGGCGCAGCACGGTGTATTTCCCCACGCTCGTCAACAAGCCCCAGGAAAACATCTTCGTGGCGCCCGGCGACACCGTCTACGTCTACCGCGAGCAGCAGAGGTTCGTGGCCGTGGGCGCGCTCGGCGCCGTCGGCCTGACCAGCGGCCTCACCGGCCAGTATGCCTTCGAGCAGGAGCGCCTGTCGCTCAACGAGGCGGTCGCACGGGCGGGCGGACTGCTCGACGTGCGCGCCAACCCGAAGCAGGTGTTCCTCTACCGGCTCGAGCACCGGGCGATGCTGGAGCGCCTGCAGGTGGACTTGAGGGCCTTCCCGGCCGAGCAGGACATGATCCCGGTGGTCTACCGCGCCAACTTCCGCGATCCGTCGAGCTTCTTCTTCGCCCAGTCCTTCCCGATGCGGCACAAGGATGTGATCTACGCCTCCAACGCCGACGTGGTGGAGATCAGCAAGTTCCTGGCGTTCCTGCAGCAGGTCACCTCGACGGCTGCCGGCGCGAGGCGGGATGTCGTCGTCATACAGAACCCCAACAACGGGCTGTAGCTGGCAACTTCCACCGGCGGCAATCGTCTCGATGCTCATGTAGGGACTTCCTTGCAGTCCAGACGCCATTCTGGTTGCATCGGCGGCAGCGGCGGCCACAGCCCCCGCGCCCGTCCAGCCATGCCGAGAGCGGGACCCCAAGGGCCAGGAATGCCGCCCTTGGCGCCGCAGGCCATTCGTACGCCCCCCAAGCTGACGCCCCGTTGCTCGATCAGCAGCGCCAGCCCGGCCTCGAGGCTGCCGAGCGCGCTCGTCGGCTCGTTTCTGATCATCAGCTCAAGCCATCCTTCAGGTTGCCGATGCGCACGCCAGTACCGTGGCGCCCCTCATTTCATATGCGTTTGTTGCATAAATTTGCTCCATACGCAAGATAAATCGGCAGAAAAGAGGCGCATTGCGCCAGCGTTTGCTAAAATGCCACAGTCGACCGGGACAGGAGGGACCGGGAACCGGAGCGCGACCAGGCAGCTCAACCGACAATGCCGTACTCGGCGAACGGAATGAACGCCACGAGGTCGCCGGGCGCGATATCGCCCGCGTCCTCGGCGATGTCGATCAGGCCGTGGGCGGCGCGCAGACCGGAGATGAGGCCCGAGCCGTCGCGCGGGAACTTGTCCACGGCGAGGCCCTGCGGTGTCTCCTTGAGGATGCCGCGCCAGAGCTCGCGCCGGCCGGCCTTGCGGCCGGGGAAGGCGAACAGGGCCGGCAGGCGATAGCGCCGCGGCTCCGGCCAGTCGGCCCCGCCCATGCGGCGCAGGAGCGGCCAGACATACAGCAGGAAGCAGACGAGCACCGCCACCGGGTTGCCCGGCAGACCCAGCACCACGCAGTCGCCGATCTGGCCGAATGCCATCGGCCGCCCCGGCTTGATGGCGAGCTGCCACAGGTGGCGCTTGCCGAGGGCGTCGAGGGCGGCGACGGTATGGTCCTCCTCGCCGCGGCTGGCACCGCCTGAGAGGACGACGACGTCGTGGCTCTGCGCCGCTGCAGCGAGCCGGCGCTGCACCTGGTGGCGGTCGTCGGGGAGAATCCCGAGGTCGGCGGGCACGGCACCGGCGCCGGCGATCAGCGCCGCGAGCATGGGCGCGTTGGAATCGTAGACCTGGCCCTCGCCGAGCGCGGTGCCTGGCCCTACCACCTCGTCGCCGCTGGAGAGGATGGCCACCTTGAGGCGGGCGAAGCAGGGCACCCAGCCCATGCCGATTGAGGCCAGCGCGGCCAGCTCCTGCGGACGCAGCACGGCGCCGGCCTGGAGCAGCGTCGCGCCCGCCTCGACGTCCTCGCCCGCGCGCCGGACATTGGCGCCGCGCTTGAGCCCGGGCGGTATGGCAACGAAGGCCCGCCCGCCGGTGGTCCGGGTCTCCGCATCCTCCTGCATGACCACCGTGTCGTGTCCCGCGGGCACGACCGCGCCGGTGAAGATGCGCACGGCCGTTCCCGGTGCCGGGGCGCGCGCCAGGCGGTGGCCGGCTGCGGCCCGCCCCTCCAGGGGCAGTTCCTTGCCGCCTGCAGGGTCATAGTCGGCCGCGGCGAAGGAATAGCCGTCTACGGCCGCGTTGGTGTGGGCCGGCACCGGCCGCGGCGCAACCGCCGTCTCGGCCAGGATGCGGCCGGCGGCCTCGGCCAGCGGCACCGCCTCCTTGCCGGCAACCGGGACAATCCGCTGCTTGAGGATCGCCAGCGCCTCGTCGTGGAGCAGGCGCTTCTTGTCGTGGACGAAGCAGTCGTCGACGAGCTTGCCCGTCCTGATCCTGGTGTCGCTCTTGGTCATGGGTCGCACGCCGGTGCCACGGATGGCCGCTGGCCGCAAGGGCTCCTTCCAACCTCTGGTATACCAGGAATTTACAGCATTCCGGCCCGCAACGGGAGGGCGCCAATGGCGGTAGCCCGCATCCGATCCCGCGGTCGGGCGGCCGAGCCGGGGTGGAACGGCGTGAGCTCCAGCGGCCAGAGGGGTCTCACACGGGATCAATGAAAGTCGCGGCTCTTGGGGGTCCAGGGCGGGGTCCAAGGCCGGGTCCAAGAGTCTTCACGGCTGCCTTCGCCGTGCTCCCTGGTGGGGCTTGGCATGCCGGCGGTGCCGTCGCCGAGGCGCCTGAGCTCGGAGGTGAGGTCGGTCAGCTCCTCGGCGACCACATGGATGACGAGGCCCTCGCGCTGGATCCTGCCGCGCACAGCCAGGAACTGCGCCGTCATCAGCACGCGGCGGTTCTTCTCGAACACCTTGGGCCAGACCACGACATTGACGATGCCGGTCTCGTCCTCCAGCGTCAGGAAGATCACGCCCTTGGCGGTGCCGGGGCGCTGGCGCACCAGCACCAGGCCCGCCACCGCCGCGCGCCGGCCCGCGAGGCGCTCGTCCCAATGCTCGGCGCTGGTGAGGATGCGGCGCGCGCTGAGCTCGCCGCGGAAGAAAGCGACGGGGTGCGCCTTGAGGGAGAGGCCGAGTGCCGCGTAGTCTGCCACCACGTGCTCGCCGAGCGAGGCCGACGGCAAAGCGACGGGCCGCTCGTCGAACAGGTCGGCGCTGAGAAGCCGGCTCCCTGGCCAATCGAGGATCGGCGAAGCGGCGGCCGTAGCGCGCCTGGCCTTCGTGTGGAGCGCGCCGCCGCCGTCGAGGCCCTTCACCGCCCACAGCGCGGCGCGCCGGTCGAGGCCTGTGGAGCGGAAGGCATCCGCATCGGCAAGCCGCTCCAGCACGCTGACAGGTGCGCCGCTCCTCAGCCACACCGCGCCGACGCTGGCATAGCCCTCGCCGCGTGCCGATACGATTCGCTGGGCCGGCTCCTCGGCGAGGCCATCGACGAGGCGCAGGCCGAGGCGGACGGCACAACGGGAAAGCAAGCGCTGCGCGGA
>Ga0070703_10000632_pt1 | contig 12411 bp, 17 predicted proteins | sample KBSK5251metaG_FD_65453 | JGI IMG/M metagenome (GOLD analysis project Ga0070703, IMG submission 65453) | Corn, switchgrass and miscanthus rhizosphere microbial communities from Kellogg Biological Station, Michigan, USA - KBS K5-25-1 metaG | ecosystem: Host-associated > Plants > Roots >... | reverse complement strand
CCTATAATCCGAAGCCGAGCTCCGCCAGCGTTCGCGGTGACACGGGTCGCGAACCGGGCCGTCGCAGCGACATGCTCATCGAGGCCACCGCGGTGCGGCAGGATCTGCAACGCGCCATCCTTGGCGGCCTTACGCAGCGGCTTGGTGGTGCGGGTCATCGCCCGACGCAGTTCCCGCTGCAAATCCTTGTCCCCGGCCGCTCGCAGCGCGGCGCTGACCCGGGCGAGCTTGTCCGCGCCTCGCGTCTCCACGCTCACCTTCACCGAAGGCGTCATCAGCTCACCTCCTCATCTTCCCCAGACCCGGATCGATGTGCCGGCACGCAGCCTCGAGTTCCTGCACGGTCAACCGGTGCTGCTCCCACGGCGGGATGTGGAACACCGCAGAGATGCTCAGCCCGTAGCAGTCGATAGCTCGGGCGGGATCAAATCCGGAGTCGCCCCAGGTTCGGTCCCGCCACCAGTAGGGTCCGGCTCATCGGGTTCGTCGAGGGCGACGAACGTGTTGAGGTCGAAATCGGGGACGTCGGCGAGCTTGAGCGGTGTCCCGTCCGCTGCCCTCACCCCGGCGCGGGTGAGCACCACCCACGCCACCGCGAGCAGGCATTCCGGGTCGAGGTCATCGAAGGACCGTGCGAACGGCGTCATGTTCATTCCGGTCGCGGTCTTCAGCATCATCGCGTCCCGGATCGGGACGTGACCCCAGTCCCAGTCGTAGAACGTGCCGTTGATGTTCAGCTTCACGCTTTCCCCCTGGACAGTTCTGGGCTTACCCTCACCGCAGATGCGGGAGGAGACATCATGGTCATCGCGTTAGTGCTGCTCTGGGTGGTATGCGCCGGGTTCGCGGGCGTCATCGCCCATTCGAAAGGCCGCTCCGTTGGCGGGTTCGTCGTCGCCGGACTACTGCTCGGCGTGTTCGGGTTGCTGTGGGCAGCGTTCGCCGCGCCAGCAGGCCAAGTCGGGCCACGCCAATCCGAGCAGGCCCGGCGGGCGGAGATAGCCGCCCGCGCCAGCCAGCCCCTAGGTGCCCGCAACAGTTGGCGGCGCCACCTAGCCGACTAAGGCACGGTGACGCGGGCGCGGGCGTCGAAGATCGCGAACTTGAACTCCGCCGTCGCCGGATCCAACTGCCCCGGAGACTGCGGCGCCGCATTCACCGCCACCGAGAACACGTCCATCTTGAAACCCGTCGTGTCACCCTCCGGGAACTTCACGATGTACCCCGTCAACGCCGGGCGCTGCACGATCAGGATCGTCCGGGCGTCCGTCGACGTCCGGGAGAGCCGCATCACCAGCGACGAATCCGCGAAGGACTGCGCCCCGATGAGGTTCAACGCGGGGCCGACGAACGACTGCGACTGGACGATCGAGCCGTCGATGAACCAGCCCGGGGCGTCGACGACCTGCGGGGTCAGGTCGTTGCCGGCGTCGAGCTCGCCGCGGGTCGGGCCGGCGATGTTCGAGATCGTCGGCACCCAGTAGAACTTGCGGATGTCGATCGGCAGGTACGGGTTGAGCGTGGCAAGTGCCGGTGCAGCCATCGGGGGACCTTTCTCGGGGCGTGACGAAGAACCCCGGGCGGCGGGGTTGGAGAGCTAGGGGGACGGTTTAGAGGGGGCCGACGACGGCGACGGTCGGCGTGCCGGTCAGGCCGGTGTGCTTCAGGTTCACGAAGTTCGTCGCATCGACGTACGGGGTCACGTCCGGAATGACACAGACCGCGTCGGTGCTGATCGGGATCCCGTTCGACAGCCTGTAGTCCAGCGGGTTCGTCGCGCCGGCAGGCGCGGCCGGGAACGTGCCCGACGGGGCCGCTGCCGTGTTGAGCACGAACGCCGTGGTGAGCGCCCCGCCGCCGCCGTTCTTGTAGTACAGGATGTACTTCCCGCCGGTCGCGGAGAACTTGTCCGCAGCGGTGCATGTCGTGAACGCCGGGGTGACGTCGTCGCCGATCGTCGGCGTCGTCACGGTGATCGTGCTCATGGAGTCTCCTCATCGGTGTCCCGGGTGAAGTGGTCGCGGATCTCGTCGCGGCTCAGTGATGCGACGTCTTCCTCGGTGAGGCCGTGGCCGAGCGCGTACGCCCACCACTCGTCCCGGGAGGCGTTGCCCTTCGGCAGATCACCACCAGCCAGCTCGGGCTCGGGCTCGGGTTCGGGTGCGCGCTGCCACCCCGACCGCAGATACACCTCCACCGCATCCGGATCCGTCAGATACGGCGGCCTACCCGGTAGATCCGGATGCACTAACGCCACCAGCCCCGGCCGCTCACTCTCGGCCCGCTTGGCGGCAGTCGCCGCTTCCACAGCCGTCGCGATCTCCCGGTCGGTCAGCCCGTGGTGGTTCGCGACCGCGATCGCATCGCTCAACGTCTTATCCATCAGTCCCTCACAGAGCTCGGTAGATGATCTCGAATGGGACGAACACCTGCAGCCCGGAGTTGGGGCGTTGCCGCCACTCGGCTGCGGTGACACCCGGTGCCTGCGACGTCGGTGGGGCTCCGGTGTCGGCAGCGACAACGGCCTCGACAGCGGTCATGATCCCCTTTGCGGCTGCGCGGACGGACGTGTAGCCGTCCTGCTCGTTGCCGGACCATGCAGCCGCGACGCAATACACGGTGATCGTCTCGTCGCGGCCCTGCCCGAAGACCTCGCGGGATTTATCGCTCGTCCCGGCGGTGGTGTCCTCGCCTCTGGATGCGGCGACCAGATCGTCAACACCTACCCACAGCCCGAGCGGAAGCGTCCCTGAGCTGGGCATCGGGCCGTCGATGACCTCCACTGGAGGTGTCGCCCCGCCGATCGTGGGTGCGGCTTTAAATAGGGCGACAAGGTAGTCGACGGTGTCGGGGATCAGCGTGAGGGTGCTCACGCGACGAACATCATCTCGAGGTAGCCGCTGATCAGCTCTGCGGCTCGGGATGGGATTGCGTATCCCCAACCGGCCAGCGTGACGGTGTCGTCACCAGCGAACGACACAGTCGCGCCACCCCTGCGGGTGTCCCACAGGTGCTGCACGATGATCTGGCATGCGGTGCGCAGCGACGACGGGATCACCACCCGGCCGGCCTTGTAGGCGACGTCGTAGTCGCCGATGAACGGCCACGCGTCGAGGCGGGTGATCTCCCCGGTGTCCAGGTTCACGGTGACGTCGGTGGCCGGGTTGATCGCGATCGACCACGAGTAGACCGGGGTCATGCTGGTCAGCGACACGACGGGCGTGTTCGACAGCCACATCGAGCGGCGGGTCCCGGTGGTGGCGTAGAGCCGTTCGGTGAAGGTGCGGACCGCGCAAGGCCCGCATGTCGATTCGATGTTCTCAGACGCCGACAGCAGGTACCCGCGCAGCTCATCGTCGGCGGTGTTCGTCGTCTTCCCGAGTTGCGTTTTGATGCTGGCGAGGGACACGAGCGCGATGGACGCGGCCGGTTCGACGTCGAACACATCGGTGTGCGCGAACGCTGCCGCAGTACCCACCGCCCGCACGACGTGCCGGCCGGCCTGCGTGGTCGTGTAGTCGTAGGAATACTCGCCGAGGGACGGGTTCGCGGGGGTGAACGGCCCGGCAGGTGTCTGGTCGGGGAGGGTGATGGTCACGGCGATGGTGGAGGCAGCGAGCGCGCCGGTGATGTCGCGGACTTCCCACGTCAGGTGCACAACGTCGCCGAGGTCGTACATCACGCCTCCGGTTTGGTCGCGACGACCCGCACGTCAGCGGGCTCGGGTTGCTGGTCGATGGTCACGCCCGCGAACCCGGCCTGCTCAAGCACGTCACGGAGCCGCCGGGGGCGGATGTTCGCGTAGTGCTCACCGAGCCCTGGGTCTACGTCGCCGAGCGCGCCGTGCGGCCGGCGGCCCGGTCCGGCCATGGTGGCTATGAATCTGCCGCCCGGTTTTAAAGCTTCTAGCGCTTTCCTACAAATCGCGGGCCACGCGGGGGTGTGCTCGAAGCACTCCGCGGAGACCACGACGTCGTACCGGCGCCCGTTGGGCTGCCACGTCGCGGCGTCGGCGACGATGTCCACGTCGGGCCCGTCGGTGATGTCGAGGACGTGGTAGATGGTGGCGTTGGGAAACAGGTCGCGGGGTGAGCCGCCCCAGTCTCCGGTGACGTCTCGGCCGCCGATGTCGAGCACCTCGACGGGCTGGTCTGTGGCGTGGTCGGCGATCCACGCCATCGCCTCAGGGTGCATTCGCGGCGAGCCGTTCCAGGAACAGCGCCTTGTCCTGCTCGGCGTGGGCCTGCCCGAGCCGGTACACGTCGTCGTCCTCGGCGAGCCCGAACAGTGGATGCAGATGCTCCACCTCCGAGCGGGCCGCGAAGGTCCATGTCTCTCGCTGCTTCGCCGCAGTGACGATTTCGTCGTCGACGAACCAGTGCCGGTAGCCGTCGTGGGCGACGACTTTCGGGCCGTCCCAGGACGCGCCCTGCTCGTCCACATAGGAGCGGCGGATGAGGAGGTGAGTGGCGTGCTGCCCCGAAGTGACGCGGGGGTTGTGGAGGTCGTTGGTGCCGATCACGTCGTAGCCGTCACGGGCCTCGTGCTGTGCGTGGTCGAGCCAGCCCGGCTTGAACCGCACGTCGTCGCCGACGAGGAACAGCCACGGTTCCTCGGTGAGCCGATATCCCCAGTTCACCTTCTGCGCAAAGGTGCCCGGTGTCTCATTGCCGTCGGGATACAGCGGATAGCAGGGTTCGGCACCAGCCGATTTCCACGCTGCGATGGTGTCTTCGTCGTCGGTGTCGCAGATGGCGTAGACGGTGGCGAGGTCAACAGCCCCCGAGGCCCGGAAGGAATCCATGAACGGCTGCGCGTTCTGCGGGCGTCGCATCACCGGGACGATGACCGCGGTGCGCTCCGTCGCGGGCAGAATCTCGGGCCGGATCTTCGACAGCGCGACCTGCCCGAAGTACTCGTCCTCGCCGAGCCACAGCACCTTCTGATGGTTCGTCTTCACCCCGGTATGCACGTGCACCGGGACGTCGAGGGTGCCGGCCCGCATGCAGAACGACAGATCCTCAGAGATCAACTGCCCGGTAGAGGTGTTCGGGATCCGGTTGTACCAAACCGGCCCGTACTTCGCTTCGACCCGCTCGAACACCGAACGGTGGATCAGGATGCACGCCGACCCGGTCCCCGCGACCCGGGTGACCATGTCGGTCGGGTAGTCCCAGCGGACCGCGAACCCCATCTGCCCGTCGTCCAGTTTGAGCCAGTCGAACACGGTCGGTGCCGCGCTGGTGTGCCAGCCACCCATCCCGTCCTGACCGTCCTCGCGTTGCGTGAACGCGAGAGCACCGACAATGGGCCGCTCCACCGGGTCCGCGGCAGCGATCAACCGCTCCAGGGTGTCGCCGGTGAACCCCATGTCGGTGTCGACCCAGAACAGCCAGTCAGCCTGCTTCTCCTCGAGGAACAGCTTGATCGCCTTGTTCCGGGCGTCCACGAGACCGTCGGTGCCGCACTTCATCGCGACGTAGCCGCCGCGGAGCACGCGGGCTTCGTGGGCGAGGTCCCACCCGATCAGTTCGATCATCGAGTGGTGCCAGGAGTGGGTGACGTCGCGGGAGTAGACGTAGGCGATGACCACCGCGTCCGGCTCGTCAGGCTCAGCCACGGCGGGCCGTGCTCCGCTTCTCACCGGGTGCGGCGGTGGCGGTCTCGACCGGGGGTTCGGCCATCTCTGCGGGCGGCTGACCGGACCAGGACAGCCCATAACGCGGGTCATCGGTGAACCAGCCCGGATACGCCTTGACCACAGCGTCATCGGCGGGCCAGTGGGAGCCTTTCCGGACGAACACCGGCCCGGACGCGATGGGCAGTTCGGCGGTGTCTTTCGCGAAGACGACGTTCACGGCGCGACGCCGAGCTCGGCCAGCGCGGCGACCGCAGCTTTCGCTGCGTCCTTGTCGTCGTTGCGTTCGGCGATCTCGAGGTGCGCGAGGAGCTGGTGCACGAGCGGGTTACTCGACGCGCCCGCGTCGCCCAGCACAACGACTGGTTCGGGCGCGGTCTCGGTCTTCTTGGCGGTGGTGGGCATGGCTTTTCCTTTCTCCGGATGAGTGGGAGCGCCCGCTCCGGAGGGGACGGGCGCTTCCACGTCTTGTGGTGCCGTCTAGCTGTTGGCGACGAGCAGCCGGAACGACGCGGTGTTGACGCAGTCCGAACCAATCCGGGCGTACGCGAACCAGCCGCGCTGCCCGGTGGGCATGCCGAACCCGGTGCCGGCAGTCGCCTGCTGCACGAGGTTCGGGATCAACTCCACAGACATGCCGCCGTTGCGGGCGATCACGAACTGCTGGAAGTCGCCGACGAGGGCCTGGCCTTCGGCGGTGGTCGTCCACGTCGTCGAGTCAGGCATGTACGGCGACTCGTACACCGGCTTGTTGAACAGCTGATCGGCCCATGCTTCGGGCAGGTTCACGGTGTAGCCGTGGAACACGTTCGCGGCGCCGAGCTGCCGAATCGCGTTGTTCACACCGATGCTCATGAGCCACGACGCGCCGCGGCGGAACCGCTGCGGCAGCGCCTTCCACACCGCGTACGGGTCGGCCGCGGTCAACAGACCGGTGCCGGACGCGAACTTGATCCGGTCACCCGACGTCGCCGAGATCGCGGTCAGGATGCCCTTCGGCTCACCCGACCCGGAACCGTTGGTGAACTTCTGCACCAGCAGCTCGTCGTAGCCGGCCGCGAGCAGCGTCGACATCTCCGACGCGAACGACGGGTAATCCGACTGAACCTCGATCGAGAAAGGTATGAAACCTCGTGCCATGTGCACCGACACGGTCGGCTGCGCCAGGGTCGGCGCGTTGTCGGTGGTGACCGAACCCTCAGTCTGGAACGCCCACGTCACACCAGCCGACGAGACGCCCTTCCAGACGGTCGTGTTGATGTCGACCTGCTTACAGATCTGCAGGAACGGGTTCCCCGATCCCTGCGCGGTCATGATGATCGACGGGTCGATGAACACGGGGATGCCGAAACCGCCGGCGGTGGTGGTGAAGTCGGCCATGGCGCGGAACTCCTGCCACGCCAGCACGGCCCGGTTCTCCTCCGGGGACAGGATGGGGTGCGGGTCGGTGACCAGCTTCATCCACGCGTTGCGGTAGTCGTCGTTCTCGGTGACGAGGATCCGCCGGGCGATGGTCGGGTTCTTCCGCAGCTGCTTCTCTACGTGGGCCTTCTGCTCCGCGTCGAGGTGCATCGCGGCGTCTCGGTCGTCCAGACGCCGGAGTGCGCTGTCGCGGGCTTCGGTGTTCGTCATGCGGCGGACGTCGCCGAACGCGTCGTCGCGGTTGCCGACGTGGAACTCGGCCCGCTCCACGGCCTTGGGGCGGCGGCGGAACACTTCCTGGATCGCCCGGTTCTCCTCGATCTTCTTGATCGCGGCGTCGCGGAGCTTCAGGCCGTACTCGAACGCCTTCTGCTCGTCGTCGGTCTTCTCCCGCAGCTCGCCCTCTTCGGTCTGATGCAGAGAGCGGAGGTGCGCGTCGAGGATCTCGACGAAGTCGTCGAGTTCCTGCGCGGTCTTGCCGCGGAGCTCGTCGGGAGTGGTGCGGTCGGTGAGGTCAGCCGCGTCCTTGCCGCGGAGCTCCTCGAGGATTTCGGTCATCTGAGAATGCCTCTCAGTCGTAGCGCCCCGTCATCGAGGCGCTGCCTGGTGGTGGGTTGTGCCCTCTGGGCATCACCGCGACCCGAGCTCCGCGCGTCGGATACCCCGGTGAAGTCATCAATGGCCCGCAGTTCGGCGGCGAGCTCACGCAGCAGACTGCGATGCTCAGCCGGATCCATCTGGGCGAGAAGGGACCGCACGCTGACGGTCGTCTGGTCGTAGGCGGGGAACACGACCGGCCCGATCTCCCGCGTGTCCGTGTCGCCGATCTCCCGGTAGTCGGTGCCGTCCCGCTTCGACCACGTGTCGCCGCCCTTCGGGACGGAGAACCGGAACGACATCCCCGTGATCGCCCGCTCGGCGATGGCCTGCCGGACCGGTTCCACCGTCGCGTTGTCGAACAACCTGGCCCGCACATACAGGCCCTGCTCGTCCTCGCGTAGGTCCTGGATCGCGCCGATCGGCACCGCGCCGACCCGGGGGTCGCGGCCGTGCTCGAACTGCAGCACCGGGGTGCGCCGCTCCAGGGAGCGGGTGAACGCGCCGGGCAGGATCACCTCGTCGAACTCGCCCTGCATGTCCTGGATGCGGGCGGCCTGGTTGAACACCGCCGCATACCCCTCGAGGGTCCGGCCGTCATCGGAGGAGCGGGACTCGAACTCGAACGCCCGCACACACATCAGGTCGGCCGGCCGGGAGTTCGACTGCTGCGGCATGTCCGCGACCGTGTGGCCGAACTTCACCATCGCCGCCCGGATGCGGCCTTTGATCGCCTTCAACTGTGCCGGGGTATAGAGCTTCGCGTTGTCCGGCTGGTTGATGTATGACCAGGCAGCCTTCACCTTGTCCGCGGTCAGCGGGTAACGCTTCTTGCCATCTTTTTGATAGCCGGGGTCGGCGTAGGCGACGTCGCCGTACGGCTTCTTTGCGTCGGCCCGCTCGAGAACGTCGGTCATTACGGCTCCCTCATTTGGCATGCGATGCGGCCTTCTTCGCTTCCCACTCAGCCAGCGCCGCGGCGGCCTTGGCCCGGGTCTTCGCGGTGACGTGGCCCTCACCGGACGCCCAGTTCTTCACCACACCCACCGCAAGCTGAACCGCCTCGGATTCGGTGTGGCCGTTGCGGATCAGGGCGTGCGCGATCGCCCGGATGAACAGCGGCAGCCCACCGACCCCGGTGACCCAGTTCTTCCCCATCCCGATCGGGGACACGTCATAGCGGTTCTCCTCGACGTCGAGGAGAACCTGCTCAAGTTCGTCGTCGTCCGCGTCGTCGTCCGCCCGGGCGAGCGGGACGTGCGGCAGCCGCGGCAGCTTGGGCGGGGACACCTTCGGGAATCCGCCACCTATGGCGTGGGGTGCTCCGTTGGTCTGTCCGGCGCCGGGCTGCTGCAATTGGACACTGACGAGCCCCGAATGCTGCAGCAGGTTCGCGTCCTGCCCCTTGACCGCCTTCACCGCAGACTCAGCGGTGAACCCGGCCTGGATCAGCGACCCGATCGTCGCGGCCTCGATCTCCATGATCTGCGCCGCGTTCAACGCGTCCTCACGTAGAATCGGCACGTCCGCCGTGTCATACCAGAGCTCCGCGCCCGGTGGGACGTTCACCAGCGGCGCCAACGCCGCGCACAGGTCCTGCAGCGTCGGCAAGATCCACGTGTCCGCCCAGATCCGGCGGGCCATCGCGAAGTTCCCCGCATTCAACGCCGACCCTTGCAGGCCTTCCGACGCGGCCAGCACCACCGGATGCACCCGCGACAGCATCGAGATGCGGGTCTCCCCGGCGCCCTGCGTCGACTTCATGTCGATCTGCGCCAGATCCGACCCGACCACCGTCGCGTCCGCGCCCTGCGTCAAATACAGCGTGCGGTACGCGTTCTGCACCCCGGCGTGACGTTCCTCCATCATGTCGACGAGCTGATTGAACTGCTCCCGCGACGCCGCGGTCAGGCCCTTCACGACCAGGTTCGGGGTCGCGCCGTTCTCGAAGAACCGGATCTTGTGGTCCGTCGTCAACGAATCGGCCTGGATCTCCCGGATCGCCGGCGTCACCCACGACATCCCGATCCCGGCATGCAGCGGGTCAGGGATCGGCGACCAATGCGCCACCTCACCGACCGTGAGGATCTGCGGTTTCGTCTCCTGCGAAGAGAAGATCCCGCCGTTCTGATAGATGTAGCCGAGCAGCTTCCCGTCCAGAGCCTGCGACGGATACTCCGGCTCCGACTCCGACCCGTACACGATCGCGGTCCAGTCCGGCCGCAGCACCCGCAACCGGCCCGGGGTGTAGTTCGTGACATACGAGTTCCCCGCCAGGCCGGCGTGCCACTCCATCTTCGTGACCAGCTCACCCGTGGTCGCGTTCGCCCACGGCTGCTCAAGAGGCTTCAGGTCCCGCGTCCCGAACGTCCGCCGCGGCGAGTTCGACGAGGGCAGGTTCCGGAACGTGAACCGCACCTGCGACAACACCAACGCCCGGACCATCTGCGCCGCGAACGCCGGCGGGCACCTGCGCAGCGCCGCAGCGAACCCCGGCAACGACCGGTCGATCTCCTGCGCCCGCGTCGCCCCGTAGGACGTGTTCACCCCGATCGGGTACGTCTGCCCGTTGTACCCGAACGACGTCGGCAGCAGGAAATCCTGCACCCACTGGTCGATACCCGACCGGGACTCGCCGCCAGGCAGTGCCGCGGTGACCCTATCCAGCAGGGCCACGAGTACGAGCCTTCCGGACCGGGCCGCCGGCCTCGAGGTAGCCGACCTTCACCGCGACGCAGCACCACACCACGCCTAGGAGCAGCTTCGCGACCATCCACCCGATCAGGTAGAAGACCCCGGCGAGCAGCGTCAGCAGCAGCCGCCCGACCTGGACTTGCTTGGCTTCGGTGTTGATCCGCTCGAGCGGCACATGTTCCAGAACCGTCACTGTGTCGCCTTCCGTCTTATCGCCAGGCGCCGAAGAACACCGGCGGGGCGTGAGTCGCGAGCCCGAACAGGGCGTTGGTAGCGGCGATTACCGGGCTGATGTCCGTCGAGCCTCTGGGGTCCCATGTGTGCGCGTCGCCGCGTTGCCGTTTCTGCGCGGCCTCGAGCGCGACCTGCAACGCTGGCTGGTCGTAGTGCCGCAGGTAGGGCGCGTCACCTGCCGCTGCGGCGATGAACATCCCGTATGCCTGCCCCGACTGGGTCAACGTCAACGGCGTCAGCGCCACGCCGGCCTTCTCGATCGCGGCCTTCTCGATCGCGGCCGGGTCCTTGTCGTCGAGGACCACCACAGCTGGCTGCCACTCATCGCGGAGTTCCTTGAGCCGTGCCGGCATCCACGACGTCCCCGGCTTGTAGTCGATCAGCTGCACGTACACTTCGCCGCCGCACTGTCCGGCGACCACGATGGAGCCCCATTTGGCATCTGGCCATGACGCCGACACGGCGAACGTGAACGGGCCGTCCGGGCGGCCAGCGGCACCACCCCGGGCCTCCCACGCGGAGGGTGGGATCGGCGGCGGCAAGATCGCCGCGACATGCTGGCAGAGCACCTCAGTGCGGAACACCTGCTCCGGGTCCGTAGCGAGCGCAGCCAGGATCGACGCCTCGCCGAACGCCGCATACCCGAGCGCCGGGTTCGCCTGCCGCCACCCAGCGCGGTCATCCATCGCGCAGCCGGGGGAAGCCGACCACTCGAAGATGCCGAGGGACCGTTCACCCTCACCGTGGACCGTCGCATACCCCTGCTGCCGGAGATGCTCCAACACCACCGACATCTCATCGCCCGCGTTGGACAGGCACAGGATCTGCGGGTTCGGGCGGGCCATCGTCGTCTTCGTGACCGCGCCCCACGCGTCCCACGTCTGATGCTCCCGCAGCTCATCCAGAAGCACGAGATCACCCGACAGGCCACGCCCGCCGCGACGGGACGCGGCAGCGACCTTGTACCGCTCCCCCGTCTCCAACCGCAACGCCTTCTTGCCGTTCGTGCGGTCCACCGCCGCGATCTCCGCCGCAAGCTCGGGAACACCTTCGGCCATGTCGACCGCGCCGGTCCACGCCTCTTCAGCGACGTCGAGGTTCTGCGCCGTCCCAATCACCAAGCTCGCGCCGTCCACATACATCCGCCACAACGCGAGGATCTGCATCAGCGTCGTCTTGCCATTCTGCCGCGCCACCAACACCACAGCGGTCCGGAACCGGTAAGAACCGTCCGGGAGCAGCTCAAGCAGATGGATCAGCAGCCACCGCTGCCACGGGAACAGATCAATCCCCAACACGTCCCGAGCGAACGTCGCAGCCTCAAACCCACGAGACGTCCGAGGCGTCAACTTACGAAGCGGAGGCGTCCACACCCTTGGCGTTTCGGCGCCGAGCAGACCGGAGTTCCGCGAGACGGCCACGAACCGCCTCCTCCACCCCCAGCGCCTTACGCTCAGCCGGCGCACCACCAAGAGACTTCAACGCGTTCGCCAAATGCGGCCCGATCCACCCGATCGCCTTCTGCGCATCCGCCATCGCCTCAAGCGCCTCGACCCGCTTGAAGATCGACTGCGACCGATCCGACACGTCCAGATCGGCCAGACGCTCAGCCAACAGGTGCGCATCCTCGATCGTCTGCGCATACCGCAACGCCAGCGCCAGCATCGCCCGATCCGCCGGGTCCAGCCACCCCATCGAATCCGCAGCAGCCTGCACCGCCGACACCAGGTCCAGCGACCCCGGCGGATCCAACCGCGTCACCTTCCCTCGACCCGCCACGCGTCACCACCTAGGGGGAGGGCCAACGGGGAGAGAGTTTGCTTCAT
>Ga0070703_10000620_pt1 | contig 12572 bp, 12 predicted proteins | sample KBSK5251metaG_FD_65453 | JGI IMG/M metagenome (GOLD analysis project Ga0070703, IMG submission 65453) | Corn, switchgrass and miscanthus rhizosphere microbial communities from Kellogg Biological Station, Michigan, USA - KBS K5-25-1 metaG | ecosystem: Host-associated > Plants > Roots >... | reverse complement strand
TGCCAAGGAGTTCCAGGCACACACGCCTGACAATGCCAAGCTGCCACGACACGTAGGCAAGCGGAAGAAAAGGACAAAGCGTGCTCGATAAAACACCAGGGGACATCCCACAGTTCCTCTATGGAGAGGACGAGGATCTATACCCCTCGGATGAAGACGACCAGAAGAAGGCCGTAGCCTGGGTGCAGCAACGCTTCCAACAGGCGGAGGGTGCGCGCAAGCCTTCGGAAGAGAGGTGGCTGCGCTATTACAAAGCGTTTCGTTCATACGTGGCCCCACGTAAGGCAGGACAATGGCAGTCCCAGGCGTGGATGCCTATTTCCTTTTATGTCATCGAAACTATCCTCCCCCGCTTGGCGGCACAGCTACCTTCGGCAGTGGTTAATCCTGTCGGCCCGACGGACGTAAATCCGGCTAAGACGATGGAAGAGGTCCTTCACTGGGCCGAGGACAAGTCCGAGCTGTACATCGAGCAGATTAAGGCGGTGAAGTCCTCACTACTATATGGCACCGGCATTCTCAAGATCGGGTACGGTGAGAAGAAGGGCTATAACATTGTCGACGAGCCGATCATGCAGGAGACGACTACGGACGTCGCTACGGGCGAAGACGTGGATGGGGCACCCATCATGCAAACGGTGCAGACAGGCGTGGAGCCAGTTCTTGATGAGGACGGGCAACCAAAGACTGAAACCGTGCGCACCGAATACTTTACTTATCAGGGCCCTATCGCAGAAGCAGTGGACATCGAGAACTTCTTCCCCGACCCCATCGCAAGCGACATCGCAGACGCTCGGTACGTCATCCACCGGGTCTACCGGGACCGACGGCACCTAGAGAAGATGTTCAAGGCCGGGACCTACAAGCGGCCCCCTGAGGATAAGTGGGAGAGCTATGTCACCGAGTTCGCCAGTCTTAAGCGCCAGAGTGAGATTGGAGCTGTCGGCGACTCGCTTCCCGATCGAGAGCGTGACCTGTTTCCCCTGCTCGAGCTGTGGACGGATGATTTCTGTGTTACTGTACTCGGCGAGAGGGGCGACGGGATTCTACTACGCGCTCAGAGGAACCCATACGCGCACGGGGAAAAGCCCTTTGTCAAGATCGTGGATCACATTGTCCCCCACGAATTTTGGGGAATCGGTGAACTGGAGCCCCTTGAAGGAATTCAGGATACGCTTAATGCTATGTGGAATGCGAGGATCGACAACGTTAAGCTCTCCCTGAACAAGATGTTCGCCGTGGTCATGGACTACATGGTCGACCCCAACGACCTCGTGGTCAGGCCTGGCGGCGTAGTCAGAATGCGCGAAGGCTTGCCATTGCAGCAGGTGTTCTCGCCCATTGACCTCGGCGACGTAACGTCCGAGGCGTACACGGAGGTGCAAGAGCTTGAGAGAGAAGCCGAGAAGGCTTCCGGCGTGTCTCCTTACCAGACTGGTCAGGACTCACCGGCTTACAACCGAACTGCAACAGGCGTTGCTCTCATCAGCGAGCAGGGGAACACGCGATTCAGCTTTAAGGTTTCTCTGGCGGAACACACCGGATACAAGAGGCTGGTGCGCCAGTATGCGAGCATACTCCAGCAGTTCATCCCCGAGGATCTCGTCATCCGACTGAAAGACACCCCAGACATGGTAGACGCCCCAGCGGACCCGATGACTGGAATGCCCATGATTGACCCCATGACCGGTATGCCTCAGAAGGTTCCGGACCCGACCGGTGGCTGGCAGGCTATCACGCCCGATAGCATCGGTGGGCGCTTCGACTTCGATATCGAGGCTGAAAGCTCCGCGCAGACGGTCTCCGTCCGCAGGGAGCAGACGCTCTCGCTGGCGGGGCAACTCATGGCCGACCCGTACATGAAGCCGCGTCCTATCCGCGAGGACCTCCTGAAGGAGTTCGGACGGAAGAACCCGGAGGAGTATCTGTACTCCGACATGGAGATTCAGATGATGCAGATGGCCGCGTCGCAGGAACAAGCTGCGGCCTCAGAGGAGGCATCGTATAGTGAAACTCAGCAGGCTTAAGACCTGGGCAGAACAGGTCGAAGAGACTGAAGAAGACGTCAAGGACGAGCTGAACAAGCAGATCCTGGACACGTACAGCCAGCTTGAGAACTACATGAGCTGGGAAGGGATCGAAGACTACATTCGGTCCGAGCAGCAGAAAGCCTTCATCGACATCATGAATGCCGATGGGGAACACCTAATCCTCGCACGAGAGCGTGCGAAGGTGTACTCCAAGATCCTGCAAAGGAAAACAGACCTCGAGCAGGAATTGGGGCGGCTACATTCGGAACGGAACGCATTGGAGGAATAGATGGCAACCGACGCCTTTGGCCTGTCGGACACCTCTCCTGAAGAGATGCTAGGTCTGGTTGAGACCGAGGAGAGCCCCGAGGCCCAGGACGAGGCTCCAGCGGAACAACCCTCAGAAGAGGCCCCCGCAGAGTCGACGGAACCACAGGAACGCCCACGAGACGAGCAAGGCCGATTCATCAAGCTAGAGGACGGCGAGTCCGCCCCCGAGGGAGTCGAAGAGATTCTCGTAGAGGTGGCAGACCCCGAGGAGAACACGGAAGCAGAGGTCCCGCTCCCGGAGGAAGTTGACGTCCAGGAAGAGCAGCCACGTCTCTGGGCAGGAAAGTACACGGCACCTGAGGAACTCGAGCGGGGATACAATGAGTCCCGCGAGCAGTGGCGCAGGGCCGTGGAGGCGCGCAAGGCCGAGCAGCAAAGGGCCTTCGACGCCGAACGACGTGAGGCTGAGCTAGCCCGGGTTATCCAGGAGAGCTTGCCTTACCTGAACCGTGCTGCCGAACGCGAGAAGCAGTATCACCAATTCGCTGAGCAGTACAGGTCGCAGATGGGCCAGTACCCTGAGGGGTACACGGGACCACCGACGCCGGAGCAGCAACAGGCGCTCGCCCCCGATCAAGTCACTGCGATCGTTGAACAACGTCTGCAGCAGGAAAGGCAGCAGATGCAGGCGGAGATGGCCGCCCGCCAGGAGTACGAGGCCACGGCATCAGCTATCATGGGCTTCTACCGAGACCACCCCGAAGTGGAACCCCGTAGTGCCATTGACAACGGCATTACGGACACACTGACGGTCCTCAACGAAGCCTGGGCGATGTACGATGAAGAAGTAGATATGACAGATCGCGGAACGATCGAGGTACTGTACGAGGCGTCACAACGTCCAGCCCTCCAGAGCGTCCTCGCGATGAAGCCCGCCTACTTCGACTCTGAGGCTGGTTTACAGTTGGCCCGGATGGAAGCGTCTGTTATCGAAGGCGCTCCAGCCCCTACCCAGCAAACCCAGTCTGTGCCTGCCTCCCAGGTCGGTAAGACCTCGGGGCAGAGGAAGCCCTTCCAGGAGTCGGCTGTCACCGGCACGGAAGTGCTTGAAGACGAGAATGACGAGTGGTCCCAGATCAAGCGGGCTTACCGCAAGGGTCAGGATACCCAGTCGATCTTCTCCTTTGAGTAATCAGGCTCCCTACTAAAGGAAATAGGTAATCTAAATGGCTATCGTTCGAGGTTATACATCCCCGACGCGTGGTCCGGTTACCGCTGATGCACTTGGGTTCAACGGTACGACGAGCATTCTGCCCCGCGAAGTTGGGTCAGATATCTTCTACCTGGACCCGTCGTCTAACCCGTTTACCTTGCTGACGGACAAGGCCGGAAACATGACCACCGACAACCCTAAGTTCGAGTGGTATGAGAAGGCTCTTCGTCCCAAGCAGGTGAACTTCAACACCGCCGGTACTGGTCTTGACGCTTCTACGACTGAGGCAACTCTTGTCGTGGACGAGTCGAACTACATCCAGGTCGGCGATGTTATCCTCCATCCGACTTCTGGTGAGATCGTGATCGCGATCTCGCAGACGGACGCTACGACCTACGAGGTTGTTCGTGCGGCTGCGGGTTCCACGGCCTCCACTGGTTACTCGGCTGGTGACGACATGTTCATCATCGGCTCGGCCTACGCTGAAGGCGTGGACGTCCCCGCTCCCGACGAGTGGCAGGAAGTTCACAAGTTCAACTACACGCAGATCTTCCGCCGGAGCTTCGGTGCCTCTGCTACCCGCGAGGCTACCAAGTCCTACTTCGGGGCTAACCGCTCCAAGGTCTCTGGTGAGAAGGCTATCGAGCACGCTATGGACATCGAGCGTGCGTTCCTGTTCGGTGGGCGTTCGGAGAATGCCGTCGATGCTGACGGTGGTACTCCGACGACTCCTTCGGCCGGTTCTGGTGTCTACCGCACTACGGGTGGGTTCACCTACTGGGCGACTGAGAACGTCCTCGACCTGAACGGCGCGTCCCTGTCCGAGCCGGACCTCGAGGGTTGGCTTGAGGATGTGTTCGCCCACACCACGTCGGGTGACTCGCGCCTCCTGCTCGCCTCGGCTCCGGTTATCACCGTCCTCGACATGCTGGCGGTTGACAAGATCAGGACCGTGAATGACAGCAACATGACCTACGGTATCGCCGTTCGTCAGTGGCTGACTTCCCACGGTAACCTGAACATCGTCAAGCACCGTCTGCTTGGAGATGGCGGGCCCGACTACGCGGCTGGTGCCCTTGCGATTGACCTGAAGAAGGTCAAGATGCAAACGCTGGCTGGTAGGTCCACCTCGTTGAAGAAGAACCGCCAAGGCCCCGGCGTTGACGGTTGGATCGACGAGTACCTCACGGAGTGCGGACTGCAGTTCGCGAACGCTGAGGTCCACGGTAAGCTGCTCGCTGTTGGTGCGGCTGCCTAGTAACATCGGGTAGGGGGTCGGGCACGACTCTCCCCGACTCCCTACCTACCCATCCTATAGGAGGAATAATGGTTGAGAAGAAGAACGAGCCTGCGGCTACCAAGTCCCGGGCAGAGAAGCAAGACGAGGGCCTACCGGCCCTAGAGAACCGCGTCGCGGCCCTGGAGCGCGTTGTCCTGGGTGGAGCACTGCCCGAGGGTATCGCGGGTGTCAGGGCTCCTTCGGCCGAGAAGACCGAAGAGCAGCAAGCTGCGTTCGAGAAGGAAGAGAAGGCAGCGGAGAAGAAGTAACATCCCAGGGGACCACCGGGCTGCCCTATGTTGGGTAATGTATCCGCCCCCCAAAAAGTAAAGGTTATATTAATAATGCGCTTTCAATCGAAGTATAGGAATTACAAGTTGATGTTCCGTCCCTCTCGCTGGGGCTTTAACCCGGATCAGACCCGGACCCTGGTGAAGGGAATCACGGTGGACTTCGAGGGCCCTCAGCGTATCTACGATACGGAGAAGGCCGAGAGGCTCGCTGGCGATTGGGCACCCGGTACACGCGAAGAGGTGGAGAACTTCATCCTCAGGTCTCCCAAGTACGGACGGGACATTTACCTCGCAGCAGGCCAAGAGCTTACACAGGAGCAGCAGGACATCGCTCGTGTCAAGCCCAAGGAGGTCCGCCGCTTCTGCAAGGAGATCGGCTTCAACGCCGAAGGCGAAATCTCCCAGTGCAGCAAGCAGCCCGCGATCGGCAAGGACTACTGCGACGAACACGACCCCGAGCGTGTTCAGATCCGAAAGGGTCTGACCACCACCAAGGACGCTACAGCTTAGGAGATTAGATGGCCGCTCGACGACACTGGCGCTTTACGGTCAGGGACCAATATGGCTTCGTTATCCAGAATGCTGCGGTCTTTGTGTACCAGCCAGCTACAACCACAGCCTTTACGGGCACATGCTACAATGCCGTAACGGGCGGTAGTCCCATCACCAACCCATTCACATCCAACAGTCAGGGTGAGGTCGAAGGCTGGTTCGATACCACCCAGACCGTGGACGTGCTAGTTACAGATAACTCGGACACGGCTTATAGGGCCGTGGACCCCACAACTCTTGTAAGCTTTACGAGCTTTACAGAGGCGGATGATATCTATGTCGCGGCCTCTGACCAGGTTACGGACGAGACCCTACCCATCGCGCACGGCGCGTCTGAGCACACCGATATCACCCGTAAGTTCCTCCTCCGAGCGGAAGACGCGACCCTCGGCACCGGCACGGCGTTCGTTACCGTGGGCGCTGGCCTCAACATCTCAAGGACGGTGGAATACTCTGATGCAGCCTCGGAAGACGCCTCCTGGACGTTCATCGTCCCAGCGGACTGGGCCTCAGGGGTCATCACTATCCAGCCCATCTGGAGCCCCGGATCCACAGACGCAACGCCGCACACCGCTCGATTTGTGTATACTACTAAGAACCTATCCTCTGGCACTGACGTTACAGCGGCAGGGACGGCTGTTACCTGGACGGGCGCTTCTGCCGCCAGGACCGTTAACATCCTGGTCTTTGACACAGCTACATCGACTACCGTTACCCCCGCTGCGGCAGGGGACTTGATGCTGTTCAACCTCCAGCGCCTCGGATCCGACGGTGCGGACACCTACGTGGGCACAGTGCGTATCCACGGTCTCATCGTCTCCTACACGGCCAACCAGTAAGGAAGAGTTATGGCTGACGGCACACCCACTATTTCTAGCCCCTCAACGCCAGTCGAGGGCCTCTGTACCCTGTACGAGCTGCAGGAGAGTGTATTCGACTTCCTTCGGGATACGGAGCGAATCTTCATCACGACTGAGGCTGTGACGCGCTGGCTGAATGAGGCCTACGTGGACCTGAACGCACGCCTACGCCTGAATCAGCAAGCCGTTGTGGACGACACTGATAGCGAGGGTGTTATCACGCCCCCGGATGGGTTCCTCGAGATGGTCTCCTTGTGGATCGGGGACGTCCCCGTTACGATTGTCGACGATACGGTTTTCGAGAGCTACTTCGAGCCCGCTCTTACTTACCTGGAACCGGATGTCATTATCGCCCGGTTCTATAGCGGTGTCTTCCAGACCTGGCCCGTCCAAGACACGGTAGAGTACAAACTGCGTTACATCCAGACTATCACCCCCATGGTAGACTTCGACGACCAGCCTACGGCGCTGACGCCGGAGATGTGCGTTCGGCTCCGCAAGTACGCGCTCTCTGAGGCCTGGACGAAGGAAGGCGAAATGGAGCGTGCGGCCGCAGCCATGCAGGAGTACCTGGAGGGTCTGCCCTCGCGCCCGCGTCTTATGCACCGTATGCGTCCTGCGCCTGTTAACCTCATCCCTGCACCTGGGCCTTTCGGATAATGGCTAGTTCCTACAAGGAGATTCCTCTCACGTTCGAGAAGGGTCTGGTCACAGAAATCGAGGAGAGCATCCTCGATGCAGGCCAGGCCTCTGAACTCGCGAACTGGGAGGCTACCCCACAAGGCGGGCTTCGAGCGCGTAACGCCTGGTCGGCTATCTCGACCAACGGATTGACTGCCGATTACCAAGTGCGTGGATGGGGACTTGCTGCGACAGGGGGCGCTGCGGCTACAGCATCTGTCGTTCAGACTGCTAGTGACCCGACGCAACTCCAGGAAAGCTCGAAGTCGGCCACCCTTACCGGATGCATCAGTGGCAATGTCGTCGTCGGCGTCGTAACACACCAGATTGCCCTCAACGCAGACCCGTCTAGCATCACTGCCGGGTTCACTAAGGTCGCGGAGTTTGGCGATACCGGTGGGACTGACATGGAAGTAATCATGTACAGCAAGATTAGCGGAGGCGGGACTGAAACGTTCACCGCCACTCACGGCACCCCCGCCATCTCGCATGTTCAGATTTATGAACTGGGTAACGTTTCGTCGGATGTTCCTTCGGACTCGGATGGAAACGGGGCCGGAAGCCCGTACACCTTGACATGTACTTCCCCTGGGAGTGCAGGAGTTGCAATTTCCGCTGGCATTCACAACGGGGCCGGAGCCTGGACCACTGAGCCAGGTAACGGCGGCACCCCTGCGGATACTGGATGGACTACTAACGGCACCACGATCGACGTGTCCATCCCCGTCAACAGCATAGTTGCCTCGAAGGTGTTCGCTGGCGCCACGGTCAGTGACCAGATAAACCCTAGCCCCGCCGATTCTGACGCACTCATGGCTATCTGGGAGCAAGCACCCTCGTCCGCTTCACCGGCCCAGTTCTACATCCTGCTCGCTGTCGCAACCAGCACGGGATACTCCATTTACAGAATTAGCCGGGATTCGATTCAGGCGGGTACCTGGGAGTTGGTGGACTCGGCGACGTGCGACGACACCTCGGCGTTCGTCTCGATGGCTGTTGGGGCAGGCACACTTGTGTGGTCCGCCTCGACGATGGATGTGCCTCGCTCGGTGGTGCTCTCCACGCTGACCGGTGCAGATGTTACGGACCTGACGGGCAAGGCTGGGCGTGCCGTCGTGTACCATAAAGACCGTATGTTCGTTGGTGGATCAGATACGGACAACGCCCCCCGACTCTACTTCTCTGATATCGGAATCCCGACCAGCTTTACGACCTCCGTGGACTTCCTGGATATCGGTGGCGATGACGGAGAGGCCATCGAGGACCTCGTGTCCGTCGAGGGCCTGTTGCTCGTCTGCAAGATTAATCGCCTATACCTTATCTCGGGATCAGGCATCGAGTCCTTCTTCGTTAACGAATTGCCGGGAGGGACAGCCGCCACGGGGCGGGCTGCGATTCGCACACCCTTTGGAACAGTTGTTGCCGGACCCGATGATATCTGGGTCGTCCAAGGAGGTGGCGTGGACCCCATGTCCCGCCCACTCGGTGTTGACTATTCTATCACAGGACTCGTCTCCACTGCGTACGCTCAGGATACCGTCCTTATCGCGGACTCCGGAACCGGGGCTACCTGGCGGGTCAACCTCGTCACGGGCGCGTGGGCACGGGAGAGCGTTACCGCCGGAGATGACGTTGTAGGGCATCTGTTCTCCTTGCAGGGGCGTTTGTACTACGGCTGCATAGACAGCGATTCCAATGTTGGAGGCACCCGACGGCTCTCGTCATCCCGGAACTACGATGCACTCACTGGGGCTACATCTTTCAGGGCGGCTACTGGTCGCCTCGCCCTGGATGGACCGGCGTTCACCTACACGCCTAGATACTTGTATCTGCAGACTCGAGCCCAAGACACTGATCTTTATAACGAGCTGAGGATTACGCTCACAACAAACATAAACGAGGATGATCCGTACGAGACATCTATACGTGTTACTGAAGCAACCCAGAGGGACCGCATCACGATGGCATGGGCCAAGGGAGCCGAGTGGCTCAAGGTCGGCTTTGAAGCTGACTCCTCGGCGACTGCTTCGGCCATCGACGTGGAGAAGATAGTCTTGGGAGTGGATGTGGAGGCTCCAAGGTAATGCCTACAAGTGACTCCCCGCTCCAGATGCCTGCGCGCCGGTTCCAGTCGGACCAGAAGGAACATCGGTCCAACAACCAGGCGCTAGAAGCGTTCGGCAACATCTCGTTCTACGGTTTCGTGCCACTGGGCGGGATCGTCGCGTACGCGGGGGACAGCGCTCCTCCAGGCTATCTCGCGTGTAACGGAGCAGCTATCAACCGTCATGCTTACGCCGCCCTCTTCTCGCTCTTCGGTACGACCTTCGGCGTAGGCGATGGCTCTACTACCTTCAACATCCCTACAAGGACACAAGCTTCGCAGATTTTCCACAGCACCGCGACAGCAGGCTCAGTAGGCCTACTGCTAATCCGAACAGGAGTAAGCTAATGGTTATGGATCCACGCAGACGGAGGCCCGACGAGGAACAAGCCTCGGGTGGAGGCATCGCTGGGCCCAACATCACACCTGGCATGATGATGCCGTACTTCCAGGGGACTCCGAACTATGACTTCTCGGGGATCCAAGGGCAGGGCGGCCTCGCGGCCTTCCTGCAAGCTATGCAGCAGAATCCTGGTCGGGGCATGGGTCCCGCAGGCCGACACCTCCGGAACGTCGGACAGCCGGTCGACTTCCCTGGTCAGGACACTCAGATGGACATTGGCGCTCCAGGCGCTCCCATCGGTGGCCCTAACGTTGCTCCTGGTAACCCACAGGGCTTGGCTATCGGCCAGAGCGGGATGCTTCCTCCGGGTCTCGAGAGGCAGCAAGCAGGTCTTCAGAATACACAGGGATGGCGTAACCTTGCACCCGGGTATGCTATCGCGGCTGGTGCCGGATTCGGTACTAAGCAATTCAACGAGTTCATGGGCGGTGATGAGCCCGGGGCACCTACTGGTAAGGCGGGAGGCAGTCCCACTATCAGTAAGGATACGGGTCGTCCCGCAGGGGCTCCCGGCGCTACGGCAGATGCCCCCGGCCCTCAGCAACTTGGCGGTGGCGGACCCGCGCAGGGCTCAGGGGGTCCCCCTGGCGGTGGCGGTAAGGGCGGAGGCAAGGCTCCCGCAGGAGTCACTCCTCGAGTCAAGCAGCAAGCGGCTACCCAGCAGTTTGGCGAGGGTGGCTCGCAGGGTGCTCGAGGTGGCATCAACCCTATCGACAAGAAGGGCGGGATAAGTTCTAAGGACTTCATCACCGCAGCGTCTATCCCGAACAAGGGCAATAACAACACGCCCTCTGAGACTCGCCCTCCAAGGCCTCCGTCGGCGGCTGCACCCCCCCCGGCAAGCTCCTTCGGCAAGGACAAGAGGGGTACGGGTACGGCTCCTATCGGCAAGAAGAAATCAGCTAGCGGCGGTGGCGGTAAGCCTACGCGCGGCGGACTGGCAGCTAGGCGGGCATAATGGCAGGACAAAGGCGACCAGCGAATAAGCCTCGGCCCCAACCCAGGGACAACGGGTACGGTGCCCCTCAGGGTCAGAAGGGCTACGGGAAAGACGCCACCTACCAGATGCATGGTGGGCAGCTCACCGTCGGTAACAAGAGCGGGGCTAGGTCTTGGCTTGGTCATCCTACGGCTACGCAGACCGGCAACGAGGTCAAGTACGACGGCAGCGGCGTCATGCCTGTTCAGCTCGCTAACATGGGTAAGGCTAAGAACGGGTTCGAGCAGTTCGGCTATGTTCCTACGGGCGAACAGGGCCAGGCGGGTTCACAGCAGTTCGGAAGAACTCCGTATGCTATGCCAGGTATGGATCGCGCTGGAGCCGTAACTACTCAAGGCTGGAATCCTAAGGGCGCAGCTAACACCAAGACCTGGAACGCTATGCAGGCGGCTATCGAGGGTGGCCCCCAAACCGGTGGGCACATGGAGTTCGGCCAAAAGGGACAGGATACTCGCCAAGGCACTCGAGGCCACAACAGTCAGGGCGGGCTCCCAGGCCAAGGCGTCCCGGGCGACAAGGGCGGCGGCGGTTTCCAGACAGACGTTCGGCCTAACGGCCAGCCCATCGGGACGGGTGGTGGAGGAGGCGGAGGTTTCCAAGGAGGAGGCGCTCAGCAAGGCGGTCGCCCAGGCGGTGGAGGCGGCAAGAAGAAAGGCGGAGGCGGCAAGGGCCCTCTTCCCAACATGCCCCCCAAGGGCGGCGGTATGGCAGGTGGCGTCGGGGAGTTCCCCAAGATGCCTACACCCCCTGCTAACTTCCTTCCGATGACACCCGGCTATGAGCAAGACTGGCGCGGGCTCAACGATCAGTTGGGCGCTGCAGAAGGGCAGTTCGCCCAAGGCCAAGCAATGCTCCCAGCCCAGTACAATCTGATGAATACAAGGATACAAAATGACCAAGACCTTGCAACCAAACGACTCAACGAAGACCTCGCGGGACGAGGCGTCTATACGGCTAAGAACGCCGCTGGGACCTACGGCGGTACGTCTCCCTCTGGTGGAGGCGTTGGTGAGTCCATGTACAGCCGCAACGTCGCCACGCCCTTCGGCCGACAGTTCCAGGACCTCGCGGCGAACCAGGCGGGGGCGTACAACAGCCTCTACGGAGACTACGCTGGAGCCAACCTGGGCTACGCGCAGGGCATCAACGAAGCGCTCCTTAATCGTGCCAACGAGGCGTACCAGCTAGACCCGATGGGCCTAGCGAATAGTGGATACGAAGTCCCCGATATGGCCTCTCCCTATTACCCCTTCGCTCCGCAGGGGCGGCCCAGGACGGGGAAGAGGCGGCCCAGTAAGAACAAGAACAAGGGCAAAGGCAAGAAGGGCGGTAAGAAGTAATGGCAGGACGTCCAGGAACCGGCGGTAAAAAGGGCGGCGGTGGCAAGAAGGGCGGCGGAACAAAGCGCAAGACCAACCGCTCCCAGCAGTACAACCGTCTGGCTGCCAACAACATCGCCCTGCAGGACCAGTCTCAGGCGGATATGCTGGGGACGCTGAACCAACAGGCTCAGCAAGACTCACAGCGTAAGATGAACTCCGCACAGAGTATCTATGGAGGCGGGCTTAAGGAACTAAAGAATGTGACACCGACTGACTATTCCGGCATCGCGGGTCAGATGAACAACGCCCTGAGCACGCTCGCCCCCAACTTCGGAGGCCAGGCGTATCAGGCCCCTGGCGAGGGCGCCGCTGGCAATGCGCTTGGCCTCGCTTATGGTGAGGCGGGCAACACTATGCTCGCTAACATGGCCGCACGCGAGGGCCAGCACCAGGCCTCGAGCGAGAGGCAGATGGGCCTCATGGGCACGTACGCCCAGGACCGCGTGATGCAGGACCAGGACGATGCCCTCCAGCAATACCGGAACCAACTCCAGAACCTAAGGGC
>Ga0070703_10000609_pt1 | contig 12721 bp, 10 predicted proteins | sample KBSK5251metaG_FD_65453 | JGI IMG/M metagenome (GOLD analysis project Ga0070703, IMG submission 65453) | Corn, switchgrass and miscanthus rhizosphere microbial communities from Kellogg Biological Station, Michigan, USA - KBS K5-25-1 metaG | ecosystem: Host-associated > Plants > Roots >... | reverse complement strand
CGCAGCAGTCTCGTGCCCGTATCCGCCCTGAAAGGAGTTCGGTCGTGAAAGTCCATGTCGCGCTGAACACGCCGCGGTTCGACGAGTCCGTGCGGTTCTATCGCACGTTTCTCGGGCTCGAGCCGGTGAAGCTGAAGCCGGGCTATGCGAAGTTCGATGTCGCGGAGCCCGGTTTGAACCTCACATTGAACGCGTCAAACCGGATCGACAGCCCGGTGGCGGGAGCGTTGAACCACCTCGGTATCCAGGTGGCATCTACGGAAGCAGTCCAAGCGGCTGCAGGGCGACTCAAGGCCGAGGGACTCGCTACGTTTGAAGAGGAAAACACCGATTGCTGCTATGCCCTTCAGGATAAGGTCTGGGTCACGGACCCGAACGGGTATCGCTGGGAGGTGTTCGTCGTGAAAGTCGGGGATACACAGCCGGAGTTGACGGCCGCCGCATCGACCGACGCCTGCTGCGCGTCAACGTGTTGCCACGATTGAACGAGTTTCTCGAGCTCTTCGACTACAACGCCTGGGCGAACCGCACGATCTTCGACGCGGTCGCCCGGTTGCCCGACGAGCAGTACTTCCGCGACCTGAAGAGCAGCTACGGCGGGGTTCACGGCACTCTTGCCCACATCGTGTGGGCGGAGCAGCTGTGGCTGCATCGCTGGTTGCAGCGACCGAATCCCGCCGTCGCCCAGGGCGCCGACCTCAAATCGCTGGCCGAGTTGCGCCAGCGCTGGGAAGGGGTCGAGGCGGAGCGGGGGAGGTTCGTGGCTGGGCTGGGCGCGGATCGGCTCGATGACACGCGCCTCGTAAAGCCTTCTACCGGCGGCGAATACGTGCACACGTTCCGCCAGATGTTTCGCCATTTCATCAACCACTCCTCGTACCATCGCGGCCAGATCGTCACGTTCCTGCGGCAGCTTGGTACCGCGCCTCCCTCCACGGATCTGATCCTGTACTACCGCCGGAGGGGTTGACTCGCGGGCGGGAACCGAAGTTACTTACTGACTGTTCAGTTACTAACTTCGGAGCGTGAATGTCGGAAGCTGCTACAAAACCCCGCTGGCGCCGTCGCAAGAGCGCACGACCTGAGGAGATCCTCCAGGCGGCGCTCGAGGTTTTTACCGACCGGGGATTCGCCGCCACCAAGCTGGAAGATGTCGCCCGCCGCGCCGGCGTGACCAAGGGCACCATCTACCTCTACTACGAAAACAAGGAAGCCCTCTTCAAGGCGTTGGTGCGCGGCACGATCGTCCCGGTGATTGCCAAGGGCGAAGCGCTCGCACACTCACACACCGGCACCGCCCGCGATCTGTTCGAGCAGCTCGTCCGCGAATACTTCCGGCTCGTGGGTGATACGCAGCTGTCGGGCATCCCCCGGCTGATGATCGCCGAGGCGGGGAATTTCCCCGAGCTCGCGCGCTTCTACTATGAGGAAGTCGTCACGCGCGGCCATCGCTTGATGGCTGGCGTCCTGGAGCGCGGCATCAAGGCGGGCGAGTTCCGGCGCGTGAATGTCGCCGTTGCCACGAAGCTCGCCATGGCGCCGCTGATGCACGCCGTCGTCGCGCGCAAAGCGTTCGCCGCGTGCATGCCCGAAGGTTTCGACGTCGCCAAATACCTCGACACCCATATCGACCTATATCTCCATGGCATCAGCAAGTCGTAGTCTCGTCATTGCGCTGGCATTCGCCGCAACGTCGCAGTTGCGTGCGCAAGCGCCCGCGCCGCTCCGCCTCTCGTTTGCCGACGCGGTACGCCAGGCGACCGGGCAGACGCAGGCAGCGCCTCCCTCGGTCGTCATCGCGGGTTTCCGCGCCGATGCGGCGTCGGCGCGCGTGCGCGAGGTACGCTCGGGTTTGTTGCCGAATCTCGCGCTCTCGGGCTTCTGGATGAGCCGCACGTTCAATACCCAGGCGCAGGGCCTGTCCTTTCCCGGCATCCCGAAGATCATCGGTCCCTTCGACGCCTATGACGGGCGCGTGCGGGTCACGCAAACGCTGCTCGACTTTGCGAACATGAGCCGCGTGAGCGCCGCGAAGAGCCAGGCGTCGGCAGCGGGGGCGGACCGGTCGGTAGTGATCGAAGCGAGCGCGCAGAACGTAGCCCTGGCCTACGCGCGCGCCGCGCGAGCGCTGGCCGTGCTCAACGCGCGTCAGGCCGATTCGTCGCTGGCGGCGGAGCTCGTGAACCTCGCGGTGGCGCAACAGCAGGCCGGTGTGAGCGCGTCGATCGATGTTACGCGCGCGCGGACGCAGCTCGCCGAAGCGGCGGGGCGTCTGATCGTTGCGTCCAATCAAGTCGACCGGGCCAGGATCGATCTCGCCCGCGCATTGGGCCTCGATCCCGTCACACCGATCGCGCTGGCTGATACGCTGAACGCCCAGCTCGGAGCGGCAGATGTGCCGGCCGATCGTAGCGCGGCGGTGGCGCAGGGAGTCGCGACGCGCCCCGACCTCGCCGCCGAGCTGGCCCGCGGCGCGGCAGCGCGCACCTCGGCGTCGGCGATTTCGGCGGAGCGGCTGCCGCGACTCGAGCTCGAGGCCGACTACGGCGTGAGCGGAATCGCGCTGCCGTCCGCACTCAGCACTCGAAATGTCATCGTACAGGTTACCCTGCCGATTCTCGACGGCTTCCGGCGCGAGGGCCGGTTGGCGGAGCAGCAAGCGGTGGCACGGGAATCGGAAACGCGGGCCCGCGATTTGCGCGAGCAGGTGAGCGCGGATGTCGATGGCGCGCTACTCGACCTTCGGTCGGCAGTGGCGCAGCAGATGATCGCGACCGAGCGGCTGCAGCTCGCCGCCGAAGAAGTCTCGCAGGCACGGCAGCGCTTCAAGGCGGGCGTCGCCGGAAACATCGAAGTCATCAACGCCCAGGCATCATTGCTGCGCGCGCGTGATGCGGACATCGACGCGCGGTTTGCCGCGGTATCGGCACGGATTGCGTTAGCCCGGTCGGTGGGCAGCGCGCGGACCCTGCATTAAGGAAGAGGACAATGGCGACGACGATGGAACCCACAACAGAAACTCCCGTCCGGCCCGCGCCGCGACCCTCGACTCCCGCAGCGCGGCCCAAGAGCTCGCGGCGGACGGTCTTCATGGTCATGGGCGCGGTCGTGCTGGCCCTGACGGTGTTCGGCGTGCGCAAATGGTGGTTTGGCCGCTCGCACGTGTCGACCGACAACGCGCAGGTCGACGGCCACATCGTCCCCGTGCTGGGGAAGGTCGGCGGCTACGTCTCCGAGGTGCGGGTCGCCGAGAACCAGGCGGTGAAGGCCGGCGACACGCTGGTCGTGTTGGATGACCGCGATTTCCGCGCCCGGCTCGCCCAGACCGACGCCGATCTCGCCGCGCTCCTCGCGACGGTTAGCAGCCGTACGCGCGTGGGGCAGGCGGATGCCGCGGTCGCGCAGGCGCAGGCCAACGCCGTCAAAGCGAATGCGGATCTGGCGCGCCTGGAGCCGCTCGCGGCCCAGAACGTCGTCAGCCAGCAGCAGCTCGATGGCGCCCGCGCCGCGGCGGCAGCGGCGGCGGCGCAGCTCGCGTCCGCGCAGGCGGCGTTGGTGGGCGCGGATGCGCGCGTGGCAGCGGCACGTGCCTCCCGCGACCAGGCGGCGTTGCAGCTCTCCTACACGCGGATCATCACGCCCTCAGCCGGCGTCGTGTCGAAGAAAGCCGTGGAATTGGGCCAGCTGGTCCAGCCCGGCCAGCCGCTGATGACGGTCGTGCCGCTCGAGGACGTGTGGGTCACGGCGAATCTCAAAGAGACCGAAACGGCTGACGTGACGCCTGGCGACTCCGCGGATATCACCGTGGACGCCTACAAGGGCGTGCATTTCCGCGGCCACGTCGAGAGCCTGTCGCCCGCGACGGGGGCGAAGTTCTCGTTGCTGCCGCCTGACAATGCCACGGGCAACTTCACGAAGGTGGTGCAGCGGATTCCGGTCCGGATTCATCTGGACGGCCCCGTTGATCCCGCGCACGTCCTGCGGCCGGGCATGAGCGTCGTGGCGACCATCAAGACGCACTAATGACGGCGATCGCGTTACCGGCGGACCGCTATCGTTTCAGGTACCTGATCGCGATAACGGTGTCGCTCGCGTCGGTGCTGGAGCTGCTCGATACCAGCATCGTGAACGTGGCGATCCCACACATGATGGGAAACCTGGGCGCCACGCTCGATCAGATCGCCTGGGTCTCGACCGGCTACATCGTTGCCAACGTGATCGTCTTGCCGATCACCGGCTGGCTGTCGGCGTATTTTGGCCGGCGGCGCTATTTCGCCGGCTCGATCGCGCTCTTCACCATCGCGTCGTTCATGTGCGGCAATGCCGGCACGCTCGGCGCGCTGGTCTTCTGGCGCATCATCCAGGGACTGGGCGGCGGCGCGCTCCTCTCCACCTCGCAGGCCATTCTCTACGAAGAGTTCCCGCGCGAAGAATACGGCACGGCGATGGCGATCTTCGGCGTCGGGGTGATGGTCGGGCCGACGCTGGGACCGACCGTTGGCGGCTGGATCACCGACATGTACGGCTGGCCGTGGATCTTCTACATCAACATCCCGTTTGGCATGCTCGCGCTCGCGCTGACGCTGTCGTTCATCAACGATTCACAGCACCAGCAGAAGGTGGGTCGAGTCGATTGGCTCGGTCTGGGGTTGCTCGCCGCCGGCGTCGGCGCGCTGCAGATCATGCTGGAGCGCGGCGAGCGGCTCGATTGGTTCGCCTCGGGATCGGTGCGGCTGCTGGCGCTCACGAGCGTGTTCTCCCTGATCACGTTCGTCTGGCACGAGCTGACCACGGAACATCCGATAGTTGATTTGCGGATTCTCAAGAGCCGCCAGCTCGCCGTCGGCGTGGTCTTTGGGCTTGTCCTGGGCGTCTGTCTCTATGCCACGGTGTTCGTATTACCGGTCTATCTGCAGAGCATCCGCAACTTCACGGCCAACCAGACCGGTCTCGTGATTCTCCCGGGCGCCCTGGCGAGCGCATTCACGATGGCGTTCATGGGCCGGCTGCAGGGGAAATTCGACGCGCGACTATCGATTGCCGCCGGCGTCGGGGTGTTCGCGCTGTCGATGTGGAAGCACGCGCATTTCACCACCGAAAGCGGGATGAGCGACTTCTTCTGGCCGCTGATTTTCCGCGGCCTGGGGCTCGGCCTGATCTTCGTCCCGCTCACGAACCTGGCGCTGGCCGATCTGCCGATGTCGAAGATTCCGAACGGCACGGGGTTATTCAACCTGATGCGCCAGCTGGGTGGCAGCGTGGGCATCGCGCTCTCGGCGACGCTGGTGCAGCGCTTCACCGCGATTCATCGCGCCGACCTCGCCGCCAACGTCACGCTGTATAACGAGGCGACGCGGGAACGGCTCGCGATGATCTCGCAGGCGCTCATCGCGCGGGGCGAGCTCCCCGCGCTCGCGCAAACCAAGGCGGTCGGATTTCTGAATGGGGTCGTGACGCGGCAGGCGATGATGCTGTCGTTCGAGCAGCTGTTCCTGCTGTTCGGGACGGTCTTCGTGCTATCACTGCCGCTCTTGTTGCTGATGCATCGCAACAAAGGGGCACCAGCGGGCGGCGCCGCGGCTCACTGAGCCTCGGCCATCGCCGCAGTCACGAGCAGGGCGCGCACGATACCGAGCGCGCCCTGCTCGTTTTCATACCATTCCGTGGGCAGATGCGCGTCGCCAGCGCGGCCGCCCGCGCCCAGCGCCACCGCCGGCACGCCCAAGGCGATCGGGACGTTGGCGTCGGTGGAGGCACACGCGAGCTGGTGCTCGTGCCCGACCGCGCGCGTGGCGGCGACGGCGGCCTGGACGAGCGGATGGGTCCGCGGCGTCAGTCCCGAGGGCCGGTCACCCACGCGCCGGACGTCCAGCGTCAGCGGCGTGGTACCGGGGAGCCGGTGGCGATTCTCCTCGTCGAGCGCCTCGCGCACGATCGTCTGAAACGCGCCGTCGAGCTGCTCGAGCGCGCGGGGATCCTCGCTGCGCAGATCGACGTCGAACCAAGCCGACTGCGGAATGGAGTTCAGACTGGTGCCGCCGCCGATGCGGACGACTGAACAACTGGTGCGTGGTGCGTGATGCGTCGGGGTGTCGGCAATCCGATCGATCGCTCTCCCAACGGCGTTTGCGGGATTTGCGACGCCGAACGCCGCCCAGGAATGGCCGCCCGGGCCGCCGTAGGTCACGTGGTAGCGGCGTGCGCCGAGGGCGCGATGCACGATGCGTTCGATGCCGGCGCCGTCGAGGGCGATAAAGGCGGACGGTCGGACGGAATCGCGTAACGTCGATGAATGGTGTAGGGGCGCAGCATGCTGCGCCCCTACATCACCCTGGATCAGGTATCGAACCCCACGCAAATCACCCGATCCCTCCTCACCCACGGTCGCGGCCAACAGGAGCGGTCGCCGCATCTCCACCTGCCCCCGGACGAGGGCCTCGCCGATCGTGACGAGTGCGGCAAGGCCGCGCGCGTTGTCGGCAATGCCGGGGCCCTCGAGTCGTGGGCCGCGGCGCGCTACCGACACGTCCAGCTCTGGACCGAACACGGTATCTAGATGTGCTGAGATCACGACAGATCCGTGGTGTAGGGGCGCAGCATGCTGCGCCCCTACGCCATCACTACGTCCGATTTGGTACCACGCCCGCACATTCCCAACCTCATCAATTCGCACATCCGTCAACCCGGCATCCCGGAACATTTCCGCGACGCGCGCGCCCCGCGCCGCTTCCGCGCCGGTCGGCGCGGGGATCGCGGACAACGCCGCCTGGCGGGCGAGGGTCGCCTCGTCAGAGCGCTCGATGTGCGCGCGGGCGGCGCGCACCCGGGAGTGCGAAAACAACGCATCCAGCGGGGCGAACATGATGGTCAAACTATGATGTCGTTTGGGGCGGTTGCAACTTGACCTGGAGTAGGGCGTGCGCGACACTAATCCTATGGAGGAACGGCAGCTCATTTACGACTGGAACAGCGCCGGGGGCACGAAGGACGCTTTCGACTGGACCCGCGCCCGGGTCGATCTGAACGATGAGACCCTGCGCGACGGCCTGCAGTCGCCCTCGGTTACCGACCCCTCCCTCGATGTCAAAAAGCGCTTGCTGCACCTCATGGCCGACCTCGGCATCGTGGCCGCGGACATCGGCCTGCCGGGCGCCGGCCCTCGCGTCGTCGAGCAGGTGCGGGCGCTCGCCAAGGAGATCCGCGATCACAAGCTGCCGATCGCTCCGAACTGCGCCGCCCGCACCGTCATCGCCGATATCGAGCCGATCGTTCGCATCTCCGAGGAAGTCGGCATCGAGATCGAAGCCGCCACGTTCATCGGTTCTTCCCCGATCCGGCAGTACACGGAAGACTGGACCGTGGATCGTATCGTCGACTCGACCACCGAGGCCGTCGGCTATGCGGTCACGCATGGTCTGCCGGTCATGTATGTCACCGAAGACACGACGCGGGCCCGGCCGGAGACCCTCAAGGCACTATACGGCGCTGCGATCGAATGTGGTGCCGGGCGAATTTGCCTCGCCGACACGGTCGGCCACGCCACGCCGGACGGCGTCACGGCGTTGGTCAAATTCGTCAAGCAGGAAATCGTCAAGAAGCAGCCCGTAAAGATCGACTGGCACGGGCATCGCGATCGCGGGATGGGCTTGATCAACTGCCTCGCCGCGATCGAGGCAGGCGTCGACCGCGTGCACGCGACGGCGCTCGGCGTTGGTGAGCGGGTAGGGAATGCCGAGATGGATCTGTTGATCGTGAATCTGAAGCTGCTCGGTGCGCACAAGGGAGACATTCGCAAGTTACCCGAGTACTGCCGGCTCGTGGCCGATGCAGTCGGCATGCCGATTCCGGTGAACTATCCCGTCGTGGGGACCGATGCGTTCCGCACCGGAACCGGCGTCCACGCCGCCGCGATCATCAAGGCCAAAAAGAAGGGTCACACCTGGCTGGCCGATCGGGTCTACAGTTCGGTACCGGCGGAGGAGTTTGGTTTCGAGCAGCGCATCGAGATCTCGCCGGTATCCGGTCTTTCCAACGTGAAGTACTGGCTGGAACAGCACGGCTACAATCCCGATGACGACGCCGCCTGCCGCGCGCTGTTCGATGCGGCCAAGCGTACGGATCACGTCCTGACCGATGAAGAGTGCCACCGGTTGTTGAGCGCATGAGCGTCCGAGACATCGAAAAGTCGTATTTCGATCTGCATTGGCACATGGACCCGGTTGCGGCGACGCAGGCCGGCGTGCCGGGATACGACGATCGCTATGGCCGATTCAGTTCGGCTGCGCTGACGCCGCATCTCGCCGCGCTGAAATCGCTTGCCTCCGCGCTGGAGGGCGCGAACGCCGTCGATCTCGAAGAGGAGATCGACCGCACTGCGCTCCTCAATGAGATCCGCGTCTCGCTGCGCCGCTTCGAGACGCTCAAGCCCCAGGCCAAGAACCCCGAGTTCTGGCTCTCGCACCTGCTCGGCGGCCTGCATCACCTGTTGCTCTCGGCCGACCGGACGCCGGCGGAGAAAGCGGCAGCGGCGATCGGGCGACTCGAGGACATCCCGAACTTTCTCGTGGATCTGAAGGCCGGGCTCGAGACCCCGGTGCGCGTGTTCGTCGATACCGCCATGCGCATGACCGAGGGTGGCCGGTTGCTCGTCAAGGAAGTTGCCGCGGCGCTCGGACTGCAGGCCCCGACGCACGCCGCCCGCCTCACCGCCGCGGCGAAGCAGGCGGGCGAGGCCCTCCTCGATTTCGACGCGGATCTCGCGCAGTGGCACGAGACGGGGACGGATCAATTCGCGATCGGCGAAGAGTCGTTCAACTTCCTGCTGCACTACCAGCACGCGTTGCGGGACACCGCCCCCGAGTTGTGGCGCTACGGGCTGCGGCTGAAAGAGGAGGTGGAGGCTGATCTGGTACGCCTCGCCAAGCGACTCGACGGAGGCCGGCCGTGGCCGGAGCTGGTGGACAAGCTGCGCGCCGATCATCCCAGGCCGAACGAGCTCGTCGATGCCTACGCCAAAGAGATGGCGCGCGCCCGCGAATTCGTGGAGGCACGGAAGCTGGCGCCGATCCCCAAGGCGCCGCTCGGCGTGATTCCAACTCCGGCGTTCATGCGGCCCGTCATTCCCTATGCGGCCTACGACAGTCCCGGCGCGTACAGCCGCAATCGCACAGGCTGGTTCTACGTCACGGTCCCCGATTCTCGCCTCCCGTCGGACCAGCAAGAGCGGATTCTGCGCGACCATTGCCGCTACGAGCTGGCCGCGACCGCGCTGCACGAGGGCTATCCCGGTCACCACCTGCAGCTCGTCATCGCGAAAGAGCTGCCGTCACATGTCCGCAAGAATCTGTGGACGCCCCTGACGGTCGAGGGGTGGGCGCTCTACTGCGAAGACATGATGGGTGAAGAAGGGTTCTACGCATCGGATGAAGAGCTCTTCTTCCAGCGCGTTCACCTCTTGTGGCGCGCGATGCGCATTTTGCTCGACGTCGGGCTGCACACGCGCGGGATGACACGCGAGCAGGCCGTCGATCAGATGGTCAACGAGCTGCACGTGGAGCGCGGCAATGCCGAGGCGGAGGTGCGGCGCTACTGCGCGTGGCCGGCGTATCAGTTGTGTTATGCCGTGGGCCGACGCGAGCTGCTGCGCCTCCGTGACGATTTCCGCAAGGCGCGGGGCAGTGATTTCAGCCTGCGCGCGTTCCACGATGCCGTGCTTCCGTACGGCGGCCTGCCCGTCACGCTCATCCGCTGGGGACTTGGCCTGGGTGAGTAATCAGCTTCCCAGGCAGGTCAAGCTGTTCGGTGCCGTTTCCCTTCTCAACGATTTCGCCAGTGAGATGGTCTACCCGCTGCTGCCGGCCTTCATCACCGGGGTCCTCGGCGGCGGGGCAGTGGCGTTGGGCGCGCTCGACGGGGCCGCCGATGCCGCCGCTGCGCTCGTAAAGCTCGTATCCGGGCGACTCGCCGACAGACCCGCGCGACGCGGACCGCTGATCGTGGGCGGATACTTCATCGCAGCTGCCGTACGGCCGGTCATCGCGGTAACCGCGGCGGCGTGGCAGGTGGTCGGCCTGCGCGTCGTCGACCGGCTCGGCAAGGGACTTCGCACTCCACCCCGGGACGCGATGATCGCCGATGTGACCCCGGCGCCGCTGGTGGGTCGGGCGTTCGGGTTGCAGCGCGGGCTCGACCACGTGGGGGCGATCATCGGGCCGCTGGTGGCCTGGCTGCTGTTGTCGCGGCACGCTGATGTGCGAACGGTGATTCTCGCGAGCGTCATACCGGGTGTCTTGGTGCTGGTGCTTGCAGCCTGGGCGGTCAAGGGCGGTCGAGGGCGGTCGAGGGCGGACGAAGGAGTGGTCGGGGTCGTTCCGCCTTCGCCCGCCGTCGCCCGCCTTCGTCCGCCGTCGACTGTCATTGCGATCTCAATCTTCTATCTGCTCCGCATGCCCGAGACGCTGCTGATCCTCCGGGCGCAGATGCTTGGCGTGTCGGTCGCTCTCATCCCGATCCTCTGGGCTGCGCTGCACGTCGTCCGTTCATCGACCTCGTTCGCCGGCGGCGCGCTGTCGGATCGGATCGGTCCGTCGCGGACGATGTGGATCGGGTGGCTCAGTTACGTGGCGCTCGCCGCGGGAATGGGGCTGGCGTCCAGTTCGCTCGCCGCATGGGTCCTGTTTCTCGCGCTCGGCGTCGTCGCGGGACTGACCGAGAGTCCCGAGCGCGCGCTGGTGAGCGCGGCGACGGGTGGCCATCACGGGAGCGGCTTCGGTGTGTATCACGCCCTCACCGGTGTGACGGCGCTCGGCGGCGGGATCGGGTTGGGGGTCGTATTCCAAGTCGTTGGTGGCGCCACGGCATTCATTGTAAGTGCCGCTGGGACCTTGGGTTTGGTGATCCTCTGGCCTTTCTGGACGCGGTCGCATAGGGTTCCCCCGCCATGAGCGCCCCTGTAGCGCCGCAAAACCCACATCCCGCCACGCTACCAGCCCATCCGCGAGGGCGGTATCTGGTGCGGCTATCACTGCTCGCCCTCGGCGTGGTGTATGGCGACATCGGGACGAGCCCGCTGTACGCGCTGCGCGAGGCATTCCATGCGCAGCACGGGATTCCCGTGACGGCGGAGAACGTCCTTGGCGTCTTGTCGCTCGTGTTTTGGTCGCTCATTCTCATCGTGACGATCAAGTACCACGTTGTCATCATCCGAGCGGACAACAAGGGCGAGGGTGGCGTGCTCGCGTTGATGGCGCTCGTGAACGGCAGCCGGTTGGCACGGGGACTCACGCCACGACGCCTGATGATTGTTCTGGGCATCTTCGGGGCGGCGTTGTTGTATGCCGACGGTGCGCTGACTCCCGCGATCTCGGTCTTGTCGGCAGTCGAAGGTCTCGAGATCGTCACGCCCGCGCTGCAGCCGTGGGTCATCTGGATCACGCTCGCGATTCTGATCGGCCTGTTCATGTTCCAGAAGCGCGGCACGGCCGGTATCGGTGCGGTGTTCGGCCCGGTGATGTTGGTGTGGTTTTTCGCGCTGGCCGTGCTCGGGCTGAATGGCATTCTGCGCCATCCCGCAGTAGTCGGGGCGGTATTGCCCACTCACGCGATTCGCTTTTTGGCAGCCGATCCGGGACGTGGACTTCTTGTGCTCGGCGCGGTATTCCTGGCCGTGACGGGGGGTGAGGCGCTCTACGCCGATCTCGGTCATTTTGGACACTCCGCGATTCAGCTCGCGTGGTTCACGATTCCATTGCCCGCGTTGATGCTCAATTATTTTGGGCAGGGAGCGTTGTTGCTGACGCAGCCCGATGCGGCCGCCAATCCCTTCTACCTGTTGGCGCCGGCGAAGGCGCTGTACGTGCTCATTCCGCTCGCCACGCTCGCGACGATCATTGCTTCACAGGCGATTATCTCCGGCGCGTTCTCGCTCACGCGCCAGGCGGTGCAGCTCGGCTACGTCCCTCGCATGGAGATCGAGCACACGTCCTCGCGGGAGATCGGGCAGATCTACGTGCCGACCGTGAACAAACTGCTCATGATTCTCACGATTGCACTCGTGTTCGGTTTCCAGACCTCGAGCAACCTTGCGGGCGCCTACGGCGTCGCGCTATCGACTCTCATGGCGCTGACGACGGTGATGTTCTACGTCATGAGCCGCGAGGTGTGGGGCTGGAGCTTCCTCAAAGCGGCCGCGGTGTCGGGGTCGTTCCTCATCGTCGACCTCACGTTTCTGGTCGCCAACGCGCTCAAGATCTGGCACGGCGGGTGGGTCCCACTCGTCATCGCGATCGCGCTGTACTTCGTGATGATCACATGGAAGAAGGGCCGGGAGATTCTCGCCAAGCGCATGATGGAGAAGACGGTGCCCCTCAAGCTGCTCCTGGCGGATCTCGCCGCCGAGCCGCCGGTGCGCGTACCGGGGACGGCGGTGTTCATGTACGGCAGCTCCGACGGCACGCCACCCGCGCTCGTCCTCAACTTGACGCATAACAAGGTTCTGCACGAGAAGATCGTCTTCCTGACGGTCGTCACCGAGGACGTTCCGCACGTCGTCGCCGAGCAGCGCGCGACGGTGAAGCGGAGCGGCAAGGGATTCCACAGCGTGGTCGCGCGCTACGGGTTCATGCAGGATCCGGACATCACCGAGATCCTCGCCGCCTGCAAGGCCAATCATCTCGACATCCCGCTCGAGGGAACGACGTTCTTCCTGGGTAGAGAAACGTTG
>Ga0070703_10000608_pt1 | contig 12728 bp, 13 predicted proteins | sample KBSK5251metaG_FD_65453 | JGI IMG/M metagenome (GOLD analysis project Ga0070703, IMG submission 65453) | Corn, switchgrass and miscanthus rhizosphere microbial communities from Kellogg Biological Station, Michigan, USA - KBS K5-25-1 metaG | ecosystem: Host-associated > Plants > Roots >... | reverse complement strand
TGGCTGGACAACCAGGTACTTGCGAGCACCGATTTCAAGTCAAAAAATTTTTTCGAGATGGGAAAGATTCTCAAGGCATTCGACGCCAACGACGGCCGTCTGCTGTTCCAGCAGAGGTTGGCTTATGCAGAGGGGAAGGAATACCGTTGTTGCAACACGGACGATGACGGGATGACGATCGTCACCGACGACACGTCCATCCGCCCACATCCGACGAGGAAGATATTTCTCACCAGCAGCAATCAGTTCGCAAAAATCTTCGACTCGCAAACGGGCGAGCTGCTCCAGACCGTCGTGCATCCGTTAATCCGCGTCGACGTCACGGGCAAGATCACGATGACACACGGAAAGACGGTGGCATCCGCCGATTGGTCAAAAGACGGCAAAACGCTTTACGTCTTCAGCTCTAACCATCGCTCCGTCTCGCTGTGGGAAGTGATTAATTAAAGCCGCGGATAACACGGATTGATGCAGATGAAAACTTTATCTGTATTAATCCGTGTTATCTGTGGCTTAACCATGTAGAATTCGCGCCATGGATGGTCCCAAAGTCGAGTCAGTCCTTACCGAATTCGTCAATTCCACCAAAAAAGCATTCGAAACCGATCTGCGGTCGATTGTGCTTTACGGCAGTGGCGCAGAAGGGAAGTTGCGTCCTACGTCAGACGTCAATGTCGTAGTCATTCTCTCCAAATTCAACCAGGCAAAAGCAGATCAACTGCGAGAACCACTGCGACTGGCCCATGCGGCCATCAAGCTCAAAGCGATGTTTCTCCTGGAGGAGGAAGTTCAACCGGCGTCACAAGCATTCGCGGTCAAGTTTGCAGACATTGGCCGGCGACGGCGTGTGCTCTATGGCGATGATCCGTTCGCCGGCCTCTCGGTTTCGCGCGAAGACGCGATCTTTCGTTTGAAGCAGACGTTACTCAACCTGATCCTGCGTTTGCGCGAGAGCTACATTTCGCGCGGCTTGCGGGATGAACAACTTGCCGCGACTGTTGCCGACGCCGCTGGGCCACTACGCTCATGCGCCGCCACGCTTCTCGAATTGGAAGGAGCGAGCGCTCCGTCGCCCAAGGAGGCGCTGCAATACATTTCGTCTTCGTTACCAGGAGCGGGACACCGCAGCGTCGGAATAAACCTCATCTCTGACGTAAGAGAACGGCAAACGCTGCCGGCGGGAGTTGCCGCTGAGATGCTGTTTCAGCTTATCGAATTAGCCCGCCTGATGTGGGTACGCGCCGCTGCCCTTAAGTGAGGTGATCCGACGTGAATCCTTTTGATTTTTCCGGTCCGGACTTTCTCATATTTTACGTCGCGCTTTGCGCCGTCGTGATCGTCGGCAGTGTCATTCTGCGCAGAAAGATTGAATCTGCTCCGACTCCGCGGATCGATCTATCCGATCCTTTGTTGATCGCCTTCCTGCGTGGTGGAGAAACGGAAACGATGCGCGTTGCAGCAGTGTCACTGGTTGACAGGGGACTACTCACTTGTAGTGGTACGCGTCTGAAGAAGGCGCCTCACGCGCAATCGGAATCAGTGCGGAGACCGATCGAGAAAGAGCTGCTCAAGAAATTCGGCTCGAGTGAAGAAGCAGCGTCGATGTTTCATGATTCAGGGCTGAAGTCGACGTGCAAGGAGTATGAACAGACACTGAAGAAATCGGGTCTCCTGCCGGATGATTACGTCGTGCGAGTTCGGATGGTGATCTTTCTTTTTGCCGCTTTGATTTTAGGAGGAGTGGGCGTCGCAAAATTGATCGTCGCACTCGAACGAGGACGAACAAACGTTTGCTTTCTCGTCGTCCTGATTATCGTCTCGATCGTGATCGTCGCGCGGAAATTGTTCCCGAGGCTGACGGAAAGCGGGAAAGAGATGTTGGAAAGTGTCAGGACGCTCTATTCCGAATTGAAGGATCGCGCGACGTTTTTACAACCTGGTGGCGCGACTGTCGAACCGATGATGCTCGCTGCTGTTTTTGGTGTGGGAGCATTGGCCGGCGAGGGTTTCGCTTACACGAAACAACTGTTCCCACCTGCGAAGGAATATTCCGGAGTGTCATCCTGCGGGAGCTCGTGTGGGAGTTCGTGTGGCAGCTCGTGCGGTGGTGGATGTGGAGGAGGATGCGGTGGCTGTGGAAGCTGATCGTTTTGGGCTCGGGTGGCGACCACCATTGGCGCTCGGGATTCTTTCGAATCTCGATCGCATCGACGTTGTGGAAGTCATCGCCGACGACTTTTTCAATGCTCCTCGAAGACAGCGCCGAGCGTTGAAAACGCTTGCTGCACAAGTTCCGGTGACGCTTCATGGCGTCTCGTTAGGATTGGCGTCATCTGTCGCCGTGGATCAACGTCGTCTCGAGCTCACCGCACGTTTATGTGAAGAGATCCGGCCGCTCTCGTGGTCGGAACATTTGGCCTTCGTGCGCGGAGGCGGAATTGAGATCGGACATCTGGCTGCTCCGCCGCGCTGTGACGAGACGATCGAAGGAGCCCTGAAGAACCTCTCGCTCACGCATGCGATCGTGGGCGTCGCTCCTCAAGTGGAGAATATCGCGACGTTAATCGATCCGCCGTTGAGCCGTTACGATGAAGCGACGTGGGTCTCGGAAATCATTCGCAATTCGCAGAGCGATCTGCTGTTGGACCTGCATAACCTTCACGCGAACGCAACGAACTTTGGCTTTCACCCGATGGATCTCGTATCGCGAATACCGTCACGTCGTGTGCGCGGGATACACCTCGCTGGCGGCAAGTGGGTGGGGAAGGGGAATGTTCGTCGCGTGCTCGACGATCATCTTCACGATGTGCCCGATCCTGTTTACGCGCTGTTAGAGGAGATCGGAGCTCGAACCGAACCCGGGCTGACGGTCATATTGGAACGTGACGGCGATTTTCCGTCGATCGAATGTTTGCTTGATCAGCTTGATCGCGCACGAGAGGCACTGGCGCGGGGTCGTGCACGCGCTTTGCGGAGGGAGGTTGCAGCGTGAGCGCATCGATCGTCGAGGCATTCCTGGCGCGCATCTATGTCGATGCAGACGCGCGAGAGAGATTTCTGAGTAACCCCACAGCAGAAGCGCGTGCGGCCGGTCTGTCACCAGAAGAAGTCGAAGCCGTTACGCAGATCGATCGGGTCGGACTCGAATTGTTCGCCGCCAGCCTCGAACGCAAAAGACACCGCAACCATTCGGATTAACTGTAGGGGGACGGCCCCCTCACTGCTTGAGAGACGCAAAGTACGCCAGCACCTCGTCAGCCAGGCGTTCGTGTCCCTTACCTTCGACGCGTGTCACTGAAACGTTTTTGTAGCCGTGCGCGATCGCGAGGTCCATCGCGTTTTGCATCTGCGTGTAGATCGGACTACCGGGCGAGCAGAGCTCGTCTTTCGTCCCGATGAAGTTTCGAATCGGCAGGTTGGCCCGCTCCGGCGCTGACGATATCTGCTTCTCGTCGACCCATCTGCCGAGATAGTTCGGACACACGAGCACAGCACCGCGGACTGTTTCAGGATGATTAAACAGAATCCCCCAGACTGTGTGGCCCGCGGCCTCGAGGCCGGTGATGAAGTACTTGTCTTCACCGCCATACTGTTTCACCACGTCCTGCATGATCGCAGTGATGCCGTCCGAATCGAACTTGAATGGACCACTCTGAATTCGCTCCCACACCGGATCGGAGTAATGGTAGGTCGGGACGCTGCTGTAACGTGTGCCGCCATTCGTGACGACCAGCGGCGTGACCAGAATGAATGGTCGAGACCCACGTGCGTCCGCGAAGGCAGTCGCTGCCTGCAAGAACTCTCGCTCAGCACTGTCGATCACCACGACCACCGGCCATTTCTTTCCCGCAACCCAGTTCTGCGGCAACGATAAATAGTATTGAATAGGATGGGTTGAAGCTGTTTTCAGTTGTGGTGGTTCAGACGCATGGGCCAACGCGGTCGGCGCGCAACCAAAAGCCACCAAAAGACACAAAAGAGTAATCGTTACTACTTGAGGACTTCGGTCGGATCTGATATTTATCTTCACCTTCCCCCTCATTGGTACACCAGTCACGAAAAGGACAAGAGAAATGGACGAGCTAATCAAACGCATCACCGAGAAGACTGGAATCTCAGAAGACCAGGCACGCTCTGCCGTAAACATGGTATCAGGCTTCCTCAAAGAGAAGTTGCCGGCTCCGATCGCGGGGCAGATCGACAACGTGCTGAGTGGCGCCGGCGGCGCGACCGACACACTGGGCCAGGCAGCGGCTAAAGTCGGGAATCTCTTCGGCAAATCTTAGTGCTTCTGGTAAACCAGCGAATAGCGCCACAACAAATGTCTCGTCACCCTCGACCCGGGTAGAATTGTGTCCGCAAGCGAGCGCATCTGGCTGACGGTTGAATAAGAATCGTGTTGCCCGTGTTGCTCCCACGCCTTACGGACTGTTGCGGGCGGTCTCAACCGTCCGTTGTGAATTAGTCGCAGACCAACACTCACGCCGAACCCAATAACGTCCGCCATCCGCTCAGCCAAACTGCTCGACTCTACGAGATCCAGAACCGCCAAAACTCCGCGTGGCTTTAGCGCGTCTTTCATTTTCACGAACAACTCGCGCTGTTGCACGTGATGCAGCGTCGCAATGGAACAGATGAAGTCGAAGTGTGACTGAGGAAAGTTCCACGTCATCGCATCGGCCAACTCGAATTCCAGATTCTCAAATTGGGTTGACCGCGAACGTGCGACACGAATCATCTCCGACGACAGATCGAGCCCAATCACGTGTTTGCAACGGGCAGCCAAAAGTCGCGCGAACGAGCCCGTGCCGCATCCGATCTCGAGCGCGTGTTCACAGTTGCGAGGAACGTGATTGAGGAGAAAATCGTGATACTGGTTGTTCGCAGTCCACCCCTCATCGTCGAGTTGGACCAAACGATCGAAATCTGCTTCAACAGATGACATTCAATCCTTCCTGAATTGCTCGGATTGTCGCAGCGAAGGAAGTGTCACAGCAAGATCTCATCTGTACAGCATACGGCGCTAAACTCCTCTGTCTCACAAACAAACAAAGAGGACAACTCAATGAAGAGAATTACAGCGAATTTCCTGGCTCTAGTTCTACTCACTCAGTTCGCCCCAGTTGTCGTAGCAAAACCGAAGGGCAACTGGAACGCAGTTAAGACTCTGGTGAAAACCTCGATCTCGGTTAGGACCAAAATCGGTGGAACATATTACGGTCTGGTCCAGTCTGTCGATGACGACGGGATCACGCTTCAACTCGCCGGAAAAGAGGATTTCACGCCGCAAGAAGTTGTCTTTCGACGCGACGACATAGAAAAAGTCTGGAGCGCAAAACTGCGCTTTGCCGAGAGGAATATCGCGAAGGGCGCTTTGGTCGGTGTTGGTGCTGGACTGGGTGCAGCCTTAATCACGGCCCTCGTATATGCAAAAACCAATCCCGGTGACGCGCCCGTCGGTGTCGGTGCCTTCCCATTCTACGGCGCAGGAATCGGCGCGATCGCAGGAATGTTCTGGAAGAAAAAACATAAGAAATTGGAATTGATTTACAGCATCTGGCTAATTTGAGAGCAGGAAACGGGAAGCCAGCAAGAGACGGTTCTGATAGTCTTGAAAACGGAATGACTATGATGAACCCAGCACGAGCCATAATCGCGCCCGAAAGTATTGAAGACCGCGTCGCGACGATCGACTGGCCGCAGATTTCAACAGACTTGGACGCGGAAGGTCACGCGGTTATCAAACACGTCCTCTCCGCCGGTGAATGCGAAGAGTTATCCGGCCTGTTTCAGAGCGACCACCTTTTCCGTAGCCGCGTCGTGATGGAACGGCATCGTTTCGGGCGTGGAGAATATAAGTACTTCAAGTATCCGTTGCCCGACATTGTTGCGAGCCTTCGCGTGGTTGTCTACCCACAGCTCGTACCGATCGCGAACCGCTGGAACCAGGTCCTCGGCATCGACGCTCACTATCCGGCACAGCACGCAGAGTACATCGAGCGCTGCCACAAGGATGGCCAGTACAAACCGACACCTTTACTGCTTCAGTACGGACCTGGTGATTACAACTGCCTGCATCAAGACCTGTACGGCGCGCACGTTTTCCCGCTGCAACTAGCAATCCTTCTGTCTGAACCGGAGCGCGACTTCACCGGAGGCGAGTTCGTACTGACTGAACAACGCCCGCGCATGCAATCACGCCCGATGGTGGTACCACTGCGTCAAGGCGATACGATCGTCTTCGCAGTTCATCAGCGCCCGGTCCAAGGTGCCAGGAGCGTGTATCGCGTGAATCTCCGTCACGGCGTGAGCCGCATCCGCTCAGGCCACCGACAGACACTCGGCATCATCTTCCACGACGCTCAATAATGCGCGTTGATCCGTGATTCAGTTCCTATTCGTATCGAAGCGCTATGAGCGGGTCGACCTTCGTGGCTCTTCGTGCGGGAACGTAGCACGCGATCAACGCAACCACGGTCAGCAGGATTGCCAGAACACCATACGTCACCACGTCTGTCGGTCCAATCCCGAACAACAAACTCCGCAGCAATCTCGTCAGCGCAACTGCTCCAATAAGTCCGACTGCGATACCCGCGACAGTTAAAATCATCCCCTGCTTAAGAACCCAACGCAAAATCGCTGTCCGGCTCGCACCCAACGCGACACGAATTCCGATCTCACGTGTTTTCTGTGTGACCGAATACGCGATCACGCCGTAAATTCCCACTCCCGCAAGCAGCAGCGCGAGCACGCCGAACAGTCCGATCAATTGCATCGCAAACTTGCGGCGACTCATCGATTCAGCGGCTATCCGCGCCATCGTCGTTTCGCCAAACACAGGCAAATCGCGATCTGACACGCGCACCTGTTCGCGCACCGCCTGCGCCACGCTCGACGGCGCCACATCAGTTTTCACGTATATGGCCATCGCATATGACGGAAATTGGAAGATCGGATGATAGAGGTGCGGTTGATCCGGCTGGTCAAACCCGTCGCTCTTCACGTTTCCGACAATTCCGACAACCGTCATCCACGGCGCTTCTGATGTTGGACCACCTCTTTTTATTCGTGCTCCTAACGGATCGCGGTTATTGAAATAGCGATCCACAAGTGCTTCGTCGATCAGCACAACCTGCGGCGCTTGCCGGTCATCGGCGTCGGTGAAGAACCGGCCGCGTTTCAGAGGCGTCTCGATTGTTTGAAAGTAATCAGGCGAGACGATGCCAATCTGAGCGGTCGGGATTGCGTTGTTAGTTACAGCGTCACCTTCAATCGTGAAGCCACCGGAATTACGTGGACCAACCAGCGGAACAGCATTACCACTGCTAATCGCAGCACTGCGCACGCCTGGAATCGCCTTCACTCGTCCCACCAGGTCCTTTATGAACCCGGATCGCTTCAACGGATCTCTGTACGGATCGAGTTCCGGATTATTCGGCACCGGCAACCAGATACGAGAGAGCAAGACATTGTCTGGATTGAAACCCGGATTCACGTCAAGCAGCCGAACAAAGCTGCGAAGCAGCAATCCCGCCGCGATCATCAGAATCAGCGACAGCGCGAACTCGAGAACTACAAGCCCACTGCGAAAACGATGAGTCGCGAGTCCGAATCCGGATCCGCGGCTACCATCCTTCAAATTGGCGACGACGTCAGGTCGAGATGCTTGGAGCGCAGGAAAGAGTCCGAAGAGCAATCCCGTAACGGTCGAGATTAGAAACACAAACCCGAGGACGCTCAGATTGATCTGGATTTCATGTAGTCGAGGAATGTCAGCGGGGATGAGTTGGACCAACCCTTGTAATGTTAAGGTGAGCACAAGAAGCGCGAGTGCTCCGCCGATAAATGCCAGCAACAAACTCTCCGTCAGAAGCTGAACTATGAGGCGGCGACGACTCGCCCCAAGCGCGAGGCGAATAGCCATCTCGCGACGTCTCCCGGACGAGCGTGCGAGCATCAGGTTGGCGAGGTTGACGCACCCGATTAGTAGTACCAACCCGACGGCGCCGAGAACGACGTACAGAATCTTTTGCACGTTGCCGACCAACTGCTGGTGTGCTGACAACACGCGAATGGACCAACCCGCCTGTTGCGGATATTCTTTCGGAAACTCGTTCTGAAGCTGGGCAACGAGACCATCCACTTTTGCCTGTGCCTGGTTGACGTCAACTCCGTCTTTCAGACGACCGATTGCACCCGGAAGCATTCGTGCCGCGCGCACGGGAGGACCAAATGGATTCGCTGAGAACCCGGCCGTTCCCCACATGTCGACAGCATTTCGCAACGTTTTGCCAGGGTGACGAAATCCCGGAGGCATCACACCGATAATCGTATAAAGATCTGTATCTGCATAAACTTTACGACCGAGGATATTTGGATCGCTGCCGTAGAGTCGCTTCCAAAGTCCGTCGCTAATCACGACGCCCTCGGCAAAACCCTTCGCTTGCTGTTCCTCAGGACCGAACACACGCCCAAGCTGAGCGGTCGCGCCGAGCAACGCGAAGTAATTTGGACTGACGGCCAGCAGCTCGATTCGTTCGGGTCTTTCAGATCCGGTTAGATTAGCGTCGACAGGCCAGACTGCCGACACCTGCTGGAACGCACCCGAACGCTCTTGGAGATCTTTCAATTCGTCGACCGACATCCCGACGTCTTCAATCTTCCGGCCGGTCAAATCGTCGCGAATGATCACGATCTGTTCTGGTTTCGAGAAGGGAAGCGGGCGAAAGACGACGGCGTTCACGACACTGAAAATCGCCGTATTCGCGCCGATTCCGAGGGCGAGTGTCAGCACGGCAACCAGTGTAAATCCCGAGTTATTGCGCAACATGCGAGCTGCGTAGCGGACGTCATGAAGAAAAGTGTTCATTTGGGTGGCCCTTTCGTCTTAACGTACGAATGTTGGATACGGTCAGTACCGTAACGCGGTAGCGTCGGGTCTGCGTAGCACATGAATCTTTCGGGATTAATGCAAACGTCGACCCGACGCTACCGCGTTGCGGTACTGACCGCATCCAAGAGCAGTTATAGGTCAAACTGCGTCACTACGATGATTCAAGTCTGTTCAGGGTCTCTTGCTGTGTATCGATTTTCGTTTACGTTGTTTCGGTGCAATTAGTTCATGAGTTTTCCAGCTTATCAATTCTGGATTCCCCACCGCCTCAGAAATCTCCGAACATTCGCGGGTAGGATGTGCGTGCGAATGACACTCTGCATTGTCTCGGGCCTGCTGTTATGGGGCGTCGCGGTTCGAGGCGCGCAGGCTGATACGCTCGAGGAAAAGCTCGGAGGTGTAACTGAGTTTGTACCGAAAGCTAGTGCGCCCGTGGATCAGCTAATCGAAGTCGCACAAAGATTCAAGATCCCAATGGCGATCGAGTGGGTCGAGAGGTCGCGCACCGCTCCCGATCAGAGGGTGCCTTCAGGGAAACGATCCGTGCGGGAACTGATCGAGGAAATCGCAAGTGTGGCGCCCGAGCACCGCGCGATAGTTGATGGCGGCTTCGTTCGCATTTACTCACCCATCGACTCTTTAGACCCGCTCAACTTCCTGAATATCCGGCTCAAGAGTTTTCGCGTGAAGGACGCAGATCTTTTTGCGGCCGAAGATCAATTGCGATGGGCCATCAGGTTCAAGCTCGAGCCCGAGAAATACAGGTACGGGTACAACGGCGGTTATGGTCATGCCGCTGATCACATCTTTCAAATCACGAAGTTCACGCTTTCGGAATCAGACGTCACCGTTCGTGAGATCCTGAATCGGATAGCTCTGGCCCAGGGAAATGCACTTTGGGTAGTCACGATGAAGAGTGAGGACCTCGACTCACCCGTTAAGTTTGCGTGGCACTTTCTTCCACTGTCGGAAATCGCGGAACTGGCGACAGAACACGTCGCCGTGGATGTGATGGTAGAGGGGCTGCTGGACGAGCGTATGACCACAATTCCCGTAATGCTTGAACACGGTCTGGCTGGTGATGAGGGAGGGACGATTGGCGGATCTTCATCGCAAGGCACTTCGTTTCGATACGCAGCCAGAATCGCAAAGCTGGGCAAAGACTTCGTGACGCTTTCACTCCACCTCAACGTCGGACGCGCAGGCGAAGCCGAATTCACCTTTGACCAGAAAGTTGAAATTTATAAGGACCGCCTCACCGAGATCCAACCCGAGCCTCGAATCAGAATCCGAGCCTATCTTGAGCCACAAAAAAGCACACAGGACTGAGGAAGGGCGCCCACTCCGGTTTTCATTATGTCTTTTGTGCGCTTTTTGTGCCTTTTTGTGGCTAATGAGACCGGGTTATCTCGAGCGATGACATGCGCTTCGTTCCCGGATAAGGTTGCGTGCCTTTGACGATACTCCAGAGGACGCGATTGAATGCCGCCTCGTCAGCGGCATCAACTCGATCGAGGTTCAACTCGAGCGACGCTTCCGCGGTCGGATTCTTTGCCGGATTCAACTCGTTCAGCGGATGCTCTGACTTCAACGACACGTACGGCGTTAAGTTCGGCGTAGTACCAAAGATCTCGCGTAGTGGTCGCCCGTAGTAATCAAACTTCGAAAGCTTATCGAGACCGAGAATCTCCTCCATCGTCGCGAGCACGTCCGTAGTGTTCACGAAGCGATGGAAAACGCCGCCGCGATTGTACGCAGAGACGACGAGCAGCACTGAGCGATGCGAATCGACGTGATCTGGTCCATCCTGCGCGTCATCTTCCAAAACGAAGAAAACCGTGTCTTTCCAGTAAGGCGAATTCGACACTGCTTCGATCATACGACCCAACGCGAGATCGTTGTCGGCCATGTGTGCCTTCGGCGTGCGTTTTCCCGGACGTCCACCGAACGTGTGATCGCCGGGGAGATGCATGATTTGCAAGGCAGGAAGGTTTCCGCGCCGCACAAAATCCTGAAACTCCTTCATCCAAACGTCGACGCGAACCTGGTCCATGATGTTCATGTCGAACGCCGGATATTCGCGACTGGTAAAACGATCGAGCGCCGGCTTGACCGCTCGGTACTGGGCCGGCTCATTCTTGCTTTTACTCGGTACTGGTTCGCCAAATTCGCCATAGTTCCTTAGCGTCAGTCCTTTTTTGATTGCCGCATTCCACAGATAGCCAAACGCGGGTTCGTCGACGTCGCCGCGGTCATTTCCATCGCGCCGCGATGAATAGAGCGAAGGGATCGTCTTCTCACCATAATCGGTGACGTATCCGGCAGTACTCCAAACGTGACCCTGCGAGCTGACCTCCGCGTTACAGAAAAATCGATCGAACAATCCGAATCGCTCTGCGAGGGCGTGATGGTTTGGAGAAATCGCTCGCGGGAAAAAGACCAACGATGAATCGCCGTCGCCCTGAGGTAAGTCGCCCAATACCTGATCGTAAGTACGATTCTCTTTGATGATGTAGATGACGTGTTTGAAAGGCGGATACTTTGCGGCGCGACCGGGTGTGTTGCTCCAATTGTTTGCGCGCGCGACGCGCCTGGTCAGTGTCATCAACTCGCGCGCGTTGATCTCCGCGGGAAGTGTGGTGATGCTGCCGTTCAATTGTCCGAGCGTATAGTGAATGCTGTCGTCACTCAGTTCGACGTCGGGTGTTGGGAATTGCGGATTCGCTCGCGTGCCTTTGCCCTTGCCGTTCAGAACAAACAGACTATCGCGCGTCAGCAACAGAGACGCGGGATACCATTCGACGGGAATTCTCCCGATCAATCGAGTTGGACCACGCCCTGTCCTTATGCCTGCGACATTACCTGCGAGTTGAAACACCGCGACCGCGTTGTTGTCAGCTTCCGCGACGTATAGTCGTAAACCGTCGTGTGAGAGTGCGAGCGCGTTCGGCGTGCTGCCTTGATTTGGACCAGCCGGAGGTGGATCGAGAAGTGTGGTTAAAACGCGTAACTGTTTGGTATCGACAACGGCGATTGTGTTGGTGCTGGCTGAGGCGACGAATAGTCTCGAGCCATCGTGGTTCAGCAAGAGCGCGGAAGGATGCCTGCCAACGGGTATTCTCCCGCGTTCTTTCCACCCGCCGTCGCCTCGCGCAAAGACCGAGACGGTTTGTCCACCCCAGGCTGAAACGTACACCTCGTCCGCAGATGAGATCGCGACCGTGTAAGGATAAGGCTCCGTTTTCAAGCGCTGGACCACGCGCTTACTCTCGAGATCGACGACGGCAAGCGAGTCGCTGATGTTCTCCGCGATCAGCAGTTGCTTATCGTCTTGAGATAAAGCGATGCCGGCTGCGAAGCGAGTGCCGCCTTTCTTTGATTCTTTCGGCGCGAGAACAATACTGTCGATGAGCGTCGCTTGTTTGTCGCGCCATGCGTAGCGATAGACCACGTCTTCATTGCCGCCCGACGCGTAGAGCGTCCGGCCATCGCGGGAAAAGGCGAGACCAAGGAATGCACCAGGCTGTGGAATCGTTTGCAGTGTCGCTCCCGTGTGGCGATCGACGACTTGAATACCCTGCTGCCGCCAACCGTTAAGTGAAAGCACGAGCCGGTCACCTTCGGGTGAGAGCACCATCGCGAGCGGCATGTTGCCGGCGTTGTAAGATCGACCTGCAGCATCGAGGCACGTTCCAACCGGCAAGCACGTTTGCGCGTTCTGCGCCATCGCACCCGCGAGAACAATACAAATCAGCAATCCGGTGCTTAGAATTCTTGTCATATTAGCCCTTGCAGTTCATGCGAACAGCTGCTCAATCTCTGGCGGAAACTTGCG
>Ga0070703_10000606_pt1 | contig 12793 bp, 22 predicted proteins | sample KBSK5251metaG_FD_65453 | JGI IMG/M metagenome (GOLD analysis project Ga0070703, IMG submission 65453) | Corn, switchgrass and miscanthus rhizosphere microbial communities from Kellogg Biological Station, Michigan, USA - KBS K5-25-1 metaG | ecosystem: Host-associated > Plants > Roots >... | reverse complement strand
CGCCGACCAACGGCGGCATCGCCAAGAGCAAGATGGAGGCGCTCGGGCTCACGCTGCGCGCCAGGGTGCGGGCCATGGTCGAGCGCGGAGAGGTAGACCTCACCAAGCCGATGTTCGAGCCCGAGAAGCAGCGCCTTGCCGAGCAACTGGGAACGACCTCCGGCGGGCTGGCACAGGTGCTCTCCCAGCTCCGCGCGACCCGGCCCCGAATCAAGGCCGCCCTGCCCGGACGCACCAAGAAACCTTCCGCCTCTCCCGAGCAGCAGGCCAAGCAGATTGGTCTCGGGAAGCGCACGCCGCGCTCCCAGCTCGAACTCGGCGCCCAGGCGGAAATCGTGGAGGCCAGCAAGGAACTCGCCGCGATGGTACTCGCTCACGGACTCTCCGGCGTGGAGCCTCCTGAGCTGCGCGGCCCGCTGGAGAGCATCGTCGCCAACGCCTTCGTGCTGCGCGCCGCGGCCAGAGAGGACCCCTGATGCAAGACCCTACCAGCGACCTCGCGCCAAAGCCCGTGAAGCTCGGCGACATCATCACGCGATCGGTTCTCGAAGCACGCTGGAGCGTCGTGCTGACCGCGCTGGGCGTCCCCTGGCTCTACGAGGCGAAGTGCTGGAACCTGTCCTCGGGCCGCTACCTGCCCGACTTCTGGCTGCCGCGCGAGAGGGTGTGGGTGGAGATCAAGCCGGCCGGCATCCCGATCGACGATCGGCGCTACCGGGACCTCGCCGCCGCGGGGGAGACGCTGGTCCTCATCGCGGGCTCCCCCTGGCCCGGCGACTACTCCGCGACCCTCTACACCCAGGGGCGCGTCGAGCGGAACATGCGCCTGGCGCTCGGAAGGGTGGATCATCGCGAGCTGTGGCTGACGCGGGTGCAGGATTGCTTCAGCTACCCGCTCAGTAGGAGCGTGAACAGGGACTACCTCCCGCTGTTCGACTGCTATATGCTCAATCAAGCGTTCCGGGCGGCGAGGAACGCGCTATTTGAGGTGGTGGAGGAGAGAGCATGAGCCTTGATACGCTTTTCGTGATCGACACCGAGACGACGGGCCTGGACCCGCTGACCGCCGGCGTGGTTGAGATCGGCTGCGTGGCGATCCAGGGCGCCCGGGTCGTGGAGGAGTGGGCCTCGTACGTCTGGCCTGGAATGGCAAAGCTGGCCCTCCCCACCCACCGTGAGGTGCTGAACATCAGCGGCATCTCACCGATCCGCCTGCTCGACGCGCCGGACCTGGAGGAGGCGCTCTGGGTGCTGGATCTGTGGATGGGGCAGATCGATCCCGACAACCGTGTCGCCTATCAGTGCATGAGCTTCAACACCCCGTTCGACAGCGCGTTCCTGGCAAGCGCCGCGCGCCTGGACTGGGTGGACTGCGTGATGGGTCGCTCCCGAGCCGCGATGCGTTACACCGGGCGCTACGGCCCCTCCCTGGCGCGGACCTGCGAATGGCTGGGGATCGAGAGAGACACCGCGCACCGGGCCCTTGCCGATGCGAGAGATGCTGCGCGCGTGTGGCTGGCACTGGACGGGATGGCGAAGTAACGACAACGCAAGGAGAAACCGATGACCGAGACACTTCCGGCAGTAGTGAATGGACGCGACGAGGCAGCGATCATCGAGCGCGTATTGATGGTCGGTGACCTGGCGCGGCTGGAGCCGGCCGAGCGCGTCAGCTACTACAACGCGCTTTGCCACAGCCTGAAACTCAACCCGCTCTCTCGTCCTTTTGAGTACGTCGAGTTCCCGATCGGCGACGGAAAGAAACAGCTTCAGCTCTACGCCCGCAAGGACTGCGCCGAGCAGTTACGCCGCATCCACCGGGTGAGCATCACCAATCTGTCCACCCAGCACGACGACGAGCTTTACATCGTGACCGCGACCGCATCGACGCCGGACGGGCGCACCGACATGGACCGGGGCGTCGTCGCCATCCAGAACCTGAGGGGACAAATGCTCGCGAACGGCATGATGAAGGCGGTCACGAAGGCGAAACGGCGCGTAACGCTCTCCCTGTGCGGGCTTGGCATCGTGGACGAGACGGAACTGGAGACCATCCCCGGCGCCCGAACCATCCGCGTGGATGAGGAGACGGGCGTAATCCTGGATCAGCCCGCTCCCGCCGCCCTTCCCGCGCCCGAGATCCAGCCTCCCCCGCGCCCCGCCGCTGCTCCCAAGCCCGGGCCCTCGGAGCGCGACCGCGCCAAGCTGGAGTACGGGAAAGCCGCCTATTCCGCGCAGCAGGCGGGTGTCAAGGCGCCGCCCATCGCCCGTGACGCCACCGCCGAGGAGATCCGCGCGGCGATCCTGGTGATCGAGGCGCAGATCCTGGACGCGGAGAGCGATCGGGCAGCGGCAGCGGAGGGGGCGGCGTGAGACGCAACTGCTATGCCTGCGGGCGCTTTCTCTCGGTCGCCGACAAGGCTGCTTACGAGGATGACCTAAATGCGGCGGGGGCGTGCGACCTGGCCGGGTACGCTCCCGGGCCGCGTCCCATCTGTCAGCGATGCCGAGACGAGTGGGAGGAGTGGAAGCGCACTCACGACCGCTGCCGCCTCAATCTGAGTTACGCCGTCTGCGGTGGACTGGTCCCGCTGGAGGAACGCACGCCATGACCCGCGCCCTCGCCGACCTGCGCGCCGCTCTGGGCACCGCCCGCGCCGCGCTGCAGCGTTACGACTACAGCGGCACGCTCCCCGCTCCCGAAGCGCGCTTGATGAGCGATCTGCAGGGTGCGCTGGGCGACACGCTCCGCCACGCCTCCGCGCTCGCGCAGTCGCTGGTCGAGCTGGAGGGGCGCGTGGAAAAGGAGAAGGAGGAGAGAGATGGAGCTTAAGCGACACAAGGTCATCGAGGGGAAGAATCGCTGCGACCGCTGCGAGAAGACCAATCCGCCGATCACGGAATGCTCATGGCCCTGCGGCGAGGGATCGCACCGGATGCTGTGGATGGATTTGTGCTCCTCCTGCCAGGCGGCGATGGATCGGCTGATGCAGGACAAAATCGCGATAGACGCCTATGGACAGCCCGAGGTGTCTGTAGACACCCCAAAGAGACCAGACCGCGATTCTCCCTCGTTTCTACAGGGACAACACGGCATTCCTGCGAAGCGGGTCGCTCCCCGATGAGACGCCGCATCCTTTCCGCCATCGACCGCTGCGCCGCACTCCTCCGCCGGCTGTGCGGAGAATGTGCCTTTTGTGGTGGCCGAGGCAGCGTGGACGGGCTCAGCCTGGATGGCGCCTGCTGGGAGATCCCCTGTCCGCGGTGCTCTCCCGAGGCCGCCGAGGCGCGCGACTTTGCCTGCCTGGCCGCACACGAGAGGAGGTAACCGGGTGCTCGAATACTATCTCTACCACCGCCCCGCGCACCCCGGTCCCTGCCTGCGGATCGCGGGACCGTGGCGCGACGAGCTCGCGGCCCTCGCGCAGAAGCGCCGCTTCTCCCGGCGGGGGGAGCATCCCGGGGAGGTGATCCTGTGGACCGCGCTCCCCGGGGAGACGGCGCCGGAGCAGATGCCCGGGGAGGAGGAAGGGGAAGATGCCGATTGACTTCTACCGAGACGAGCTGGGAGGGATTCGGGCCGAAAAGCTCCCAGCTCCTCCGGCTCCTAGCGGAAATCGAGGTCGCACGCCGTCGCAACGATCTGGACGCGATCGGTCGGGTGCTGGACCGCATCCCTGCCAACCTTACCACACCCGACCTGGATGCCTGGAACGAGTTTCTGGAGCAGCTCGGCGCCTCTTCCGACCGCCCGGGGTTCTGGTGATGTCTGACCGCTGGGACCTCGCCGACCTCCGCGACCTCGGCCGCACCCACCCGCCCCCGGATCGCGGATATGAACGTGGCCTCGTGGACGGTTACCTGATCGCCCTGGAGGAGCAGCTCACGCGCGACCACCTGCGCCTCACCCGTGCCATCGACCGCCGGGCGCGCTCCCTGCAGCGGTGGCGTCTCGCGTTGTGGGGCGTGCTGGGAGCGGTGGGCGCGTGGGTGACATGGGGGAGGGGATGATGAGCGAGGAGCCGGTTTGTTGCTGTGACGGGAACGGCTGGGCCGACTGCTGGATGTGCTTGGGCGACGGCGGGTTCCACGATTGTGGTGAAGACGTGTGCTGCTGCCTCGACAAGGAGGACCTGAACGAGGTCTGCAGCGAATGCGGAGGACGCGGCGGCTTTCCGTGCCCCGTTCACGCGCTGGAGGAAATGGAGCCCTGATGCAGGACCCCGCCACCGCCCGCGCGCGTGTCATGAGACTGGAGGAGGAAAGGTGGCGTCTCCTGCACCGGCTCACCGCTATCGACCGCGAGCAGAACGCGTGGCTCCGCGCGCTCCAGGCGGCGGATCCCGAGTGGCGCGACCGGAACCCGGACGCGTTCGCGTGCCATGTCCTGCTCGGCGTGGGGAACCGGCGGGGGCGGCTGCCGAAGGCGGAAGACGGAAGGCGGAAGGCGAAACCGAAGTCGGATCTCTCACTCGTCCACACCTGCCGCGAGTGTAAGCAGACCTTCACGGCGCGGCGACGGGACCACGTGTTTTGCGGGCGGCGGTGCTATAAACGCTGGTGGGACCGCGAATACAAAGCGCGGCGGCGAAACCGCGAGCGCGAGAGAAAGGCGGCGTGAGATGCCGATCAGCAAGTGGCGGATGAGAGCAGCCCCTATCATCGCTCGGGTATTGGAGGAGACGCGCGGGAGGAGCGAGGCCGAGATACGACGGGCACTCCTCGACGCTTTCCCGTGGGGTGAGCGCAAGTGCCATCCCTACCTGATGTGGCGTAAGGAGATCCGCCATCAACGCGGCTTGCTCAACAAGCCGGCCATCCCTCCTACCGGACCATCCCTCTTCGACCTGGAGGACATCCATGCTTGAGACGATTTACTGCGAATGCTGCGGTGCGGAGCTCACGGAGGAGGAGGAGCGCGCCTACTACCTCGGCGGCGGTCCCGTGCGGAAGCATGATCCGTCATTGCTCGCCGCAACCTGCGCCGGGTGCCGGGAGCGCGATCGGGCGGTGCAGGAGCGAATGCATCGCGTGTTGATCGAGTACACGCGGGAAACGGGGCGCTAGGAGGCGAATCTGGGCGGGGGCGCTCCCCAGAGCCGCGAAAGGGGCTGGAGGGGCGTAGAAGAGGCGCTACGGGCGTCAGGGAGGCTTCTGGGAGAAAGGAGAACGAACAACGATGACCTGGCAACAGGCTCTTGACGCGGCACCGGTAACCTCCAGCGGTCACCGCATCGCTCGGAGCACGAACAGCGACGGAACGCGCTACTACGCGCAGCGCAACGCGGACGGCCGCGAGCTGATCGGCATCGAGGGCTACTCGGCCCGTGATGTACGCGACTGGGCGGAGGCACGGCTGCAGGATATTGAGGCGTGCGATTGGGAGCCGATCACCGTAAAGGGAGAGAGATGACCGTCGAGGTTCAACAACCCGACACCGGCAAGTGGCGCCGCGTCCGCACCTTCGACGCCGCCTCGATCAATGACCTGTCGCAGGGCGAGTGCCACGACATCGCCGAGCTGCTCTACAAGCACCGGAACGTGCGCCTGGTCGCGGACAGCGGGAGGACGCTCATCGACTATGGCGCGGCCCTTCGCGCGGCGACAGGGGAGGGATGATGAGGAAGGGCGGCAGGAGACTCACCCCCGAGGAACTCGCCTGGGAACTCGGCAACGAATACGACGAGTGGCGCCGAACGCGAGGGCTGGAGCCCACCCCCGCGCAGGCTATCCTGTTCGCAAGTTGGGAACTTCTGCTCGACGGTCGCTCCGACATGCCGAGGGTCCCCATCCGGGGCGCTGATCCCGAGGGGGATTGGGCGGATGACGAGATGGCGCTGATTCCTGGGCCCGCCCATGAGTGACGCCTACATCGCCCTCCGCCCCTGCGGCTGCATCGTCGGCGCCATCGTAGACCGCCCCGAGCTGTGGGAGGACTGCGCCAAGGACGTGGCTGAGTGGATACGCGCCGGGCTCCGCATCGAGCGGCGCATCTGCGAGGAGGTACGGACCACGCCGTGGAAGTGTCCCACGCACCAGCGGGAGGCGAAGGCACAGTTGACGCTGGGGGAGGGGTGACATGGCACTGGTGGATTCAGCCCGTCTCGCCCGGATCAAGGCGCGGCAGCGCGGCGACCAGCCGTGGAGCGTTCCGCAGCTGCGGCAGGACATCGCGGAACTCGTAGAGATGCTGGATGAGACGGAGTCCGAACGCGCCCGCGCTGACGGATGCGAGGACCGCGAACGCTTCCTCATCGCCCAGATCCAGAGCATCGAGGCCGAGCGCATCCAGCCCCTCGTTGAACAATGCGAGCGCCAGAAGGCACAGATCGAGGCGCTGCTGGCGGAGAACGAACGATTCAAGGCGCTGATGCAGCTCTGGCGAGCCGAGAGCGATCGGGGGACGTGACCTCGCAGAGTGCCTTGACAGGGCGCGGCGGGTGGGCGTAGACTGGAGGCGGATGGCGGGTGTATAGAACCTGGCAGGAGCTACCCCCGCGCGAAAGTGAGCAATAGCAACAGCCGGTCATAGCCGAGAATCCGTGAGCCGGGGTAGCGTCCGGCCGAATCGCGCGGTGTTCCCGGGGTCAGGCAACGCTCCGACCGCTGCCCCCGTTTCCTCGTTCGGATAAACGAGGTGGTGCCGCCGGGCAACAGAAAGGGCTCTGGATCGTCTCCAGAGCCCTTTCTGCGCTCGCTCCACCTCCGTCTCGCAGCTTATCACACCATCCCCGGCTCCAGCGGCGCCGCGCACTCCCCGCCCATCTCGAACAGCAGCCGCCGAAGATCCTGAACGAACAGCCACGCCTTTCCGTGCTGAGGACCCCAGCTAGTTCCCCAACTCTGGGCGATCCTGAAGTAGCCCGAAACCTGGTCATAACCGGTCACGGCCACGCAGTGCCCCCCGACCACGCCCCCGGTCGCGCGGATGACGGCCCGTGAGTCCGGAGTCATCATGCCGGCCAGCCATGAGACCCCGATCACGACCGGCCCCTTCGCCAGCACCCAGCGGATCACGTCCTCGATGCTGCCCGCCCAGACGTAGCTCGACCAGAACCCGGCACTTTGCAAATAACGGGTCAGGGCCTGGAGCGTCGTCCCATCATGAGGAAGTGGGATGCCGTCGATACGCTGGCACTGATTGTAGATGGTCATGGCGTCCGGCCCAACCATGAACGGCACCGGTACCGGGGTCGCCTCCAGATCATGCCTCCCACCGTGCCCGACGCAGCTCGGCGAGGATCCCTGATTAAGAATTCTCGCCACCGTGTGATAGGTTGCGAGCGGGTACGCGGCGAGCGGGTCCAGATAGGGCGCCATCATCCAGTTGCGCCGGTCCCACATCGGAATACGTCCCATCCCGAAACCGATCGGTTCATCTTCCATCGTTCTCCTCAATCCGGCGCCGGCGGAGGATTCCCGGCAATCGTGGGGATTGGAAGTAGCTCGCCCGAGGGCGGCGGCACCGGTGGTCCTCCCTCCCCCGTCGCGAAGCACTGCACCGTGAGCCCTAGATACCTACCCACGCCGATATGGACGAATCCGGGGTTTAGAATGTTCGCCCGGTGTCCGGCGCTGTTCATCCACGCCGCCATAACCAATTCCGGGGTAGCCTGACCGTCCGCGATGTTTTCACCCCACGCAGTCAGCCGCGTATAACCCGCCCGCCTCATCCGCGTCCCCGGATCAGAGCCATCGGAGCCGGTGTGACTGAAGAAATTGTGCGCCGCCATATCCTGGGCGTGAAGCACCCCGGCCGTCATCAGCGCGGGATGCTCCGTGAGAGCAGGCGCGGCCCCGAGGGACGGCGCAAACGGGATCACGTTCTCCGAGGCGTCCCAACTGATCCGTCCTTCGCCGACCTGCATCACCTCTCCAGCACTGCTGTCGATCCCGCCGGAAATGGGATCGACTCCCGCCAACGCCCGCTGCAGGTTCGTCAATTCGATCACCCGCCGCGCGAACGCCTGATCATCGGTTGGAGGTGGCGGCGGAGGCCCCGGATCAGTGGAGATCGTCGCCACCGCACTCGCGCTGCGCCCGTCCGGCGTGTGCGCGGTCACGCTCACGGTGCTGCCCGGCGGGAGCGGTGCCGCATCGATGACGCGCCCGTCCACCTGCGCCCCGGTGGCGACGACCGCGACCGAGAGCTGGACCTGGAGCGGCACGGGCGGCGGCGGCTGCGGTGGAGGAGTAGGCGCGCCAATGTTGAGCTGCACCTGGTTGCTGCGAAGCCCGAGTCGGTCCCGCAGCCACACCATGCCGCTCACCACGGCGGGCGCGTCGGTCGGGATCGTGACCCGCACCTGGGTACCGCTCACCACCTGCACGCTCAGCCGGCGGCCCGGGTCCGGCACCAATCCGGTATACAGGATCGCGTAGTAAGCGGCCCCCAGATCGGGCCCCTGAAACGTGATCGTCTCCCCGCGCTGGGCGGGGTTGGGGCTGATGGACGTGATGTTCATGGTTCCTGGCTCCGGCGTGGGCGTAGGGGTAGGTGTCGGCGGCGGAACGGGCGTCGGGACCGGCACCGGCACGCCCCCCGGTGGCCGCGCATCGGTGAGCGTGGAGCCCAGCCCGGCCGCGGGGGAGCCGGGACGGAGCGCAAAGTTGAGCAACAAGGAATCCAGGAACTGCGGGTCAGCGAACACGTTCCCGCTCATGATATCCGGCCGGCGCCGCTGCATCTCGGCGGGATCCCGCTCGCCATCGTCGAACAGGTGGACGGCGCCGTCGTAGAGCAGGTTTCCGGTGATGCGGTTGCCGTAGTAGGCGTTCGCCCCACCGCCCGGGGTGTCGAAGCGCACGAGCTGCCTAGCGCCCGAGATCACGTTCCCGGCGATCCGGTTCCGCTGCACCTTCGCGGAGCCCGCGGCGTCCTGACCATTGAGGACAATCGCCTGCATCTCGGTCGTGACGATGGTGTTGTACTCGATCACGTTGTCAGATGCGCTGCCGCCGTTCCCCCAGTCGAGGGCGATGAAGACGCCGTTGTGATACGAGAGGTTGTTCGTGATCCGATTCCGGTCGCCGTCGAGCTGGATCGCACCGTGGGCAGCCTTGTGGATAGTACTCTCCACCGTCCACGGCGCGAACACGAACACGTTCCCCTCGATCAGGTTGTCGTTTGAGGCGTAATTGAAGTTGGTCAGGCTCCCCGAGGAGCGCCCGAAGTAGTTCCCCCGGACGATCGACCTCTGCAACGACCGCGCGAAGATCCCGCCGTGCCCACCCCAACGGATGCCGTTCTTCTCGAAGCGCAGTCCGCTCTCGTTGGAGAGGTAGACCGACTGCCCCCCGTGCGCCACGCCCGAGCCACCGCCGAACACCTGGCACCCTTCGATGACCGCGTTATCGCTCCGGTGGACCTCGATCCCATACCCGAGATAGCGAAAATTGCAATTCCTGACCACCGCGCCGGGGCAGCCCTCGATGTAGGTGCCGCTGTAGAAGTGCCGGACGGTGATCCCGTCGAACACCACGTTGGCCTGTCCGTTCGCGACCAGCGCCCGCCTCTGGACACAGGCGCGGATGTTGTGGAGGTCCGGGCTCTTGCGGTCCACGGTGCGGAGGTAGAGCATGTTCCCGACTTGTATCCACTGGCTGGGGCCGTCTCCCATCTTCAGCCCCGGGTTCGAGTCGTACTCGTTCGAGCGTCCTCGGTCCCAGGCGTGGGCATCGCGCCCGATCGCGGCGCCGAACTCATCGTCGCCCTCGAAGCTGTCCTGGAACAGGGAGAGCGCCGTGAAGCTGACCTGCTTCTGCCAGATGTCCGGGCCCATCCCCGAGGGCGTCCACCCGGTGAGCCGGCCGCTCCCGCCGTCGAAAACCGCGGCACCGAGGGCAACGACCTCCACGTCCGGCACGAGGATCGAAAGCTCCTCGGTGTAGACGCCCTCCGCGAGGCGGATCTTGTCACCCTGCCGGAGATCCGCGAGGGCGGCCGAAAGCGTCTTCCACTCGGAGGAGTAGTCGGACCCGAGGAGCCGCGAGTCCGCCGGGGCAACGTGGTGGATCATGACACCCCTCCCATCGCCACCACCTCATTCCCCGCTCGCGCCGAGGGCACCGCTTCGAGGGCGGGCTTGCATCCCTCGGCATCGAGGAGTTCCAGAACATCCTTCCCCTCGTGACCCGCAACCCAGACTCGAAGCTCCTCGCTTTTGACTGTTCCGCAAACACAGCACCGGTAAGAAGCACGGGAAACCAGGATGGTCCCCCCTACCCGGAAGGACGGCTGCCTCTCCCATTGATGCGGACGCGGCTTCGGTTTCTGCCAGGGAAAACGCATCAGGCCACCCCATAATACGCGCGTAGGGATGCCATGATCCCCTGCCGCGTCGTGTCGTCGTGCGCCACCTTGTAAGCGGTCCACCGCGCAGTCTCCCCGACCAGCGCGTTCGTCCCGCCGTTTGCCGCGAACATCTCAATAAAGTCGCCGCCCCAGTCGAACCCGTTCCCCGCACCGCCACCGCCCACCGCGGAGGAGGTCGTGCCGATCTGAACGTCGTTTCGGTAAACCTTTCCCGTGCCGCTCCCCGACTTGTCAAACACCCAGCAGAGCACTTGCACGCCCGTTATCCCCGCCGCGACGTCGTGATCGACCGCGCCGCCGCCCACGTCGTACTCCCACCCCACCTGATTCGCCCCGACCAGATCCCCGGAGAGGTAGAGGTTGATGATGTCCTGCCCACCCGTCACAAAGTTGTAGAGGAGGATGCCGTGCCCCGCCTGGTCGAACGCATAGCGCCCTACCCAGTAGCAGGTAAACGAGGCGTCGTTCACCACGGGGGAGAAATTCGGGAAGGGGATCTCTGCTTGATTGCCCGCCGCGACCTGCACCACCGGGTGCCCGTTGATGTTGTCGGTGGCGTTGTCCCGGAACTTGATCTGCGTCCCGCCGTTGGTGCCGGGGCTGACCATGTTGTGCGGCGTGGGCGCGCTGTCCACCCAGGTCGAGAGCGCGGTGTTGTCCGCGGTGCCGGTGATGGCGTCGGAGTTGAAATCCCACAACATGTTCGCGATCGGGATCGGGGGCGCGATCAGTCCCCGCAGCCCCATCTGCTGCTCCAGCGAGGCCAGGCGCGCGGCGAGGGAGTCGCCCGTGACCACCATCTGCCCGCCCACGGTCCCGCCCCACCATGCCTGATTCTGGTTGCTCGCGGTCCCCCACTGGGTGCCCACGTCCGCGGTGCCCAGCGTGACGTTGTTGCTGCCGCCGATCTCGATGGCCGTGTTCACGAACAGCCCGCCGACGATGACTACCGGCTGGGTGATGCTGCCGCTGTTAACCGGCGAAGTGGCCCCGAGCGTGATCTGCCCGTCATGGCGGATCCACATGTTCTCGATGGCGCCCACCCCGAACGCGAGATGGTAGCGCAGCGGCGAGTTCGCGGTCATGTCGAGGCGCACCCACCCGTCCACGTCATTGGACGCGGAGCCGGTCCAGCGGCGCCCGCGCAGGATCACGCCGCCCGTGCCGATGAGCGGCGCCCCGGAGGTCGCATCGACCTGCGGGTAGACGCGGAGCGCCGCCTGCAGCCCGCCGTTCCCGAGCTTCAGGAACACGCTGCTGAACGTGCCCGCCCCCTCGAAAATCGCCAGCTCCGCGTTCGTGTCGTCGCGCACGTGGAGGCGCGCCGTCCCCGAGACGCTGCCGATTTCCACGCGACCGCCCGAGGTGATGCGCGCGAGCTGGACGTTGGCTGAGGTCTTGACGAGGAGATGATCCACGGACTGCGAGGCGGCGCCCTGGAGCGTGAGCGGGATCGCCGTCGCCACCGTGGGCTGTACCACGTTGCGGCCGGTCGTGGCGGGGGCGAGGATCACCGCCGTGGAGACGCTTCCTCCCGCCTGGTTGACCCACTCCGTGCCCGACCAGGTGATGGCATCTCCGATGACCGGGGAGGTGATGACCACCGGGGCGCCACCGAGCGCCCCGCCCGAGGAGGCAACCATCGCGGAGCCGTCGTAGTAGGCGGAGACGACGGCGCTCGGTGCCACGGCGGCCCCGGCGCCGGAAGGCGGAGCGACCGTCACGATGAAGCCGCCCGAAGTCGCGTTCTCGAACGTGTAGGTGGCGCCCTTGTCGTTCTCGGCAGAGAGAGGTAGGCGGATGGTGACGCTCTGGCCCAGAGTCCCGCTGAATCTGATGGTCCGAGCGGTGAACTCGACGGCCGTGAGTGTGCGGCCGGTGCTCCCGGTCAGATCGATGACCAGGAACGATTCCAGCTCGCGGCCCCGCAGAATTCCGGTGTTTGCCATAGCGCCATCCAATCTACCGATTAAGGAGGAAACTGTCTCACGGTCATTGAACTATAAAGCATACGTGGCAGCGCGTGGCAGTCCCCGGAGTGGCGAGGCCCGGCGTGGCACCGTTCGGCATGGCAGGCTTGGCAAGGGCAAGGGCGAGGAGGGGAGCGATCCTCTCCTCGTAGTCTTGTACCATCACCCCGCCCCCTCCCGCTGCGCCGCCTTGCGGGCCGCCGCCTCGTGCGCGATCACCTCTTCGGCCCATCCCGCGCCCGCCCCATTCTCGGTCGCTCCCTCCAGCCGCGCCACCTGGATCTGCTTCGCCGCCGCGTCGAAGTGCTCCAAGAGGCCCCGCAGCCCCTCCGCCGGCTGCTCCGCCTCCCGCCGCAGGAACGCGAGCACGAGGAGCGCGGCGTCGGGCGTGGGAAGCTCCGCCTGGCCGTGCTGACGGCGCAGCTCGTTCCTGGCAGCGTGGAGCTGCTCGAATAGCTCCATGGCGGCGAGGGGGGTGATGGCGGCGAGCGTGCAGGTGGCGCGGGGG